>Ga0310122_10001985_pt1 | contig 13043 bp, 14 predicted proteins | sample CB6_Bottom_1051__FD_203503 | JGI IMG/M metagenome (GOLD analysis project Ga0310122, IMG submission 203503) | Marine microbial communities from Western Arctic Ocean, Canada - CB6_Bottom_1051 | ecosystem: Environmental > Aquatic > Marine > Oceanic | place: Canada: Western Arctic Ocean | collected...
GTAAACTGTTAGACCTTATTAAAACTTATGTTAATGAAGGAAGTGTGGAGTGGATTAAAATGAGTGAGCAATATGAAAGATTTTTAGAGTGGGAAAAGTAGAAATTAAGCCATAAAATTATTTTTTACTGTCGTTAATGTTTAAAAAAACTTTAAGTTTTCCACCTTTCTAACAAGTAAGTTTTTCTATATAATTCAAATCCAATAAAAATTTTATGAGTAAAATTCTTGAAGGATTAAATGATAAGCAGGTTGAGGCAGTAACCCACTTTACTGGTCCACTTTTAGTTGTTGCTGGTGCAGGTAGTGGAAAAACAAGTGCATTAACCAATAGAATTGCTTATTTAATTGAAGAAAAAGGAATAAGTCCTTGGAATATTTTAGCTGTTACTTTTACAAACAAAGCTGCTAATGAGATGAAAGGACGAATTCTTAATCTTTTAAATAATACAGACCTAGATTTGATAGAAAATTATGATATAGATTACAAAATTAATATTCCTACTGTTGGTACTTTCCATTCAGTTTGTGTAAGGATTTTAAGAAAAAACATCCATCACTTAGATTTCGAGAATTCTTTTGCGATTTATGATACTGCTGATCAACAAATTGTAGTTAAACAGGTTATGGAGGATTTAAATATAGATCCTAAAAGAGTAAATCCAAAAGCTGTACTATCACATATTTCTAATGCAAAGAATCAATTAATTGGTCCAAGTGAATACGAGCAATTTGCTAATGATCATTTTACTCAAAAAGTAGCTGATATTTATCCTCGCTATCAAAATATATTGCAAAAAAATAATGCATTAGATTTTGACGATATTATTATGAACGTGGTGAAACTTTTTCAAAACTTCCCTGAAATTTTAGATTTTTATCAAGAAAAATTTAAATTCATATCTGTAGACGAGTATCAAGATACTAACCGTGCTCAATATGTTCTTATTAATTTATTAGCAGAAAAATATCAAAATCTTTGTGTAATTGGTGATGCTGACCAAAGTATTTACAGTTGGAGAGGTGCGACTATTCAAAATATTTTAGATTTTGAAAAAGACTATCCAGATCTAAAAAAAGTTATGTTAGAGCAGAATTATAGATCTACTCAAACAATATTAGATGCATCTAATATGATTATTGTAAAAAATCAAAATAGATTAGATAAGAAATTGTGGACTGAAAAAGAAGGAGGTGAAAAAATTAAACACTGGCTTGCTGACAATGAAAGACATGAAGGTCAAATGATTGCAACAGAGATTGCAAAATTGCTTCTAGGCTCTGAATATCCTCGGTATAAAGATTTTGTAATATTATATCGAACTAATGCTCAATCTCGTGTAATTGAAGAGGTTTTTCTAGGCCATGGTATTCCTTATAAAATTGTTGGTGGATTAAAGTTTTATCAAAGAAAAGAAATTAAAGATATTATTGCTTATTTAAGAGTAGTGCAAAATCCAAATGACACAGTCAGTCTTCTTAGAATTATTAATGTTCCATCAAGAAAAATTGGCGCTAAAACCTTAGAAGCAATCCAAGAATTTTCAGTACAACATAATTTATCTTTTTATAATGCAATGTTGCTTGCTAATGAAATTTCCGAGATTTCTAAAAGTAAAGCTGATGCAATTGAAGATTTTGTAAAATCAATTAAGGAGCTGCAATCTTTAAATAAAGAATTTCCGGCTTCAGGAATGATCAAGCATGTACTAGAAAAAAGTGGCTATAAAAAAATGTTAAATGATGGAAGTATCGAAGGAGAAGCAAGACTAGAAAATATTGCTGAGTTGTTAACTGTTGCTTATAAATATGACAATCTTGAAGCAGGTAATTCATTAAATATTTTCCTTGAAGAAGTTAGCTTAATTGCAGATATTGATACTTTAGAAGATGAAGATAACTCAGTAACCTTTATGACAGTTCATTCTGCTAAAGGCTTGGAATTTCCTTATGTTTTTATTGCTGGTCTTGAAGAAGGAGTTTTCCCTCATAACAGAAGTTTGATGGATCAAAGCGAACTGGAAGAAGAAAGAAGACTTATGTATGTTGCAATGACTAGAGCAATGGAAAGGCTATACTTACTACACTCAAGAACAAGAATGCTTTATGGTGAGTCACGTGCTAACTCCCCTTCTCAATTTTTAGCTGATATTGATGAATCATTAGTAGAAGCTAATTTCCCTGCTCATGGTGCAAGAAAACATTTATCTCTTAAAGATCTCGGTGAAATACCTGTTCCAATAGAATTAGATAAAGGTGTAGAAATAGCTTTTGGTGTTGGTGATAAAGTTGCGCATAATATTTTTGGTGAAGGAATTGTGGTTAATATAACTGGTGGGGTTGCTACAATTGCATTTGAAGATCCTAAAGTAGGGGTTAAAAAAATGGCTTTAAGCGTAGCTCCTTTAAAAAGAGTTGAGTAATCTCCTTGACCTGCGCTTTAAAAAAGCATTAAATGTTATACACGTCTTCTCAATTTGTTTAGAAAATTTTTATGAGTTATCAATATAAAAAATCGGCAAACCCGTTACAATATATTATTTTTTTTATAATTACTTTTGCCTTTGGTTGGTTTGCTGCTGGCCTGAATACTGAACATTCTGTAGAAGCTCAGAAAGACGATATAGAAGCATATGTTTTTGAATTTAAAAAAGAAGTAGATTTAGATTTATATTGGATTGTATGGAAAGAATTGACAGAGAAATATTATGAACAAGAACTTTTGGATGAAGGTTCAATGATTTATGGATCTATTAAAGGAATGGTCGATTCTCTGAATGATCCTTACACAGTTTTTATGACACCTCAAGAAAGTGAAGAATTTACTTCTAGTTTAGATGGAACTCTTGAAGGTATTGGTGCTGAGCTTACTGTTGAAGATCAACAACTTATTATTGTAGCACCACTAAGAAAAAGCCCTGCAGAAAAAGCAGGACTTCTCCCAGGTGATATTATTTACAAAATAGAAGGTGAACTTGCTGCTGAAATGAATTTGATCGATGCAATTATGAATATACGTGGTGAAAAAGGAACTACTGTAACTCTTACTATTATACGAAAAACTGTTACTGAGCCTTTTGATGTTTCTATTGTTAGAGATAGTATTGATATTGAAAGTGTAACTGTTGAAGAAATAGATGGTGATATTGTTTATTTAAGTGTTAATCAATTTAATGATAAAACTAAAGATGAATTTGGAAAGGCAATTTCCGAAATGATTTTAAGTGAACCAAATGGTCTGATTGTTGATTTAAGATATAATGGTGGTGGATACTTAGACATTGCTGTAGATCTTCTTTCTTACTTATTACCTTCTAAGACTTTAGCTGTTACTTTAAAAGAAACAGTGGATAGCAGCAGCAGTACTAGCACCACTATTACTAGTAAAAGTGACAGCAAAACCAGCACCAATAAGTATTACACTAATGGTAATCCAAAAGTTTTAGATGTACCTTTAGTTGTTATCGTTAATGAAAGTAGTGCTTCAGCCTCTGAAATTGTTGCTGGAGCTATACAAGATCATCAAAGAGGAATAGTTTTTGGTAATCAATCTTTTGGTAAAGGAACTGTACAAGAAGTTGAAACTTTCCTTGATGGCTCAAGTATAAGATTAACAGTAGCAAAATGGTTTACTCCTGATGGTAGAGATATAGATAAAAATGGAATTACCCCAGATATTATTGTTGATATAACTGAAGAGGATATAATAAATAAATATGATGCTCAAAAAGAAGCTGCTATTGAGTATTTAAATAATTTATAAATTATAAATAGACCAGGCTAAATAAGCTATATAGAGGATTATTAGAAAGTATCCTGACTTATTTCCTATTCTCCATTTTCTTAAAAGAAAAAGAAAGAAAATAACAAAAACCGTAGCAAAAAGTAAAACTACTGAGCCATATAAGTTTTCAGTACTAACTGGAATTGTTCCTCCATTTATTGCTAAAAATATTAACCAAGGAACTCCTAAGCCCACCAAAATATCAAATATGTTTGATCCAAGAGCATTGCTAATAGCCATGCCTCCTCTACCTTGTTTTGCAACTATGACTGATGAGATAGTGTCTGGCACTGATGTTCCAATAGCGAGTACTGTTAAGGCAACTATAGCTTCTGGGATTCCTAAAATTGCTGACATTTTTATAGCACTTTCAACAAGCACCCAGCTTAATCCAGCAATGATCAATATAGATATAATAAATGTTAAATAATATTTTTTACTGGATGGGAAAACTTTTTCTAAAATAAAATTCTTCTTTTTTTTGAAAATTTCTTCAACTTTTTCTAAAGTTTTTTGGTCTTCTTTTATTTTTACAAATTTATTCCATTGAGATAGTGCTACTAAATAAATAATATAAATAACTACAAAGATCGAGGCCTCTAAAATATCAATTGTCCCATCTCTAAATACTAGAATTAGTAAAAGAATTGCAATCGAATAAAACATTATATCTCTTAAAACTGGCTGCCATTTTAAAATAGTATTTCTTACAATAGCTGAAGCACCAATTATTACTAAAATATTAAAAATTGCTGATCCCACGATTGTTCCCATACCAATAGCTTCATGATTACCTGGTTTTATAAGTGCAATAATAGCAATACAAAGCTCCGGTGCGCTAGACCCAATAGCCATTAAAGTAGCTCCCGCTATATCATGTGACATCTTAAATCTATGAGCAATTTGATCTAGAGATTCAATGAAATAATCATCACAAACTTTTGCTATGAGATAGAAAGAAAGAAGTAAGACTAGCGATAGAATTATAAGTGTCATAGGAGTTTTTATGGCGGAGAGGGGGGGATTCGAACCCCCGCGAGGACTGATGTCCCCCTACAGGATTAGCAATCCCGCCTCTTCAGCCGCTTGAGTACCTCTCCATTTTTAAAGCCTATTAAATATAGGTAAAAGCTGTCTTTTAGTCTAGATAAAATTTAGCTATTCACACTGATAACTGGTTGAATATTGTTAAAATTGAAGATTTCTGTATTTAACTGATTTGTATTCAATGTACCATATATTGAATATGCCAAAATAAAGGACAAAAAAAGTCCTGCTAAAATATACTTAAAATTTATTTTGATTGTTTCTGTCATTTTTATTTTTGTTTTTTATTATTATACAAGAAAAATCTCTATTTGTAAATAGCTTGGCCCCCCCCTTTTCTTATAAGCAAAACCTTAAATATCCTTTACTAAGCTTTCTTAAAATCCTTCCGGCCAAGAATTAGTAAAATGAAAATTGCTATCGACAATGCTAGTCCGTACCACCTTGTTTCACCAACTTGTGTTAAAGCTAATATATGTGTAGCGATTGCAAGGATAACCAATATCAAACCAAGTATATATGACCACCGTTTTCCTTTTATCAAAAACCACCCTACAAGGATGCTTAACACAGCTGAAATAATAGTAATTATTTGAGTTACTTGACCAACAACTTCTTTAAATCCTTCTGTAGCACCAGAAACTGTTAAATTTGTTACACCAATAAATAAATTTAATAGTCCTCCTACAAGGAAAAAGAATGCAGCTATTTTAATTGTGGTGTATGTTGTTTTTTTCATAATAATAATTTAGGTTATTTAATTTTTTGACTGACAAATATATCTTGATAAGAAAATCCATCTTTTCTGTTTGACCAAGTTCCATGATGAATTTTTAAATCACCATTTAGCTGCTGTTTTTTTAACTGATCTATAATCCAATTTTCCTTATAACCTATTTCAGCTTCAGGAACATTTTTGTGAGAATAGAAACAATAATCTGTATGTTTGTATTTTAAATCACAATTGCTTTGATTGTTTTTTATCTTGTTTTCAGCTTCTTCGTCTATCGAAAACCATGTAAAAAAGCAGGTGCCTCCTGGCTTCATAACTCTACTTACTTCTTTAAAATATTGAATGATTTGCTTAGGCATCATATGAGTGAAAACTGAGGTTGCAAAGATAAAATCAAACTTGTTGTCTTTATATGGAAAAACGAATTCAGATGCTTTGATTTTCCCTTTTTTATTGTAGTACTTATTATAAATATCAACATATTCAAAATTGAAATTTGAGAGTTTGTTTGAAATGTTTTTTTGACACCATTTAACACCTCTTTTATCTATATCAAATCCATAATACTCCCCATCTTTTAGATATTTTTTTAGAGGAATTGCCATACGGCCAATACCAGAACCAATATCTAGAACTGTATCAGTTTTTTTCATTTTTCCGATTTTGACAAAATGATCAGTAAATTCATCACCAACTTTTTTAAATTCACTACTACCAACAAAATTTAACCTTTTAGGTGGATATCCTTTTATTTTTTTTCCACTGAGAAAAGTTATAATATCTTCAAATAAATAAAATATGTATTTCAAAGCTTTTTTGACTGGTACTGGTGTTAGATATTTTATTTTCTTTTTAAGACTCATGTTTAATTAAATAAATTTGAATTAACAATATATTAATTAATTTATTTTTTAAATAGTTTCCTGCTTTAAAAATTTCTTTATAGTTTCTATATACAAACTATGCAGCTTTTTTTGTTTGAGCTAAGTCAAAATAAGTGTTGAGTTCTTGGTTTTCTCCGTTTTCGTAGGCTGTGATTATCTGATGAACAGACCTCCCTACTGCTGAAGCTATTTTTTGGGCATCTGATTTATCAGCATTCTCTGCTAAAAATTCCCCAGTTCGTTTTTCTGTGGCAAGTTCGTTGAGGGATTCTAGAAAGTATTCATCTTTTATTCTTGTTCCTCCACTATTTTTATCATTCACTTGGTGCATTGCCTCATGAACTAATACTTGAAGTCTGGCTACTTCATCGCCTGATTCTAATAATTCTTGATCAATTTTCGTTCTTCCTTTTCCTAAATAGTAAATACCACCTATGTTGCCAGGAAGACTTTCTACTTTGGCATCTGATAGATCTATACCTGTAAGAGTTTTTGTCTTAGCTATATCTTTTCTTATGCCTTGAGCAATACCTTGAACAGGATTGACTGGCTTATCTGGATTTTCTGTAATTCCATCTAAGCCTTGCCTAGAATCCTGGACCTGATCTTCGTATTGTTTTGAGAATTCAATAATTGTTGCCATAAAATTTGTTAGGATAGGTTAACTTTATTATAATAAAATTAATTAAAAAGTAAACAGAATTAATCGAACAGTGCTTATGCTGCTGCCGATTCTATATTTATTAAGGAGTTGTTGAAAATGAAGATCTTGCTTAATTATTTACAGTTGTTGTAAATAGTTCTTTATTATTACATTGACTATCAGTGTAATAATTTAATTCAATTTTGATTTCACCTTCTAATGATTTTGTTTCATATTCAGGAACTTGGGCACCTTCATTTAAAAAGCTGTCTGCGGGAGCTTCTCTTTCTCCAATTTTAACATATTCAACAAGACTAACTTGAATAGGATTTTTAATTTTATTACATACTATGTAATCACACATACCATACCCGTAATATGTTCCATCTAAAAAATACATTTCTTTACCAGGTAGTTCCCTATTAGGTTTTATCCAGTCACCATCCTCATAAATAAAAATGACCGGTTCATCAATGCATGATTCTAAATAACCTTCTATATCTATTTCAAGCGAAGTGGGTTCACTTAAAACTGTTTCATCTTCTTTATAAAGAAAGAACTTTAAGCTTTCTATATAAGTGCTGTATGACTCCAGAAAACCATAATTATGTGAACCTGAAATTTCCAAAAAGGTTTTTGGTTCTTTTGCTTCTTTAAAAAGCTTTTCTCCATTAAAAAATGCTATCATTTCATCGTCCTTACTGTGAATAATTAGAAGTTTTGAATTTATGTTTCCTATTTTTTCATCATTTCTAAAATGAAATTTTAAAAGAAGTTTTGTTGGTAAAAACCAAAACTGTTGACTCGCCATCTCATCTGCAGAGAAAAATAATGATTCTGTTATTACGGCAAAAACATTTTTATCTTGTGCAATATCTATAGCAATAGCTCCACCTACTGAACGTCCCCATATAATTATATCTGTGAGAGGAATATCTTTTTCTTTGAGTAAATATTCAAGTGCTGCGTTAGCATCAAGATATAAATCGTTTTCTTCTTTTATCTTCCCTTCACTTTTGCCATATTCACGATAGTCAAAAATAAGACCATTAAGTTGAAGATCATTAAAGATCTCTAATTGTGCTTCTCTATGTGATAAATTTCCGGCATTTCCATGAAAAAATAAAACTGTTTTATTTGAATCATTGTCTAAATACCAAGCATGTAGTTTGAGATTATCTTCTGTTTCAAAAAATACCTCTTCAATATTCATGTTATCTGGTGGATCAGTAACATTTTTTGAAGGCATAAATATCATATCTTTTTGCTGAAAAAATATAAAAAAACAAAGACCAATGTAGGAGATTAATATTAGGGTTATGACTCTTTTGATTGCTTTCATTAGTTCAGCTTTTTAGACATTAGATCGATTTGTATTTTCTTATCTTCAATTTTGTGAAGAATCTTTATTTATCCATACCTTAATGTTCCAACTACAATAAAGACCTCTACCACTATCCAGATACTTGAGATGACTATAAGTGGTTTCTCTTTGTGTGCTATGCCATAAAGTATCCAAAAAATTGCTACTACTATGTATGCGGACCAAGAAATTACTGAAACACCAGAAGCGTTCTTTTCCACCCATATTTTCGTTAACTGTGGAATGGTCATAATCGGACCCATGAGGCCAACCACATATATTGCATGATCGATAAAGCCCTTCCATTTAACTGAATGTAGATGGGGTTTATGTTTCTTATGAATTCTTGTTCTAAGATGATGATGTAATCCTTCTGTGTGGTTTACCATAGTATTAGTATAATTTCTTGGGATGATATTTGAAAGTTATTTTTCTTATTTTTCATTAGTTTAGTTTTTTAGACATCACATAGATTTGTAGTTTTTTATCTCCTATTTTATGCATAGTTTTTTTAATAATTTTATATCCATTTTTTTCATAAAAATCTTTGGCTGTGATCGTAGATTTAAGCATAATTTCTTTACAACCTTCTTTTCTCATTGAATCTTCTGCTACTTTCAATAATTTTGAGCATTAGTTCTGCCAGACCAAAGATAAATTATTTCTTCGGAATAGTCTTTAGGATTTATATTTCTAATTGTTTGTCTATGAAGTCTTGCAATTGCTGCATAATCTTCATCTCGTGCTAGACGTATTCTCATAATGTTACTTCTTAATTATCTTAATATCTTTTATCCCCAGAATAAGTAAGCCAATAATTAATATTTTTAAAAAATAATGGCTATTTATATCTAAAAAATATTTAGTCATAGGGGTTATTTCTCCAATAATAAAATGAATTAAAATACTCATTGGTAAAGTTAAAAACAACCAATTCTTTTTTGGAATATCAATTTTAATTTTTATAAAAATCTTTGATAAAAATGGGGATAATAAATAAACACCTATAAAAGATATCGCAAAATCAAAAATAGCATATTCATAAAACCTAAATTGTCTAAGAAACTCTATTGAATCCATATAATTTCATTGTATCACACAAAATAACAGAAGGATTTGGGAGGTGCAGATCCGGGTGAAACAAGAAAAAATCTTCGTAAGTGTACAAATGTACATGTCGAAAATTTTCTTTGCAGTTGAGCTTGGAGATGCCCTCCCAAATCTTTCTGGCGGAGAGACAGGGATTTATTCGTCAATTTCTTCTATTGCGATTTCTAGTAAATCTAGTGCTTCTGCTTCTATTATATCATTCCAAGCTTTTGGATCTTTACTTGCAAAAGCTTTCTTTTTGGCTTTAATATTATTGCTGAATTTTAAAATCCATTCTGGTTTTTCTTTAAATAAATCTACTAATGTATTAATTGACTTATTGTTTAACTTAACTAGTATCCTGGATAGTTCATTTTTATCTTGAATTTCTAAAGTACTTTTAAATATTGTGTCTTTCAATTCTTCTGATTTATCCATAAAATTTAATTAGCTTGAATATAAGTTAAGTTACCATTAGCTGTATCTAAAACTATACATCTAGAAATGTTATCCCCTAACACATCTTCAGAAGTTATTTCTAAGCCACGAGATGCTATTTGTTGTCTTAAATAATGAACTACTCTTTCTGAATTACCACTCCAACCACCAACAAGCCTTATTTGTAATTGATCATAATTTTTTTGATTAAATCCACTAATCATATTCCCAAACATGTGACCTGATTCTTGAGCTGGATCAAAATGAGCTAGTGCACCAGTTTTTGTTATTGGATCATATATAGTTACTGCTACACAATTTGCCAATCCTAGTGTCATAATTTTTTTTCCATCTTTATCACTTTTATATTGACCCTGCAATACTTGCAATACATTATGATCAACTTTGATATCTTTTAACCTAACAGCAGCGGCAGCGGCAGCGGCAGCGCCAGCAGCGGCAGCTCTAGCATCGGCATAGGCAGCGCCAGCAATGACAGCATAGGCAGCGTCTGAATCTTCTTCCGAAATTGCTTCTTCTATTATTACTCCTGTTTTAAGAAGATATTTAATCAAAGGGTTGTTTTTGCTTCTTTCATCTAATGGTAAAGGTTTTACTTCACCTATTACTACTAAATTACCATTTTCTATCAATAAATGAGAAACAACTCTATCTTGTTCTCCATCCTGAATGCCTCTTTTTACAATACGTATTACTCCACCAGATTTTTCTATTCTTAGAAATGGGCTTGTAAATAAGTATTGCTCTTGGTGGTCACCATAGTCATGCGTATATTCTTCTTTACTAAGTAAATTCTGTAATTCATTACTACCTTCTGTTTTAACTCCATCACTTGGTGTTTGATTTTTAGGATTAGCAGCTTTAGTTAACTCCTTATAAGCTTCTGAAATAGCATGTCCTTTAGTACTGGTGGTACTGTCTATGTCTAAGATTTTTTCTTCTTCATTTGAAGCTGTTGTGGGGTTAGGTTCTTGCTTTGGCTGGACTGGTTTTTCAGGAATTGGTGGAGCCTCAGAAAAGTCTAGTTTCTTATTCATGGTATCCTTTCTCTCACGTGAAGAATTGGAAGTTTCATCCATAAATTTTTTTACTTTTTAATGTTGATTCTTAAATTACAAGAATTATACCACAAAACGCCAGAAGGATTTGGGAGGTGCAGATCCGGGTGAAACAAGAAAAAATCTTCGTAAGTGTACAAATGTACATGTCGAAAATTTTCTTTGCAGTTGAGCTTGGAGATGCCCTCCCAAATCTTTCTGGCGGAGAGACAGGGATTCGAACCCTGGGTAGCTTGCGCTACAATGGTTTTCAAGACCATCGCTTTCGACCACTCAGCCATCTCTCCGTGTTTTTGCCAAACAAATATATTACATCTCTTCTACGACTTCAATACAAAGTAAAGAAAGTGCATTTTTTATCACTTGTGAACTTGCATCTACCAGGTTTAATAAGAATGTTTTTTTGTTATGATTTTCTTCTCCAAGAATTGAAACACTGTTGTATAAAGAATTAAAATCTTGTGCTAAAGAATATAAATAATTAGCTATGATATTGGGTTTGTTAGTCTCTGCTGCTTTGGCAATTTGCTCTGAAAATTTTGGTAATTTTCGAAGTAAATTCATGGCTTTTTCATCGATTTCAAAATCTATATTTGAAGTTTCTGTTCTTTCTATCTTGTTTTTTCGAAGGATGCTTCGGGCTCTGGCATAAGTATAAAGTAGATATGGTGCACTGTTTCCATCTAAAGAAAGCATATTATCCCAATCAAAAACTATATCACTAATTCTATTTTGGGAAAGAATACTATACTTAACTGCTCCTACACCTACATGATAAGAGATATTTTCAATATCAGATAAATCGCTGTCTTTTTCTTTAATAATTTTCTTTGCTCTAATAATTGCTTCATCTAAAACCTCTTTAAGTAAGACTATATTTCCTTTTCGTGTACTCATCTTGGTATCTTTCATACTCATTCTTCCAAATACTACATGTTCTGCCTGATTATTATAAAAACCAAGCATCTCAGCTATATTAAATAATTGCCTAAAATGAAGTTTTTGAGCAGTATCTACAATATAAAGAATTTTTTGAGGCTTAAAGTTTTCAATCCTATACTTCAGTGTTGCTAAATCTCGAGTCATATAAAGCGTAGCACCATCTTTCTTCTGTACTGGTACAGTTGGCGTCTTTTCATCATCAAAATGAACCACATAGGCCCCCTGTTCTCCCTCAACAATTATATTTTTCTTTTTTCCATCTTCTAAAATAGCGCCCATTTTATCTTCATAGAAACTCTCCCCCACTATGTGATCAAAATGAATTCCTCCTAATTTTTTATAAGTTTCTTCTATTTCTTTTAGGCTAAGATCCACAAACCATTGCCAAATTTCTTTATTTTCACTATCCCCTTCTTCAAGTTTCTTGAATTCTTCTCTGCCATTATTTTCTATTGAAGGGTCTTTCTCAGACTCATCATGAAACTTAACATATAATTTTAAGAGTTCTGGGATTGGATCTTTTTCAATCTCTTCTTTAGATCCCCAGGTTTTATAAGCATAAGTTAATTTGCCGAATTGAGTCCCCCAATCTCCAATATGATTGATAGAGATAGAATTAAATCCACAAGATTTATAAATATTATATAAACTCTGACCAATGATTGTTGAAAGTAAATGATGTACACCAAGAGGCTTAGCAATATTTGGGGAACTATATTCAACTATAATATTTTCATTATTTCCAAGACTAAGTGATCCGTAATTTTCTTTTTCAGATAGAACTTTCGACAATTCTTGATTAAGCGACTCTTTAGATATAAAGAAATTTAAAAATCCTGGTCCAGCAATATCAACTTTTTCTATTAATTCACTTTCATTAATAGCTTCTTTTATTTTTTCAGCAATTTCTCTTGGATTACCGCCTAAATCTTTGCTTAATTTAAGAGCGATGTTTGATGAATAATCTCCATGCTCCTGCGATGCTGGATATTCAACCTCAACCTTTTCTAGATCAATATTTTGATAAGTTTGTTTTAAAGCC
>Ga0310122_10001986_pt1 | contig 13036 bp, 10 predicted proteins | sample CB6_Bottom_1051__FD_203503 | JGI IMG/M metagenome (GOLD analysis project Ga0310122, IMG submission 203503) | Marine microbial communities from Western Arctic Ocean, Canada - CB6_Bottom_1051 | ecosystem: Environmental > Aquatic > Marine > Oceanic | place: Canada: Western Arctic Ocean | collected...
GTTTTAAAGCCTCTTTTACAAGTTCTTTTACTTTGTTTTTTAAAAAATTTTGATCTTCTAGGATTAATTTTGTCATTAGTTTTGTTCTTGATTCATAAAAAGCTCTGCTTGGCTTTTAAGAAAATGGGCCTTTTCTTGTTGCGGCACTTTGGAATCATCAACACTGTGTCTACCTTGTACACCTAAATCTATAACAGCACTTTCTTCAGTTAATATATAAGGTTCTATTTGTCCACCAAGATATTTTCTTATTGCTGCCTGCATCTCTTTTAAAACTTCGCCAAAAACATCCATATGCATTCCACATAAATCTTCTACTAGAAAAACAGCATTTTGAGTTTTGCTTCTTAATTTAGTTCTTTTACACTGTTGGTGATTCCAATATCTGGAAACTATACCACCATCATCTAAATAAGCAGCTTCTCCTTCTTTACAATATTGTACTTGAATTGAGTTTTTTGCTCTAAATGGTTCGTTACCTTTTGTATAATTAAGACTTAAATCTCCACAAAGCCAATCTATATCTAAAGCAAATATCGGCAATTTGTGTTTCATTGCAAAATATTTAGAAATATCTTCTGTTAGATTAATATGTTTTAATCCATCATCTTGCTTAAGTTTTGTAAACATTGATTTAATAAATGGGAAATTCTTATCTGGGTTAATTCCAAAATTACCGAGGGCCCTATCCCAAATTTTAACAATTTCTAGGTCTGACACTTCTTTATTGTTTATTTCATTCTTTCTTTGTACAAAAGTTCCTCTTAAAAGTGCTTCAACTGAAGAAACCCTCTTACTATTATCAATGTTTTTTATGATAATCACCCCTAATTTATAGTTGTGATGATTATCAAATATTGATTGATCTATCTTAAGTAACATATTTAATGTTTATTATTTGCGCTTATTCTACTGAAAAATCATAATAAATCAAAGATTCTTGAGGATTTCCAATAAAAGGGGTATGATTATGTGGTATTTAATTAATTATGAGTTCCCAGTTTTTAACATTAATTGCTTTAATAATACTTTCTGGCCTATTTTCTGGCAGTGAAACTGCCTTAGTATCTGTTAGTCAGTCTAAAGTTAATGAATTAGTTTCCAAAAAAGCAAAAAACAGTAAGCTTCTTAAAAAATTGAAGAAAGATCCTCATAAACTTTTAATAACAGTTTTAATTGGAAACAATGTTGTTAATATTGCTGCCAGTGCTTATGCAGCTTTAATTTTTACAGATATGTTTGGATCTTCTGGGATTGGAATTGCAACTGGAGTAATGACCTTTTTTATTCTTATTTTTGGAGAAATAACTCCAAAATCATTTGCTCATCAACATGCAGCAGGTGTTTCTCTTTTTATTGCTAAACCAGTATATGTTCTTCAAATAATTCTTTTTCCTCTAGTGTGGTTTTTTGAAAGAATTGTAGATTTAGTAAATAAAATACTTGGTTCAAAACAAACCTATACTGTAACTGAAGGAGAACTTGTTGCCATGCTTAAAATTGGTGCTCAAGAGGGAAGTATTGAAAAACAAGAAAGAGAATTTATCGAAAATGTACTTGAATTTAATGATATTGAAGTAGATGAAATAATGACTCCAAGAGTAGCAATAGAGGCTTTAGACTCCGAAATAACAATTAAAGATGCGGTTGATTTTGTTATTGAGCATTCTCACTCAAGAATCCCTGTTTATAAGAAAAATTTAGATAATATTATTGGTGTAATTTCTTTAAAAGAAATTTTAAAATCCTACCATCAATATTCTCCTAATAAAAAATTGAAATCCTTAGATTTAAATATACCTTTAGAAGTCCCTTTCTCTAAAAAAATTGATAAATTATTTCGAGAATTTCAAAGAAAACATATCCATATGGCAATTGTTATAGATGAATATGGTGGTACAGCTGGATTAGTAACATTAGAAGATCTTCTTGAAGAAATTGTTGGTGAAATTGTTGATGAATCTGATATTCATGAAAGTCCGTTGGAAATAATTACCCCTGAAACAATAATTGCTAGTGGTGATACTCTATTAGAGGATGTAAGTGATTTCTTTAGAATAAAAATCACTGATGATGAGCACAACACTATTAATATTTTTATAACTGAACATCTTCATAGATTTCCTCGTGAAGGTGAAATAATTCATTTTCCAAGGATTAAAATCACAGTTTTAGAAATGAAAAAGAATGTAATAAAAAAAGTCAAAATAATGAAAAAAACTGTTAGAAAGCGGCCTAAGTAGTTGATTATTTTGTGGAAATTTGTTATAATGAAGTGAAGAAAATAAAAAAAATAAATATTAAAACCAAAATAAAATGAAAAAAATACTATCAATATTCATTCTAGTTATAAGTCTAGTTTGTTTAGGCTCAGTTGCTTTTGCTCAAGAAGACTCTCCAGATACTGAAGTACCTACTGATGTTAAAAATATCACTGCAACAGCTGATGGAACATCAATTACTCTTTCCTGGGATGCAGCAGAAGATGATGTGGCTGTGACAGGATATGGGGTTGGTTATGGTACAGAAACAGCAACTCCAGATAGTGCTAAATTTGATAATGATAAGGATGTTGGTGATGTGACAGAATATACATTTGAAGATTTAGAGGCTGGAACTACTTACTTTTTTGGAGTTTATGCTTACGATGCTGCTAATAATGAAAGTTCTAACTGGGTTTCAATAGGATCTGCAACTACTGCAGATGATAGTGCTGAAGCTGATACAGAAGCTCCTCAAGTAGTTAGTGTTGAATCTTTAAATAAGGAGGAAGTTAAAATTGTTTTCTCTGAAAAGATAGTTTTACCAGAAGAAGATGCTAAAGATGCTTTTACAATTGAAAATCAAAATAATTTTGAACCTCTAGAAGTAAAAGATGCTGTAATGGACGAGGATGATCAAGATAATAAAACTGTTGTAATTACTACTGCAACTCAAGATGCTAATATTGATTATAAAGTTACAGTAACTATTGCTGTGAAAGATTCAGCTGGAAATCCAATAGTTAGCGGTACTTCTGATACAGGAACCTTTAAAGGTACTAATAAAGAAAAAGAAGTTCAAGCAACCACTGATGGACCAAAATTAGTAGAAGTACAAGGAATGAATTCTATAAATGTTCTGGTTTATTTTGATAAATCAGTGGTTTTAGATCTTAATCCTTTAGATAACTTTGTAATCAAAGCAGAAAATGACTCTGATAATACTTTGGGAATAAAAAAAGTTCAACTAGTAAGAGGTTTTGATGGTTTAAATCATGCAGCTGCCATTGTTGAAACTGAAGATCAAGATGATATTGATTATATTCTAACAATTGTTGATATAGCTGATAAAAATGGTGCTCTTAGTGGAGATACAAACAATAGTATGAAATTCAAAGGCATAAAACAAGATGCTACTAGTTCTAGCGGTACTTCTGCTTCTGATGGGACTTCTGCTTCTGATGGCAATGCTGCGTCTAGTGGTGCTTCTGCTTCTAGCGGAACTACTGCTTCTAACGGTACTACTGCTTCTAATACTAAGGTTTCAACATCTAAAGACTCTTCAAAGGAAGATACTGAAGCTCCTTTAGATGTTACAAAATTAAAAGCAACAAAAATTTATGAAGCAACAAAATATCTTGTTAAATTAACTTGGATTAATCCAAAAGAAAATGCTGGAGATACTGTTAAACAAATTTTATATATGAGTGTTAGTAATGATGATAATTTCAAAAAAAGTGATGATTTAGACCCTGGTGTAGAAAAATATGATTATGAAGGACTAGAACCTGGTGAATATTATTTCAAGCTTACTCAAGAAGATGCAGCTGGAAATGAAAGTGATGGATCTATAGTGAAGATTGTACTTTCTGAGACAGGTCCAGGATTAATTGGATTAGTTCTAGCTTCTGTTGGTCTTGGTAGAGTAGTTGGTAGAAAAAAAAGAAAATAGTTTCTTAAGTTAATTAGTAAAAAAGTCCATATTTTGTGGGCTTTTTTTTATAAATATTTAATTTCTTTCATATATGAGTAATTTATGTTTAAGAAAATTATATTTAGTTTTTTATTATTACTTCTTCTTTTATTGATATTTTTGTTAATGCAAATCCCTGACAATAAATTTCATATATATTTTTTAGATATAGGTCAGGGTGATTCTATTTTCATAAAAACACCGGAAAATCATCAAATTTTGATTGATTCTGGCCCAGGGCCTAAGATTATAGAAGAATTAAATAAGATTATTCCTTATTTTGATAGATCTTTAGATTTATTGGTTTTAAGCCATCCACATCAAGATCATTATATGGGGTTTTTAGAACTTTTAAGTAATTATGATGTTGATTTAGTCCTTTTGACAGCTGTTAATTATGACGATCTTTTTTATTCTAAATTAATTAAGACATTAGAAAATAAGGAGGTTGAAGCAATTATTGCTCATGAAAAAATGGATTTATTTTTTAATGATGTTTTGTTGGATATTATTTACCCATTTGAATCTTTAGCTTTTCAAAGTTTTGATAATATTAATAATTCATCAATAGTAATTAAAGTTACTTATAAAGAAAATGTGATTTTGCTTACTGGTGATATTGAAAGTGAAATAGAAGAAGAATTACTAGATTATGATATAGCTGCAAATATCTTAAAAGTTCCTCACCATGGGAGTAATAGTTCTTCGTCTTTAAATTTTTTGCGTAAAATAAATCCTGAAATTGCAATTATTCAAAGTGGAAGAAATAATAAATTTGGACATCCACATGAAGAAACTTTAGAAAGGTTTGCCAATTTAAACATTGATGTTCTTAGGAATGATTTAGAAGGAACAATTGAGTTTATTTTTTAATTCTAACTATATCTGCGCCTATTGATCTTAGTTTTTCATCTAAGTTTTCGTAACCTCTATCTATATAATAAATATTAGATATTTCTGTTTCTCCATCCGCTACTAGAGCTGCAATCACCATTGCTGCTCCAGCTCTAATGTCACAACTAGAAATTGCTAATGCTTTTAATTTTGTAGGACCAATAATTAAAGCTTGATGAGGATTCATTAATTCTACGTGAGCCCCCATAATTTCTAATTCAAATAAATAATTTAATCTTCCTTCAAATAAGGTTTCGAAGATTTTACTAACACCTTTTGCTTGAGTTAATAAAACAGAAAATGGAGCCTGTAAATCAGTGGGGAATCCTGGGTAAACTGAGGTTTTTAATGCATTGACTGCTTTTAATTTTTTGCATGGCAAAATTTTTATAGATTTTTTTTTGCATTCAATTTTTGCTCCCATCTCTTTTAATTTCTGCCAAAGACTATCTAGATTATCTGGATCAATACCTTCAATTAAAAGTTCGCCCTGTGTTGCTACAGCAGCAATAGCAAAGGTTCCTGCTTCCAAATAATCACCAATAATCTTATGCTTTGTTCCTTTTAATTTTTTTACCCCAATTATTTTCAAGTTATTTGTTCCAATACCAGAAATTTTTGCTCCCATTTTATTTAAAAAACGACATAAATCTTGTACATGAGGTTCAGCAGCAGCTAATCTGATTTCTGTTTTTCCTTCAGCTAGCACTGCTGCCATAATTGCATTTTCTGTAGCAGTAACACTTAATTCTGGAAGTATTATCTTTTTACCTTTTAATTTTTTTACTTTTATATGTAACCCTTTTTTATCGTCTAAAATCTTTGCTCCTAATTCTTTAAAAGCATGTGTATGTGCGTAAACTGATCTTTTACCAAGTACACAGCCCCCTGGAAAAGCCATTTTAATTTCACCAAAACGTGGAAGTAGAGCTCCTATAATTAATATAGATGCTCTCATTTTTTTAACTAAATTGTCTGGAGAATGGGCTTTTTTTAAATTTGAAGGATTAATTTCTAAGATATTATTTTGAAATTCTATTTTTGCTCCGAAACTTTCCAGAATTTCTATCATGGAATATATATCAGCTATTTCAGGTACATTTGTTAATATAACTTTTTCCTTAGTTAAAAGAGATGCACATATAATTGGTAGAGCAGCATTTTTTGATCCACTTACTGTGACTTTTCCACTTAATTTATTACCTCCTTTTACAATATATTTAGCCATATGATTATTTTAGCTGCACAATTATAATCTTTTTTGGTATAAAATAAACCCATATGTATATTTTATCTTCACTTAAAAAATTAGACACTTTTGTTTATGTAATGATTTTACTCTTGCCTTTGGTTTTTTTACCATTTGTAAGCATTAATTTTGTACTTGCAAAAACAGTTTTTGCCCGCTCTTTAATTTTACTGTTTTTTCTGTTTTGGGGACTTTTATTGTTAAAAAGAAATAAAATCAATATACCATCAGCGTTGAAAGATGTGACTATTGTAAAATCTTTAGTTTTTTTACTCACGGTTTTATTAATCTCTAATCTTTTTTCTGTAGCTCCTAAGCTGAGTTTTTGGGGAGGATATTTTAGAATGCAAGGATTATATACTTACATACATTATTTTTTGTTTTTCTTTTTAGTTTTATTTACATTTAAAAAAGATAGCCAATGGAAAAAGGCAAATTTTTGTGCATTTTTGATTTATATTTTTCTTCTATTTTTATCTATTTTACAATTTTTAGGTTTGGATATTTTGTTTTTTCAAGATTTTACAAACCATGGCAACAGAATTAGTGCTAGCTTTGCAAATCCAAACTTTTTTGCAGCTTTTATTGTATTGCTTATTTTTCCGGTTTTAGCATTTTTAAATAAAAAGAGGAGTTTTTATATTGTCCTTATTATTCTACTAAGTTTCTTTGTGCTTATTTTGACAGGTAGTAAAGGTGGGATTATTGGATTTGTAGTTGGTTCTTTAGTTTATGCGTTTATGAATATGAAATTTTTAAAAGACAGAAAATATTTATATTTTTTAGGAATTATTTTTGCTCTAATATTTTTTGTAATTTTAGCTGCTCCAAAAATTAATCTTTTATATAGGTTTGATTTTAACCAAGAAAATCTCGTATCAACTAATACTAGATTACAAATATGGAAAGATTCTTTATTAATGCTTGAAGATAGACCTGTTGTTGGTTTTGGGTTAGAAACCTTTCCTGTAGTTTTTCATAAATATGCAAACTTGGAAAAATTAAATAGAGATCATCTATTTGGGATAATCGACAAACCTCATAACACTTTTATAGAAATCCTTTATTCGACTGGATTTGTAGGATTATTTGTCTATATTTTTATTGTTTTGACAGTTTTAAACAAATCTTTAAAAAAATTACCAAGTCTTAGTAAAAAGAAGAAAATAGATTTAATAGCTGTTATTTCTGGCATAACTGCTTTTTGTGTTTCTAATTTATTTTCATTCTCTGTCACTGTACATTTTGTTTTTCTTAGTTTTTATTTAGCTTATTTAATTTATTTAATTTCAGATAAAAATATATCTTTGCAAGTTTTTAAAAATAATTTATATAAAAAACTTTCTGCGTTTCTTTTAATCTTTTTTGTAATTAGTAGTCTTGTTTTGAATAACGTTTTTTATGTTTTAGCTGATGTTCATGCAAAAAGAGGTTTTGAACATTTAAAATTAGGTAATACCAATGCTGTGGTAGATAATTTTTATAAAGCTAACCTCTATAATCCTAATCAAAGTTACTATAATTATTTACTTGCTTCAGTTTTTATTGAAATTGAAGAAATTGAGTTAGCTAAAATTTATCTAGAAAATGGAGCTGATTTTGATTCAAAAGAGGGGGATTTTTATCAATTTTTGAGCAAAAAGATATACTAGGGTACATTTTGTTGTTCTAGTCTATTCCTTCATGTTTTTATTGTCATATCAGTAATTGATGATATGGCTTATTTATGCTAAAATAGTGAGATAAAACAAAAATAAAAATGAATAAAAAAATAATCAGTTTAATAGTAGTTCTATTCTTTTCATTTTTTCTGATAGAAAAAAAAGAGCAAGAGCTTGGTTTTCGATATTTACAAACATCTTTTTTAACAATTTTAAAAAATGTTGTTGAAGAAAATAAACCAAAAGCTCCTGATCTAATTATAGATAAAGTTTCTTTAAGAAAAATCTCTGACCCTAAATCTAAGGATAATTATTATAGATATTATGCGACTGTAAAGATTAAAAATTTAGGAGGAGCATTCGCTAATGCAAAAGTTGTAATAGATGGTGGATCTAACAATCAATATGATTTAATTAAAAATTCTAGAGAAGGTTTGAATTTAGAAAATGGTGAAAGTTATATTGTTGATAGACATGAGGTTTTGTTTGATGGCAGTTATAACAGTGGAACTATTGATCTATCTATTCGTGTTTTAGATAGAGATGAAGGAGATAAAGATAATAATAGTTATACTATTAATATTTTTGAAGGTGATGCAAAAATTAAATCTATTGGTATTGAGCAAATATTAGATGATGGAACTTTTGAATTAAATTATGATCTAGATAATTATGCTTTAAATTTAGATGATTTTTCAGTATTTGTTACAGATTCTTTTTCTTACGATGAAGAAGAGCAAAAATATGCTGAAACCTTTGGTTTAGATAAAAAATATTCTTATTATCGTTTAAAAAGTAATGTTGAAAATATTAATGGAGAAAATTGGTATGAAGAATCATTAACTGAAACAGGAAAATATTTTGTAAAATTTGAAGATGATCCTTATCAAGATGATTTAACTCATTTTGTTTATTTAAAAGCAACAAATTCTGATAACGGGAATTATGCTGTTAGTAATATCATCAAGCTTCCTCCACAAATAGAAGTTGATCATATAGAGTTCGCGAAATTATTTATTGATTATGCAGAAATTAATTTAATTGATGATGATTTTATTATTTATGAAGATATAGAAGAAGATTCTTGGTATGCACCCTATGTTCAAACCTTATATTATTTAGGTGTATTAGAGGATGAAGAATTCAATTATAAACCTACTGAAAAGATTAGTAGAGCTAAAGCTCTGCAAATTATATTAGAATACTATGATCTAGATTTAAGTGGTTCTTATGACTCTTCTTATTTTGAAGATATAAGTTTAGAAGATTCAATATCAGCATATACACAAGCTTTATATACAAGTGGAAAAGCTGGTGTTTTAGGTGAGCAATTTAATCTTGATCAATCTGCTACTAAAAATTATTTAAAATATCTGATTTATGCATATAAGAAGGATACTTAGATTTTATCTTGTATTTACTTTAGTGATAGCTGCAGGATCTGCCCTAAGTTACAATCAAAAAATACATAATACCTTTGGTCAGTACTATACAAGTGTAGTGCATGCTTTAGATGATTTTACAAATAAGGATGGATACAAATATTTAGAAGAAAATGATTTCAGAAACATAAATAACGCAAATTTATTTAATCTTGAAAGGAGTAAAAAATATTCAAATAAGAATTTGAATTCCAATTTAATAAATTTTAAAATTGACCAAAATGTAGAAAAGTCTTTTGCTGAACCTGGTCAAAAAGAAGCTGAAATAATGAAATTAATTTTTAAAACTGGAAAAGGAAAATTAATTTTTAATCATATGAAATTCAAAATCTATGGCGTGAATAGTCATTATCTAAATAAGGTTTATCTTTATAATGAAGATGAATTAATTTCAGAAGCAAAAAATAATAATGGTTATTTTGAAATTAAAAATATTGGGTTTAAGTTAGATTCAGCAAGTAGTGCGGAGCTTATTGTTAAAGTTGATTTAAGTAAAAAACTTCAAGCACATGACAGATTAAGACTTGATATCGAAAATCCTACAGACATTGGTATTCAAGTTGCTGGAAAAGCCTATGATATTAATGAATATTATCCTATTCAGGGGAAATATTTAACTATTGTTTTAAAAAGAGGGAATTTAAAGAATTAATTTTTAGCAATAGGGATTGTATAGTAAATGGATTCTGCATTAATTCTTGCTATTTTTTTTATTTTTGAATTATCAAGTTTAGGGCTTACATTATCTGCTTGACCATCCTCCGAAATTTCTCTGATTGGAAAATCTACAGTTGTTCCTTTGTTTGGGTTTTCTAATGCATAATGACTACACATAGAGAAATCTAAGTATGAATATGGATGATCTCTTTCTGTTGTTATTCCTGAATTATTTAAAGCTGACTCCAAGTTCCCCACTAAAATTTCGTTGGCGATTATGGGTTGATCTACAAATCTTGTTAAAATATTTACTGACCTTTTACGTCCTTGAAATTCTGCTAATGTTAATCTTCTTATGTACTCTTCTAATTGTTTAGGACTTGGTCCTTCTTTGATTGCTGTATCTGTTTTTAAAGGATCATGATCATTCATGCAATGTACATCAAAGAAAACACCATGTGGTAAAAGTGATTTTAATGCTGTTCTAATTTTTTTAATCATACTTCTATGTATAGCATGGAATTCTTTCACTAATTCAGGATGTGTAGCGTGATCAAAAACCTTTCGTATAGGACTTATATGCACACCACTAGGGTTTGTGACTGATTCATCTTCATGTGGAACCCTGTTTGCATCTATAACTGCTCTTGGAATTTCAGCTACATAAATTAGGTCAATCCTTAGCTTTGCTCTAGAAATTTTGATTAATTCTTTAGCTGTTTGAAGGGCTAACTGATATGAGCCAATGTCACGTTCTAGTTGAAAAAAATCATCTAAAACTTTCGGATTATCTTGGTATGGTTCTACTATTTCTGGATATACTTTTAAAAATTTTTTTGAATCAGCATCGTGAGGACATAAAAGAAGTACATCAGGATTGTCTTTCCCAATGTCTCCATAAGTTTCTTTTTTAACAGGATTTAGTAAAAATTGCTCTCTTGAACTCATATAAAAATATATTTTAAGAGAGCATAATTGCTATTTTTCCTTTATTTGTCAATAAATTATATGTCTTCCTGAGATTTTCTATCTCCAGTTGCTCCTTCTTTTAATTGTCTAAGTTGAGTTAGACTTATGGTGTAATGATCATCTTCAAAGAATACTTCATCATATCCTATTTGATGTTGATAACCACCACTTAAACTATCAGAAACCCATACCCCATTTTCATCAAAAGAATAGGCTACAACATTGTGCCCTATGTTTACTCCATTGAGATCATATGGAATATATAAAATCATTGGGTCTCCTACAGCTAATTTTTTAAAGAAAAATTCGGCGGATCCATCATAAGTGGAAATTACATCTACATAATAGTTTACTGCAAAAACATCAAATTCTTCAGGTGACCAAATAAAAGTTCCATCCCAACCGATTGTCGCTGCTACTTCATTTATACTTAGGTATTTATCATATTGCCATTCCATTAAGTTCTTTGTTGCAAAAGCATAACAACCATAAGGATAATAGGTTTGCGGATGATTTGGCATATCCATATATGATGGATATGCTGGTTCTATCCCGGTTGCTAATACTTCTTGGTAGGTTAATTTGTCATTTCCTGTATGCTCAACCATTTCAACACTAACAAGCTCTCCTTCCTCATATTTCATTGCCCTATAAAGCATAGTGGTCATTTGTTTACGACTAATTAATTCATGTGGAGAAATAAAATAATCTAACTTATCAAAAAGATTTTTTTCTTGAGCTGCATGTAAATATTTTTCATACCAAATTCCAGATTCTATATCAACAAAATGTGAATAATATCCTAAAGGGAATTCCCAATCTAAAACTTCTACAATTATTTTAACAGCTTCTGATTTTGTAATCTTGTCTGCAGGTTTAAATAGATTTCCTGCATAACCTTGAATCCATCCTTGCTCTTTAGAATAACAAACATATTTTGCAAACCACTCTGTACCAATATCATTAAAGCAATTTTTATATTGTTCTGCATCAATTTCTTCTTCAATTAAACCCTCTACTATCATTTTAGTAAATTCAGCACGATTTATTAAATTTAGAGGTCTAAAATAACCATCTGGATAACCTTGTACTACATTTTCATCAACAAGATATTGAAGTTCTAAACTAATAGGTTCGGAATCATATACATCAGGAAAAACTGCTCCAGCTGAAGCTGTTAAAGTTGTTTGCAAGCAGAATAGAATTAAAACTGATATTTTAAAAAGTTTTTTCATAGGGAATTTGTTTATCTAGTAATATTACTATAACAAATTATCATTTTTTGTTCTATATTGCATTGCTTCTGCGATGTGTGTGGATTTTATTTTTTCTGATTCTTCAAGATCTCCAATAGTTTGAGCTAATTTAATTGCATTTAAATACCCCCTATTGCTTAGGTTTAATTTTTGATGTGCTTGTTTTAAAAGTTTGTATGCAGTGTTTGTGAATTTGCAATAATTTTTAATGTCTTGAAGTTGCATATCTCTATTTCTTTTTATTAAAGGATTATTTTTAAACCTATTGATTTGAATATTATAGGCATTATTAATTTTTTTTATTAAATTTTCATATTCTCTTAAATCCTGGTTTTCATAAAAATCATTAAATTTTATATTATCTACATCTAAAAAAATATCGAATCTATCTAAAATAGCTCCAGATAATTTTTTTTGATAATTTTTAATTTGCCAAGTGCTACAGATGCATTTTACTTTTTCATTATTGTTGTAGCCACAGGGACAAGGATTCATTGTTCCTATGAAAAGGAAATTTGATGGATATTTTAAAGACTTATGTACCCTATTTATCTGAATAAATTTATTTTCTAATGGTTGGCGCATTGCCTCTAAAATAGGTTTACTAAATTCAGAAATTTCGTCAAAAAATAATACTCCATTATGAGCTAGTGATATCTCGCCTGGTTTTGGATTTGGTCCACCACCAATTATACTTTTTAATGTACTGCTGTGATGAACTTCACGAAATGGACGTTTTATTATGAGTGGGAAATCATGATTAACTAAACCAGAAATTGAAAATATTTTTGAGCTTTCTAGTATTTCTTCTTTTGTCATTTTAGGCAAAAGCTCAACTACTGCTCTAGCAAGTAAAGTTTTTCCTGAACCTGGAGGCCCTTTTAATAGAATATTATGACCTCCTGTAGCTGCTATAGACAAGGCTCTTTTTTCTCTTTTTAAGCCTGCAATTTG
>Ga0310122_10001987_pt1 | contig 13034 bp, 10 predicted proteins | sample CB6_Bottom_1051__FD_203503 | JGI IMG/M metagenome (GOLD analysis project Ga0310122, IMG submission 203503) | Marine microbial communities from Western Arctic Ocean, Canada - CB6_Bottom_1051 | ecosystem: Environmental > Aquatic > Marine > Oceanic | place: Canada: Western Arctic Ocean | collected...
TGAATTGATTTTATACGGTAATCAACTCACAGGTTCAATTCCTCCAGAGATAGGAAATTTGACCAATTTGACTTCTTTGAGTTTAAACTATAATCAACTCACAGGTTCAATTCCTCCAGAGATAGGGAATCTGACCAATCTGACTGGTTTGTATTTAAACAATAATCAACTCTCAGGTATTATCCCTGACGAAATTTGTAATCAAGGTGATAGTTCACCTGATTTATCAAACAACCAACTCTGTCCCCCATATCCATCTTGTATTGAAGATTACGTGGGAAACCAAGACACGAGTGATTGTCCTTAAATGATTCTTTTAACCATCAGGCCCCACATTCGTGGAGTTTTTTGTTTGTGGGGAAAGTAGGAGAAAATAGTTAACAAATAGACTGATGAATTCCGATGTTTGAAAAGAGGAATAGACACTATTGGATAATTCTATTTATTAGTTTTTGCATTTTTCTAATAGGTCTAACTATAAATCCACGTGTGGGAGTTCTTTCAGTGCTACTAATTGTTGTAGCAATCAATACAGTAGATAATAAAAAGTTAAAAAATATTGGAATAATCATTGCAATTCTAATAACAGTTATTTGTGTTTATCTAAGTATCTTAAATCTTAAATTATCTTCGGAATTAATAATTATTAATCCCAAGATAAGGTAATTAGATTTGATGAAGGAAGCACCACGCATTGGACCGGGAGGGCGCGGTCCCAGTTCCGGGATCAACTCTGTTTTGGCAGTTTCTGCACGAACGTTGAGGGTGAAACCCATGTATCACCCTGCACCGGCTCCAACAGTCTGCGAAGCCCGGATAACTCTGGCGACGCCTTGTTTGTCTCCACTACGCTGCAGTTTTGCTCAACCTCCCGTATATCGACCATGCCCGCGAGCGTGGTAGCAGGGCCTGACAAGGCCAGGGCGAACTCAAGGGCCAGACGACTGATCGAATTGCCTTCAGCCTTGCACCAATGCCGTGCATCTTCACATGCGGTTCGAAGTGGCAACGATGCCGGGTGCCAGGTCGGGGGCCCATCCTGTGTTAGAAGCCCCATTGCGAACGGAGCGGCACTGACGAGTCCGACTCCCTTCTCCTGCAGATCAGGCACGAGTTCGCCTAGTGACGTATTGTAAATGTTGTAGTGGCAATACGACAGCACCACGTCTACAGACGCAATTCCCGCAGCAGTCCGCAGAACATCGAGGGGCAGGGCGGAAACTCCAATTGCCCGGAGTAGGCCCTCTGACTTCAGACGTTCTAGTTCCGGCAGCGTCTCCTGAACGATCTGATCGAACTCCGAGAACTCAATGTCCTGGCAGAAGACAATATCGAATGTCTCGACGCCGAGACGCTGTGCACTTTCTTGCAAGCTCTCCTTGACCCTTGCTACGGAAAAGTCGAATGCGGTTTCGCCATAGCGCCCGACCTTGGTCGACAGAACGTATCGGTCGCGTTCAATTCCACTTAGTGCTCGGCCAAGAACCTCCTCGGATTGGGTGCTTCCGTAGTAGGGTGATGTATCAAAGTACGTAACCCCAAGGTCGAGAGCTGCGTGCACTGCGTTGACCGCGTCCGCCTCATCGACGGGGCCGAAGACCCCGCCGATTGGTGATGCGCCGAAGCCGAGCTCCGACACTACGATTCCTGTGCTGCCGATGCGCCGATACTTCATCGTTAACGTTTCTCCCGGCCATGGAAGATCGACTCAAGATACCGGTTCAAAAATACTCCCGCTGGATCAAGTTCTTTACGGAGCGCAAGAAAGTCATCCCAGCGTGGATACATCTGCCGGAAGTCGTCCGGTCCACGGTAATGTACCTTCGCCCAGTGTGGACGTCCGCCGGCATCAGCCATGAGCGCATCCACGGCCCGGAAATAGGATTCAAAGGGAACCGTACGATTGAAAGGCCGATACATAATCACACCGATGTAGCACGTTGGGCGACCGTATGCCATGCCGAGCCACGCATCATCCGGTTGCGAGAAGCGAACTTCCACCGGCATATGAACACGGAACCCTTCCCTTTCAATCAATTCTCGCAATCTCTCCAGGACCTTACGCGTTTTCTCCATGTCGATCGCGTATTCCATGACCCACTGCTTTATGCGGATCGGAAAATTAAACACACGATCACTCCGATCGACCCGCTCTGTCCGACGATTGAACAGCCGGCGCTGAAAGAAGCGATTTACGCCGGGGATCAAGAACGGAACTACTTTGGTACCCAGCAACGCGCACTCATGTAGATGGTTTCCCCACAGGTGATCGTCATACCAGGCTCGCCAACGGGAACGAGCGGGTGTCGGCAAGTCCTGCGTCCGCTCTGCGGTCCAAGTTCTCACTGTATCGGTATGGGGTATCCACCAGAAGCTTGCGTGATCTGCTTCGTTCCACGTGTTGTACGACTGGAGCGCCGTTCGCCAGTCCACCTGCCCGGAAACCGCGCGAAGGTTGAATGCCGGGACGCACGAAATTGTCAGGGTCGACAAAACGCCCAGACTTCCAAGTCCAACCCTCGCCGCCGCAAACAAGTCAGGGTGCTCGTTCATGGATGCAGCCAGAACTGCCCCCGCAGCCGTGATGATCGTAAGCCTAGTTACCTGTTGCGGAAGTGTCCCCCACTTCGTCCCTGTTCCATGCGTACCAGTACTGATCGCACCAGCAACGGTTTGATCTGATATGGAACCGAGGTTCGGAAGTGCAAGGCCATGTTCTGAGAGATACACCGCGATTTCACGAAGTGTAATGCCAGCCTGAACAGTGATTTCCAATTTGTCCCGGTCCAGTCCAAGTACCCGGTTGTACGCCTTAAGGGACAGGAGATGCCCGTCACTGGAATCGGCGATCGATGAACAGGAGTGCCCGGCACCGACCACTTTCAGCCGTTCACCAGGGGGCAGCGAATTGACAATCGACAAAATGCCATCTTCCGAGTCGGGGCGATGGAGGGCCCGGTACTGGCACCGTACGGTTCCGGCCCAGTTGTTCCACGTTCCCCCTGTCGATCCGGTAGTCATTTGTTCGATGATTTATGGGAGATTAGAACCGAAGGAGCCTCGAACGACTCTCCCTCGTTCGGCCTCGCTCTTTCAAACTCCATGCGAGCCGTTTCGATGCGTTTGGAAAGATCACCGGGCATCTCCCGATCAAGGTCCGCGTCGATTCCGCAGTACGGAAGCACCGTCCGTTGGCTGGCACGATGGCGCGTAACGATTTCCTGAAGTTTGTGTGAGAAGGTGTACCTGAGCGTACCCGGATGCCAGGGATGATACAGCACTGGTTCGGACGGCCAGCAGACGTGCAGGCCGAGATTCTTGAAGCGCGTATACATGTCAAAATCGTTACTGTGGTCGCCCGACTCAAATGATGCATGTTGTTCATAGCCGTTGACGTCTACAAACCACTGCTTTCGGGCAGCGACACAACCCCCCCAATTGGACGGATGCGTGAGTTCACAGACGCCCCTGAGGTGATCGAGGGATATGATTTCCTGCCGTTGCTCATAGGGTTCATTGAATCGGTAACAGTAAGTCACAAGTTTTTCATGATTGTCGTGGAGCGCCAGAATGCGCTGGAGAAAGTCCTCTTCGACGACGACATCCGCGTCCGGGATCACGACCAAATCGCCGTTCGCAGCCATGATTCCAGCGTTGAAACAATAGGAAGAATGGTAGATACCGCCCCGACCCAGCTTCAAGGTGCAGCTGTTGGGGTGTTTTTCCAGATCCGCTTGCAGGTCGGGTCGGATTGCATCGAAGTACTCGACCCAGATAAGTTCATGAGCATCATCGGCGAGTGTCTGCCGTGCTAGGGCCCCGACAGCATGAAAGTGTTCCCGAAAGCTCCCATCGACCATGATGACACTGATTGATGGTTCCATTTATTGCTCCTCCAACTCTCTGACCATCAAGTTGGCGACCCGGAGTCGCCCCGCCAATATTCTGCTCAGGTTGCGCATGAAGACAATGGCAGACTGGGGATGTTTCACCTGCAGTCGCTCGAAATCACGCAATGACAGACTATAGCAGGTCAGCATTTCGGCCGCGACCACATTTGCAGATCGTGGTGCTCCGTCCAGCAGGGCCATTTCTCCAAAGATGGTCCCGACCGCAAACGACTGAACGCGTTTGGTTCGCCCAGCATTTTCCAAACCGATTCTAATGTCGGCAAGCCCCTTCACAAGAAAGTACATCTCACGATCAGTATCTCCCTGATGAAATACGAAATCCCCTTTGCCGAAGGTCTTTCGTTCCAACACTCCGCGAAGTGCAACCAGGTCATCTGCCGCGAGTCCCTGCATGACTTCGAAGTCCTCAATTGCGAGTTCCGTCTGCTCCCACGACAGTTCGGGATGCACGGCCAACATCTCTTCCTCGACATATTCAAGGGCGGCATCTGTATCGTCGAAGCAGAGCCCCTCTTCCAAGGCATCGAACAGGCCGCCATCTTCAAACGCCTGTCGGATAGGGCCTTGCGCAAGCAAATAGCTGACGACGATTGTCTTACCCAGATTCCGGATCCGGAGAACGTTCTGCATGATGATCCTTGCACTCGAAATATCGAGTTCCTTCACGCGTTTGAAATCGAGAACGATGTAGTCTGCACCGTCATCTGCTACAGACTCGATTGTGTTCGAAATATGATCTGTCGCACCGAAAAAGATGGCGCCTTCAAGTTCGATGACAGCGATCCTCATGCCGTTTTCCCGCAGCCATTCCATTCGCTTGCCGTCCCGCTGTTTATGGGAACGAGCCACCGTTCCATCCTGAACGCGTCGGACCACCGACTTACTCATCGCAAACACAAACATGACGATGGAAAGCGCCACGCCGATGCCCACTGCAATGATCAAACCCTTGAGGATCGTGACGAGCATCACAACCATGATAACCAGTGTATTCTGCCAGAGTTCAGCGCGTTGACGGTTGGAACGTTGAAGCAGCATTCGGAAAAGCTTGGTGCTCCAGGAGTCGAACAACTTGACGGAGATCACAAGCAGAATGCCGGACAGCACCGCCCTGGGAATCATGCTCACAACTCCAGAAAATGCGAAGAAGACGACGAGCACCGTCAGACCGCAAATCGCCCCGGCTCGACGGGAGCGTCCCCCGGCCTGGAAGCTTACTGCACTTGCGCCGATGCTTCCGGCGCCGGCAGTGCCGCCAAAGCACGCAGCAAGCATGTTCCCCATCCCTTGGGCAAGCAACTCCCGCCCGGTATTTGTGCGTTGGTTTGTTTGACTCTGACAATAGATTGACGTCAATAGCGAGTCGATCGATCCGAGTACCGCGATGCTGAATGCTGCCATCACGACGTACTGCAGAAAACCAGGAACACTCACGGATGGAATCAAGGCGACAAAGCCAATCACATTCGATGGACTGGGAATCTCGAATGGAATCTTTCCTATCGTGGCACCCAGCCGATGTCCCAACCCCATCTGGTCGAGCGCATGGTACACTGCAAACCCAGCGAGCAACCCCAGGATTGAGCCGTGGATCTTGCGGGTCCACTTCGCAGAATTCCACATCACGAGAATGGTTATCAAACCAACTAATGCGGTAAGAGGTTGGATGTCGAAAAACTTGTCGCCAAGTTCAAGCACGGACGCCCCCCGTGGAATTCCGAGAAAGCTCCACACTTGGCTTTGTGCAATCAGCACGGCTGTACCGTTCATGAAACCTGCGATGACCGGATAAGAGATAAACTTGATCAGGCTCCCCAGGCGCAATAAGCCGAAGGCCACCTGGAAAAGGCCGCCGAGAAACATCACCATGAAACCGCAGAGCATCGCCGACACCTGGAGTTCCGCCTCGCCGACGATCTGAAGCGGGTTTGTTGCGACGAAAAAACCGACGACGGAGCTGAAGATCAAGGCCAGCGGGGCCTTCGGTCCGGTGATCATCCCGGGAGTTCCGCCCAACAGCGCGGCAATCAGTCCCCCGAAGATTGCACAATAGAAACCAGCACTGATACCGGCACTTACAAAGTTAGTCCCAAGGGGAGCAACGGCAATTATCCCGTAGGCCATGCAGGCCGGCAAGGATATCACGGCCGAGGCTACTCCGCCAGCAAAGTCAGACCCTCCTCCCGGCGAGTCGTTTGCCTGGCCGACAGGAACGCTCATGTTCTTTTCTGGCGAGCTGAGACCTGGTCGGCTTCCTGGCGCTGGAACTCTTCCTCGATCCAGTCAAACGTCTTGCGCATCCCGTCTCGCAAAGCAATTCCCGGTGCCCAGCCGAGGTGCTCAAGGATCATCGTGTTGTCGCTGTTGCGCCCGTTCACGCCTTTGGGCGCGTCGAGATTGTGGGTGCGCTTAAGTTTGGTCCCAGCGATCTCTTCAACGATACTGACCAACTCTTCAATTGTGACCAGTTCGTTTGAGCCGAGATTAACCGGTTCACACAGGTCGGATTCCATGATCCTGCGGATCCCTTCGAGGCAGTCGTCGATGTACATGAAGCTGCGCGTCTGTTTGCCGTCTCCCCAGATTTCGATCTCGTGTTTGCCGCTATGGACGGCCGCGATCACTTTCCGGCAGATCGCCGCAGGCGCCTTCTCCCGCCCACCCTTCCACGTACCATGCGGTCCGTAGACGTTGTGAAGTCGCGCGACCCGGGTTTCGAGTCCAAAGTCCTCGTGAAAATGGCGGCACATTCGCTCCGAGAAAAGCTTTTCCCATCCATACCCGTCTTCCGGCATCGCGGGGTACGCATCAGCTTCTTTGATGTGAATCCTTTCAGGGATGCGCTGCTTCTCCACATTGTAAACACATGCAGAGGACGCGTAGAAATACCGCGTTGCCTCGCAGTCCTTCACAGCCGACAGGAGATGCGTGTTGATTAGCACGGACAACATGCACAACGCCTTGTTGCTTTCGATGAACCCTATGCCGCCCATGTCACATGCAAGGTTGTACACCGTTGCGGTACCCCGACTTGCGGTCAGGCAATGGGCCTTCTCCCGGAGATCGAGTTCGAGATTTTCCGCTGCGGCGGACACCTGGTACCATTCGTTGGTTGGCTTGATGTCCACTGCCCGAACGTGCTCAACGCCACGCGCCAGTAGGTCAGCGACCAAGTGGCCGCCTATGAATCCACCTGCACCAGTGACCAGCGTCACTAAATCCGACATAATCCGCAGTATAGGAAATATAAACACCCCTTGACAACTAGACGACTGCGCCCTGCCCTCCTCTTCACCCCGTCTTTTCCACCATTTTCCAACCGCAGAAGATAACCAACTGATGGTTCCAGAAACTCTTTCGGTTGATAGCTTCCTGAAAATGTATAGAATGTGCCGGTGACTGCATCCGGGAATAAAGATTGATATTGAGAATCCTCCACTTCAACTGGAAGTCCCACCATATTTCACCCCGGATTATGATCAACGATTAACTCACTTCTATTTTCTATTTCAAGGTAAATTTTTTCCATAAAAATTTTCGTGGATTCATCTCCTACAAGCTAGAGGGTTGCTAAAAGAGCTGGTACAGTGGCACCACTAATAAAACAAAAAGTGAAACTGCATACAGATGTTTTATATACTGTATCATTGTTTTAATTTACCCCCAAATCCACCTTTTATCCAATTAGCAGAGTGTGTCCACCAAAAGTGTGTCCACTTTTTAGGTATATTTGACTTTATTTGATTACGATTGACTAATCTAAAAGCATTTAGACATTAATAATAGAAATAGAAAGCCCCCATCATAAAACGAGGGCTTCCGTCAGAGGAAAATGGTGTCGGGGTGGGGAGATTTGAACTCCCGATCTCCTGCTCCCAAAGCAGGCGCGGTACCGTCAGGGCGGGTGGTAGGGGCTGTGTGTACTGCTGGGTATGTTTACTCCCAATTCATCATAATTAACCCATATAGACCCTCAAATCCCACATCTGCAGCGATTAATTCTGATTCAATAATATAAAGGGCAAGTCGCAGTTTCGAGCCCCCGGTGCTTTCACAGGAGGTTACCATGTTTGCCATTCAGTTCATTCTCTACCTGGGATTCCTTTACCTGATAGTCCAAGCCATTAAGCGACTGTTTCAAGGAGAAGGACAATCCACTAATTCCACATCTTCATCACACCAACACACTAAAGATTCATGCATCCTGGAAGGAGATCCTGAGATCCTTCGCCCTGATGAAAGCGATTTTGATCCAACTGATTATATGTAAAGAATAAACATACAAAAAACTCAATTAAGAAAAGCCTCACAGGTTATGGCTGTACCTGTGGGGTTTTTTGTTTGTGGGATGATGGGTAAGGAATAGGCTATTAAATGTTAATTAAAACAAATATAATTTCTTTTGTTTTGTTTTATCTCCCATAAATATATTCGGCTATGAAATTAACTATAATACTTACAACAATTGGTGCTGCTGCTGGTTTCGCTTATGCATCGGTATTAGGTTGTGATTCTGTATGCTCAATTGCATCTTCATCACTGAATACTACTGCTTATGGTGCCTTCGCAGGCTTAGTACTTGCATTTCCAATTAACAAAAAATTTAAGAATAAGTAATTTTCTTCTGATTACAGGAAACTGAATCAGACTAATTTCTCAATTCTTAAGCATTCAAGCCCCACATTCGTGGGGTTTTTTGTTTACGGAATGATGGGTAGATTTGGATATGAATAAATTTATAGCAATGAACAGATTTAAGATTGCAATTGGAAGAGAATCTGATTTTGAAGATATTTGGAAAAATAGAGAAACCCATCTCGATGATGTAAAAGGTTTTCGGCAATTCAACCTTATTAAGGGCTCTTCAAATGATGAGTATACTCTATATGCGTCACATAGTGTATGGGAATCAAAAAATGATTTTGAAAATTGGAAAAAATCAGAAGCATTTAGAAGAGCACATAGCGGAGGAGGACAGCATCAAGGCATTTATTTAGGTCATCCTGAATTTGAAGGATTTGAAGTTATCCTTTGATTTAAGCCCCATATTCGTGGGGTTTTTTGTTTGTGGGATGATGGGTAGATTTGGATATGGTTAGATATATGCCCTTAATAATATTTATTTCCTTATCAATAGCCCAAGATATGCAGATCAGATACGCAAGAGTACATTCTGTGGATATGAAGGTGATAGGGTCTATTGAAACGACTACTGATCAGACGACTGCACCAGGATTTTTTACAACAAATATGAAATTTGATGCACCATGGATGTTGGGGTTTATGGAATGGGAAACAGGAACGATAATGATTGAAGGGAAAGACCATATTTTGAAGTTTGATGCGAAAGACGAGGAATATTGGTTAGTATCACCAGAAGATCATTTTGCTCCTGATACAAACTCTAATAATAGACGAAGGTCAGGAGATATTGATTGGCGAAACCTTTTTTTAGATGACATGTCTAATCCTCAAATAAAAAGGATTGAAGGTGACGCTTTAGAAACCGTTAATGGATATAGAGCAAGAAAATGGACAACCACAATTTCAGGATCAAAACTGGAACTTGTTATTGAAGAATGGATTGCTGATGAAATTCCATTGTTAGACATCTTTGATTCACTTCGAATAGATATATCAGGAGCACTTAATCCATATAAAGATAAAAAAGATTTTATCAAATTTAAATTTTCTTCAGATTTAATTATCAATGAGTTAGATACTAATTCAACTATAATACCACTGAATGGACGCATAATTAAGGCAAAACTTGATAAGATTGGTCCTTATATAAAATCAATGAACTTTGAAATAAGAGAACTTTATGCTATACCTTTTGATTCGTTATCCTTTTCAATTCCTGAAGACTATGAGCAAATAAAAGCCGCATCAATGCCATCCTGGATATCCCGCATGGGATCATCTGGACTGCCTTCACCAAATGAGTAGAAACCAGGAAAAAATAGTAATTATAGATTATAGTATAATCTTCACCATCAAGCCCCCCAGTAGCGGGGTTTTTTGTTTATAGACATTTAAGATTGGTGCAGTTTTTTGTTTGCGGGATGATGGGTAGATTTGGGCGATTTATAGAAAATAATGTAATAGTCGTCATTAATTTCCGAAGGAATGCTGCATAATATCACTCATATAGGAACACTATTTGACGATTTCGTCACATATTAACTGTTATGCCGGTAGCGCATAGGAGCAGTTGCACTAGTTGAAATAAGCATTTCTCAAAAGCAAATTTAAGGAAGACAAGGAGGCACTATTTTGACACTAATGAAAAAGACCAGTTTTACATAAAAAATTAAAAATTATGACCATGACACCACTCCTCCGCAAGTTTGTGCTCACCGTGCATGTTACTTCCTCGGTCGGCTGGCTTGGCGCGGTCGCCGGCTTTCTAGCTCTCGCCGTCGCCGGTCTTACCAGCCAGGATGTTCAGATAGTGCGAGCCGCCTATCTCGCGATGGAGTTGACCGGCTGGTTCGTCATAGTCCCGTTAAGCCTCGCCTCGCTACTAACCGGACTTGTCCAGTCACTGGGTACCGAGTGGGGCTTGTTTCGGCACTATTGGATCCTGGTGAAATTCCTGATAAACATCTTTGCCTCCATCGTCTTGCTGTTGCATATGCAGCCAACTAGCCACCTAGCAGACGTAGCGGCAGAGACGATATTGTCCAGTGCTGATCTCCGCGGGCTGAGGATCCAACTTGTGGCTGATGCCGGTGCCGCACTGCTGGTATTGCTCGTGGCCACGACGCTGGCGGTGTACAAACCACAGGGCGTGACTCCGTACGGACAGCGTAAGCAGCATGCGCAGGGCGACACCAACGTGGGGCCCGACCGCGGATCAACCAGCAGCACACCACGCTGGGTGAAGGTGTTTGGTATCATCGTCATTGTCCTAGTCCTGCTGTTTGTCATACTGCACCTCACTGGTCGTGGTCTAGGTAGCCATTGAGCATAGCCTTTGAACTCAACTTGCTGCTGCCTTACCTTGCACAACTCCTAGCTTTGACCGTTGTAAATATGACAAGCGAAGTGGGATTAAGAACGAGCCGAGGCAACATCTAAGGTTTGTACAAATCACGAAATGTGTGCAACTTAAAACATTCGCTTCTGGCATAACAATTACTGCAGCGGACGTGAAATGCGTTATGTTGGAATTTAGATTTCGTAGAATATAAACATTCAGTAGTTTTGGGATAACTCAGAGGTTTAATCTTTCACACCCCTGAGTTTATCCGTTAGGTTGCCTTAATAGTTCGATGAAAAATCAGTCATGAAAGATATTGGCTTAACACATATAGCATTACCAGTAACAGACTTAAGAAAAAGTTATGAATTTTATTCAAAGTACGCAGGAATGGAAACTGTTCACGAAAGGCCTGGTGTATTATGGATATCAGATAAAAGTAGACCTTTTGTCATTGTCCTTATAGAGTTTGAGAAGGTTGAAAATCCATTATTACCTGAGGCCCATATTGGTGTAGGCGTGTACTCAAAAGCAGAAGTTGATCGTTTGTGTGATCTTGCAAAACAAGATAATTGTATGATCTCTGGGCCTATGGATTCTGGTCACCCTATTGGGTATTGGGCGTATTTAAAAGACCCTGATGATCATACACTTGAGATATCTTATGGTCAAGAAGTTGGTCTAACAGTACAAAAGGCAACCTAACTCCCACCCAAAGGAATAGGGTTTAAGCAAATAAAACGCCTCTGGCTCAAATAAATGAGTAAAACAGAAAAACATATAGAATATTATCCTAATGGTAATAAGAAGGAAGAAGGAAATTACAAGGATGGAAAACAAGTTGGTAAATGGACTTGGTACAACGAAGAAGGTTCATTAAAAAAAGTAAAAGAATACTAACCCCAACTCCCCAAAACTGATTTACAAAAGGAAAAACATCAACCCCCACATTCGTGGGGGTTTTTGTTTGTGGGATGATGGGTAGATTTATATTATGAATGATAAAGATAATACATCTGTCAATGAAGAGAACCTTTCCTATTATTTATTTTTGTTTTAGGGTGATATCTTTGTGGTTTCTATTTTATCACCTAAACTAAAAGAGCCCAAATTATTGAGCTCTTAATAAACAAAAAGTAAGGCTATTTGTGTTTGTGTTTGTTTGAATGGGGTGATGCTCTTTTAATTACTAACGCTTATGGTCGGCGTACCTCCAAACGCAAATTCTTATATAGTTAATGGGTGATGTTTTAGAGGTGTGTTATTTATCGTCCATATTTTATGATATTTGGTGTTTATTCGTTTCGTTATATTATCTCATTAACTGATATTTTAATATTTGTAATTAGGTGATATTATTTTGTTTTATCACCCATTTATTTAGTTCTATTTAATACTTTTGGGTGTTGGTTTTTTATTGTGTTATAAAATACTGTTTATATTGGTCTATATTAACTTTTGATTTTCCATTGATTGGTTTTTAATGGTTCTTTTGATTTTTTTAATTTTTTTAATTTTTTATCTATTTTCCGTATTATGTTTTTCTGCCAAACGTCTTTTCAATATCTGTAGTAACCTTTATCAATGGTGTTCTTTTCGATTCTTTGCTACACAACAGAAGTTTTCTTTCATTGTTTTTGACATATAATGTTTGGGTTGTTCTTTGGGTTGGGCAGTTTGTTCCTCAACGCTTCTGATAATACGTCTTTATCTAATTGGTCTTTTGTGCCAAAGCCCATTGCCTATCTAATTCTAATAAATAAAACATCTTTTGGTCTTTTTTTAACTCCTACTTATAGAATAATGCCGTTTTTTAATAATGTATGTATGGTCCATTTATTTCGCATTTTACACAAACCTATAATGCTGTTGGTTTGATGCTAAAACTATACTTATTGTTTGTTTATTTAGTGTTCGTTTTATGCCTTCATTATTTATTTATTGTTTCGTTTTTAGGTGATAATTAAGAATAAATTAATTTAGCTCACCGTTGACCAAATCAAATTATTATTTGCCAAATCAAATTATTATTTGCCAAATATTTTCTATTTTAATTGTCTTTTAAAATATTAAGTGGTTTTTTGGTTGTTTATGCTTCTTTTATCAATGATTTATTGTTTATTATGGTTTTAGTGTTT
>Ga0310122_10001989_pt1 | contig 13027 bp, 9 predicted proteins | sample CB6_Bottom_1051__FD_203503 | JGI IMG/M metagenome (GOLD analysis project Ga0310122, IMG submission 203503) | Marine microbial communities from Western Arctic Ocean, Canada - CB6_Bottom_1051 | ecosystem: Environmental > Aquatic > Marine > Oceanic | place: Canada: Western Arctic Ocean | collected...
CGCTGGAAAAAACTCAGCCTGGATACTATTTCCAGTAATTTTGTTTCTTACAAAGCTCTTTTTTTAGGGCCACTGAAGCAGATTATACAAGAGTTCCGTTCACCTAAGAATGCACCTTTTCGGATTACCTCAGTCAATTGGGAAGATAATGATTTGGTTGTGCAGGTGGAATGGAATGAAGTTCCTATGCCCCTGGAACTATTTGAAACAACTTTAACGGATGACGTATTTTCTGAAATTGACTCAGAAGAAAACTATATTCCTGAACCGGAATATCAAGTACCCTTACGCACATTCAAGCAAACATTCAAACTGCCCTTTGCAAAAGCCGTTTATGATCATATTCGGCATCGTGGAGACAGTACATTGTTCAGGATAGAAGTTCCCAAAAACATGAACGTAAATGAAGAAAATAAACTCATAAACTTAGCTTGGTTCCGTCTTGGTACTACTCATTTAAATCCGGAACTTACGATATTTGACCAAAACCGAAATCGTAAAAAATCATATCTACTACTAAGGCGGAAACAATTTACATTTCAGTACAAAATTCCAGTTGGAGAAGAGGCTTTCTATCTGCGCATTTCTGATGAAGTGGGTTTCCTAAAAGGCGTTGCAGGAAGCTACCAGTCTTTTCATTATGTTTTGACAGCAAATTAAGTATTTCAAATCTTTTTGGCAGTCTCTGTTTTTGATTTAAGAGTTTGCTTTATTTGTGCTTTACCGGACTTAAACTTAAACATAATATCCCCAACAGTAACTTCATCGCCGTCCTGCAGAAAACGTTGATCTATTCGACGTCCGTTAACTGTAGTAGTTTCCTGAATGAGCAGGTTTTGAATCTTCCAGGATGCTCCAACCTTATATATTTTTGCGTGCCTCAAGGCCACTTCATCACCTTCAACTATAATATCATTACTATTTGATGATCCTATAGTAATCAGGTTACGTACTAAAGGAATTTTCTGTGTACTTCCTGAAACTGTTAAAATTGGTGTCATTTTATGAACGGGTCCTTTGGGAATAATTCCAACAATTGGAAGTTGTAAATCTTTACTTGCTGGACGGTGAATCGTACCTGCAGGAACTACATGGTTTCGGAAAAGTAAAATCATTTCACCAACATCCAAAACATCGTTATCACACAGAACTGTTCGGTGAGAACGTCTTCGATTGATCAGTAGTGCATTCTTGTAGTTCTTGTCTTCAAGTACAAAAGTGTTTTGATGTGGAGTTAGAGTCACCCGGTTTAAATTTGCAGACAAACGATATTTTTTGCTTGTTTGAATCTGAGTAAGAAACTCCAGTGTTTGTATTTCTGATTTCAGAGGAATGAATGGTTTTCGTTCACCAAGATTGAGAAGTTGAAAACCCACGCCGGATTGTGTTCCAGCTTTCGGTTTTTGCAGGAACCATAATCCAAACATCGCCAAAAGTACTCCTGCAAATATCAGAAGCGACTCTATTAGAGTCAGACTGGGAGTTTCATTAATTTTAAGGAAAAAAGTCTGCGGAAAGAAATATTCCAAAAACGCAGAGTGAAGGCCTTCCCGAATCAGCACATTTTGTTCAACGAACTGTTCCGCCGCCGGCAAAGATGTTGATGTGAGGATTCCAATAATTAAAAGTCCAGCGCTATGCACGCAGGCACGAAGACATCGATCTATTTGTGAGATCATCAGATTTCATAGTACTGCAGCAGCGCTGTACCAATTTTGATGACATCTCCTTTTTTCATGGATTGTTGATCGACCAGACGATAATTCACCAGGACTTCACCTCCTTCGTCTGCATTCTCAATAATGACTTCTTTGCCTTTTTTAAGTATGTTTGCATGAAGGTCACAAACTTCTGCATAACCTTTCAAAATGAAGTCATTTTGTGAACCATATCCTAAAGTGAATCTATTTTGATCAAGTAGAAATATTTGTCCTTCTTGTTTGCCCGACACAACTCGAAGAGCAAAAGAAGTGGCACGATTTTCAGTAATTCCAACAAATAATGAGATGCTGAAACCAACCAGAATCAACCCTAAAAGGTGATCCGGACCAGTCATCTGATACAGCAGCAATAATTCAAAAATTCCACCTCCGATTGCTCCCCCAATTCCTCCACTAATGATTCGTGGCCTTAAAAAACCAGAACGGGAATGGAACAACTCAGTGGTTCCAACTAATAATAATCCTAAAAGTGTCCAACTTGCTATACGGCTTAATGCTGGCAAAACCAGCCAAACTTGCAATAATTCGCCGATACTGAAACAAATTAGTCCCAGAATCGCTCCAATGAAAGCACCGATAAACATTTTGGACAAAATATGTACCAATTCATAATGGTACCAAAGTGAAACCCTTGCCTGTAGAACCATGCCCAGTCCGAGACCGACTAAAGCCCCTTCAAAAATAAACTTATTGAGCCAAATAATATTTAATCCTGATAGTCCTGTAACGGAAAGAGCATCAAACGCATGAAACCCGCTTTGCATTAACGTCCAGCTTGCAAGACCTCCTAGAAGACCTAACACTGCATTATGTAAGCTGCGAGTTGATTTCATAAGTAAAATACTAAATGAAAAATTAATTTTAGAACCACTAATTCAATCAAAATAAATTAGCAACTCTTCTCTAAAAAAACTTGGAAAAATATGTCTGAAGCCGACAGGTAATTACTCACGGTTGGTACTTGTGTTGTTTCAAAAATATCTTCTGCTAACCGCTCAGTTTTCAGCCTCAGGTGCTAGAATAATGTGAAACAAATAGAACTACAAGTTATTTTATTGGCGTGGTCGATTTGACCATCTTCTTCTCAGAAAAGTAGGAATGTCTAAATTTTGATAAAATGCGGGATTTTCCGTTTGATTTGCCCACTCAGGTATCAGCGGGCTTGTCTCAACGGGGTTGGTTTCAGTATCATTTTCATTTTCTGAAGTGACATTAGAAACTGAAAAAGAGTGTGTCTCATTTGATTCATTATCATTCAGTTTTGTTGACACTCCTGAAAAACCATGGATGGAATAGTTTTCTGCATCAATGTCTGTAGAAGAATGATCTATTGCTAAATCTTCAAATGTGCCTGACTCAACTTCCAGATTTGAATCAGAAAAATTAACAGATTCAACTGTAGAAGTTTCGTTCATCAATGACTCCGGTTCTTCCAACTGTTCTTCTTCGCTGTCACTTGAAAGATGTGATGATTCATCTGTTAATGTAATTTCTTCAGTTGTGATAATTTCTTCACTTTCTGTTTCTGATGAATGTATAGATATCTGGTGACTTGAAAGTTCTTCCTGATCATCGACTACTGACTCTTCATTTGCGTCTTCAGATTGAGCAGTTGCTGAAAAAGAGCTGTCCCCAAGATCACTTTCAACAAAAGCTTTATCATCTGCAGTAATTGATTCAGTTTCTTCAAAGTAATCGTCATCACTGTATGGTTCAATGGAATCATTTTTTTCCAGATTAAGTTTAACTTCAGAATTGAACTCTTTCTCATCTGTTTCCGTGTTTATTTGGGAATGTTTATTTGTCACAACAAGTGCATCAAAAGGCATTGCAGGAAGACCTGGGACGTAAATTTTTTCTGTTGCTTCCTGCTCATCAAAACCCGTTGCAATGACTGTAATCATCATTTGATCTTCAAAATCCGGATTTATTGCAGCACCCCAAATTATTTCAGCATCTTTGTGTCCTTGTTCCTTTATGAATGTAGATGCTTCCTCAACCTCCTGCATCCCCATCATCAGTCCTCCTACAACATTAATCAATATTCCGCGTGCGCCGTCAATTGTGTTGTCATTCAGCAAAGGGCTATGCAGAGCCTGTTCTGCTGCATGTCTCGCTCTATTTTCCCCTGAGGCAAGTCCGGTCCCCATAACTGCCTTCCCTTTGTTTGCCATAACAGACCGGACATCTGCAAAATCCAAATTGACCAATCCATCTCTTGTTATTAAATCAGATATACCTTGAACTCCTTGACGAAGCACATCGTCCGCAAATCCAAAGGCCTCGGTCATCGGGGTTCGCCTATTGATAATACTAAATAAATTTTCGTTTGGTACAACTATAAGCGTGTCAACATGATCTCTCAATTCAGTTACACCTCCATTTGCGACTTTTCGACGTCGTTTTGCTTCAAAATTAAACGGCAATGTCACAACACCAACAGTAAGGGCTTTCATTTCCTGAGCTACCTGAGCAACTATTGGTGTTCCTCCAGTTCCAGTTCCACCGCCCATGCCTGCGGCCAGGAAAACCATATCTGCACCTTGAAGGGAATCTCTTATTTGATCAATACTTTCCAACGCAGCATTACGGCCAATTTCCGGTTTAGCACCTGCCCCTAAACCTCGTGAACAATTGCTACCAATCTGCAATTTCTGAGGAGCAAGTGATTTACGTAAATCTTGTAAATCTGTATTTGCTACAACAAAATCTACCCCTTGAACACCCGATTGTATCATGCGATTGACGGCATTGCCGCCCCCGCCGCCTACGCCGACAACTTTTATTTTCGGTAAATCGTCACGGACGGGTTGGATATCAGAAAAATTTAGCATGTTTGCTCCCTTTGGTTGTTATATAGAGATCATGTTTGATATTGACCTGTCAAAAAACTAAAAAAAATCTTGCATCCAATCTTTCATACGTCTGGATACTTTATGAAATAAATTTGTGTCATCACCTACAAAATTCAATTTTCCTTGATTGCTTGTTATTCCGTAACGTACAAGTCCTACACTGGTTGCATATTTCGGTGAATAAATCATTTCACGTAAACCAGCAATATTTTCCGGATATCCCACCCGTACCGGCAAATTCAAAACTTGAGAAGCCAGTCGGTCTGCACCCGGCATAATACAGGTTCCACCCGTAATAACTACACCTGATGCCATCAATGTATGAAAGTGGGTCTTCTCAATTTCATGTGTAATCAATTCAAATATTTCCCTAAAACGATCTTCGATGATACTTGCCAACACCCGTTTTTTCATGGTGCGGTTATTTCTCCCGCCTACGCTGGGGACATCAATCATTTCGTCTTCTTTCACCATGGAGGACATCGCCACACCAAAATTGTGTTTAATTTCCTCTGCTTCATGTAAAGGTGCACCTAAACCGATGGCAATATCGTGTGTCAAATGATTGCCGCCCAATGCCAAAACAGCCGTGTGGACAATGCTGCCTTCTGAATAAATAGTGACGTCTGTTGTACCTCCGCCAATATCAACCAGTACCACTCCGACCTCCTGTTCATCAGGACTGAGGACTGCCTGACTTGAGGACAAAGGTTCCAGTACAATGTCCTCTACATCCAGTCCGGACTGATTGCAGCATTTAATAATATTTTGTGCAGAGGTGACTGAACCAGTAACAATGTGAACATTTACCTCTAAACGTGCTGCAGCCATGCCAAGAGGGTTTTGAACGCCATCCTGGTCATCAACAATGAATTCCTGGGGGAGTATGTGCAGCACTTCTCTATCATTGGGAATCAATACTTGGGCTGCGTCAATGACACGACGTATGTCTTCATCAGTAACAATACGGTTATGATAAACAGTGACCATACCTCTGCTGTTTTGTCCCCTGATATGATGTCCTGCAATGCCAGCAAAGACGGAACGAATCTGGGCTCCACACATTAATTCACATTCTTCTACTGCCTTTTTGATTGCCTTGACTGTCTTTTCAATATTGACGACGACACCCTTACGTAACCCGTCTGATTTTGCTGTGCCGACTCCAACAACATTCAATTCTTCAATGTCATCACCTTCAACTGCAATTGCACAGATTTTTGTGGTTCCAATATCAAGTCCTACGGTCAAGCTATTGTTTTTAGTGTTCGACGGCATCCATGCTCCTCGTCTTTAAATTTTCGTACTAATTGCAGAAATTATGAATGAAAATAATGAAACTACCTTTGGGTGCAATTTACTGTCCATGTAAAAATGCATTCAGACAGGGTTTTAATTATTTTCATAGAAGTGAATATTTTCTTTATTTCTCTATAACATTTTATCGTATAAAATATATTGTTAAAATAAGCTAATATTTTCAATTATTTACCTTGAATAAGAACACGTTGTTTGATCAATCAGTGTGTTTTTTCCAACTGAACAAGGTGCATTTTTAAAGCGATAAGTTCCGCAAAAATATCCAGCATCTTCCAAACTTGTACTTATTTCTTCAAGTGCTGCTGTGCGCCCGTCATTATTCAGGGGGTAAATTTTACCCAATAAAACCATGAAACGATTTGTATTTCTGGAACTTACAGCTCGACATATCCTTTGTAACTCAAGACGTTGATCCATGGGATACACATACCTTCGCTCTTGGCTACATCCAACTAAAATAAGGATAAACAGCCCTGTTAAACATCTTAACAGCAATTCCATTGAAATAGTATATACCCATTCATTGTATATTGGTAGGATTATATGAAAATAATTATTAAAAAGTTTGAGGGGGTATTAAAACTAATTATTTCAATTAAATAACTGTCTTACTTTTTTTAGTTGATGTGAGGAACAAACGGCAACTACACGGTTGTGAGGTTGTACTTGAGTTGAACCCACAGCGATTTTCCAAACTCCATCCTGCTCAACACCTCCAATCAAAATACTATGCTGACGAAAGTAACTCGCCAATTTTTTCAAAGGCTTACGTGCAATTTCCGAGCCGGGTCCTGCTTTCAGTTCAACAACTTCCGCATCTACTCCATGCAGATGGGCCACTGACAAGAGTTCATTTCTGCGGATAAATTTGAGGATTTCGTTGGCCGCAGAAATTTTTGCGTTGAGAGCTATATCCAATCCAATTGTAGATGCTAAAACAAGGTAGTCCTCCTTGTTAACCAACGCAATTGTCTTACCGTGACCAGCCTGAAGATCACGATTATTTCGATTCATCAAATGTTTGGCCAAAAGACAGCTGATTATATTTGTTTCATTATCTCCAGTTGTCGCGATGAAAGATTCGGTAGAATCAAGTCCTGACATAACAAGTAAATTTGCGTCTGTGCCATCACCATGAATAACCTCTGTATTTTTCAAGTCAGATGCAAGTTCGTCCGCACGATTCTGGTTATTTTCGATGAGCTTTATCTCCAGTTCTTTTTCCAGCAGTTGTGCTACTCTACTTCCTACCAGGCCGCCTCCGAGAATCATCATATGTTCAATATTTTTATGTTCAATTTTCATCATATCCATCAGCGGCATCATATCCTCCGTACGTGCCATAATGAAAACCTGATCCAGTGGTCTAATCTGTTCATCAGCCTGAGGAATAATAGTTGAAATTCCGCGGGCAATCGCCATCACCCTGAAATTGTATTCTGAATGTGTTGCTGAAAGTTCTTTTGGTGTTTTAAACAGCAAAGGGGAATCTTCATTTATTCGCATGGCAAGCACACGCATATTTCCGTCACCAACAGGAGTTAGGTCATTGCATGATGCTCGCTGCACCAGTCGAAAAATCTCCTGTGCTACCAATTCTTCCGGATGTACGATTAAATCAATCTTCAGGTCTTCCGGAGATAAAATACTTCCATCCATTAAATCAATAGAACGCGTCCGGACAATTTTTCGCTCAATGCCAAATCTGTCAGCAATTAAGGAAGACAACATATTAGTGGAATCATTATTTGTGGCAGCAATCATTAGACCCATATCCTGTGCATGAGCCTCACGCCAACTTGAAAGCTGCATGGCATTCCCACATATCAAACGGGCGTCCAGTGACTCTGCTGCTGCTTCAAGTAATTCAGAATCGGATTCGATTACAGTTACCGGATAACCTTCATGGACCAATCGTTGAGCGAGGTGCATTCCCACTCCGCCAATTCCAAGGATAAGCGTATTTTCGTCTTTAGACATATTCAGATTGTCAACTCGTATTGTTGAACTCGGGACTTGTTATGCAGAGGATTTTTTGTTGAGAGGTCAACTTCGTAAAAGTCGTCAGATTGAGTAACAGAATTGATTCCATATATTTCATCCGGATACCTGGCTTCTTCCAGACAATGTCTAATTGCATTGGCAATCCATTTTTCAATTTTCAAGACCACAATTTTCTTACGAAGACGTCCCTGAATGTCACGATTAAGAACACTGGGAATTGTGTTGCTCGTTATGAATTGATTCAGGTGAGGAGAATTCAGGTTTTCACGAGCTTCCGGAGAGATTGTTGAATGTGTGCTGTAGAAAAATATATTTGCAGGTCGGCAACTTTTTGACTCTGAAATAGCATTGATATTTGCCGCAATTGTTCCACCTGTGCGTACCATATCATCGAGAATAAAAATATCTTTGCCTTTCAGCAACTCTACATCTTCGCTTAAATCAACTTTCACGTCTCGTTGACCCATGCGTGTTTTTTTGAAAGTCACCAAAACAGAGTTATGAAGGCCCGTAAATTCTCTCACACGTTTAACAAAATCGACCGCTCCCTCGTCTGGTGCAACAAATCCTACATGTTCTCCATAATTCCAAAGCCGGACCAGTCCAGAACGGAGAATATAGTTGGCAATGAGTGGCGAAATGTCCAAATTCAGGAAAAATGGAATTTTGTGGGAATTGCCAGTTGGATAAACTTTTTGATATATATTCCGCATCACATCAGGTTTATGGTTGTGAACAGTCATCACCGAATCAACCCCGGATGTTTTCAGCAGTTGCGCATACATTTCTGCAGAACAAGGTTGTCCTACAAATTTTTCACGTGAAGCAAAATCGGAAACTTGCGGATGGTCCAGCGTTCTTGGTCCACGGTCCTGGGCTGAATAAAATAAATCCGGTTCAACCAAAGCAACAAACTCTGCTCCGTTCTCCTTTGCTGCAGATGCAATTAAATAATTCCTCATTGCCAGTTCATTTCGCGAATAATACGCAGAATGAGTTGACACGATATAAACTGATTTGCCCTTTAGTCCATGTCCCAAAGTTTCTTCTGTAACATGATCCTGTAAAAATCTTGGGCAAAACTCATTGTTTATAAATGATTTCAGGGCGATCAAATCAGAAATATCAATTTCCTGAGAATGCGCATAGCCGACTCCAAGCGCAAAAGATTCGTCACTGACGTTTGATACAATGATATTCTTGTTCACAAAAATTTGAATGGTTTAAGATTTTCTTCGGTTTTTTGCATGCTCTTCAGTAAGCAATTGCAAACAGTGCCTCTTGTTCAGAGGGCTTACCGGTTACCATACATTTTCCTGTCTCAGATCTATCCTCAAGTGGGAGACAACGGATAGTCGCCTTTGTTTCCTGTTTTATTTTTGCTTCAATTTCCTTTGAACCGTCCCAGTGCGCAAAAATGAATCCACCTTCATCAGCAATAATTTCCTTAAATTCTTCATAACTTGCAGCAGTCCGGGTATTGGTTTGTCTATAGTCCAGGGCACGTTGAAACAAGTTGTCTTGTATCCTTTCCAACAACTCTACAATATGTTCAGAAATGTTTTCAAGCGGTACTGCACTTTTTTCTCTTACATCCCTTCTCACTACCATTGCCGACTGCTTTTTTACGTCGCGCGGACCAACTTCAACCCTCACCGGTACACCCTGCTGAATCCAGTGAAAAAACTTGTCTGAAGGCCGCAAGTTGTCACGAGTATCAATTTTTATCTGGAGCTTATCAATTTTCTCATTGAGGCTGTTTGAAATTTTTTCTGCAAACTCAAATGTTTGAACACGTTCCTGATCATTATTAAAGATAGGCACAATTACTACTTGAATGGGAGCAATTTTTGGCGGAATAATTAAACCGTCATCATCACTATGTGTCATAATCAAACCGCCGATCATTCGTGTTGATGCACCCCAGCTGGTTGTCCAAACATGTTTTCGATTATTGTTTCGATCAAGATAATCAATCTCAAATGCTTTTGCGAAATTTTGACCCAAATTATGTGAAGTTCCGGATTGCAGGGCTTTACCGTCCTGCATCATTGCTTCAATTGAATACGTAGCCAGTGCTCCAGGAAATTTTTCGGCTTCAGATTTTAAACCTGTAATCACAGGAATCGCCAAATATTCTTCCTGAAAAATACGGTAGATTTCCAACATCCGCAATGTTTCTTCCTGGGCTTCATCGGCAGTTTCATGAGCTGTGTGACCTTCCTGCCAAAGGAACTCTGAGGTACGCAAAAATAAACGGGTGCGCATTTCCCAGCGCATCACATTACACCACTGATTGATCAACACCGGAAGATCACGATAACTTTGAATCCACTGCGAATACATGTGACCAACTACTGTCTCAGAAGTTGGACGTATCATTAGCGGTTCTTCCAGTTCTTTTCCGCCTCCATGCGTAACGACCGCACATTCAGGACTGAATCCTTCAACATGCTCGGCTTCTCGCTCCATAAAATGTTTGGGAATCAATAAAGGGAACGAGGCATTGACATGACCTGTTTCTTTGAACATGCGGTCCAGACGAGACTGCATAGCTTCCCAAATGGCATAGCCCGTGGGACGAATCACCATACAGCCTTTTACCGGCGCATAATCGGCAAGCTGCCCTGCTGCAATCACATCGAGATACCACTTGGAGTAGTCTTCTTTGCGAGATGTAATATTTTTTGCCATTTGGGCAGATTTTTTTGGAAAAAGCAAAAGGGGCTTCAGTTCCAACACATAACTTAAAAAAAGTTTTGTCAGCCTGAGTTGACAGTGTTGGATTGAGACTACAAAGTTACAAACTTTATAGTACAGATACAAGATGTTTTTGAAATGAAGTTAAAAATATTTTGATGAAATTAAAAAGGAATATTGAATCCTGATTTCAAACTAATTACATGTAAATACTGTTTTTCTTTTTTCAGAAAGAAATTTCTTGTCTTCTTATCTAGTCTCTGAACGAAAATCTGTCCGGCAAAGTTTTTTTACCGTTTCAGAAAGTTTTAAATAAACAAAGATTTGGACGTTAGTTTTCAGCTATCTGTTTTCAGTTTGAACAATCTGGCCAATATTTTTTTAGCTGACAACTTACAGCTTTTTTGTTAAGTCTGAATTTCAGAAATCACGAATAATTAACTGTTATTACTACTGATTATTATTATAGTTCAAACACTATTTATATCTGCTTGTTCAGCGTTCTTCTTTACGAAAAGGAATGAGCAGTGCCGAGGGAGCTCGGGCATTTCTGGAAACCAACATCATTGTTACAATGGTCAGCACAAAAGGCATCATCAGGAAAACCTGGTAAGGCAAATCAATAATGCTGCTGGCCTGAAGCCGAAGCTGAAGAGCATCAATCATCGCAAAAAGGAGAGCTCCGGCGGCACTCTTCCACGGCCCCCATTGCCCAAAGACAACCAGGGCGATGCAGATCCAACCGCGCCCCGAAATCACACCGAAAGTGAAGGCATTGAACTGTACCATCACAAGAAAAGCGCCCGCAATTCCCATCAATGCACCGGATATTATAAGACCCTGGTAACGCATCGCAGATACACTTACACCCGCTGAATCGGCTGCATGAGGATTTTCTCCAACCGTCCTCAGATTAAGGCCCCATGGAGTTTTATACAGAAGAAAGGCCGCCAGAGGAACTACAGCAAAGGCCAGATAGGTCAATGTCGTCTGTTCAAAAAGAACTGGTCCTATCCATGGAATATCCTTGAGCACAGGAATGCCAACCGGTGTAAATGCTTTGATATTTGGAAGAGTTGACGGCTGGCCGAAAATGAGCCGGTAGAAAAAAAAAGCAAAACCAGTGGAAAGCATAGTTATTCCAATTCCCGAAACATGCTGGCTCAGTCCAAGACTGACTGTCAGAAATCCCATCAATGCTGCCATCAACATTCCTGTGAGCATAGCAGCCAGGATTCCCAACCAGAGGCTGCTGGTGAAATAAGCAGTAGAAAAACCTGTCATTGCTCCAAACATCATTATACCTTCAATACCAAGATTAAGTACTCCGGACCGCTCTGCAAAAAGTTCCCCGATCGTCGCAAACACAAACGGAGTGGCAATTCTGATTATTGCTGCAAAAAATCCTACCTGGAAAATCTGAGATATAATTTCTTCCATATTTCAACCCTGAGTTGTTAGAGTTCGAATGCGGTAAGTGGTAAACAACTGTGCAATCAGCATTGTTACCAGGGCTGTGCCCTGGATAACATCTGCAAGGTAAACAGGTACGCCTGTGGCCCGTGACATAGCTTCTGCACCAGTCACCACAACTGCAAAAAACAATGCCGCGAGTACTACTCCAATGGGGTTAAGTCTGGCCAGCATGGCAATGACAATACCTGTATAACCATAACCGGGTGAAATACCGGACATCACCTGAAAGTGAAGTCCTCCGACTTCGCCTGCACCGGCAAGCCCGGCAAGTGAGCCGGAGATCAATGCGGTATATATCAGAATTCTGGTAATTGAGATTCCTGCGTAAGCTGATGCTGATGGGTTTTCTCCTACAACACTTATTGAAAATCCCAGGGTAGTTCTTCGAATGAACCACCAGACCATTGGTGCTGCCAGCAAAGAGAGCAGTACACCCAGATGCAAACGGGTAGCGTGCAAAAGAATAGGAAACTCGGCATCCATGCGAATGTCCGGTGAATCAGGATAACCACTCAGTGGATCCTTCCAGGGACCGTCCAGAAGTGCGGTCATCACATAGAACATGACGAAATTTAGCAGCAACGTCGTGACCACATCGTCCACCTTGAAGCGTGTACGCAGAATTGCAGGCAACACGGCCCATCCTGCACCTGCCAGTGCAGATGCAATTATCATCAGAGGAACCAGTGAAAACGAGGGCAGGGATTCAATACCTCCAATATAAGCTGCGGCCATTGCTCCGGCAAGCAACTGCCCTTCCGCTCCTATATTCCAGAATTTTGCACGGAAAGCGACCGCAACTGCCAGTCCTGTAAAGATCAAGGGAGCTGCCTTTACAAAAGTCTCAACCAGATTGAAGCGGCTGGAAACAGCACTCAGGAAAAGTTCTGAGTAGGCATGAAAAACATTCGCACCTGCAAGAGCCACAAGTCCACTGCAAAGGAGCAATGT
>Ga0310122_10001992_pt1 | contig 13024 bp, 35 predicted proteins | sample CB6_Bottom_1051__FD_203503 | JGI IMG/M metagenome (GOLD analysis project Ga0310122, IMG submission 203503) | Marine microbial communities from Western Arctic Ocean, Canada - CB6_Bottom_1051 | ecosystem: Environmental > Aquatic > Marine > Oceanic | place: Canada: Western Arctic Ocean | collected...
AGCTAAGGCGTTTCATCGCCCGGATCAGCGACTCTTTCAAATCACTGATCTCTGATGACTTGGTTGGGTCTACTGCCTCCAGCCGGGCCGCTTCTTCGCGGGCGTATGTGAGGAGTTGCTGAGGCTCAACTGTGATAAGTTGTTCCTTCTGTGTAATAAGTCCATTGATCTCCACAGCATCCCGCAATTCCTGTGGCCACAACTCATCCCAGGTTTCGCCGGTCAACTCAAATAACTTCTTCTCTACCTCATCAAAGAAAGACTTCTGCCAAAACTTGCCACCACGATCATGTGGTTCTTTCGGAGGTAGGTTCTTCAGGTTTACCCACTGATTGAACAGGCAGCTTGAGACTCCAAGGTACTTGGCAACTTCCTTTTGCGTACCCATTTCTTTGGCAAGCCGGTGAAGTGTCGCATGGTATAGGCGTGTGACGGCTGTTAGTCCGAACCCGTCATCCTGTGATACTTCTTTGATTAGATCGGTAGTCACGGCTCATCCTCCTGGGTTACAGGTTCTCTACGATTCCACTGCCGGATAGCAGCGGTAACAATGCTGCCGGGCATGAACGCCCCGCACTTCTCGCATGTTACGGTGGCCAGGAAGTACCCATGCACACCCTCATCCGCCTTTGCCTCTCCTCCACAGAAGGGGCACGGTTTAACTTCGTCCACGTCAGGCTCCTATGGCATCAACTTGTGGCGATGTTCTATAGAAAGGCGTTTCCTCTCTAGGATTTCACGGTCATAGTTGCCCGTTGTTTCCCGAAAGCTCACGCTCTGGATCTTACGAATGATACCGTCATCCCATAACATCAATACCCACTTGCCCTTCTCCTTCCTTAGCCGGTATGTCCCTGGCTCGGCCATACGCCAGTCACGCACATGGTACGACCACGTCGGTCGCTCACCCTGCGGGTCAAGGTGGTGCTTGAATTCCCAGAAGATGAACTGGTCAAACCTGTGATTCCAGTCTCTCCCGTGTACATGGTTAAGTTCTATGATGGCCACGGTGTCATCCTTAACGGGTGACAGTGACACAATCAGCACAACAAGGTAGAGCATGTAGTAGCCTCCCAGCTACTACCATTTTACACTCTACTCCTGCTGGATTGCCTCGCGTTCGTCGATGCGCTCCTGGGCACCCTTGTAAACATCTTCAAGTTCGATCATCTGATCGACACTAAAGGCCATCCCCTTGTAGTGGCTCTGGATTTTCTGGATTTGTTCCATGCTTTCGGCTTGCCGCAAGGCATCGAGTGCCCTGTCGTACTTCTCGGCCAGCCCCTTGTTACCGTTGAGGCTCTGGACATAGCGGCTGTCGTCGAACTTCCCTTCAAAGACATCGCTGTTAAAGCCCAGGGTAGAGAGGCACTTGCTTCTCAGGTCAGTGATCAGCTTCTTTCGGCACTCATCTCCTGGCCGATACCGCATTTCATTGGACATGGGGAACTCTCCACCGGGATAGTAGAAGCGGGCGGTGAGGGTGATCTCCAGTATGTTCCCCTCCGGGTCAATAACCGTTTCGTACTCCAGGTTTGTCACCCCCCAGTGGGTGCCGTATGGGCCAAACAGCATCGTTGCGTTTCGCAGTTGCGCTTGCGCGTCAATCGCAGTGAAGCCGCCCCGCTGGTTGACCCGCTTGGTAGTCTCCGGGTCGGTCACGCAGACCTGATCCCATATTTTCATGTTGTTCTTGTCCATGCTAATTGTCCTCCAGTAAATGAGTAATGCTTCCCCACCCTGGGGAATGCCATGAATCCATGTCTCTGCAATCCTTAATGTCGTCGAGCGCCTTGTGGTTTGCTTCTCTCCCTTCTGCTATGAGGTTACTCGGAACCTCGTACACGATTGCCTCGTAAGGCTCAAAGTTCCGCACCGCTATGATGATGAACTTCTCTGCCTCAAACACATCCAGGTAGTGTGCTGCCTGCTGGTGGTACTTGTATTTCCAGACAGCATCCTTGATGAAAGATCGCTTGGTTGGATGTCGTGTTGTCTTGTAATCCACGATGGTGTTACCGATCACCAGGTCGGCCTTGGCCTTAACCGGCATCCCCTTTAGCTCATTGATGCAGACAACCTCGCTTGTGTCTGGCCCGGCAGATGCGACAAAGGCTTGCGCCGCAGGGTTGCCCGATATGGATGCGACCATCTTGGTGACGTGGGCCATCTCATCCAGGGTAACGCAGGGGATGTCACCCGCCAGTTCCTTCCAGTCGGCCACCAGTTCCCGGTGTGCCTTCTTGCGGAGGTTCAGTGGCTCGCCATCCACGGAGTCTGGGAGGACAACCACGTAGTCACCGGAGTTACCAGCTTCTCCTCCAGCTATGTACTCCACGTAGTTGTGCATTGCAGAGCCGATGCGGAGGGCATCGCTGCTGGTGTCATCATCCAGGGTCTTGAGGTTGTAGCGATGGTGGTACGACCAGGAGCCTGCCTCCCGAAAGTATTTCATCATCGAGTTTGAGATTTCGTCCCTGTCAAAGTAATCCTTACAGCCTTCTATAATCGTTTTCATCTATCAGATCCTCCATCGGTGTTACAATAGCCCCAGCCTCGTCGATTGTGAGGTTGAGGTTATCATCCATGCCATGAGCGAAGACCTTCTCCATGCACAGGTGTGCTGTCTCCGGCTCAAAAATGTAAACGTATGTATGGCCTGCCTTAAAGTAGACCACGCATCGCGTGAGGACTCGGCTGTCCTCAATCAGGTCGTAGTATCTAAACAGGTAACGCATCATCTGGACACCCTGGCGGGCAGCTTCCATGCGCGTTCACTGTTTGCGCCGCATTAGTTCATAGTGCAATATCCGCTGTACTTCAAGGAGAGTACCCTCTCCACCGCCGGGAACCCTGAGTATCCATTCCTCACCCTTCTCGGCCACCTTCCTGGTAAGGTCACCAAAGGTCATTACGCCGTGGCGTTCCATCAGGTTCAGTGTCCTAGTGCAGAACTCTGCCTGTGCCAGCGGTGTAGATCCCAGCACGCTGTTTGGTTTGTCTTGTATGGTGAACTCTGCCTGGGAGATAGCAACGTGCGCTGCCTCATAGTTACCCCGGATCAGGTGTGCTATCACCTTCTCGCCGGTACGGCGCGCCTCGGTTGGCTCCTGGCCAAGTTCATTTCCTATCAGTCCCATCTATAAGTTTTGCAGCAAGTTGATCTGCTACCTCCTTGCGATGCACAGCAACATTGTCCGGTGCCTTAATGCCGATCTTCACCCGGTCGGGAAGGATCTCCATTACATACAACTCAACGTCGTCACCAATTGTGATGACTTCCCCTTTTCGCCTAGTCAGGATCAGCATTATGTTCTCTCTTGGGTATGAGCCACACATCTCCTACCTTCACGCCACCCAGCGTACCAGCCCGAAGCATCTGACGTATACGGCCAGTGGTAACTCCCCGCTTCTCGGCTGCTTGCTTGACGGTCATCAGGTCTTTCAGTCTGTATTCATCATACATTACTTATCGAGTTTGGTTGCGATCTTTTCCAGGGCGGAAACGATCTCGCGGTGTCGGATGTCGTGCTTGTCCTGCATGTCAGACAGCAGGGTTTCATAGTGGTCACGCTGACGATGCAGTTCCTCGCTACATGCTTCCTGCATTTTAGTGATACGTTCCTCATGCCTGGGCATCAGCACCTTCGTGCTGTACCACAAGTACCATCCCAGCAGACCAGTCGCACTGACCGTTCCCCAGTCCATCTGATCGAGTATGTGCATTTACTTGTCTGGATTGATCGGCCTGATCGAGTCACCTACAATAAATGCGATGACGATACCTGCCACAGCCATAGCTGAGTTAACAGGTACGCCGTAGTCCTCTGCATGTGTCACAAAGAACGCTGTCACTGCGGCAGAGACAGCACGCTTGGAGAAGATCAGCTTCAAAAACCCAGGCAACATGCTCTTAACTTTGTCGATGATAGTATTCATTTCACATTCCTAACTTGGACTTGATGATGTTAATGAGTCCACTGCCCGCCCCACCCTTGAGAGCATAGAAGGCAGCTATCCCGATACCTATAAGTATGACGAGCCACTTGCGCTTGGCGGCCTTCTGCTTTGCAAGCTCGGCCTTTGCCAGGATCTTTACCTCCTTGGCTCCAGCCTTGTCGATCTTAGCCGAGGTCTTCACCTCGATCTTGTCATCCCGCTTTGGCATCTCTGTGTTCCTCCGTCGTTTGCTTCGTATCATTTTACTCGACCCCCCTATCTTTCGACGAGTGTTTTCTTTCCCTCTCCAGTCGCCTCCTGATAGCGTGTCGCCTCATGGCACCGCGAGTCATACGATTGATGCTGTGTACCATCATCACCATCCAGGGGTAGCTCTGCTTAAAGGGGTTCATCGGTGGCCTGATGCAGTGGAGCAGGATAGTCCTTGAGGTTAGGGCGGTGAGTGCCTTGGAGAAATCAAACGAGTTACGAAACGCATTCGTTGAGTCGGTGACAATCACCTCATCTCCAGACCTCATCGCGACACCAAGCTCATGTGCTGCTGGCCTGTCCAGCCAGTATTTGCAGAGGTCGTAGTCTACAAACGTGCCCCCGAACTCACCATCCAGGTCATCGGCGTAAGCCTCGATCTCCTCCTTCTGCTCGCGAAGGCTTTCCTCGCTGAACTTTATTGCGTACCCGTAGATAATCGCTGTTCCTCCATGTCGATCATTTCTTCCAAGTAACGCTGCATCTTCCTGTAGTCGGTAAGCCTTTCAACACCAGGCTTTTTCCCTGCCCGGCACAGGTACTTGGCTATGTTCCCTTCAAAGAAGTTAAGGTTCCACGCCTTCACCACATCGAAGGGCTGGATCTCTGAGTAAGTGTAGTGATCTGGGTTATAGCTCATGGTAAAATGATAATGATGCCCAGCCCCAGGAGGAAAAGGAGTTAACCCCCCAAGGCCGGGACACCGGGCCAGCTACTCAGACGGAGGCGGCTGGGAGGCTTCGTCCTCTGAGGGTGCTGGCGTTTCTTCTTCTTCTTCTTCTTCCTTCATGGGAAAGATGGATGGCTGATCCTCGGCGGGAGGTACGGACTCTCCGATGGCGCCGGTGATAAGGTCAACCCGACCGATCACCTCGGCCAGGGCATTGCGGTGGTAGTTAAGCTGATAGTCCCACTGGTTTACCACTCGGATGAGAGCCTGCTGGATCTCCTCGATCTGCCTTCGCATCTCTCCCTGCTCTCCCAGTAGGGGGTCAAGCTCTCCCACCTTCCCCTCGATGGTGGTCAGCTTCTCCATTACCTCCCTGTTAGTTGCTCTCTTTTTTGTTGAGTTGGCCATGATGACCTCCTTAGATTCCATAGATAACGGTCAGTACATGCTCCAGCGGAACGGTTACGTTGCCATCCATACCCTTGATTGTTACTGTATCGTCTGTCCTGCGCTCGAATCTCCCACAGCAGAGGTGTTTTTTGAGCAGGTCAAAGTCTGGTGGTATACCATCCAGCACCCCCGCGAATTGCTCCCCGATTTCCTGAAGGGCTTCGTCATCGTAGTGTGTCATTGCTATCATCGCCACGCCGGGCTTGAGCCTGGGTGAAAACTTCTCTATCTCTGAGTCATGCGGGGATGTCAGTGTAGCAACAAGGAAGTTCACACCTGGTGTGTCATCGAGTGTCTTAGTGTAGTCAATCGCAGACTTTCGCGATGTGAAAGGCCCGATGGTTTCCTGAATTGCGTCGGCCATCCAGTCATGTGCCACGATCATGTACTGCATGTTTACTCTCCATAGTAAAAAGCGGGGGGCAAAATACCCAAAGGATTTCTTGTGTAATCCTGCGGTATCCGCCCCCCACGTTGCACCTAAAATGGAACTTCCTCCGCTTCTGTTTCCGACTTACTACCAACCGGAATCATCTGGAGGTCTTGAACCAGGACACGGACACGACTCCGCTTCTGGCCATCCGTCTCCCACGTTTCATGCCGCAGCTTACCACGTACGGTAACCCAACGGCCCTTGGTGAGGTACTGGCTGACGGTATCAGCCAGCTTACCCCACGCTGAGAGGTCGAAAAAATTCGTGAACTCCTCGCCTCCCTTGAAATCGTGAACAGCAATAGCGAAGTTCGCCACGTTGTTCTCTCCAACCTGTGTCGATTCAGGGTCAGCCGTAAGCCTCCCGGTCAACACAACCACGTTCATATCAGACATCTTATTTTCTCCAGGGTCTTAGGAATTATTACCGCTAAGGGTAACAGAAACATACAGGATGCTCAAGAGATACTGCCGATTGTTTCCACAATCTTGGCGGCCATCTTTGCATCACCGTTGGTAGCATCCACCAGCTTCTTGGCGCAGATGATTGCTTCCACTGGGCTGACGGCAATCAGGTCTGTGGCTGCCGCCTTCTTCTTTCTGTGCCGCGACTTCTGTGCGGCACTCATGCGTTGTCGCTGTGCGACAGTTCGTTTCTTAGCCATCTCACTCTCCTTCAAAAGGGTTTGTCGGTTGTTCCCGACAGTTCTTCTTCCCCATCTGCATTACGCCCAACAAGGTCGTACTCAGGGATGTTATTCTCAATCAGGTCGTTCATCAGTGCGAACATTGATGTGTTACCAATGACCGCTGCGACCTTTACTCGCTGCGCTAAATCCTCCCTCACGGGAAGTGCCCGTCTGGATTCTGCCATATCACTTCTCCTTCATAGAATTGTCACGTTCTTCAAATACACCTAACGAAATCCGGTGTTCTCTTTGGCTTTCCTCCAGGCTTTCCCGGCATTCTCTCTGGAAATCCTCCAGACTTTCAAGGTTCCGAATGGCAAGGGCCACCAAGTCCTGTGAGTTCCGGGCGAGAAAGATACCGGCTAGTGAGTTACCGGCCCCGTATGATGTTGCATCGTCCAAGGTATCCTTTATACCCCTTAGCGCAAGCATTGCAGCTTTTAATGTATCTGTGTCCATGTTACTTATCCCATATTAACACAAGTATAAAACAAAACAACCGGGGCTAGTGAACAAACACCAACCCCGGTCTACCGGTAAGTGAAAGGAATCAAAACCTTACCGGCTTTTCTCCTCTGCCCAGTGTATAAGGGATAGTAATAGCGGCATCAGCATGGCCACTATAAATCCCCATAGCTCTATGTCATACATCTTCAGTCTCCCTCCAGCAGGACATGATCTGCTCGCCCGTACTGTCGTCGATGTAGTAGGTGTAGTTTCCTATGGTGATATACAGAACATCGTCACCACGTATATCAATCTTCATCTTCATCCTCCCCCTGGTCTAAGTACATTTCATAGGCAATCTTGATGGCCTTTGTTGCATCATCTCCAGTGAGTGCTTCCCTGTGAAGCCATGCGGCAGCCTCGCCAACCAGCTTTACCTCCTGGGACAGCACGACCGGCGGTGCCTGAAGCCTGATGAGGTTCATCACCCTGTCGGATCTCTCCATGTAGAGGATCAGCCTGCGGATTTGTTCATTTACCGAGATCATATTACTCCCACCTCCTTGTCAGTTTCAATGTGGTTAGTAGTTCTCCTTCATGTAATCCTCTGAGTTATCCAGCAACCAGGGGAATGCTTCCTCTAGTGCAGCCTTGGCTTCGATTGCTGCCACCTCCTTGCCCGGCCCATCCCATTTAGCGAACAGATTGATCTGGCCGTATGCCTTGATGATCGCTACCTGCTGGGCAACTGGCATGTAGACTCCAGTCTTGTCCATCTTTTCTCCTCCTCCAGGTGGTGGATAATTAAACTCAATCGAAAGCTCCCTGTTCTCCTGCTCCCGCGCAGCCTCTATCTTATTTTCCCAGTCAGATTTGTAAGGGTCTTTGTCCATCATCTTCGCCTCGCCTTCTTGCGCCGACGCTGCTTGCTTGTCCTCCCCTTCGGCTTCTTGCTGCCACTTTCCCCCGGCTTTGCGGAAAAGCGGCCCCGCTTCTTTCTCTCTGGTGATACCATCACTCATCCTCCTCCTGGGGATTGTCCTCAAGCCATCGCCCCACTTCCTCCAGAGCGAACCAAGAAAGAGCGTTCTTGCGTGCATCGGGTGACGATGTATCGCACTGGAATGTGGCAACCAGAGCGTCGGGGCTGTCGAATCCACAGCTATCTGCCATCTCATTGAGCAGATCATAGATCAACTGCTCATTGTCCTCACAGAATTTGCAGGTGTCGGTGTAATAGGTGAACCCATTCCACCCTGCATCTGCCCCATGTTCAGCAGCCTGGAGAATTTCCCCATCCTCCAATTCACAATGCCCCTTGATTGCATTGTAAAGTTCCACGTACATATCCATGTTACTTTCCCTTCGGTAAAATCATTACTAATCCATGCCATACCTCACCGTTGTCGCATACATCACAGTCGTCTGCTGTCCAGTTGCCAGCTTCACCAAGCCATTCAATAGCAGATTCTATATCGTCAGTAGTCCAGGCCATGTCACTCTCCCCCTTCCGCATAGTAGGCTGCCAGTCGGCTGGCTGTTTGCTTGTACTGCTCGCCACGATTAGCACCCTCGCATGGCATGATGACACCGATACCTAGGTCACCAGCTACCGCAATCGCGTCATCGGGCTGGCCTATTCTCAGTGTCACCCGCTTGTCATCACCAGTACCGGTGATAGCAAGAGCTAGGTTGTAGAGCAGTTCAGCATCCAAGGTTACCTCCACTCCATCACCCCACTCTGGCAGGATAGTATCCAGCTTGGGATAGTTTGACTCAGGAGGGGAGGGGTGGATCGTATCAGCCTGGACATTCAGCCATCCAGCCTCACACTTCTGCACCCTGCGCCCCTTGCCCTTGCGGGTAGGGATTGCCTTGATTGGCACCTCCAGGTTATGCACCCCGTCCTTCGGGTCGCCAGCGGTTACATCGACTGGCACAACAGCAAGCACCTTTGCATCACTGGCAACGAGTGTACCAACACCGGAGTGTTCGTTGTTTACCAGCAGCCTTGGGTTATGCAGGGGTTTTCGCGCATGTGGCAACCTCTTGGCACAAGCCTTCTCAATTTTCGTATCCACGTTAAAGCTATACTCCATGTCACTCTCCTATAAAGAACTCGATTACTTCTGCCTTGCTTCCCGTGATTTCCCTACCGTTTTCTTTCCAAGGATCTTTCCATGTCTCATGGTTAGTCATCCCGGCATGAGCATCATCGGCATAGAAAAGTCCCGGCTCTAGCTCGATGAAGTCGGCCACGATTTCACCATCTACCCTGACTACCCCACTTGTAGCCATGAGTGTCTGGTGAGATCGAAGCATAGCCCACCGTCGCCCATCGCCCATCATGCCACCAAGAACAGTACCTGGTATGGCTTTCGCGTACTCAAAAGCAATGTCCATGCTGCTAGTCCTCCCAAGATAGTTTGTTTGATACCCAAAATTCACCCTCACATATCCACTCAATCATTGCCTTTGCTTTCATGGTATGCCCCACATCTAACGCATCGGACAACTCTGACTCACACTCGGCCCGTGTTAATCCACAGAACCAGTTGCGTACATGCTGCCTAACCAACCGTTCAGTATCCATGCTGCTAGTCCTCCAGTTGTGAGAGCAGATCGAGTGCTATCTCGATTGCTTCCATTCCAAGTTCATCTAGTCTGCAATCATCCAGCCCACGTTCAGGCATCGTAAACCTCACGCCCCCATAGAGCAGGGTGCTGCCATCCCACACGTTGAACACCGTGTCCAGTGTGCCATCATCTACCAGTTGATACTGGTACGCTTCCGGTGGTTTCAATTCCATGCTGCTAGTCCTCCAGTTTAGAAACCAGATTGTCGTAAATCTCTCGACCGTTTTCTGTCAGATCACCCTCATCACTGAGTGAAAACCTGGGCCTGAATCCCATGTGATGTAGCTGCCCTAGTTTCCTGTACTCATCCGACCACTGCCCGCCATGCCAGAGCATAGCGAACACATAGTGCGCCTCGCATATATCAAACTTGTCAAACTGTGCCATGCTGCTACTCCTCATCTAGCCCTTGAACCATGTCACCGCAACTCTCACACGGCTGGCTGGTGCTTATCTCTACACAGCCATACCAACCACCGTAATTATCCGAGGTTGTACGTGAACAGAAGTCTGAACAGTAGACTTCCATATCTACCATGTCACCGCTTGAATCTTCTATCGGTACGATGTGTGCCATGCTGCTAGTCCTCCACTTCGGTTTCATATGGATCGACAACGATTGTTACCTCGTTAATACCTTCGAGATCCTCATCGTTACAGTCACCGATTGGCTTGCCGTTTGCCTCAGTCAAGACAGCGGACAGGAACCAGTGAAACTCATCACCATCTTTGAAGTATTCCCTACGTGCTGTGTACTTTTCCACCATGCTGCTAGTCCTCCAGTTTAGGTTGTCAGTCTAGTAAACTCAGCAGGATCTATCGGTTCTGCTATCCAGTCGGAGCAGATAACAATCTTACGATTGATACACTCCAGGCGGATAGCTTCTGCAATCGTATAGTTTTCTCCGCTGAATCTTTCCCATGTCGCTACTGCAAAATGCCACGGGCCAGTACCCGTTGTCGCGGATATAAAGTAGTGTGCCATGCTACTAGTCCTCCGTATATCCATCAAAGTAAACCCCATCCTCCCTAGTGGAAGGGTCTTTGCAATGCTCCTGCGCTTCATCCAGTGTCAGCCCTTGCTGCATCACTTCTTTCTCTAGCCCAGTATCGGGATGGTAGAACCGCACAATTTCATACGTCTTTTCCATGCTGCTAGTCCTCCAAGGTTATGGTTTGTCCACCAAACTCCTCACCAAAGACAGCAATCCTCTTGCCGCCAGCCGTTGATATGGATACCAAGAGCCTCTTTCGCAGCCTCTTGTTGCTGCCACCAGTAACCCATACATCGAAGATGTCCGAGTCATCTACTTCGGTGAGTGGATTTACCTTGAATCCATCGACCTCAACACCCAAGTCCCAGCCGTTAGTATTGGTACAGATCGTACCATGCCCAAGCCGGGACACCTGACCCCGGCCACCCTGGACAGTCCCTCTAAAACGTGCCATGTCTAGTCCTCCAATCAATCCCCACTCAAGCAGGCGGGTATCTGCTACCTCTATGGTTGGAGCGCGTCGGACTCGAACCGACCCCGCAAAGATCAACTCACGGTTACCATCATGAGCCGCCTACCTGCCCACTAGTAAGGCAAGATTGTTAGCAGCTTGCGCACCTCATGTATCTGCTTCTGCTGTATCTCTGGCGAGGGCTGGCCTCCCGATAGGATGGTACTACAGAGCAATCGCTATCGGGCGGCTGCTACACCTCACCACGTATCTCCTTCCAGCACGTACCTCCTTCCAGCACGTACCTCCTTCCCTGGCGGCTACCAGCGCTGGCAATTCTTGCTCGCCACGGCTGCTGCTGTTGGCCGTTGTTCGTCGGCCGCTGTTCGTTGTTTCCTTCTGCCCATAGGGGCCGTAGAAAGTACCAGAATAGTAAAAATCTTTTACTTTTCTGTACTCGTTGGAAGGTAACTTTGTATTCGATTGAGTTGTTTAACTCTGTTCGTTGTTCGTTGTTTCCTTCTACCCCTAGTGTCCGCAAAAGGTACCAGAATAGAAATAAACTACCAGAATAGAGGAATATATATATTCGATTGTATGCCACTAGGATGAATTGTAAGGCTGTTTGTTCTAGGGTGGACTAGGGTAAGGGGAGAGGGTTTGAGCTTGTTAGAAGCGAAGCAAGAGCGTTTAAGATAGGCGCATAAAAACAGCCCATGAGAAAGTCTCATGGGCTGTAGGATAGAAGTTATCCTAGACTGTCATCGCGTCGCGCAGTTCCTTGACTTCCTTTGGGAAGTCTTCTCGCCATAGGATACAAAGTCTTTCCAAGTTACAACCAGTAATAGGCGCAATAACTTCAGGGTGTCCGTCCCTATCGACAAAGGCTGCTACGTGGCGCACATTGCGATACTGTCTCTTCTTGTGGCGTAGTGTAGACTTTGCAAGGGGCTTGATACTCCCCCTTGCACGATTCGATTTCCCTAGTGCGTCTGATTTCCTTGCAACGCGAAAAGCGCAGAACCTCTTATAAGTAATCCACATTGAATGACTTAGCTCTATTTCCTTTCCAGTCTTGTCGGTCTCGACAACATAACCAGCAGGGGAGAGCAGCCATTCTGCAAACTTTCCGGGCATCTCTTGACCTAGTGATATTGCATTTTCATTAGGGCGGATGGCGCATTCTCTACTAATATCACCAAACCGATTAGGATCATGGGAAGCTAATACTTTCGCCGCTACCCTTTCCGCGCAGTCTCGTTGACCATAGAGGATGATAAGCAATTCGTCGCGCTTTGCTTTCGTGGGGTCGGAATTCTTTCGGTAAGCTTTCATGGTGATTCCTTTCAAGAATCAGGGTCAATCTATGTCACCTAGATTGTCTAGGTGACGTCAAGTCTACGTAGGGTCAGTCATCGGTCTGTTCAATCTTGTCTGCTAGGTCGCGAAGTAGGGAAGCTGTTAGTCCGGCATATGGTCTGCCGAATTCATGATAACAAGCAAGACGGTTGAGGGTTTCTCCGGTGGCCTTCAGTAGGTAAACTTCACGGATCGGACTGAATCCGTGCATTTCGATTGATAGGTGCCCGAAGTTTTTACCGGCATTCCCTAACTGCTTGATACCGGTTGCTTTTACTTGGGCTAGTGTTTTCTTGGTCATGGTTAATCCCTTTCAAGAATCGGTTATAGGTTGCCAGGAGCGGAGGCCCCTGACTTCAGATATCGTACCCTAGATTGTGTCAAAGTCAAACAAACTCTAGAATTTTAACGGAATATATGCTTTTATATTTGTGCTCGTGTAGTCGAGTTTGTGGGGTCTAGGTGTACTTGTACCCGTTATCTGTAACCTGGCACACAATGCAGCATAGGACGTTATAGGAGTGGTGGACGGTTGTACAGTATGTACCTGTTCTGCCTGTACTTTTGTACACTGTGTCTTATTTGATACACTTGCAATTGTGTTGTTGTCTATTTGAGCACGCCCCCTACAATAGGGAGACACTATACTAGTATACATATGTACACCATACCAGGGGGGGTGAGT
>Ga0310122_10001993_pt1 | contig 13019 bp, 14 predicted proteins | sample CB6_Bottom_1051__FD_203503 | JGI IMG/M metagenome (GOLD analysis project Ga0310122, IMG submission 203503) | Marine microbial communities from Western Arctic Ocean, Canada - CB6_Bottom_1051 | ecosystem: Environmental > Aquatic > Marine > Oceanic | place: Canada: Western Arctic Ocean | collected...
TGATGACGCGAATAGAATTATTTTTGATGAAGATAGAGTAAAATATTGGTTGTCCAAGGGCGCGACCCCTTCATATAAAATGGCTCAGTTTTTGAGTAAAGCAAATATAGTAGAAAAACCTCCAATTCCAAAACAAACAAAAAAACATTTACCAAAAAAAAAGAAGAAAGAAGATGATTCTAAGGAAGTAGTATCACAAAAAACACCTGAAGCAAAAGAAACCAAACCAGAAGAAAAACCTCAAGCAGAAGCCTCAAAAGAAGAAACCAAACCAGAAGAAAAACCTAAAGCAGATCCTCCAAAATAACAGGATTAGAACTTAGTTAAAAAAAAACCTTTAATATAGAGAATTTTTTGATAAAAGAACTATATTAAAAAATATATTAATATGAATATTAGAAAGTTTTTCCATGAAAAGTACAACAAAACATTGGTCAGTCCACATATTAACATTATTTCCGGAAATGTTTCCTGGACCTCTAAACTTTTCTCTTGTAGGTAAAGCTTTAAAAGAAAAAATCTGGTCTTTGAATTTAGTTGATCTTAGAGATTTTGCAGAAAATGGTCCAAAAAGCGTTGATGACAAGCCTTATGGTGGTGGCCCAGGTATGATTATTAAAAGTGAAGTTATAGATAACGCCTTAAAAAAAGTTACTAAAAAAATTAAACAATATTCATTAATTTATTTGACACCAAAAGGTAAAAAAATAAATCAAAAAAAAATAAAAGAGTTGGTAAAAAAAGATAATTTAATTTTATTATGTGGAAAATATGAAGGAATTGATCAAAGAGTTATAGAAAATTGGAGTATGGAAGAATTAAGCATAGGAGATTTTGTTTTATCTGGAGGCGAAATCGCAGCTATGAGTTTATTAGATTCGTGTATCAGATTGCTCCCTGGAGTAGTAGGATCTTCGGAAACTTTAAAACATGAAACATTTGAAAATAATTTACTTGAGTATCCACAATATACAAAACCTAGTAATTGGAAGGGAAGAAAGGTTCCTGATATTTTGTTATCTGGTAACCATCAAAAAATTGAAGAATGGAGAAAAAAAAAATCTTTTGAAATTACTAAATTAAAAAGACCGGACTTATTTAAAAAATGATAAAAAAGGTATAAAATTTAAGATATTTATTATGAATAAACTAAAAAAATTTGAAAACAGACATTTAGAAAAGTTAAAGGGTCTTAAAAAAATTCCTAATTTTAATTCAGGAGATACAGTTACTGTTTATGTCAAAATTATTGAAAGAAAGAGAGAAAGAACGCAAGCATTTGAAGGCGTATGTATTGCAAAAAAGAATGCAGGCATAAATTCTTCTTTTACAGTCAGAAAAATTTCATATGGTGAGGGTGTAGAAAGAGTTTTTCCTTTATATTCTCCTAATGTGGCAAGAATAGAAATAAAGACAAAAGGAAGGGTGAGAAGAGCAAAGCTGTATTATTTAAGAAATCTATCAGGTAGAAAGTCTAAAATTACAGAAGATAAAACTGCGGAAAAGAAAGACGCTGAAAATAATATTAATAAAAATGAAATAGATAACAATAAATTAGAAAAAAAAAACGAAGAACAAAAAAAAGAAAAAGAAAAAAATGAAAAAAGCACAAAAGAATCTGAAAAAAAAAATTAAGGAAAAATAAAAAAATAAATAATTTTTATTTTCAAATGTCACAAAACCAATCTCCCAAAACTTTGTTTGATAAAATATGGAATAATCATCTTGTGGGCAATAAAGATGACGATAACCAGCTTCTTTATATTGATTTACATTTAGTTCATGAAGTCACCAGTCCACAAGCTTTTGAAGGTTTAAGACTATTAAAAAGAAAAGTAAGACAACCACAAAAAACATTAGCTGTACCGGATCATAATGTCCCAACCCTAAATAGGGATAATATAGAAGATGAATTATCAAAAATACAATTAGAAATGCTTGAGAAAAATACTAAGGACTTTGGAATAGAATTTTTCCCAATAAATGATGTGAGACAAGGCATTGTTCATATTATAGGACCAGAGCAAGGCCTGACTCAGCCGGGAATGACTATAGTTTGTGGGGACAGTCACACTTCAACACATGGAGCATTCGGCGCATTGGCATTCGGAATAGGAACATCTGAAGTAGAACATGTTTTAGCTACTCAAACATTAATACAAAATCCTGCTAAAAATATGAGAATAAATTTAGAAGGTAATATGCCTTTTGGGGTAACTGCAAAAGATTTAATTCTTGGTATAATAGGTAAAATTGGTGCAGCTGGTGGTACAGGCCATGTTATAGAATATTCTGGAGCAGTAATTCAAAATCTGTCAATGGAAGGTCGAATGACGATTTGCAATATGTCAATTGAAGCGGGAGCTAGAGCAGGTTTAATAGCACCAGATGAAATAACATTTAATTATATCAAAAATAGACCACGTGCTCCAAAAAAAAACTGGGACGAAGCTATTAATTTTTGGAAGGATTTACCAAGTGATAAAGGAGCTAAATATGATAAAGAAAAAATTTTAAAAGTTGATAAATTAGATCCACAAGTAACATGGGGAACATCCCCCCAAGATGTTGTTTCTATAAAAGGAAAAGTTCCCGACCCTAATACTGAAAGTGATATAAATAGAAAAAATGGAATGGAAAAATCTCTTGAATACATGGATCTTAAGCCTGGAACCAAATTAGAAGATATAAAGATTGATCAAGTCTTTATTGGTTCATGCACAAATTCTAGAATCGAAGATTTGAGAGCAGCAGCAAAAATTGTTAAAGGAAAATCTGTGAAAACAAAAGCTATGGTTGTTCCGGGATCAGGACTTGTGAAACAACAAGCTGAAAAAGAAGGTCTAGATAAAATTTTTAAAGATGCTGGATTTGAATGGAGAGATTCAGGATGTTCAATGTGTCTTGCGATGAATGCTGATAAATTAAAACCTGGCGAAAGATGTGCATCAACTTCAAATAGAAATTTTGAAGGGAGACAAGGCAAAGGTGGCAGATCACATCTCATGAGTCCTATTATGGCTGCAGCAGCAGCTGTTGCTGGACATTTAATCGATGTAAGAGAATTAATTTAATTTTTTTTAAAATGGAAAAATTCACAAAACTTTCAGGTGTTGCAGCGCCTTTTACTAGAATTAATGTTGATACAGATTTAATAATTCCAGCAGAACATTTAAAAACTATTAGCAGATTGGGTCTTGGAAAACATTTGTTTTCTTATATCCGTTACAACGAAGATGGCTCTCCAAAAAAAGAATTCATTTTAAATCAAGATCGTTATAAAAAATCGACAATTTTAGTTACAGGTAAAAATTTTGGATGCGGTTCTTCAAGAGAACATGCTGTTTGGGCATTGAGTGATTTTGGTATTAAATGTTTAATAGGTTCTGAGTTTGCAGATATTTTTTATAATAATTGTTTTAAAAACGGAATATTGCCAATAATTTTGGATCAATCTTATATAGATAAAATTGTAAAAAAAATATCTTTTGAAAAAACTTCTATACTTAATGTAAATTTGGAAAAACAAATTATAACAATAGCTTATGATGAGTTTTTAAAATTTAAAATAGATCCTTATAGAAAAAAATGTTTATTAGAAGGCGCAGATGACATTACATTAACATTAAATAAAGATAGTCTTATTAGTAAATTTGAATCTAATTTAAAAAAAAAATTTCCTTGGTTAGATAGATAAAATGGATGAAATAAAATTATTAATATTGCCAGGTGATGGTATAGGTCCAGAAACAGTTAAAGAAGTAAAAAAAATAATAAGTTTTTTTAATAAAAAAAAAATTTTAAAAATTAATGTTGAAGAAGATTTAGTAGGAGGGGCTTGTTTAGATAAAAACCAGATTCCAATTAAAGAAGAAACAATTAAAAAGGCAAAAGAATCAGATGCTGTTTTACTAGGAGCAGTGGGAGGGCCAAAATGGGACAATTTTTCTTTTGAAAAAAGACCAGAACAGGGTCTTTTAAAATTAAGAAGTGATTTAGAATTGTTTGCTAATTTAAGGCCCGCGATATCATTTGAACCACTGATCCATGCATCAAGTTTAAAACCAGAAATAATAAAAGACCTAAATATTCTTATTATTAGAGAATTAACAGGCGGGGTGTATTTTGGAGAACCTAGAGGAATTGAAGATATCGGTAATGGAAATAAAAAAGGATTTAACACGCAAGTTTATACTTCAGAAGAAATCAAAAGGGTTGCTAGAGTAGCTTTTGAATTGGCAAAAAACAGAAAAAAAGTTGTTACTTCAGTTGAAAAATCAAATGTAATGGAAAGTGGTAAATTATGGAGAGAAGAAGTTACAAAATTAGGAGAAAAAGACTATCCAGAAATTGCCCTGAATCATATGTATGCTGACAATTGTGCGATGCAACTTATAAGACAACCTAAACAATTTGACATAATTCTTACTGACAATTTATTTGGTGATTTATTATCAGATGCTGCGGCAATGCTAACAGGTTCACTGGGGATGCTTCCTTCAGCTTCTTTAGGCTATTTAAAAGATAATAAAATTGTTTCATCTCTTTATGAACCAGTGCATGGTAGTGCGCCTGATATAGCAGGAAAAAACATTGCAAATCCTTTAGCAACTATCATGAGTTTTTCTATGATGCTTAAATATTCTTTTAATAATCAAAAATTATCAAAAATATTAGAGCAATCTATTATTTACGTCTTAAATAAGGGTTACAGAACCCAGGATATTTTTGACAAGGGCTCAACTAAAGTAAGCACTGACCAAATGGGCGACTTAATAATTAAAGAATTAGAAAATATAATTTAAAAAAAATGGGATTAAAACTTTCGATAGTTGGCGCAACAGGAAATGTTGGAAGAGAATTTTTAAAAATTTTACATGGTAGAAAATTTCCAATAGACGAATTATTTCTTTTAGCATCTTTTAATTCCAAAGGAAAAAAATTAAAATTCGGAGAAGAAGAAATAATTGTTGAGGATTTGAACAAATTTGATTTTAATAAATGTGATTTAGTTTTATCTTCTGCCGGAGCAAAAATTGCATCTCAATTTGTTCCTAAAGCTGCAAAATCAGGCTGTATTGTTATTGATAATTCGTCATATTTTAGAATGGATCCTTCTGTACCATTAATAATTCCAGAAGTAAATCCTCAGGATCTAAGGAAAATAAAAAAAAATATTATAGCAAACCCTAATTGTTCAACGATTCAAATGGTAATGGCTTTAAAACCTCTCCATGATTATGCAAAAATTAAAAGAATTGTTGTTTCAACCTATCAGTCTACATCTGGTGCTGGGCGACCTCCAATGGATGAATTATTTGAACAAACAAAAAGTATTTTTGCAAATAGTCAGGTTAAAAAAAAATTCTTTACAAAACAAATAGCATTTAATGTTATACCACATATAGACAGTTTTTTAGATAATGGTCAAACAAAAGAGGAATGGAAAATGAACGTAGAAACACAAAAAATTTTAGATAAATCAATTAAAGTTTCCGCAACATGTGTTAGAGTTCCTGTTTTTATTGGGCATGCAGAAGCTATAAATATTCAATTTGAAAAAGAAATTTCTGATAATAAAGCAAGAGAAATTTTAAAAAAAAGTTCTGGTATTTCTGTTATAGATTTTAGACAAAATGAGGGTTATGTAACGCCGGAAGAAAGCGTAGGGGAAGATAATGTTTTTGTTAGTAGGATTAGGAAAGATAACACTGTAAAAAATGGTTTATCTTTATGGGTTGTATCAGATAATTTAAGAAAAGGTGCTGCATTAAACACTGTTCAAATAGCAGAAGAATTATTAAAAATGAAATTATTAAATAAATAATTAAACAATCATGAGTAAAATAGAAAATAAAACGAACCCAGGTAATTTTTTTGAGGATTTTTCTGTTGGTCAGGAATTAATCCATTCCACACCAAGAACAATTACGCCAGGAGACGTTTCTCTTTTTATTGGACTTTTGGGTTCAAGATTTGTTTTACACTCATCGAATGAATTTGCAAAAAAAATTGGATATAAAAGTTCACCAGTAGATGACATTTTAACTTTTAATATGGTTTTTGGAAAAACAGTACCAGACATTTCATTAAATTCACCAGCAAATCTAGGATATGCTTCGTGTAAATTTGGTGTTCCTGTTTATGTTGGTGACACAATAAAAACTATTTCAAAAGTTCTTGGTGTTAAAGAAAATTCGAATAAAAAAACAGGCATAGTATGGGTTAATTCAATAGGAAAAAATCAAAAAAATGAAGTTGTTCTTGATTATGTTAGGTGGGTTATGGTTAATAAAAAAGATAAATCTTCTTTAGCCCCAAAAATTGTAATACCTGATTTAAAAACAGAAGTAGATAATAGTGAATTTTATATTCCAAAAGATTTAAATATATCAAACTATAACTTTGATGAAAGTGGTTCGATATATATTTGGGATGATTATAAGGTAGGAGAAAAGATTGATCACGTAGATGGAATGACAATAGAAGAGTCAGATCATATGACGGCTACTAGATTATATCAAAATACAGCAAAAGTTCATTTTAATGAACACACAGAAAAAGATGGAAGGTTAGGTCGTAGAATTGTTTATGGTGGACATATAATTAGTCTTGTAAGGATGTTGTCTTTTAATGGTTTGAATAATGCTTTTAGAATTTTAGCAATAAATGGAGGAAAACATATTGCGCCTACTGTAGCAGGAGACACTATCTACGCTTGGACTGAAATTCTTGATAAAAAAGAACTTTCAAATAATCCAGGTGTAGGTGTTTTGCGTTTAAAAACTATAGGTGTAAAAAATCATTTATGTAAAGAATTTCCTTTATATAAAAATGGAGATGTGGAATATAATTCTAATGTTGTTTTAGAAATTGATTATTCTGTTTTAATACCAAAAAAACTGTAAATGAAAAGTAGCAACAAACCTTTATCGCCACACCTACAGATATATAAGCCTCAAATAACATCGATTCTTTCTATATCACATAGATTTACTGGAGTAATTTTGTTCTTTTTTTCTTTTTTAATTTGTCTTTGGTTATTTTCTATGGCTTTTAATGATCGTTTGTATAATTTAATTAATATATTTTTTTCAGGAATTATAGGCAGAACAATCCTTTTTTTTATCACATTTTCTTTTTCTTATCATTTATTAAATGGAACAAGACATTTACTTTGGGATCTTGGGTATGGATATAAAATTAAAAACGTATATTTAAGTGGATTATTTATTATTTTATTGTCTTTAGTAATTAATATTTATCTTTGGTTTTTTTAATGATTAATTTTTTAAAAAAAATTAAAACATTTGGATTTGGTAAAAATCCAGTAAGTCATTGGTTTTGGCAAAGAATTACCGCAGTTTTAATGATTGTAATATTTTGTTGGCTTATCTTTGTTTTTCAAAATCTTTTAAATAACTTTCAAGAAAATTTTTATATATGGATAAAAAATCCATTAAATCTAATTTTATTTATAATATTAATTATTTTAGTTATGCACCATTCTTTGCTTGGAATATTAAATATCTTTGAGGATTATATTCATTCAATAAAGATTAAAAGAATTTCTTCGATTTTTGTGAAATTTATTAGTTTGATTTTAATAAGCATATCTGTTTTTTCAGTATGGCATATTGCGCATTAATCAAATTTTATGACAAAAGCTTATAAAATTATTGAACATAAATATGATGTAATTGTAATCGGCGCTGGTGGCGCTGGATTGAGAGCTACTTTGGGAATTTCAGTAAAGGGTTTAAAAACAGCATGTATATCAAAAGTTTTTCCGACTCGTAGTCATACTGTTGCTGCTCAAGGAGGTATATCAGCTGCTTTAGGTAATATGGGAGAAGATGATTGGAGGTGGCATATGTATGATACAGTTAAAGGATCTGATTGGTTAGGTGACCAAGATGCAATCGAATATATGTGCAAAGAAGCAATCCCTTCTGTAATTGAACTAGAACATTATGGAGTTCCCTTTTCTAGAACTGAAGATGGAAAGATTTATCAAAGAGCTTTTGGAGGTATGTCAAAAAAATATGGCAAAGAACAAGCACAAAGAACATGCGCAGCAACAGATAGAACGGGCCATGCTATTCTTCATACTCTTTACCAACAATCATTAAAACATAAAGTTAAATTTTTTATTGAATATATAGTTATTGATTTGTTGATGGATAAAAAAGGTTCTTGCAATGGTGTTTTAGCTTGGTCTTTAGACGACGGATCTCTTCATATTTTTAAATCACATGTAACTCTTATTGCAACAGGCGGTTGGGGCAGAGCTTATTTATCATGCACGTCTGCGTATATATGTACTGGAGATGGAAATTCGATGGTTCTTAGAGTAGGAATTCCATTACAAGACATGGAGTTTATACAATTCCATCCAACGGGCATCTATGGCGCTGGTTGTTTAATAACAGAAGGCGCTAGAGGCGAGGGAGGCTATCTAACTAATTCGAAAGAAGAAAAATTTATGGAAAGATATGCGCCAAATACCAAGGACTTAGCTAGTCGAGATGTAGTTAGTCGATCTATAACTCAAGAAATTGTTGAAGGAAGGGGCGTGGGTAAAGAAAAAGATCATGTATTATTACATTTAGAACATATTGAAAAAAAAATATTAGAAGAAAAATTACCAGGAATTTCAGAAACTGCTAAAATTTTTTCAGGAGTAGATGTGTCAAAGGCCCCAATACCAGTTTTGCCAACGGTTCATTATAATATGGGCGGAGTACCCACAAATATAAATACAGAAGTAGTAACATTTAATAAATTAGGAAATGAGGAAGTGGTGCCTGGACTAATGGCGATTGGAGAAGCCGCATGTGTATCTGTCCATGGTGCAAATAGATTAGGTTCAAATTCTCTTTTAGACTTAATAGTTTTTGGTAGAGCTGCTGCTAAACGCTGTAAACAAATAATAAAAAAAAATAAAAAGCATAAAAAAATTAATAAACATTCTTTAGAATTAGCACTTTCTAGATTTGATTTTTTTAGACATTCAAAAGGCGATATATCAACTTCAGAGCTGAGAAAAGATATGCAAAAAACTATGCAAAATTATTGTTCTGTTTTTAGAACAAAAAAGTTGTTAGATGAAGGTAAAAAAAAATTAAACAAGTGTTATAGATCAAAATCTAATGTGAAAGTTAAGGATAAATCTTTAATTTGGAATACTGATTTAGTAGAAACATTAGAATTTGATAATCTTTTGTCTCAAAGTATAGTTGCTATAACTTCAGCATTAAATAGAGAAGAAAGCAGGGGGGCTCATTCTAGACAAGATTTTCCAAATAGAGATGATAAAAAATGGATGAAACATAGCTTAGTCAAATTAAATTCGAAGGGTGTGACGAATATTTCATATAAACCTGTTAAATTAAAAACATTAACTAATGAAGTAAAAACATTTCCGCCAAAAAAGCGTGTTTACTAAATTTATTGGAATGTTATATTATTAAATAATATATATGGTTCAATTTCGATTACCTAAAAATTCAAGAATTAAAAAAGGAAAGGTTCATAATTCTCCTAATGACGGTAATTTTAAAAGATTAAACATATATCGGTTTAATCCAGAAAAAAATGATAATCCAAGATTAGATACATTTTACTTAGATTTAGATACAGGTTCTCAAATGGTGTTAGATGGATTAATTTCAATTAAAGACAACATTGATTCAACCCTTACTTTTAGAAGATCTTGTAGAGAAGGAATATGCGGAAGTTGTTCTATGAATATTAATGGAGTAAATACCTTATCATGCATAACCCCAATAGAGAGTATTGCAGGAGATATTAATATTTATCCATTACCTCACATGCCAGTAATAAAAGATTTAGTACCTGATTTAAATCATGCATATGATCAATATGAATCTATTTCTCCCTGGTTAAAGTCTGATAAAAAGCCTTTAAAAAATAAAGAAAGAATACAAACACAAGAGGAAAGAAAAAAATTAGATGGATTGGTTGAATGTATAATGTGTTTTTGTTGTTCGACTAGCTGTCCTAGCTACTGGTGGAATGGAGATAATAATAAAAAAAGTTATTTAGGTCCGGCTGTTTTACTTTCTGCACAACGTTGGATTGAGGACAGCAGAGATGATAAAACAATTAAACGTTTAGAAAAGTTAAATGATTCAATGGAGCTTTTTCGCTGTCATACGATTATGAATTGTACCAACGCATGCCCTAAAGGTTTAAATCCTGCAAAAGCTATTGCTGAAATAAAAAAAAAAGTTGCATTAGAAATAGAATAGGAATTAATTTAACTTTATTATGCCAGAAATTTTATGCGCTAAATTTATTTTTCCAATGTTAAGAGAAACTTCTACTTCAAGATTTTCGTTACCATCAATAGCTTTAGTTTCTATTGCTTCTCTGATTTTTTTTTCAATTTCTCTTTGGGATGTAATCCCAAGATTTTTAAGAAATTTTCTTATTTCTAAATTAAGAATTTCTTCATCCATTTTTTTATAAGTTAAAAAAATTATTATTATATAATAAAAAATTAAAGATGGTTACTGGAAATTATTAAAATTTATATTAAATATTTATTATGTTGAGAAATATTCTGAAAATTAAATCTACGTTTTCAAAAAATCAATTATCAAATATTGACTATGCTTTTGAAATACAAAGATTAAGAAAAGAGAAAAATGCTGTAATTTTAGCACACGTATATCAATCAGCGGACATTCAAGATTTAGCAGATTTTGTTGGAGATTCATTGGATTTATCAAGAAAGGCAGCAAATACAAATGCAGATACAATTGTATTTTGTGGTGTTAAATTTATGGCAGAAGTGGCTAAAATATTAAGTCCAAGTAAAGAAGTTCTATTACCAGATTTAGACGCCGGTTGCACTTTGGAACAATCATGTCAACCAGAGGAATTTAAAAAATTTAGAAATAAATATAAGAATCATTTGGCTATAACCTATATTAATTGTTCAGCAGAGATTAAAGCTCTATCGGATATTGTAGTCACATCATCAAATGCAAAAATAATTATTGATAAAATTCCAAAAAAACAACCCATAATATTTGCCCCTGATAAACATTTGGGATCATACTTAAATAAATTAACAAATAGAAATATGTTGCTTTGGGACGGAACTTGCATTGTTCATATTCAATTTTCTGAAAGAGAATTAATTGGATTAAAAGCACAATACCCAAAAGCATTATTTGCTGCACATCCAGAATGCCCAGAATCAATTTTAAAACATGCAGATCATGTTGGCTCAACATCTTCGCTTATCAAATTTATTTCAAAATCAAAGAATAAAGAATTTATTATAGGAACAGAGCCAAATGTTATACACCAAATGAGAAAAAATGAACCAGGAAAACTTTTTATAGAAGCTCCAGGAGCTGATGGCAATTGCTCATGCAATAGATGTCCATATATGGCTTTAAATACAATGGAAAAAATTTATTTAGCTCTTAAAAAATCACAACCTTTAATTCATTTAAATGCCAATCTAATAAGTGCTGCTGAAAAACCATTAAAACGTATGCTTGAAATGTCTGGTAATTAGCAAAGTTCTAAATTAAAATTTATCATTTATCAAAATAATGAAAATAGCTAATAAAGAAGTTATTAAGTTTGTTGAACATTTGTTAAAAGAAGATAAAGTACATCAAGATATAACATCAAATTATTTTATAGATAAAGGCCAACAAGCAAGAGCAACAATTTTTTCTAAAGAAAAAATAATTATTTCAGGCATAGATTTTACTCTAGAACTTTTTAAAAGAAATTGCGGGAATATTAAAGTTCTATTAAAATTAAAAGATGGTTCAAAAATAAAAAATAATACAAAAATCTTAATTATTGAAGGTAATGCAAAAAAAATATTATCAGCAGAAAGAGCAGGATTGAATTTATTACAACATTTATCTGGAATATCAACTTTAACAGCAAGATACTCTCAAAAGATTAAAAAAAATAAAGTAATTCTTTTAGATACAAGAAAAACAACACCTGGGTTAAGAAAATTTGAAAAATACGCAACTTTTATTGGGGGTGCAAAGAATCATAGACTAGATTTAAGTGAAGATTATATGATCAAAGATAATCATTTAATTTTAGATAATAAAATTTATGAAAAAATTGCGAAAATGAATAAAAATGAAAAAAAAAAATTAGTTATAGAATGTGATAATTTATTTCAAGTAAAAAAAATAATCGATTTAAATGTTAAACATATTTTGTTAGATAATATGAATCTAAAAACTATGAAAAAAGCTAAAGAAATAATTGGAAAAAAAGCAAAAATAGAAGTTTCAGGTGGTGTAAATTTGAAAAATATTACTAAAATATCTAGAATTGGTGTAGATTTTATATCAATAGGCGCTATCACCCAATCAGCGCCAGCAGTTAATATAAGTTTAAATTTAAAAAAAATATAAAAAATGGCAACAAAAATATCATTAATTGGCGCAGGAAATATTGGAGGTACTGTTGCTTTGTTAAGCGCAATAAAGAATTTAGGAAATATAGTTTTAGTTGATATAGCAAAAAGTATTGCGAAGGGTAAGGCTCTTGACATATCTCATTCATTACCTGTCCTTCAGTGTAATAGAAAAATTATAGGAACAACATCACTGAAACAAATCAAAAATTCAAAGGTTATTGTAGTTACAGCTGGCGTTCCTAGGAAGGAAGGTATGAGCAGAGATGATTTAGTTGAGATAAATTTGAATGTTATAAAAAAAGTGGGAAAGGGTATAAGAAAATATAGTCCAAAAAGTTTTGTAATAGTGGTTACAAATCCTTTGGATGTTATGACATGGGTTTTACAGAAAATTACAAACATACCCTATTCGCATGTAGTTGGAATGGCAGGTGTTTTAGATACATCAAGATTTAAATTTCATTTAGCGGACGAATTAAATCTATCAATAGAAGATGTTTCCTCATCTGTATTAGGAGGGCATGGAGACGATATGGTTGCATTGCTCAGACATACAACTGTTTCTGGAGTCTCACTTGAAGAT
>Ga0310122_10001994_pt1 | contig 13018 bp, 11 predicted proteins | sample CB6_Bottom_1051__FD_203503 | JGI IMG/M metagenome (GOLD analysis project Ga0310122, IMG submission 203503) | Marine microbial communities from Western Arctic Ocean, Canada - CB6_Bottom_1051 | ecosystem: Environmental > Aquatic > Marine > Oceanic | place: Canada: Western Arctic Ocean | collected...
AAAAGTGGTTAGCGATGTTAATAATATGGGTCTAAACCGGCTACAGCCAGCATTAATGATTGCGTCAGTAACAGTCTGACCTGACTTTCGCAATTGATTAAAGCGGTCAATTAACACCAGACTATCGTTAACTACTACACCGGACAATGCGAGCATTCCTAATATACTATTGATGGTCAGATTCATGCCCAAAACCATATGCCCTAAAACGGCCCCGACAACTCCAAAGGGAATAACAGACATCACTATAAAAGGCTGTAGATAGGATGCAAAAGGGATAGCCAGTAGGGCATAGATCACGACCAGCATAAAGAACATGCCTAGTAACAGACTGGAGAATGATTCATCCTGCTCTTTAGATTCGCCGACAAAACTAAAACGAACATCAGGGTAACGAGGTGAGATGTCCTGCAAAAAACCACTCACTTCCTGTTTAATGGTATTAGTGTTACCTTTGGCTTTATTGATATCTGCAGTAATGTTAAACGCTCTATTGCGGTCAATACGCCTGATAATAGAAGAACCCTGTACAGACTGTAATTCAGCCACATCCGCAAAGGGCACTTCTATACCTTCCGGTGTACGGATGAGCATTGTTTCAAGGTTATTGAGTGAATGTCTTTCAGATAAGGGGTAGCGTAGCATCACCTTTAATTCTTCACGGTTGCGCTGAATACGTTGCACTTCAAGGCCATAAAATGCTTGGCGTACTTGATAAGCAAGATCAGACAGGGTCAGCCCGAGAAATTCTGCCTGCGGTTTTATATTTAATCTTAACTCTTGCTTACCGCCTTCAAAATTATCGTTAACATCAAAAATTTCAGCCAGAGTAAGCATGCGCTGTTTAATATCATCGGCAAAGTCTTCTAGCTGTTGTAGCTCATTTGATTGCAATTGAATATCCACTGGGCTGCCACCATGACCTATTTCTGCCCTGAAATTCAAATCTTCAACACCAGGAATAACACCAATCAGTTGTCGCCATTCCTTGACCAGACGCCTGACAGGAATATTAGGTATACGGTGTTCTGGGGGGGTAATTTCAAACATGACTCGCCCTTCCTGAGGTTGTGGATTCCCACTGCGATCAGATTGTCCCGTGACAGAATACACGGCTTTGATGATGCTTTTGCCATTAGCTTGGTTTATATAGCGTTCCTGCAAGGTTTTGGCTGCCTTGGCAATTTTGCGAGTATAGCGGTCTGTGAGTTCATACGGTGTGCCCACCGGCATAGTCAGCTTGGCACGTGCTAGCTCGCTTTCAATACGGGGGAAAAAGGTATAGCCAATATGACCTCCTGCCACCAGGCTCAGAATAATCATACAGCTTCCAATAAAAATAGAGGCAGTTAAATAGCGTTGCTTAATGGCCTGAGCTATAAAGGGATGATAATAACCGTGGATGATTTTTTGCAAACGGTCACTACAGGCGTCCTGTAGTTTTTCCAGCCAATTATTATTTTCCGAACGAATCACTGGTTTACAATGTTTCAAATGTGCCGGTAATATTAGCTTGGTTTCCACTAAAGAAAATAACAGCGCAGGGATAACAACCAAAGCAATATAGGCAAACATTTGTCCCCGTCGACCGTCAATACTCAGCATAGGTACAAAAGCTGCAATCGTGGTAAGCACACCAAAGGTCACGGGGGCAGCCACTTCTTTCACACCGGCGATGGTTGCCTCAATACTATCGCCGACAGATTGTTGTACATGCCGATAAATATTTTCGCCGGTTACAATGGCATCATCCACAACGATACCCAGAACCATAATAAAGGCAAAAGTAGTGCTGGTATTAAGCGTGACGCCCAGTATCGGCATCATGGCCAGCACCCCTAAAAAACTAACAGGAATTCCGATACACACCCATATTGCCACCGATAATCTTAAAAAAAGCGTTAATACTATAAACACCAGAATACCGCCTTGCAGGGCGCTTTTTAATAAGGTGCTAATCCGACCTTTAATAATTTTAGAACGGTCACGCCAAAAACTAATTTTTATATTCGGGGGGAAACGCGATTCAGTTTGTTTAATGTATTGTTTGACTGCTTCAGCGATAGCAATCGCATTTTCATTTCCAACACGTGTGACATCAATCATCACAGCAGATTGTCCCTGATAAACTGAAGCCAGGTTGCCCTCCATAAAGCCATCAGTAATGGTTGCGATATCACCCAGAATCAGTCGGCTACCTTGTTCTTCACTACGAATAATGATGTTCTCAAAGTCTTCCTGGTTATAGGCCTGTCCTCTGGAGGACAGCAGTATATCGCCACCTTTACCCTTAATCGTACCGGCAGATACATTCAATGAACTACGGTTAATGGCACGAGAAATTTCTTCAAAAGTTAATCCGTATCGCTGTAGTTGCTGTTCGGAAACTTCAATGGCAATTTCATACGGCCTGACTCCCGTTAATTTCACCTGAGAAATGCCTTCCAGTTGAATAATGTCATCACGCACTTTTTCACCGATACGGCGTAAATCACCTTCAGCCATTTCAGCCGCTACCACAACACTAATCACATCATGATTGCGTTGTACGATTTTTAAATCAGGGCGTTCAATTTCTTCTGGAAAAGTATTGATTGCATCAATACGGGTTTTTAAATCATCCATGAGGTCGCGAGTATTGTATCCTCGGGCTATTTCCACATCGACCGTAGAAATACCTTCCACAGCAGTGGAAATTATTTCCTTAATGCCAGGCAGGTCATGAATGGCCTCCTCAACGCGCATAACCACATCACGTTCCATTTCTTCTGGTGTGGCCCCGGGATTAGCGATGCGAATATTGACCACGTCATATTCATACTGTGGCAAAATTTCCATGGGAATTTTAGGTAAGGCAAACAAGCCTGCCAATACAATTAATACCGCTAATAAATTGGCGGCGACATCATTGTAGGTAAACCAGCGAATGATTCCAGTCATATCTGTTGTATTCCTTGATTGATTAATATGGGTTTACCCTCATTTAAGGCGCGTACTGGTAAACCATTCACGGCATATTGCACAGGCGTAATACACAGCCATTCCCCTTCTTCTAGACCTTGCTGAATAATGACATAGTCAGCATCACGCCAGAGTATTTCAATCTGGCGTAAATTGAGTTGACTTTGCTGGTTGACTATCATCAATTGGGATGAGTTTCTAATGGCAGTACGAGGAATGATAAAAACATTTTTCAGTAATTTTCCTTTAATCCTGGCTTCAACAAATTGCCCAACTTTTAATGTTGGTTTGTTTTCTGCTGTTTTGGCATAAGGGTTGTCCACTTGCGCAACTAGCGATAATCTGCGACTGCGTGTGTCATAAGCACTTTCAGTACGGACAATGCGACCTTGCCATTGATTATTATGTAAGCCTATATTAGCGGTGAGAGTCACTTCTGGCATAACTGGAATTTGTTGACCCTGGTCGCGATATAATTCGGGTATATCAATAAACTGTAATTGTTCATTGCTCAGTGGCAGGCGAATTTCTGCATAATCAACGGAATAGATTTCAGCCAAAATAGTACTCTGTGAAACATACTGACCAATATCAACTTGTTGCTCTACTATTCTGCCTGCATAAGGGGCTAGAATATGGGTTCTTTGTTGGTCTAGTCGGGCTTTTTTTAATAACGCTTCTGCGGCGGCAAGCGATGCTTTGGCAGCTTCTAATTGCGGTTTACGCAAGACTAAATCTGCAGCTTGTTTTCCCTGACCTAATCGTTGCCAGTTTTTTTCTGCCTGCCGGGCTTTAGCCTGTTCTTCAGCCAGTGCTAATTTCATTTCTGCTACCTGGCTTTCAGCAACCGTAACGGCCAACTGATAATTACTGGGATCAATCTGTAGTAATTCCTGACCTTTTTCAAAAAAAGAACCTTCCCGAAAAGCAGGGTAGACCTTAATAACCCGACCAGAAACTTCTGGAATTAAGGTGCTTTCAGTGCGAGGTGTTACCGTCCCTTGAGAGCTTACCCAGACCTGAAAATCACGTTTGGCCAGATTGATGACTTCAACAGTGGTGATGGCTGGGGCATGTGGTTTATGATGCGGTTTATTCTCGCTTGTTATTAAAATAAAGCTAATGGTGATAGCAACTATCAACACTGCAATCGGTAACATAATTTTAAAACGGTTCAAATAGGCAGTCATAACTGAGAGAAAAGGCGAAAGAAAAAAGATTCATTGAGAGGTTCTTGTCTGACAGGCTCATAATGCAGATTACCTCCCAATGCAAGATATAAGGTAATACGATTTAATAATCGCTGATTTGAAATTTGCAGTAATGCGCTTTGCGCTTCATAAGAGCGACGTTGCGCTTCAAGTAAGGTGACCATTTCTATTAAGCCTGAACTATATTCTTCTAGAGCTAACTGTTCGGCTTCTATCGACTCATTAGTCGCTAGTTGCAAGGATTGTTGCTGGGAATTGAGTAAATGTTCTGAGGTTAAGGCTGCTTCTACTTCATAATAAGCTTGTAAAATGGCCTGAGCGTAATTGGCAGCGGCTTCCAGAGTTTGTGCATCGGCTTGATCTTTTTCAGCAATCAGCCGTCCCCCCTGAAAGATAGGTTGGGTCAGATTGCCCATGATATTCCAGATTAAGGTTTCATAATTGAATATATCGCTCAATTGCCCTGCATTAGTACCGCCGCTTGTAGCAAAACTGAAAGTGGGTAATAAATTTTTCCATGCCGCAGTAAAGCGTAGGTCGGCTGCAATTAATCGCCGTTCAGCAGCAAGCACATCAGGTCTTCTACGTAATAAAGCACGTGGCAGGCCAACTGCAAGGTGTTTGTTCAGTTCAGGCAGTGTATTTCCAGTAACTAACTGGGCATCAGGGTACCGACCTAATAATATTTCCAGGCTGCGAACAGCATTGTCATAATCGACCTGACGTGCGTCTTGCTGACTTTTTGCGCCAGCTACATTGGCACGAGCCAGATGTAAAGCCAGTGCACTGTTAATACCATTTTCAAAACCATCCTGAATAATCAGTCGGGTTAGTTGAAAGGCTTTGACCTTTTTTTCGGCTAATTGAAATTGCTGATGAGTTTCAATTGAGTTAAACCAGGAGGAAGCAACATTCGCTGCTAATGAGAGTCGAGCGGCTCTATAATCCATTTCAGAACTTACAAAATCCTGTTCGGCGGCTTCCGAACGATTTTGTAATTTCCCCCAAACATCCAGTTCCCAACTCAAGATAAAGTCTACCCCAAAGGTATTACTACGTGATGAACTGATATTAAATCCACCTGTCGAATTGCGTTGTGAGCGTTTTCCTCTTATATCGGCGGATAACTGTGGAAAACGATTAGCACCATTAATTCGAGATAGGGCTTTTGCTGCAGAAATACGCGCAAATACGGCTTGAAGGTCATAATTATATAAAAGCGCCTCATCAATTAATTTATTTAATTGTGGGTCATTAAATTCATCCAGCCAGGGTTGAGGTTCTAAAGTAGATTGGCTGGGTGAACTACTCCATGCTAGAGGGGGCTCAATAGTGGGTTTGGGCGAATGATAGTCAGGGATGATTCCACAGGACGATAAATAGATCAAACCAAAAAAAGTAAGAAGAAAACGCATTTAAATATTAAGTAACCATTTATTTTAAATATTAATAACTATTAACGTATGCTCAAAGAAAACCTGTCGATCTATACAGTAATAACATTATTTTTAAACATTATATAAAGGCCTGTCCCTATTTGACGTTTAAGCCTGGACAAAGTGGATGGTGTCAGGGGGTGAGAATGCGTAGCGGAATTGTTGATTTTCAAAACAGACATAATCTTGAGATTAGTATATTATTGACAGAGGGTTGAACTCAGGTCTTGTATAAACGTAAAGGATGAGAAAAATTACTGCTGGGGAGAAATATTGCCGGTAGCAATAAATTTGAAGTATCCAGGCCAATTGGTTTTAGGGCAAGGTGAGCGGGGTGCTGACTGAAAAACCCATAAAAAAGCCCGAATAGCTAAGTGCATATTCGGGCTTTTTTATGGTGGGCTATGGTGTTGTACTACCTGCCGCGTTTTCTTAAGCGATCCAGTGTTCTTAGCTGCGATACTGCCTGAGCTAATTCAGCTTGTGCTTTGGCAAAATCAATTTTGCCGGATTTATCAGATAACATCTCTTCGGCTTTTGCTTTGGCTTCTAAGGCGGATGCTTCATCAATATCTTTTGCCCTGATGATAGTGTCAGCTAAGACAGTGATTAAATGCGGCTGTACTTCTAAAATACCGCCAGAAACATAGTATTCTTGCATTTCTTTATCACTGACCTTAAGGCGTACTTCTCCTGCAACCAGATTAGTAATCAAGGGTGCATGACGAGGAGCAATACCTACTTCACCCATTTCAGCGGGGGCAAAAACCATTTCCGCTAGTCCAGAAAAAATTTCACTTTCTGCGCTAACGATGTCTACATGTATGGTCATGGTCATAATATCTCCTAAACGGATTACATTCCTTTCGCTTTTTCAACGGCTTCATCAATGGTGCCTACCATATAAAAAGCTTGTTCAGGAAGATCATCATACTCGCCTTCAATAATTCCTTTAAAGCCTGCAATAGTATCTTTTAAAGAGACATATTTGCCTGGTGAACCGGTAAATACTTCAGCCACAAAGAAAGGTTGGGATAAATAACGTTGAACTTTACGCGCTCTAGTAACTGTTAATTTATCCTCTTCAGATAATTCATCCATTCCTAAAATTGCGATAATATCACGTAATTCTTTGTAACGTTGCAAGATACCTTGTACGCCACGGGCTACGTCATAATGCTCTTGACCAATCACTAAAGGATCTAATTGGCGACTACTTGAATCCAATGGATCAATCGCAGGGTAGATGCCCAGCTCAGCAATTTGACGAGACAATACCACTGTCGCATCTAAATGCGCGAAAGTTGTAGCCGGGGAAGGATCGGTTAAATCATCCGCAGGTACGTATACGGCCTGAATAGAGGTGATAGAACCTGTTTTAGTCGAAGTAATACGTTCTTGTAATACCCCCATTTCTTCGGCCAGTGTTGGTTGGTAACCTACTGCTGAAGGCATACGACCTAACAGAGCTGATACTTCAGTACCGGCTAAGGTGTAACGATAAATATTATCCACAAAGAATAATACATCACGACCTTCTTCACGGAAGTATTCCGCCATGGTCAAGCCGGTCAGGGCAACACGCAAGCGGTTTCCAGGTGGCTCGTTCATTTGACCGTAGACTAATGATACTTTATCGATAACGTTTGAATCGGTCATCTCATGGTAGAAATCGTTACCCTCACGAGTACGTTCACCTACACCAGCAAATACAGAGAAACCGCTATGCTCAATCGCAATATTACGAATCAGTTCCATCATGTTGACGGTTTTACCTACACCGGCACCACCGAATAGTCCGACTTTACCACCTTTAGCGAATGGGCAAACCAGATCAATTACTTTAATACCGGTTTCTAATAATTCATTCGCCGGTGCTTGTTCATCATAAGCAGGTGCATCACGGTGTATGACCCATTTTTCTTCTTCACCGATGGGGCCTTTTTCATCAATGGGGTTACCTAAAACGTCCATGATGCGTCCTAAGGTTTTTTGACCCACTGGAACTTTAATGGCTTCGCCTGAATTACTAACATCCAGTCCACGACTTAAGCCATCAGTGGTTCCCATAGCAATAGTACGAACGATGCCGTCGCCAATTTGCTGTTGAACTTCTAAGGTTAATTCTTTGTTTTCAACATTTAATGCGTCATAGACCTTCGGTAAAGCCTCGCGTGGAAATTCCACGTCAACGACCGCTCCAATAATCTGAACGATTTTACCCATACTCATTCTGTCGTCCTCTTCAATTTTTTCAATTCTTTGGTTTTTGCTGTTTTCTTGCTTTAAACAATATTAAACAGCAGCAGCCCCTGCAACAATTTCTGAAATTTCTTGTGTAATAGCTGCTTGCCTTGCCTTGTTGTAGACAAGTTGTAATTCATCAATGATATTTCCGGCATTATCAGAAGCACTTTTCATCGCGACCATTCTGGCGGACTGTTCACAGGCATTATTTTCTACCAAGCCTTGGTAAACAATGGACTCCACATAGCGAGTCAATAGTGTGTCCAGAACTTCTTTGGCATCAGGTTCATATAAATAGTCCCAATGTCTATTACCAAAGTGCTCTTTTGAGCCATCCTCTAGGTCATTCGCGACAATAGGTATCAATTTCTCAACAGTCGGTTGTTGCGTCATGGTATTAACAAATTCATTGTTAACGACATAGAGCTCATCAATGTTGCCATTGTTATAGGCATCTAACATGATTTTAATCAAGCCAACGATATCGGATAGATGCGGTGCATCACCTAATTTGCCAATCTGGCCAATTAGATTGGCATTAATGCCAGAAAAAAAGCTGCTACCCTTGGTGCCTATAGTGCAAACATCAACGGCAATGTTATCTTTTTCCCAACCGGCTAAATCCTTTAGTATGGTTCTAAATAAATTAGAATTCAGACCGCCACACAAACCCCTGTCGGAAGTGATAATGATGACGCCTACGCGTTTAACATCACGATGCACTAAGAAAGGATGCTTGTACTCAGGATTAGCATGAGCCAGATGTCTGATGATCTGGCTGATCTTTTTCGAGTAGGGGCGAGTTGCCTGCATTCTCTCTTTGGTTTTACGCATCTTGCTTGCTGCCACCATTTCCATGGCGCGTGTGATTTTCTGAGTATTTTTAATACTCGCAATCTGAGTGCGTATTTCTTTGCCTACAGCCATAAGAAAAACCCCTTACCAGCTACTTGTGTTAATAAAGGTTTCAATCGCAGACTGAATACCTTTCTTGATTTCATCGCTATAATCGCCTGTATCATTGATTTGTTGCATTAATTCAGCGTTCTCAGATTTCATGTATGAGAGTAAAGCGGCTTCAAAGTCTTGTACTTTGGCAACTTCGATATCATCAAGAAAACCTGCGTTAGCAGCATGTAATGAAACGCCCATTTCAGCTATAGACATTGGCGAATATTGATCTTGTTTCATCAATTCTGTGACGCGTTGTCCACGTTCAATCTGCTTACGTGTACTTTCATCCAGATCCGATGCAAACTGGGCAAAGGCGGCAAGTTCACGATACTGAGCCAAATCCAGACGAATACCACCGCCTAACTTCTTAATGATTTTGGTTTGCGCTGCACCACCTACACGGGATACTGATAAACCGGCGTTCACCGCAGGACGAATGCCTGAGTTAAACAAATCAGATTCCAGAAATATTTGTCCGTCGGTAATAGAAATGACGTTGGTTGGTACGAACGCAGAGACATCACCACCTTGGGTTTCAATAATCGGTAATGCGGTTAACGAACCTGTTTTACCTTTGACTTTGCCGTTGGTTAGCTTTTCTACTTCTTTTGCATTAATACGTGATGCTCTTTCCAGTAAGCGTGAGTGAATGTAGAAAACATCACCTGGGTAAGCTTCACGGCCCGGTGGGCGACGAAGTAATAATGACATTTGACGATAGGCCCAAGCTTGCTTGGTTAAATCATCATAAATAATCAGTGCATCTTCGCCTTTATCTCTAAAGTACTCACCCATTGAGCAGCCTGCATAAGGCGCAATGAATTGCAGTGCAGCAGATTCAGAGGCAGAGGCAACAACAATGATGGTATGAGCTAAAGCATCATGTTCTTCTAATTTTCGTACCAGGTTGGCAACCGATGATCTTTTCTGGCCAATAGCCACATAGATACATTTAACACCTGTACCTTTCTGGTTAATAATGGCGTCAACCGCAATGGCTGTTTTACCGGTTTGTCTATCACCAATAATTAATTCACGTTGGCCTCGGCCAACAGGAATCATGGAGTCAATGGATTTCAAACCTAGCTGCACAGGTTGGTCAACTGATTGTCGGGCAATAACCCCCGGTGCAATTTTTTCGACCGGTGAGCTTTGGCTTGTTTCAATAGCCCCTTTGCCGTCAATAGGGTTACCTAATGCGTCAACAACTCGACCTAATAACGCTTCACCGACAGGCACTTCCAGAATTTTCCCAGTACATTTTACCGTGTCGCCTTCGGAGATATGTTGGTATGCACCTAGGATAACCACACCGACCGAGTCTCTTTCCAGATTAAGCGCCATACCGTAAGTGTTTTCTGGAAATTCCAGCATTTCACCCTGCATTGCTTCGGATAGACCATGTACTCTAACAATACCGTCAGTCACACTGACTACAGTACCTTCTGTATGTGCTTCGATTTTGACATCGAAATTTTCAATTTTCTTTTTAATCAGATCACTGATTTCAGATGGATTTAATTGCATATTTATTTTTTCACCCTAATTTAGTAGTCCTTAATGGAATGCTAGAGTTTTTTAGCTAATTGTTGAAGCTGACCTTTAATCGAACCGTCAATTACTGTGTCTCCCGCCTTGGCAAGAAACCCGCCAATCAAACTCTTGTCGATTGAGGTGGTAATCTGGACTTTTTTGTTCAATTGTTTTTTCAGCGTAGTCGCAAAACTTTTTTGCTCTTCTTTGCTTAAAGCGTAAGCACTAATCACTTCAACATCGATATAACCTTCATGATCCGCTTTAAGCGCTTCATAAAGTTCCGAAATTTGAGGCGCCAGTGTCAGTCTGTCATTTTCAACCAATAGTTTGAGCAGGTTTTTGCCGGCCTCATTGAGTTGATCCTGAGCAATATCTAAAAGCAGTGTTGTGAGTTGTTGCTGATTTACTTTAGGATTGCCAATCAGCGCAATCATTTCCTTATCTTGCATAACGACAGACAGGAAGCTCAGCATATCTGACCATTCAGAAGAAGAGTTGCTGGTTTGGGCTGTTTTAAAAACGGCCTGAGCATAAGGTCTTGCTAATGTAGATAATTCACTCATTAGTCGTTACCCTAGTTGTTCAGAAACTTTGCTGATAAGCTCTTTATGTTTTGCTTTATCAATTTCTTCTTGTAAAATTTGCTCTGCGGCTTTTAACGCTAATGCAGATACTTCTTTACGCAAATTTTCTTTTGCTTGCTGTATCTCTTGTTCAATTTGTGCCTTAGCTGCTAAAATCATTTTTTCACCTTCCAGTTTGGCGGTTGCTTTTGATTCTTCAACAACGTCAGTGGCGCGTTTTTGCGCAAGTGCAATAATGTTTGCAGATTCTACCTTGGCTTCCTTCAGATATTTTTTAGCTCTTTTCTCCGCTAACTTAACATCTTTCTGGCCTTTTTCAGCCGCCGAAAGACCTTCAGCAATTTTCTGTTTACGTTCTTCCAGGGCTTCAATTAGTGGTGGCCACACATACTTCATGGTAAACCATACAAGTAGTGTAAAGGTGATCATTTGACCGATCAGAGTAGCATTGATACTCACGGTTGCTTCCCCTTGTTATTGTTAAAAATGATACGCAATTTAACCAGCGGCTGAAGTCACTGCTGAAAGGAATGGGTTGGCAAAAGTGAAGAATAACGCCATACCAACACCAATCATTGTTACCGCATCCAATAGACCTGCCACGATGAACATTTTAACTTGTAACATAGGCACTAACTCGGGTTGACGAGCCGCACCTTCAAGGAATTTACCCCCTAACAAACCAAAACCAATCGCTGTGCCGACAGCACCCATGCCTAAAATAAGACCGACTGCAATGGCTGTTAAGCCTTGTACATCTGCAATTAACGCTGCGAGTTCCATAATACCTCCAAAAGTATTGTTATATTTAAAGTTAAAGTAAGAATTTAGTGATCTTCATGAGCCATGCTTAAATAGACGATAGTTAGTACCATGAATATGAAAGCTTGCAACACAATGATTAATAGATGAAAAATAGCCCAGGGAAAGCTCAGAAAAGGCTGGATAAATGCGGGCAATAAAGCAATAAGGATAAAGATCAATTCACCGGCATATAAGTTGCCGAAAAGCCGAAGAGCCAGTGAGATAGGTTTAGCTATCTCTTCTACAATTTTCAATAAGAGATTGAAAGGCATCAGCCATGGACCAAAAGGCGTGCATGTCAGTTCTTTGGCAAAACCAAAGACACCTTTGATTTTAATGCTGTAAAAGATGATCAGGATAAATACACTGATAGAGAGGGCAAAGGTAGCATTTAAATCGGTACTTGGCACGACTCTCAAGTACTCAACGCCCGCCACAGTCCCTATTAGGCCTAATAAGTCTACAGGTAATACATCCATGGCGTTCCATAATAAAACCCAGCAAAAGATAGTAAGACCCAATGGGGCGATTAATTTGCTTCTACCATGAAAGGTATCTTTAACTTGCTGATCAACAAATTCAATCAGCATTTCAGCGATGTTTTGTGTCAGCCCGGGCACGCCTATGGTTGCTTTTTCTGCTGCATTTTTAAAGAATAATATAAATATCAGGCCCAATACTGCTGAAAAAAACAAGGTATCCAAATGTAAAGTCCAAAAACCTTCTCCCACGGATAAGGGGGTTAAATGATGGACAATATAGCCTGTTGCGCCGCCTTCACTAGACATTTTTTCTCACAATTAAATTTTAAAATCCTGCGCAAACAAGAGTAGCGCAAGCCAGAATACGGATAATACAGCTGCAAAGCAGCCCATTAAAGGAAACAGGTGTACATTAGGCACCTGAAAGACTGCAGCGAATAACATGCATGTTATCAAGATCTTTCTTGATTCGCCGCTATAAAAGGCATGTACAATTTTCTTTGCACTCTGTCCTTTGACTAATGACATTCGATAAGCAAAATACAGATTAGGTAAAAAAGCGATTAAACCGCCCAGTAGAGAAGAGATCACCCAATGGATTGGGGAAAATATTAAAAAGCCCAAACTTATGAGGATAATAACGAAAACTTGCATTAGCAAGATTTTACCAACAGTTGAGAAGCCTGTTTCTGCTACCATTAACTATTCCATAATAATTAGCTGGCTGATTATAGCTTCCACAGTACAATAAATCAAGTGTTGGCTGTTATTGCTGATCTAGGGTAGATTGTAAAATATTGACG
>Ga0310122_10001995_pt1 | contig 13016 bp, 10 predicted proteins | sample CB6_Bottom_1051__FD_203503 | JGI IMG/M metagenome (GOLD analysis project Ga0310122, IMG submission 203503) | Marine microbial communities from Western Arctic Ocean, Canada - CB6_Bottom_1051 | ecosystem: Environmental > Aquatic > Marine > Oceanic | place: Canada: Western Arctic Ocean | collected...
ATCCGATCGTGTGCCGCGGTCCGTCCCGAACCGATCCCCGCCGAGCAGTCAGGAGCCCAAGCATGACCGTGATGCCTCAGCAACGTGGCGCCAGTTTTCTCCTCGACCATGTCGAACCGGACGACATCGTCTGCCCGGAGGACATGGGTGACGACGAGCTGCTGCTGATGCGCTCCATCCGGGAGTTTGCCGAGCAGGAGGTCGTGCCGCGCTTCGACGAGATTGACCGGCGCAACATCGATGTCATCCGTCCCCTGTTCAAGAAGGCCGCCGACCTCGGGATCTTCATGGCTGAGGTGCCCGAGGTGCACGGTGGTCTCGGACTGAGCCTGCTGGCGATCGCCGGGATGAGCGAATGCCGCTCCTGTCTGGGCGGCCTGTCCTCCACCGTATTCGCACACCAAGGCATCGGCACCCTACCGCTCATCAACTTCGGCACCACAGCCCAGATCGACCGGTATCTGACGCGATGTATGAACGGCGAGCTGATGGCCGCGTTCGCACTCACCGAGCCCGGCTCGGGATCGGATGCCATGAACATCAAGACCTCCGCCGTGCTGAATGCGGAGGGTACCCACTACGTGGTGAACGGTGCGAAGCAATGGATCACGAACGCCGGCTGGGCCGACCTGTTTATCCTGTTCGCCAAGGTCGACGGCACTGCGTTCTCCGCCTTCCTCCTGGAACGTGAGAGCCCTGGGCTCACCATAGGAGACCACGAAAAACTACTTGGCCTGGATGGATCCTCGGTCTGCGCGATGCAGCTCGACGACGTAGCCATCCCCGTGGAGAATCTCCTCGGCGAGATCGGCAAGGGCCACAAAGTAGCGATGTGTACGCTCAACCTAGGGCGAATGAAGATGTCGGCGAACTGCGCCGGCACCGCGAAGAAGATCCTCGCCACGACGACGCAATACGCGATGGAGCGACGACAGTTCGGACACCCGATCGCCGACTTCGGACTGATACAACGCAAGCTGGCCGACATGGCTGCGCGCGCCTACGGCGCGGAGTCGGTCGCCTATCGCACAGCCGGGCTGGTCTATGCCGCCACCGAGGCCCTGGGCACGGACGGCGCCGAATCCCTCGACCTCAAACTCCAGACCCTCGCCGAGTTCTCGGTGGAGTGCGCGATGGCGAAAGTCATCGGCTCGGAGACCTATAACGGTCTGGCCGACGAGGCATTGCAAGTCTACGGCGGTAACGGCTACAGCGAAGAGTATCCCGCCGCCCGCTGGTATCGAGATTCCCGTATCACCCGCATCTACGAGGGCACGAGCGAGATCTGCCGTCTCGGCATCGCAAAGACCATCCTCAAGCGAGCCGCCCGGCGCCAGCTACCCTTGCGCGACGCGGTGTCCGCACTGCACTCACCGGCACGGGAACGGGGTACCGACACTGTCGCGTCACTCGGAGCACACGTGCGCGACCTCAAGCAGATTTTTCTCTTCGTCCTGGGCGAGGTGTGGCGCGGAGTCGAGGACACACGGCTGCTCGACCCGGAGCACCAGCAGTTTCTCGGCAGCCTCGCCGATATCGCTATCGAGACCTATCTTGCCGAGAGCACCGTCCTTCGAGTCTTGAAGCTGACCGGAGCCCGCCCGGACGCCGACCTCTCAGTGGAGGCGGCGCTGGCGCGACTCGTCTTCTTCCGTGCTGCCGACCGCGTGCGACAGGAATCCACCGAAGTGCTGCCTGCGCTGCTGGATGGTCCCCCACTCACCGCCGCCCTCGACAAGGTCGTCGCCTGGCTGCCGACCCCGGTGGGACTCATCGAGACCCGAGCCCTTATCGCTCGGAGTCTCGTGGCGCGCCAGGGTCTCCTCTCGTAGAACCCTGGTCCCACTCTCCCCGCACGCGGTTGCGACCAGGCCCCCGTGGTCCGCTGGGTCGCCAGTCACGGCCTCCGTCAACTTCTTCGTTCGGAAGAGCGCGCTGGGGTATAGTGACCCGCATCGCACGTCTCAGGTCGGCCACGGGTCATGCCATCGGCCCGCTCGCCATACCGCGAAGGAGAGCCCGATGAAGCTCGTGACCGCCATCATCAAGCCCCACACGTTGGACGAGGTGCGGGATACGCTCTCCCGTCTGGGCGTCGCCGGCATGACCGTCACCGAAGTCAAGGGCTTCGGTCGTCAGAAGGGCCACACCGAAATCTACCGTGGTGCCGAATACACGGTTGACTTCATTCCGAAGATCAAACTCGACATCGTGGTCGGCGACGAACAGGCGGACGGCGTGATTGAGGGCATCAAGAGCTCGGCCCGTACCGGGGCGATCGGAGACGGGAAGATCTTCGTCAGTGACATCGAACAGGCGGTCCGGATCCGTACGAGCGAAGTCGGCGTCGACGCGATCTAACGGATTGCTGAAGAGCGCTCCGGTCTCTCTCGCTTCCGGGGGGAGAGGGCCGGGGTGGGGGGCCAAGGTGCTCTCGCGAAGCGAGCAGGGTGGAGGAGCCAGACTGATGACGATGCTCACACGTAGAACCGCTGTGCCGCTTGCCGCCGCCCTCGTGTTCGCACTGCCCCGACTGGCATCAGCGCAGGACGGGCTCGACAGCGGCGACACCGCCTGGATGCTCACCTCGAGCGTCCTCGTCCTCTTCATGACCATCCCCGGACTGGCGCTTTTCTACGCCGGGCTGGTCCGCGCCAAGAACGTCCTGTCCGTCATGATGCAGTGCTTCGCGATCACCTGCATGGTGACCGTCCTGTGGACGGTGTATGCCTACGGTCTGGCATTCGGCGACGGCGGCGCGCTGAACAGCTTCATCGGCTTCGGCAAGCTGTTTCTCTCAGGCATCGACGTGGACACGGTGTCGGGCACGATCCCGGAGTCGGTCTTCCAGATGTTCCAGCTGACGTTCGCCATCATCACGCCGGCGCTCATGGTTGGGGCGTTCGCTGAGCGGATGAAGTTCTCAGCCATGATGGTCTTCATGGCGCTGTGGGTCACGATCGTCTACGCTCCCGTGGCCCACTGGGTCTGGGGCGGCGGCTTTCTCGGCGAGATGGGCGTGCTCGATTTCGCCGGCGGCACCGTCGTGCACATCAACGCCGGGATCGCGGCACTGGTGCTCTGTATCGTCCTCGGAAAGCGCACCGGGTATCCCGGCACCCCGATGGCACCCAACAGCTTGGTGCTCACCGTCGTCGGCGCCTCAATGCTCTGGGTCGGCTGGTTTGGCTTCAACGCCGGCAGCCAGCTGGCGGCCGACGGCGTGGCGGGTATGGCGATGGCCGTGACCCACATCTCGACGGCGATGGCCGGGTTCACCTGGATGCTCATCGAGTGGTCGACTCGGGGCAAGCCGAGCGTGCTCGGCATCGCCACCGGTGCGGTCGCCGGTCTGGTCGCGATTACCCCCGCCTCCGGGTACGTCGGTCCGGTGGGCGCCCTGGCGATCGGGCTCTCCGCGGGCGTGCTCTGCTACTGGGGCGCCAACGGGCTCAAGCGCCAGTTCGGCTACGACGACTCGCTGGACGTCTTCGGCGTCCACGGCATCGGCGGTATCGTGGGCGCGCTCCTGACGGGCGTCTTCGCCTCTAGCGCGCTGGGCGGCTCGGTAGCGGACTTGAACATCGGCGCCCAGCTCGTGAAGCAGGCGGCAGGTGTCGGCGCCACCCTGGTGTGGTCGGGCGTGCTGACGTTCATCATCATCAAGGTCGTCGACGGCATGATCGGCATCCGCGTGAGCGCCGAAGAGGAAACCACCGGCCTGGACCTCGCCCTACACAACGAACAGGGGTTCAACCTGTAGTCGCAGGCTGCCGAAAAACGCTCGCCAGGGCGCACACATGCGCGCCCCCGCGCCCGCGGAGTGGGGCGATGGGGCCCCGAGCGGCCGCGTGGGGTTCGGGGCGCAGCCCCGTCTAATTACTAACCCAGGGCGGCGATCACGGCCGCGGTCATCTCGGCGGTGGTCGCCGTGCCACCCAGATCGGCGGTCCGAGTGGCCCCGGCCGCCAGCACCGCCTCCACGGCCGACACCAGCGCCGTGGCCCCGTCAGCCTGTTCCAGGTGTTCCAGCATCATCGCCCCGGTGAGTATCTGTGCGACCGGATTGGCGATGCCCTGCCCGGCGATGTCCGGTGCCGACCCGTGCACCGGCTCGAACATGGAGGGATGCGATCGGTCCGGGTTCAGGTTCGCGCCGGGTGCGAGCCCGATCGAGCCGGCAATGGCCGGGCCCAGGTCGGACAAAATATCGCCGAAGAGGTTACTGGCGACGATCACGTCGAACCAGTCGGGGTGCTGCACCAGGTGCGCCGTAAGTATGTCGATGTGATATTGGTCCGTTCGAACGTCCGGATAGTCGGCAGCCATTGCCTGGAACCGCTCGTCCCAGAACGGCATGGTGTGGATGATCCCGTTCGACTTGGTCGCCGACGTCAGGTGTCGCTTCGGTCGCGTGCGCGCACGTTCGAACGCATAGCGCAGCACGCGGTCAACGCCCGCCCGCGTGAAGACTGACTGCTGCACTGCCAGCTCACCCGGCGTGTCCTCGTAGAGCCGCCCGCCGATCTCCGAGTACTCTCCCTCGTTGTTCTCCCGGACGATCAAAAAATCGATGTCGGCCGGGCCGCGATCGGCCAGCGGTGTCCGCACCCCCGGAAGCAGCCGTACCGGCCGAAGATTCACATACTCACGAAACTGTCGGCGTATCGGAATCAGCAACCCCCACAGCGATACGTGGTCCGGCACGCCCGGATATCCGATCGCGCCCAAGAAGATCGCATCGAACCCCCCCAGGTCGGCGACCGCACCCTCGCCGGTCATACTGCCGGTGCGCGCGAACAGCTCGCACGACCAGTCGAACACCGTCCAATCGCACCGGAAGCCGAACCGCCTCCCCACCACCTCGAGCGCCTCCTGCGCAGCCGGCACCACCTCCCGGCCGATGCCATCACCCGGGATCACCGCAATTCGATAGGTTGTCTCCGTCATCACACCGGCCTCGCCACCTCATGCTTCGGATCCAAGATCTCTTCCAACTTCCCACCTCCGTTCGCTTTCGTTCGCGGCGAACTCTCGTCGTAGCCTTCGGCGAAGGCGGACTGTCTCCTGCAGCATCCTCACGCCACCGCCCCGATCCGACGTAGCTCGGCGATCTCGTCGGCTGTCAGACCGGCCTCACCCAGCACCTCGTCGGTGTGTTGTCCGAGCAACGGCGCCGGCCGGCCTGGTATCAACGGGGTGTCGGACAGCTTCAGCGGCGTGCCCAACGTCTTGATGCGTCCCAGCGTCGGGTGATCGGTCTCGACCACCAGCTCGCGCGCCAGGATGTGCGGGTCCGCCATCACCGCCGCATAGTCGTTAATCGGCCCGCACGGGATGTCACGGGCCTCGAACAGCGCGAGCCAGTGCGCACAGGAACGATGGGTCATCACCGCCTCGATCCGTGCCACCAGCGCGACGCGGTGCTGTAGGCGATGCTCGTCGTCCCGATAATCGGCGTCGTCGACCCATTCCGGATGATCGAGCGCCTCACACAGTCGGTGAAAGATCCGATCATTCGCCGCACCCACGGTGATATGTCCGTCGGCGCACCGCATCGCCTGATAGGGTGCATTCATACGGTGCGCCGAACCGAGCGGTTTGGGTACACCGCGGCCGGAAAAATACTGCGTCGCCTCCCACACCGACAGCGCGACCCCAGCATCGACCAGGGAGGTGTCGACCAGCTGGCCGCGACCGGTTCGCAGGCGCGCCAGCAGCGCCGACAGAATGCCGGTCGCCGCAAACAGGGCGGCCCCAAGATCTGTAATCGGCACACCGACCTTCACCGGTGCCCCACCGGCCTCGCCGGTCACCGACATGAGCCCAGATGCGCCCTGCGCCACCAGATCGAATCCCCCCTTCCCCGCGGCAGGACCCGTCTGGCCGTACCCTGAGATCGATGCATACACAAGCATAGGATGCTGACGCGCCAGATCGTCATACCCTAGCCCGAAGCGACTCAAGACCCCGGGCCGGTAGTTCTCGACCAGCACGTCCACCGAGCCCGCCAGTCGACGGACCGTGTCCCGTCCCGCCACCTGCTTCAGATTCGCGACCACCCCGCGCTTGCCCCGGTTGACCGCGTTGAAACTCGGGCTATCAGTGCCGACGGCGCCCGGCATGCGTCTGGTAGAGTCGCCGGTGGGCGGCTCGACCTTGATCACATCGGCACCCATGTCGCACAGTAACATCGTGCAGTATGGCCCGGCCATCACCTGGGTCAAGTCCAGTACCCGAATGCCGTCGAGGGCTTGCGTCATCACGTTAGGAGATCGATACCCGTGTCCACGTCACACACGATCTACACCACCGACGGCCCGATTGCCGTCTTAGCTTTCAACCGCCCGGAGTCGCGTAACGCGATGACCTGGGCCATGTACGACGCGCTCGTGGACGCCTGTGACGCGGTCGACGCCGACCCGGCGATCCGTGTCCTCGTCCTGCGGAGCACCGACGACCGTGCGTTCGTGGCCGGTACCGACATCAGCCAGTTTCGGAACCTCCGGACCCCGGAGGACGCGCTCGCCTACGAAGCCCGCCTCGACACAGTCATCAGCCGGCTCGAACGTGTGACCACACCGACCATCGCTCAGGTCGGCGGTGTCGCCGCCGGGGGCGGCTGTCTGATCGCGGTCGCCTGCGATCTGCGGATCTGCGGACCGGACGCCAGATTCGGTATTCCGGTCGCTCGCACCCTCGGCAACTGCCTCTCCGCGGCCAACTGTGCTCGGCTGCTGGATCTCGTGGGCCCAGCGCGGCTGAAAGACCTCATGTACACCGCCCGGCTGCTTGACGCCACTGAAGCACTCGCTGCCGGGTTGGCGACCCGCGTCGTCGAGAGCGACGATGCGACTGCCCTCGACCGCGTCGTGACCGAGACGGCTCTGGCGATCGCCGCGAACGCACCGCTCACGATCAGCGCCACCAAAGAGCTGGTGCGTCGGCTGCAGGCGCATCGGCGAAGCCCCCCTACGGTGGATCACGATCTCATCACCGCCTGCTATACGAGCAACGACTTCCGGGGCGCCGTTGACGCGTTCCTTGCCAAACGCCGGCCCGTGTGGACCGGTCGCTAGCACGCGTGCCTTGTTCTTGACCAGGCTCTCACCCCGCCGGCAGCATAACCCACACCGGGACGGGTGCGGCCAGGACACTCCCTACCAGGCACGCGTCACGACACAGCCGCCCGCACCATGTCAGCCAGCCGCAACAGGCCCCCCGCAACGTCGCCACCCAGATGCACCCGCAGCGCGCGACGGCCACGCGCCGTCAAGACCTGCAGGTCGCCGATCGCCTGGGCCGTTTTCACGATCCCGAACGTGTAGCCGCGACCAGGAATCGCCAGATCGGGGACATCGTCGCAGGTCACCTGCAGAAACAGCCCCGTGGCTGGGCCCCCCTTGAACGCCTGTCCGGTCGAGTGCAGGAACCGCGGTCCGAACCCCACACAGGTCGCCACACGCCGTGCATCCCGCACTACCTGACGCAGCGTCTGCAACATGCGCCAGTGCGTCGCGCTTCGGTCCACGTAGGCCAGCACCGCGAAGTAGTCGCCGGGCCCCAGCCGCGAGAGATGCGCGGACAACAACCTCTCGACCCCGACATTCGCTCCGGCCGCTTCCAGCAAGGTCTCCGTATTGCCGCGGTCCGCATACAGCGTGATCTCCCCTGTCCGCGCCAGCGGGGTCTCGACCGGGAACGCCCCAGCCGACTCGTAGTCGGCGGTCAACTCCCGGGTGGCCACCTTACTCGCCTCCACATCCGGCTGGTCGAACGGGTTGACACCCAGGACCGCACCACAGACCGCCGCCGCGATCTCCCAGCGGAAGAACTCGGCACCGATGTCGATCCGATCCCGCACAGCCAGCTGGATGACCGGGTGCCCGGCGTCCGCGAGTTGCGCCATCCCCACGTCTTGCTCTGGCTGAGACTGGGCGTCGAGACGCAGATACACGAAGAGCCGATCGTCGCCATAGACCGCGGGTGGTCCAACCTCCTCGTCTGCGACTGGAATAAGCCCGTGCCCGGTCTTGCCGGTCGACTCGGCCAACAACTGTTCCAGCCAGCTCCCCAGGCCGCGAATCGCCGGTGACAGCACCAGCGTCACCTTGTCTCGTCCCTGACTGGCCGCCACCCCGAGCGTGAGGCCCAGCTGGACGCCCGGGTTCTGGTACACCGCTTGGGCCGGTCCACACCGCCCAGCCATCGCCCCTGCCGATCCGAGCAGCCTCGACACGTCCACGCCACAGACCGCGGCCGGCACCAGGCCGAAGTTGGAAAGCGCCGAGAAGCGGCCGCCGATCTCCGGCACGCCGTACCAGACCTGTCGGAATCGGGCAACATGAGCAGCGGTGTCCAGGGCCGAGTCCGGGTCGGTGATGGCGATGAACCTCGACCCCGCCTTCTCGGCCCCAATGCGCTGGCGGATCCGATCGAAAAAGTACTCGGTGAGCACGGTCGTCTCGAGCGTGGTCCCGGACTTGCTCGACACGATGCAGAACGTCCGGGACAGATCGAGTCCAGACTCTGTCCTGCGGATCTGCGTGGGGTCGGTCGAGTCGAGGACATGGAGCGTCGGCGCGCCGGCGACCGGCCCCAGCACCTGGCTCAGCACCTCCGGACACAGACTGGATCCCCCCATCCCCAGGAGCAGCACATCGGTGAGGCCGGCGGCGCCCACCTCGTGGGCCAGCGCCGCCAGCGCGTCCAGCGGGGCCCGGGCGGTCGCCAGGTCCAGCCACCCGAGCCACGTTGCCTCGTCCCCATTGGTCCAGACACCGGCATCCTTTGCCCAGAGCCGCCGCACCATTCCGTCGCGAGTCCACGCCCGAACGGCCTCAGCCAGCGCCGCTTCCAACCCCGACCCGAGCCGCATCCCGTTCGCCGTCACTCGTCGGACCAGTCCCGCCTTTCCAGCGTCAGTATCTTGCCTATCCGGCGCCGATGGCGCTCCTCGTCCGAGAATCGCGCCCCAAGAAATGCCGCGAGAAGCTCCGCCGCGAGCGCGGCCCCAACGATACGACCGCCGAGCACCAGGACGTTCATGTCGTCGTGTTCGACTCCCTGATGGGCCGAATAGGTGTCGTGGCAGACCGCCGCGCGTACACCCGGGACCTTGTTGGCAGCCACGCTCGCGCCGACCCCGCTCCCGCAGATCATCACGCCACGGTCGACGTCTCCGCGTCGCACCGCCACCGCCACCGCCTCGGCGTAGTCGGGATAGTCGACCGCCGCGGCGCTATCGGTGCCGACGTCGACCACGTCGTGACCACCGTCACGGAGCGTCCCGACCAGCGTGCTCTTCAGGGAAAACCCGGCGTGATCGGACCCGATCGCGATGCGCATCTGTCTGCCTCTCTCCAACCGCCCGTGGACGTCACAACCTCGCCCCTCAGCGCCAGCGGACCTGCCCCCCAGTGCCCTGCCCCCAGGCGGCCCCGTCCGCCATAGCCTTCGCGACCGCGGGCCTGGCCGCCGACACCTCCTGACCGCCGTAGCCTCTTGACCGCCGTAGCCTTGGCGAAGGCGGTTGGCGAAGGCGGAATCGTACTACAAGCCCTGACTACCCGTCCCCGCGGGTGGACAGGGCCGAGGCCACCCCGGCGGCCAGTCGCTCGAGACCGGCCCCCAGGATAACCGGATACACCCTCGCGTCCCGGTGTTGCCGCACCCCGTCGGGGAGCCGAGCGACGGCAGCCTGACACGCACTCCGGATCTCGTCGATCGGGCGCCCCGGCTGCACCCGCCTACCGCGTCTCACCACACACGTCAGCAGCGGCGCCCCATCCGCCGGCCCCGCCTCGCCTGCGAGCTCGACGACATCACGAACAGCCTTCCCGGAATCTCCGGAATCCGTGGAGTCGAAGACCCGCCAGACCTGCTTGGCGGCCGGACACGTCCGCTTGCCGACGCTCAGCTTCATCACCGGCGTCATCGTATCGGCCCGCTCGATCTCGACGAGCTTGTAGACCCCACTGAGCGACGGTGCGTCGCTCGAGGTGCTCAACGCGGTGCCGACGCCAAACCCGTCGATCGGCGCGCCTGACGAGACGAGAGCCGCGACCTTGTGCTCGTCCAGGTCTCCACTGACGAGGATCTGCGTGTCGGTGAGTCCGCCCGCGTCAAGGATGCCTCGCACATCCCGACTGAGATCGACGAGGTCGCCGCTATCCAGCCTGACCCCACCTGGTCGGAGCCCGGCGCCGACAATGAGTCGGGCTGCGTCGATGGAGTCGTAGGTGTCGATCACTAAGGTCGACTGTGCCCCATGGACGGCCAGATACTTGGAGAACGCCGTCAGCTCGTCCGGGTGCGCCATGACCCAGGAGTGCGCCATGGTGCCGGACACTGTCACGCCATACCGGTACCCGGCGTCGACGTTCGACGTGGCCCGGCACCCGGCAAGGCAGGCGGCCCGTGCCGCGTACATCGCCGCCTCCATGCCGTGCGCGCGACGCCCACCAAACTCGATAACCGGTCGGGTCCCGGCCGCCTCGGTCACCCGCGCCGCCTTGCTCGCAACCGCGGTCTGAAACAGCACGGTCGCGAGCAGCGCCGTTTCGACCAGCTGCGCTTCGCCCAGCGGCGCCGTCACGCGCAAGATCGGTTCGCCGGCAAAGACCGGGGTCCCTTCCGGCATCGCCCACACGTCACCAGTGAACCGCAGGCGGGGCAGATAGTCATCGAAGAAGCCCGCGTCGGCCCCGTGTAGCGCTGGCACCGTGCGCAGATACGCGATCTCGTCCGGCGTACATCGCCATGTCTCGAGATAGGAGATCGCCTGCTCGAGCCCTGCGGCGACCAAGTAGCCACGCGTCGCCGGCAGCTCGCGCACGAAGAGCTCGAACGAGGCCCTGGCCGTTACACCGGTGGCATGGTAGCCCGCCGCCATCGTCAGCTCGTACAAGTCTGTGGACAGGCCGCCAGGCACGGGTGGTAATCTATCACCGATGATCGGCCAGCCCGCCGTCACCGCGGTCCTCGTGGTTGACGTGCAACGGGATTTTTGCCCGGACGGGGCGCTGGCGGTGTCGGGCGGCGACCGAGTCGTTCCGGTGCTGAACGAGATCCTGCTGGCGGCACACTCTCGCGGGATCGCGATCTACGCGACACGGGACTGGCACCCCTCCGATTCCAGTCACTTTCTTGCCGGTGGAGGCCCCTGGCCCGTCCACTGCGTCGCTGGTTCTCCGGGGGCCCGCTTCCATGCAGACCTGGGTCTGCCGGCGGGCGCCTTGATCGTCAACAAGGGGACTACAGCGAACAGCAACGGCTACTCAGCGTTCGAGGGGTGTCTCGCCGACGGAACTCCGTTGGCCGACGACCTCAGCCACCGAGGTGTCACCCATCTCGTCACCGGCGGACTCGCCACCGACTACTGTATACGGCAGTCGGTTCTGGACGCGATTCGGAGGGGCTGGCGTGTGACGCTCGTCACCGACGCCATTGAGGCCGTCGAGCTGACACCGGGCGATGGGGCCCAAGCGCTGAAAGACATGCGAGACGCCGGCGCCGACCTCATTCGATCGACCGAGCTCGACTTCCACTCCAGGGACTGAAACGGCCCTGACCGCCGAAGCCTTGGCGAGGCGAAGGCGGCTAATTCCCGCGCACGGGACTCGGCCCCCCACTAAAAGTCAGCAGGTAGTCTCGAATCCACTCGATCTGCGTCGGCCCATCGGTGTCGAGCGCCGCGAAGGCCGTACGGGCTTCGTCGGGGAGTGTCGAGAAGAGCGAGTTCGGGTAGTCGGTCCAGAACGTCACCATGGTGGTGCCTGGCTGGATCACTTGCGGGTCGGCGAGCCAGTCGAGAATCCAGTCCGGTTGCAGGCGCTCCGGCGTCATCCGAAGGTCTGGCGCGAGGTCTGCCCTGGCTCGTCCCTCCGGAATCGTGTCCGTGACGTGGCATGACTGACACTGCAGCTGCGTGAAGAGCTCTTCCCCAGCCTCCAGCACCACCGCGTCCGACACCGGCTCGTGTGTGCGGAACGGCCCGACCGCATCAGAGATGGCGGCGAAGTAGTCGAGCACATCGTTCCAGTGCTCGTCCTCGAGCCCGAAGGTCGGCATCCGTACATCGAGCCATGGCCGGATCGTGATCGGACCCTGGAAGAACGCATAGAGCCAGTCCGGCTGCACCTTGGCACCCTCGGGTGTCAGCAACGGTGGCGCCAGAGAGGGCTCCTCGACCAGGTTACGATAGTCGCCGCCGTCCCCTTCAATCTCGTGGCATCCCACACAGTTCCGGCGCCGGGTCAGGTTACGACCTTCGATGATGGCGTCCTTCCGCGCGGAGCGCGGCACCTGCGCCACCTTCGGCTGCACGTCGCGCTGGAAGCTGAGAACGGCCGTGGTCAACAGACGAGCTTCGTCATCGCTGAAACCGAAGTCCGGCATGCGCAGCTTTTCGAGCGGTTGCAGGATGCGGTTCCGGTCGTAGACACGCGGGTCGAGCAGCTTGTTCTTGATCCAGTCCCGCTTGCTGTGCGGGATCTCCTCGTGCATGAACGCGAAATCGAACTGCGGCAGCAGCTTGCTGCCTTCCGTCGATAGCTCGGTGCCGATCGCCTGGGTGTCCTCGAACCCGTCGATCTCGTGACAGCTGTAGCAGCCATAGCGACCGATCGCCCGACGACCGAGATCCAGCTGTCGCTCCGTGGCACTCATGGCTGCGACCATGGCCTCAGCCTCCTCAGACGGCACAATCGCTTTCAGGTAGTCGAGCAACACCCCATCGATGTCGCCCGCCTGATAGGTCGCTCCGGCGCCCGTACCGGCGCTGCCTGTCAAGCCAGACAGATACGCCGCAACATCAGCCACCTCGTCGTCGGTCAGCCGTAAGTCCGGCATGAACGTCTCGGCGTTGTAGTGTCGCGGGTCCCGCACCCAGTCGAACAGCCATTCCACGGTGGTCTTGCTCCCCACCGCCTGGAGCGGCTGTCCAAACGTGCGTCGCGGCCCCGACGCCTCCCGTGTCTCGGTGCCGGTGATATGACAGGCGAGACAGCCCACCG
>Ga0310122_10001997_pt1 | contig 13010 bp, 13 predicted proteins | sample CB6_Bottom_1051__FD_203503 | JGI IMG/M metagenome (GOLD analysis project Ga0310122, IMG submission 203503) | Marine microbial communities from Western Arctic Ocean, Canada - CB6_Bottom_1051 | ecosystem: Environmental > Aquatic > Marine > Oceanic | place: Canada: Western Arctic Ocean | collected...
GTAGTAGAAGATGTCCCATACACCAAAGAGTATAACAAAAGCTGCAACCCGGCTTTGCAGTCTCATGTACATCAGGCATACTGTAGACCACATGATAATTAGTGTTGCTGCTTCACGTAGTACTTCTGTCAACAGGATGCGATCCTGAATAATGACCACTGGAAATGTAAAACCCTCAGGATAATAGAGCTCACGAAGATAGACAACAACAGCTGCTTCCATATATCCAAATGCTAGGCCCCATATCATCAACCAGAACAAATTCTTTTTCATTATTATCCTCCATTGGGATATTTAGAGAATTTAATTATAGCATTATCCTTTGCGAGGCATAGATCACTTCATCCTACTTGACTTTCCTTTTGTTTATTGGCTATGATGAGTTATAATTATATATAATAGGTGGATAAGATGAAACGATTACTCTTTTTATTACTATTGATGGTTTTACCACTTTTTGCTACTCCTCCTACGATCATAAAACTAGAGATAAAAGGTACCATTGGTCCAGCTAGTTCTTATTATCTCAAAGAGGGGATGGCAGTAGCTCTGAAGCAAAATGCTCAAATGATGCTGATCGAACTGGATACTCCAGGAGGCCTATCTACTTCTATGCGGGAGATGATACAAGAGATCACTAACAGTACTTTTCCTGTTATCATGTATGTATCTCCTAAAGGTGCACGTGCAGCCAGTGCAGGAACCTATCTTCTTTATGCTTCCCATGTGGCAGCCATGGCACCTGGAACCAACCTTGGTGCGGCAACACCTGTTAATTTGATGCCCGCAGCAAAAAATCCAGATTTAAATACCTCAGGACCTTCTACCCTTGAAAAAAAAGCGATTAATGATGCTATGGCTTACATTAAAAGCCTGGCAGAATTGAATGATCGTAATGTATCTTGGGCACTGGAAGCTGTAAAGGAAGCCAAAAGTATCTCTGCTAAAGATGCTCTACGTTTTGGTGTCATTGACCTGATGGCTGAAAATACCCATGAACTGTTGAAAAAACTTGAAGGTAGAAGTGTGACCGTCTCTGGCAAAAGCTTGATACTTAGAACTAAAGGAGCTGTGATAAAGCCTTTTGAAGCGGATTGGAAAACCCAGTTTTTGTCTATAATTACCAATCCAAATATCGCTTATATCTTTCTACTTATAGCCATTTACGGTATCTTTTTTGAGTTAATGAATCCAGGGGGTATATTCCCCGGAGTCATAGGTGTAATAGCTGGGGTGATCGCATTGTATGCCTTAAATATGATTCCTTTTAATTATGCCGGATTGTTACTGATCATTTTAGGCATAGCCTTTATGGTCGCAGAGGTGTTTATCGCCGGATTTGGTATTTTGGGTATGGGCGGGGTTGCTTCTTTTGCCTTTGGATCACTGCTGTTGTTTGATGCCGAGACCCTTGGCAGCGGAATATCCATCCCTTTGATCATTGCGTTTTCTTTGGTCAGCTTGGGTTTCTTTATCTTTGTTTTACGGTTTCTACTACATTCCCGGTCGGTAAAAGTAGTCACGGGAATGGATGAAATGGTCGGTGCCACAGCCGAAGTACTTGAATCGATGAAAGATGAATACCGTGTCCGCTGTCATAGCGAGATATGGTATGCAACATCAGATTCTGTGCTTGAAGTTGGCCAAAATGTACGTGTGGAAAGTCTTTCAGGATTAGTACTGCACGTTAAACCTATCGAGGAGTAAATTATGTTACCTGTTTTACCTATGACAACGCTTTACATTGTACTGTTAGTGCTTATTATATTGGCGGCTGCCATACGAATTTTACGGGAATACCAGCGTGGAGTTGTCTTTACGCTTGGACGTTTTACCGGAGTGAAAGGTCCGGGACTGATCATTTTGATCCCGGGTATCCAACAGATGGTACGGGTAGATCTGCGTACCATCGTTCTGGATGTCCCGACACAGGATGTCATCTCTCATGATAATGTCTCTGTACATGTCAATGCTGTGGTCTATTTTCGTGTGATCGATCCTGAAAAAGCGATCATCCAGGTGGAAAATTTTTATGATGCCACCAGCCAGCTTGCTCAGACAACCCTGCGTTCTGTTTTAGGTGGGCATGAACTCGATGAAATGCTTGCTGAACGTGAGCGGCTGAACGCTGATATCCAGCAGATACTGGACAAACAGACAGATACCTGGGGGATCAAGATCTCCAATGTTGAGATCAAGCATATTGACCTTGATGAAAGTATGGTCCGTGCCATTGCTAAACAAGCTGAAGCAGAGAGAGAAAGACGTGCCAAAGTGATCAACTCCAAAGGAGAACTTGAAGCCAGTCAAAATCTTCTTGCAGCAGCTGATGTCTTAAGCCAGAACCCCTTGGGGATTCAGTTACGTTATTTACAGACTCTGAGTGACATCTCTTCTGATAAAACCAATACTGTGGTCTTTCCTTTCCCGACAGATTTCAATAAATTTATGAAGGGCATGGGAAAAAATGACTGATTAGGGTAAGGAGGAGAGATTGCAGTTGACATTGATCTCTTCACTTATACTTTATGGTTAGTTTATGATATCATTTAAAATAATAAATTTTTGATTAAAAGGTTGTAGAGTATGAAAAAAATAAAAAGAATTCTTGTTGGTATTGATGTTTTTGATAAGTCAAACGCTGTATTAAAGCGGGCATTTATGCTTGCTAAGGAGCATGATGCTTTTTTAACTATTGTGCATGCTGTGCAAGTACCTTGGTTATCGGTACCCAGTTATTTTAGTTCTGAAGCATTGGGTGTAGACACGGATGGCATTCGGAAGAAACTTGAAAAAAAGATAAAAACTTCAAAAGTATCGGCTAAAGTGTCTTATAATATATTTATCAAAGAAGGTAACACCGATGATATCATACTCTATGAAGCCAAACTGACTAAAGCAGAGTTGATTATCATTGGCGCACACTCAAAATCTAAAGGACTAAAAAAGCTTTTGGGTACAACAGCACAAAAAATAGTAAATAAAAGTCATTTGCCTCTCTTAGTTGTGAAGATGAGTGCCAAAGAGAAGTATCAAAATATTTTAGCGCCAACTGACTTTCAACGAGAGTCAAGTGAGAGTGTCAAATATGTACAAAAACTTTGCCCCGATACAAAGATCTCTGCTGTACACAGTTCTGAGACAATCTCGTTGGGTGGTCCTTATGCCATAGAAGGGCTTGATGTTGTAGAATACAATGTCGTAGCAAAAAAGTATGCCCGAAACGATTTAAAAGATTTTATGAAAGAACATTCTATTAAAAAAGGGAAGATCATTGATGGAGGGCTCAACAGTAAAGCTGCGATCATAAAATACATTAAGAAAGGCAGTTATGACCTTGTGGTGATCGGTTCAAGAAATACTTCGGGTTTGAATGCACTCTTGGGAAGTGTAGCAGCAACCGTATTAAAAGATTCTCCAACAGATATCTTGGTGTATGTTACCTAGTTCAACCTTCTGCAAAAAAGAATTTATCAGGATTCTTTTAGCACTTGTTCTAAAAATTCCATCATATGTCTATAGTGATCTCCTTTCCAGTAAATGCGGTCACAGTCAGGACAGTATTCAAAATAATTGAAATATTTTTTTACTTTTTCTGGCACTTTGTCTATGATCTTTTCTTTTTCAATAACTTGCAAAGGTGTGTTGCAAACAATACATCGACTGAAAAGAACAGGGTGATCTTTTAGATGATAGTACTCTATCAGTGTTTTGAGTTGTTCTTTTGTATCGATAGGCTCCAGAAAAAATACAGGAGCATTTTTGCGTTGAGATAGAGCACGATCTCGCGTAAGAATGATACGGTCCTCATTGTTGGCAATAATGACAAGATCATCGTCTTCTATATGAGGAAAGAAAAGGGTGTCAAAGCCCATAAGACGCAAGTATTTTGCGAGCTTTCCTAAATGACAATCAGCGATGAAACGATTAGCATTTTTATGATGTTCCATCTTTTTACTTTTTAATGTGAGTTATCATGCTTTTTTGAGAAGCTAAACATTGTTTGATCGCTTCCATAAAAGCCTTCAGGTCTGAGGGTTGTCTGGAGGTGATCAAGTTTTTATCTATGACTACTTCTTCATCTTTGTATATGGCTCCAGCATTTTTTAACTCTTTTGCAATACTCTTGTAGCCTGTAACAACTCTTCCTTCCAGTAGACCAGCCGAAATCAGTATCTGCGGACCATGACATATGGCAGCTACGGGTTTATGCTGTTCAAAAAAGTATTGGGCAATCTCCAATACTTTTTCTTCTTTGCGTAGGGTAGACGGTGCTTTTCCTCCAGGTAAGACCAGAATATCATAGCATCTTGGATCTACTTCATCCAATGTCTTTGTAGTATCTACTTTAAATCCATGTTTCCCAATGATAGTACCCTCTTTTATAGAAACAATATCTACATTTAGACCTAATTTACGAAGCGTTTGATACGGTATTTCTAACTCGGAATCTTCAAAAAGATCTGCGGTGATAATCAAAGCTCTCATATTTATTTCCTTCTGAAACTCTAAAGTATTAAAGGCTCAATTTTTGTAGTTAATCATATCAATAGTCTAGCATCTAAAAATGAAATATAGATTTTTTGTAAATAAACCTTTTTTATTCCCAATAAAGCGCAATTAAGTTGAGTTTTCAGTTCGTCATTGTGTTCATTAAGTCTAAATAGGAGCACCAAGGTAAACCCATGCGCTAGTAAAAACAACGCTTATTGTAAGACTGGCAAACATTAAGACTATAAAAGTCCACTTCTTGGCAAGGTTGTTACCTTTATATACAAGATATGATTTACTCAGAGTATTACCCAGCAGAATCAAGAAAATAATCTGTAACAATTCTATGCTCTCTGGATCTAATGACCATTGAAACATGGTCGCTGCTAGAACGGCATGCGCCTCAAAGAAAGAAATAATGAGGGTGCTTATTTCACGTGAAAGACCGAACTTGTCACCAATAAAATGCATTATCGAAACCATAGCGATAATAAAAACCGATAGTTTTGCAACATTCTTCCAGATAATTGGATGATCGATAAGCAGTTCAATATCCATTTCCGGGTTGTCAGATTTGGTGTTTCTTGAGCGTAAGTATCCTTGCACTAAAAAAAATACGGCGATAAAAAAGCCTAATTGTAGAAAAAATGGCAGGTAATAGATAAGTGGCAATTGTGTCGAAAAGAAAAACAGAATAAATACACATTCCAGAAGCATTGCACATAAAGCTAAAAGTAGTGTTAGTATCACATCTCGACTATGTAATGATGTAAATTTCTCGTCATAGAGTATCTGTAAAAATACCGTGGTACTAGATATGAAGCCTCCTAAAAAACCTTGCAGTTTTAAACTGTTTCTCTTTGCGAATATGTGAAAGCTAAAAAAACTGAACAGTTCTAGACTGGCAACAAGAGGAACGATTTTCAGTAAAGGAATATAGGATGCCACCAAAAACAATACTGCTAACAAGCCCATATCCAACCATATATGTGTCTGTTTAAAGTGTGATATGAGCGGTGTCTTGTGTTTCATAGTATATTTTACCGTATATTATTCTGTATCGTATAAATTGTTATACGTAATTGTACCATTAAGTCTGATTTCATAAGAATTTTTCAAAAGTTCTTCGATCACTCCAATATAGCTGTTGTGCACTCTCCGCCACTCACAATTATGTATCATTAGACCCATTTTTTAAAATCATTTTTTTTGTTTTGGTAACACTTAGCACTAATAGTGTACATTCTAAAGTAAATTCATAAACCATTAGCAAACATCCGATATAATCTTTTCATTATGTAAAAAAGTAGGGGTAGCTTGTATGAAGTATATTTTTTCTATGAAAATGGCCGTGTTGATGTTGTTTTTGTTTGCTGTGATTATTGGGGGTGCTACATTTATTGAAAATGATTATGGTACACAAACAGCGCAGGCCTTAGTTTATAAGGCCCTATGGTTTGAAGTTTTTTTGGCTTATTTTGTGGCAATTTTAGTTTACAACATGGCCAAATATAAGTCTTATAAGTCTAAACTTCCGGTCTTCTTATTTCACTTTTCTTTTCTTATTATTGCCATTGGCGCTTTGGTCACCCGTTATGTGGGTTATGAAGGTGTGATGAGCATACGTGAGGGTCAGTCTAGTCACATTATGGTCTCAGCGGTAAAAAACCTTGAACTTGAAGTACATTATGCTGAGAAAAATGCTACTTTTGTAGAAGAACTATACTTTTCAACTATGACAAACAATCACTTCAATACAAGTCTTAACGTGGGGGACAAAGAAGTCAAAGTTACTTTACTAAAGTACTTGCCTACTGCACATGAAACACTGGTTACTTCACCTAAAGGTAAAAAACTTTTAGAACTTAAAATCTCTACGGGTGCACAAGGGCAGATTTATTACTTTGCCAAAGGTGAGCGAAAAGACTTTGGTGATTTTTACATAGGTTATGACACGCCTGTCACGACCAACAAGCCAACCTTTCTCATAAAAGAGGGGACAGACGGTTATAGTGTGAACTTCCCTTTTACCTTAAAAACACTTAACATGAATGACAAGAGTTCAGCTGAATTAACACCTGGCGATAATGTCTTTCAAAACAGAATGCTTTACCGTTTTGGTTCTAACGCTATCGTATGGAAAGATACCCATGAGAGTGCAAGCATAGAGATGACATCCTCTGATTTTAAAACCAAAGGGGGTCAAGCGGAGTATATGCTTTGGAATGTCTCTGTGGGTGAAGAGAGTAAAATCATTACATCTAGACCTTATCAGGGGAAACGAGGTCTCATTGAAAGGTTTGAACTTGGGGGTGTAAAGATTGCTATGTCTGTGGGTGCAACATTGATTGACCTTCCTTTTAGCATCAAACTTGTAAACTTTGAGCTTGAGCGTTACCCTGGCTCAATGACACCGGCTTCTTACTCTTCAGATGTGGTACTACTAGACCAAGAACAAAATATCACTATGCCGTATAAAATTTACATGAACCATATCTTAGACCATAGAAACTATCGTTTTTTCCAATCTTCGTATGATCCAGATGAAAAAGGAACTGTGCTTTCAGTCAATCATGACCCAGGGACACTGCCAACATACTTAGGCTACTTACTGCTTGCTATTGGGATGATATGGTCACTCTTTCACCCATTGGGGCGTTTCCAAAAACTGCTTAAAGGGGCTAGAAAACTTCAGTCTACTGCGGCTGCTGTACTTTTTGTGTCACTCTTTGCTTTGGCACCACAAGGTCTTAAAGCAGCTTCACCAGACTTAAATGCCTCAACATTGAAGTCCATACAAGCCTATGACTTAACGCACACTTTAAACTTTGGGAAACTTGCCGTGCAAGACCACCAAGGGCGCATGAAGCCTATGGATACTGTGGCACATGAAGTGGTGTCTAAAATTACAGGACGTACAGCCTTGTATGACTTAGAGCCTACACAAATGCTCTTAGGTATCATGACACAACCAGAGGTGTATCAAGAAATACCAATGATAAAAATTGGGCATAAGAAAATTGCTCTAGCGTTAGGTTTAGATAAAAATACAAAATTTGCAAAGTTTTCAGACTTCTTCGATAAAAAAGAGAGTGCTTATAAACTTTATACTGTAGTCAGTACTGCTTCTCAGAAGAAGCCACTTGAAAAGACACAATATGACAAAGAGCTCCTTAAAATTGATGAAAGAGTCAACGTGGCATTTATGGCTTACCAAGGTTCACTTTTACGCATTTACCCAAAACCAAATGACAAGACAAACAAATGGTTAGCACCTGTGGAGGCTATGAAAAACTATCCTCCTAAGCAGTCGGATGAAGTCAGGATAAGTATCACGGCATATTTCCAAATGGTAGCAGAAGGTTTAAAAACGGGAAATTGGGACAATGCAAACTTAGCCCTCAAAGGTATACATAACTACCAAGAGAAGTATGGTGCTGCGGTGATACCATCACAAAGCCACATCGATATGGAAATTAAATATAACAAATTTGGTCTCTTTGGAAAACTAGTACCTCTGTACATTCTTTTAGGACTTTTACTTCTTGTTTTTGCATTTATTAATGTTCTAAAACCTGCTTTTTCACTTAAGTGGATCATGCGTGGGGCTTGGACGATTTTAATCATTGGCTTTGCTATGCACATCGTAGGACTTGCTATACGTTGGTACATTGGTGGACATGCACCATGGTCTAATGCGTATGAGTCTATTGTATTCATTGCAGCATCTACAGTCTTGGCAGGGGTGATACTTGCACGTAAGTCACCTTTTGCTTTGGCTGGTACTGCACTGTTAGCAGGTATTACGATGGGTGTGGCTCACATGAACTTCATTAACCCAGAGATTACCAACCTTGTACCAGTGCTTAAGTCTTACTGGCTTATGATTCACGTGGCAACCATTATTTCAGGTGATGGTTTCTTTGGACTAGGGTCTATCTTATCTTTGTTGGTACTTATCTTGTATGTACTGAGAGGAAAAGAGGGTAATGAAAACATTGACCGTTCTATTAAAGAGTTAACAAACCTCTCTGAAATGGGGCTTATTATTGGGCTTATGTTATTGACCATAGGAAACTTCTTAGGGGGCATCTGGGCCAATGAGTCTTGGGGACGTTACTGGGGTTGGGATTCAAAAGAGACTTGGGCAGCGGTGAGTATACTTATCTATGCTACAGTGCTTCACTTACGTTTTTTACCAGCACTCAAGTCTAACTTTATCTACAATGTCGCAGCTACTTGGGCGTACTTCTCTGTACTTATGACGTACTTTGGGGTGAACTACTACCTCTCAGGATTACACTCTTACGCAGCAGGTGATCCTGTGCCTATCCCTATGTGGGTGTATTATGGAGTGGCAGGCTTGTTTACTTTAACATTGATTGCTGCTAGAAATAGGAAACTTTAGAAGGTATGATTATTTGTCGGGGTAAGGCTACCCCGACCTACGCATGCAGAATATAGATTATTTCAAAATTCTTTTTATTGTTTCAGAACACACTGTTAACCCTACAGCTCCCGTGACTGCCACACAAGAACCTTTCTCTTTACACCTGTCTTCTTCTGGTGAGAAAACCACGGTAAAGTTTCTGTTAAACTTGGCTTTTTTGAGTTCATTACGTATCTTACGTGCTAAAGCATCTCCATGTGTTTTCCAGATGGAAGCCACTTCTATTTTATTGGCATCATAACGTTTGGCTGAACCTAGTGCCATAATGAGTTTCTTATAACACTTCTTAGCCACTTCTATTTTCACTTTAGTTGTGTCTGCCGCGTCAAGAACTAAGTCATAAGGGTCAAAATCAAATTCTGCAACCCAAGCTAAGTCCATACGTTGGTTAATGGTTTTAATGCCAGGGTAAAGCTCTTGCAATCTGTCTACTTTAACAGCACCTACAGCTTCAGAACCTATCTGTCTGTTTTGGTTTGTCTCATCATAGACATCGAAATCTAAGATAGTAATGTCTGAAACACCAGAACGGTAGAGACAGTCTAAAGCGTAAGAACCCACACCACCCACACCCAGTATGAGTATTTTGGCATTTTGGAGTTTCTCAAAATCTGTATCTCCAAAGAGCATACGACAACGTGTAAATCTCATGAGAGTTTTCCTTTAACCATCATAACCACGCTCCCAAAGCTTCAATGTCTTCATGAGAAGTCATATCTAGCTTGACAGGGGTTAGGGAAACATAACCTTCATTGATTGCTTCAAAGTCTGTGGTGTGTCCCTCTGTCTCCATCCAACCCAGTTCAGGAAGCCCTATCCAGTAGTACTCTTTACCTCTTGGGTTATAGTGTACTTCTGCATTGTGTGCATAGAGTCTGTTACCTGCGCGTGTGACTTTAAAGCCTTTACATGCATTGGCTGCGATAGGAGGGATATTGACATTTAGAAATTTACGTGCAGGTAGAGGGTAAGTACCTTCAAATATTTTCTTCACCAAAGTGACAATGCTCTCTTGTGCCAAGGTGTAGCCAAAGGTATCGATGCTTTTACCTTGTTCTGCATAGACTTGTGAGATGGCAAGTGCAGGAATACCTTGTAACACAGCTTCCATTGCAGCAGAAGCAGTACCAGAGTAAGTAATATCTTCACCCATGTTTGAACCGATGTTAATACCAGAAACGACAATGTCCGGTCGGTTTTCTTTGTCAAAGAGTTTATTGAGGGCAAGAAAAATACAGTCTGAGGGTGTGCCATCATCTAGTTTATAAAAATCTTTTTCTATCTCTATGAAGTTGAGGGGACGGGTAAGGGTTAAAGAGTGTCCGCAGGCAGACTTTTCTGTACTAGGTGCCACAACTGTGACTCTCCCTAAAGGTTTGAGTGCTTCAACCAGCGCCAAAAGGCCTTTTGATTCAAAGCCATCGTCATTTGTGACTAAAATATGTTTCATTCATTATACTTTGTGGATTATTTTAGCACTATTATAACTTATTTGCTATAATACCTACAATCATAGAACACTATGCATATTTATTGGTATGTACAGCGTTCGAATAAACATTCAAGGATCAATCGTGCAAAAAGAGCCGATGTTAGAAGTAACGTATATAAAACTAAGTGAAGAGTTAGAAAATTTAAAAACAAATGAACGTGGAAACATTGCAGCTATCATCGATGAAGCGAGAGCTCAGGGTGATTTAAAAGAAAATGCTGAGTACCATGCTGCAAAAGATGAACAAGGGCTTATGGAAGCACGTATTAATGAACTTACTGACCTTGTAGGACGCGCACATGTGATTGAGCCATCTAAACTTGCACATGAAAGAATTAGTTTTGGCTCAACTGTGCAAATGGTAGACCAAGATACAGATGAAGAAGTGGTCTATACTATTGTTGGTGGAACAGAGTCTAACCCAAGTACAGGGCTTATTTCCATACGGTCACCTATGGCAAAAGCATTGTTAGGAAAAGAAGAAGATGATGAAGTGACTTTGGTTCTTCCTTCAGGTAAAAAAACGTATGACATAGAATCTGTGTCTTATGTAGAGATTGTATTAGGATAAATCATGATAAAAGTAGGAATTGTAGGTGCCAGTGGATACACAGGTTTAGAGCTCATTAAGATGCTTGTCACTCACAATGGTTTTGTTTTAAACTATTTGGCGACCACCCAAGGGGGCATCTCTGTGGAAGAGTTACACCCCTCACTTGTAGACGTCATCTCTTTACCCATTGAAAAAGCAGACTCAGCTACCATTGCTGAGCGTTGTGAACTTGTCTTTTTGGCACTACCTCACAAAGCTTCTATGGGCTTTGCAAAAGAGTTATTGGCACGTGATGTTAAAGTAGTTGACCTTTCTGCTGATTACCGTTTAGAACTTGACACCTATGAAGCCAACTACTGTGAACATGAAGACAAAGAACATTTAGATGACTCTGTGTATGCGCTAGTTGAGTACTACCGTGAAGCACTAAAAACAACAAAGTTAGCAGCAGGTCCAGGCTGTTACCCTACAGCTACCTTGCTTGGTATTTTGCCTTTTGTGCCTTTCTTAGATGAAAATGCACCTCTCTTTGTCGATGCAAAGTCAGGTATCTCGGGTTCGGGTAAGAAACTCTCTGATGACTCACACTTTGTAAACATCAATGAAAATATTCATGCTTACAAAGCCTTTAACCACCGTCATGAACCAGAAATTGCAGAGAAGATAGAAAAGGTACATGGTGTTAAAATTAACGTCAATTTTGTACCCCATCTCATTCCTGTGACACGTGGAGAATTGGTCTCGGTGTACGGCACATTAAAAGAAGATGTAGACCCTATAGCGTTACTTAAAGAGCATTATAAAAATGACCCTTTTATACGTATACGTGAAACACCTGTAGACATAAAAAGTACGGCAGGGACACACTTTTGTGACATTTACGCGGTAAGAAAAGGCAACGCTTTGTTTGTCTCTTCTGCCATAGATAACTTACTCCGTGGAGCCTCTTCACAAGCGTTGGCTGCGGCAAACCTCATGTGTGGGTTTGATGAAGGCATGGGATTACCTGTTATTCCTTATATGCCGTAAGAGAATTAGGCATTGCTCTTGCATTGCAACGCAATGCCCTCCATTAATTATAAAGAACTGTCATCCCGAACAACCTTGAAAGAGAAGCGATTTGAGAGGGATGACGCTTTTTTGCTTCGTTTTTATAAAAAAATGAAGAGAGAACCCACTTGCAGTTTGGATTGACAATCGCTTAAAGATAGAAGAAAGAATGAAGGGAGAAGATGAATATGAAAATTATTAAAGAAAATGCAATTTTCATAGCAGACTCACATTACCCTCACCACGGTAATGCCTTCCTCACACTTTTAAAAAAGTTAGAAAAGAAAGAGATTGTCACCTCCCAACTTTTTTTAATGGGTGACAATTTTGACTTACTCTTTGGTCACAACACATACATTCAAACATTTTCCAAAGAAGCCATTGCCTTAATCAAAAAACTCTCTAAAACTTTGGAGATTCACTACTTTGAAGGTAACCATGACTTTTGTCTAAAAGAAGTTTTCCCTGATATACATGTTTATAGTAGAGAAGAACAACCCCAAACATTTATGTTGGGAGAGAAAAAAGTAGGCATCTCTCATGGAGACAAATATGTCACAGGTTTTGGCTATAACTTTTACACTAAAATTTTACGTTCAAAAATCACACTGAGCCTGCTTAAACCTTTTGAAAAGGTCATCATTAAAAACACTCTTAAAAAACTCTCTCAAAAAGATATTTGCCATACTTTTACAGGTTTTGAAACACGTGTAGAAGCCATACTTGAACACTATAAAGATGTAGACCTTGTCATAGAAGGACATTTTCACCAGTCTAAAACTATAGGCAAATACATCTCTTTACCTTCTCAAGCTTGTCAAGGAAAGGTGGCGGTAGTAGAAGAGGCTGAAGTGGTGTTTAAAAGCCTCTAATGGTTTACCTTACTCTTTTTCTTATCTCATTTTTAGCGGCTACTTTACTTCCTTTAGGTTCTGAAGCACTTCTTATTTATGATCTCTCTTTAGGCTACTCCA
>Ga0310122_10001998_pt1 | contig 13006 bp, 15 predicted proteins | sample CB6_Bottom_1051__FD_203503 | JGI IMG/M metagenome (GOLD analysis project Ga0310122, IMG submission 203503) | Marine microbial communities from Western Arctic Ocean, Canada - CB6_Bottom_1051 | ecosystem: Environmental > Aquatic > Marine > Oceanic | place: Canada: Western Arctic Ocean | collected...
CGATCACCAGGGTCGGGAAACCAATCACCCCAAAGCGCATGGCCAGATCCTGGTTCGCAATTGCGATCGGATATTCGAATCCGCGCTCTTCGATCCACTTCGCAACCTCGGCGACGGGATTCGTGTCCACAGAGAGGCCGACGATCATCAGGTCGTCGCCTTGCGGACGATTTCGCAGCGAATCGTGATCGCGCCACAAAGCGTCGAGAACCGGCATCTGGACTTCACACGGTGTGCACCAGGTTGCCCAGAAATCGAGGATCACGATCTTCCCGCGCAGCGCCTGCAATTGAACAGAGTGCCCGTCGATCAGCGGAAGATCAAAGTCGGGGGCCGGCGGATTCGGGCCCCCGGTGCCTCCGCGATCCGCTTCAGGACACCCGGTCGACAATGCCACGACCAGACAAGCACCGAGCAACACGGCGATCCGGAACCAGCCGCGCGCCAGCCTCACTGCAGCATTTCTTCGGCGGCCACGACGAAGTCACTGAGAAAGGTGAAGCGGGCGTTGAACCAGCCGAGCTGATTCGTCGCGAGCAGCAGGCCCACCCCGATCAGCATCACGCCGGAACCGATCTCGAGCTTGCGAAAATGGTTCTTGATCCGGGCGAAGGCCGTGAAGAAATGATCGATGCTCCAGCCCGCGATCAAGAACGGGACGGCCAATCCCGCCGAGTAGACGGCGAGCAATGTGATGCCCTCGAAGACGGTCTCCCGCGTTCCCGCAAGTGTGAGAACCGCACCGAGAATCGGGCCGATACACGGCGACCAACCAAAACCGAACCCCGCCCCCACCGTAAAGGAACCGAAAAATCCGGGAGCCCCCATGTCGAGCTGCAGTCGCGTATCGCGTAGCAGCCAACCGATCTTGAAGACGCCCATCATGTGCAATCCGAAGACGATGATCACGACGCCGGCAAGCTGGGCGATCCCGATTTCGAGGCCAAAGAGATCGAGCCTCCAGACGCGGAGAATTCGTCCGAGCGCGAAGGCGCTCGCACCGAGCACGATGAAGACCGTAGAAAATCCAGAGACGAAGCCGAAGCAAGCTTCCATCACGCGCGCACGCTGTTCGCGATTGTCGGAGCCCTCGCCGAGTTCAGCGACGCTCACGCCCGAGATCAGCGAGAGATAGGCGGGCATCAACGGCAGCACGCAGGGCGAAAAGACCGAAATCAATCCCGACGCGAAGGCAAGTGGTAGTTGGGCTAGAAATTCAGACATTGGTAGGCGGCGGATAGTGACCGTTCACCGGTTCGAACGCCAGCGCCCCACGGGCGGAACACGACCATCGCCGTGCTCCACCCGATGCAGGTCGCTACCAGCCCATCTCGTCATAACCCGATTCATCGATCTCGGTCGGTGAGACGTCAGCGGCGGCAACCGATTCCGTCTTCGGCCGATAGGGTTCGACGTCGCGTCCGATGAATTCGAGAGGCTCTTCCCCGAGTAGAATTTCGGGCGTGATGACATAGGTCCCACGCAATGAACGAGTGAAGACCTTTTCTGCCACCTCGGTATCACCCGCGGTGAACACCCAGGAGAAGGCACCGACCACGAGTCCGCCGGTCGCATAGAGCAACTTGACCGGTCCGTAGACGAGCGAGGCGATCGCTGCCGCAGCACCGATTCCGCTCTCTCGACTGACCTCAGCGACCTTGTCCCTACCCAGAGCCATCGATGGTGCGCAGAGCAGAGTGACCGCAAGTACTCCGATCAGCAGCACGCGCCCACCCTTCGACGCCTTGTTCTGCCGTGCACGCAAATCTCGACTCTCGTCTCGAGTTCGGGTCTCCAGACGCGCATCACCATTGTTCGAGCAGTTGCCCGATTCGTCCCACAATTCTGTCATATGTCGTCCAACCTCATAAGGCGGACCGCGCACGCCCATTCGGCCGCTCGCGAAACCCGCGCTCTCACATTCCCCAACACAGAGTGTCCCGAATCTTTCAGTGTCGGCAAGAGTGGAACGGTTCCGCGGTCAAAATGACCGCTCGGTATCGAGCAGAATCGTGACGGGACCGGAATTCGTCAGCGATACGTTCATCGACGCGCCGAAGCGACCGGTGACCACGGGCACACCGAGTTCTTCGGCCTCCGCAGTCAGCACTTCGAAGAGCGCCTTCGCCTCGCCGGGTTCGGCCGCCTCACCAAAGGAGGGTCGTCTCCCCTTTCGAGCATCACCCCAGAGCGTGAACTGCGAGACCAGGCCGAGCGTGCCACCCACGTCGGTCAGCGATCTGTTCATCTTGCCGGCGTCGTCTTCGAAAATTCGCAACCCAACGAGCTTGCGGGCGAGTTCGAGCGCGTCGTCACGACCGTCGCGCCGGCCCACGCCGACGAGCACGAGCAACCCGTGCTCCATGACGGCGATGCGCTCCCCCGCCACCTCGACCTGGGCCTGCGAGACGCGCTGAACAACGGCTCGCAATTCTAGATTTCCAGTTGGTTCTTGAAACGACCCGCGTAGACGGCGCGGCCTTCGGTACGCATCAGGACGAGCTGACAGATTCGAACGCCCGCCACGATCTCGAGCGCACGACTCGAGACGTTACTCATCTCGAGCACCTGGCGATTTGAAACGCCGGGTTGTACGTAGGCGGAGGTGACGTGAATCATCAGTCCCAGTCGAGCGAAACGGCTGCGCCCCTCGAGAAAACCGCAGAGATCGTCAGGCAGACTGACGTGTTCCGCGGTGATCCCGTGAATCGTCACACCGGGTTCGAGTCGATAGGGAGCGTCGAGCGTTCGGACCGAAGTATGGTCGCGATAGTCCGTTTCGTCCTCGACGCGAATCGCATCATCCGAACTCTTGATCTCACGGATCTGGTGACCCAGCGTGAGATCGATCGAGGCCACACCGATCTGACTTCGATCGAGAGGATCGATCCGAATTCGCCCGCTATCGAGTTCGCGGAGGATCACATCTCGAGTCAGCACACTCATGCGGCGCGCATGATAACCTAGATCACATGACGCATACGTTTTTCGATGTCGAGCGACCCGTCGTGATCGGTCATCGGGGTGCCGCCGGTGTCCGCCCGGAGAATACGCTGCTCTCTTTTGAAACTGCGCTCACCGTGGGCGCACAGATTCTCGAGAGCGATATCCATCTTTCGCGCGACGGCGTTCCGATTCTGCTTCACGATCCCTCTCTCGACCGAACGACCAGTGGATCCGGTCCCGCATCACAATCGAGTTGGGCAGAGCTTCGGCAGCTCGACGCCGGCGGACGTTTCGAGAACGAGCGCGGCGAGGTTCCCTTCCTCGGCCAGGGTGTGAGCGTTCCTTCATTGGAGGAAACCTTCGAGCGGTTTCCGGAAGCCCGCTTCAACCTCGAGATCAAATGTCCCGGCGAGAAGGGTGTCCAGGCCACACTCGACCTCGTCGACCGATTCGATCGATCGGATCGCACATTGCTCGCGGCCGGCGACGACGACATCATGCGTGACCTTCGCAGCGTCGTGGCATCGCACCCATGCACCCCCGCGCTCGGCGCTTCTCTTGCCGAAATCATCGCAGCCGTCGCCAGTGCTCTCGAAGGCTCGCCCATGCCAGAGGGCGTGATGGCGCTTCAGGTTCCGCCCACGTTCGCCGGCAGACCTTTCGTGACTCGCGACTTCGTCGATCATGCCCATGCACACCAGATCGAAGTTCATGTCTGGACCGTCAACGATCTCGATGAAATGGGCGCGCTACTCGATCTCGGTGTCGATGGCATCATCACAGACTATCCGGGGCGAATGCACGACTGGCTGAAGCATGCCGGACGACGCTAGGTCGGCCCTCGGCGGCCCCACCGCATTCTTTCAGACCCATGAGAAACGACTGGCAGCGACCTCGGGGATCGGCCCGGTCCTCGACCTCGCCTGCGGTCACGGACGCCATTCGATAGCAGCGGCCGACCTCGGGCTCGATGTTCTGGCCATCGACCGCAATGGCGAAGCGCTCGATTCACTCGGCCACATCCAGCCTCGCAATCATGGCAAGATCAGAACGCTGCGAGTCGACCTCGAGTCTACGTCGCCTCCGTCGCTCGAACCTTTGAGCTTCGGTGCGGTGCTCGTCTTCCGCTATCTCCATCGTCCGCTCGTCGGCTGGATCGAGGGGCTGATCGGCGCGGGCGGAATCCTTCTCTACGAAACCTTCACGCGCGACCAGACCGAGTTGGGCTGGGGTCCCTCGCGAGAGGACTTTCTCCTCAAGCCGGCCGAGCTGCCGACGCTCTTTCCCAATCTCGAGATCGAGGTCTATGAAGAGGGTCCTTCGCAGGACGAACGTGCTCCCAGAACAGCTCGACTGCTTGCCTCACGCCGAGGCTAGTCCGCGTCGAGTTGAGCGAGCGCCCACTCGGCATGCTCACGCAGAAGCAGATCGTCGCCGCCTGCGTGTCGCTCGATCGAAGCCCGCAAGATCGGGTTCCGGGAATTGCCCGCGGCCAGCAGGGCATTTCGAATCAGCCCGCGATGGCCGGAACGTTTCAGGGCGCTCCGCCGCGTCGCATCCGCCCAGCCTGCTTCGTCGAGCCCGAGAATCCACTCGAGCGAGGGAGCCAGCCACTGCTCGTGCTTGGCCAGTCGCGAGCGCAAGCCGAGGGGATCCGACAAGGGTTCCCTCGGACGACTGTGATTCCAGGGACAGACCGTCTGGCAGAGATCGCATCCGAAGACGTGATTCCCATGTGCTTCGCGCAGGTCGATGGGAATCGAACCGCGGGTTTCGATCGTCGTGTACGAGATACAGCGCGTGGCATCAAGGACGTAGGGCTCGACAAACGCATCTGTGGGGCAGACGTCGAGACACGCTCGACAGGTTCCACAATGGTCCGTCACGATTTGATCCGGAGCCAGTTCGAGATCAACGAGGATCACACCCAGCAGGAGATGCGAGCCGAGTTCGGGATGGATCAAGCAGCTGTTCTTGGCGATCCATCCCAGCCCGGCGGCTTCGGCCGCAGCGCGCTCTGAAACGGGGCCGGTGTCGACATAACTCCGCGAAGAAACCGGTTCGCCACTGAGCGAGCAGAGCGACGCCTCGAGTGCGCGAACCCGGTCCAGAAGGACTTCATGATAGTCGTCGCCACCCGCATAGCGTGCGATCCGAGCCCGTGGAACATCGTCCGCATGTTCGACACTCTCGTCTTCGGCCGGACAAGCCAGACCGACGACGATGAGCGATCGCACCCCGGGTAACACGCGTCGTGGGTCGACCCGTTCCTCGAGTCGGCGACCGAGATAGTCCATGTCCCCCGCGAAGCCGCGGGCGATCCACTCGCGCAGGAATTTCGTTCGCTCCGTGGGCAGGGCCGCCGCGAATCCCACCACATCGAGGCCAAGAGCCAGACCGACTCGCCTGATCCGCTCCTCGAGACGCGCGGACTCTTCCATCGTCAGCCCGCCACGGCGAGATCGGCAGGGTCGGCGAGTCGACGCAGGAGCGCACCCACACCCAGCAGGCATAGACATCCGATGACATAAGTCGCCACGCCCGCCCATTCATGCAGCGGTCCCTGGGTCGCGAATTCGACGCTCACGTGAATCGAGGCAAGTACCGTCAACACAACGCGCAACAGGTTCCCGGCCAGGGCAATCGGGATGACCGCCGCCACAACCACCAAGCGTCGCCAGAGCAGCGACTCGGTGAAGTAGGCGATGAAGACTCCGATCGGCAGCAGCGTGATCAGCGACGTGATCCCGCTGCAGGCTTCGGCGACGAATAGAGAGCGACCGCTCGGGAGTGTCAGAACATTGCCCTCGCGAAAAATCGACACACCCCCCATCTGCAGGAGGTCCACGCCGAGGCTGCTCACCAAGAGTTGAAGCTGAACGATCACCGGCGTGACCCAACCGATGGGCAGCGGCACCATGAAAAACAGGTAGCCGACCGAAAAGCGAAGCGTCCTCACCGTCTCGATGCCTCGAAGTGCGAGAAGAACCGCGACCACCTCCAGCACGGCAATCAATCCGAGCAGGGTCCGGTTTCCAAGAGCCAGAGCGCCGAAGTAGAGCAGCGCCACCAGTCCCACCAGCAGGAGGCCCCCACGCAGGGGTTTCGGCTCGAGCGTCGCAAGTGTTCGGCGATGGGCGGTGGCCGCCCAGAGTGCGACCACGGGAACGAGAAATCCATGCGAAGCGTATTCCACGTTTCGCCAGACTTCGGCGAGCTGAAGCAACCCCGGCGCCCAGACCACACTCAAGATCGCGATCAACGCGATCTCGAATCTGCTGATTCCGTTGCTCGGGCGATTCCCTGAATTCGGCTCGGTAGTGCTCGTCAACTCACTCTCCATCCGATCCCCAACGCACGCCCCGACTCTCCCCGGCCCCCGAGACTCGAGGAGCGTGTCCAGTTTCAGCGGAGGATTCAAGTCCCATCGGAGCCAAGCCGAAAGGAGTGCATCGAGGCCTTGCAAGAATATGACTCAAAGCGATTCCCAGTCCACGCGCGAATCGGGTTCCCCGGATCCCATGAACCAGACGAGTGCCCCCATCGACCCGCTGGAGGTTCGCTGTAATCCGCGTGTGGGAACAGACCTGCCGGTCGAGCTCTACACCGGCGATTTCAGCGGCGCCCTGCTCGGAAGATCGCGCGATCTCAGTATCGGCGGAGCGTGCATCGCCACACAGTCTCCTTTTTCCTTCAAATCGCTACAGAGAATCGTTCTGAGTTTGCCGACCCGGAACCTGACCCTGGACGCCGTCGGTTGCTGGCAACGAGAAGACCCTGAAGAAGACATCATCCTGACGGGGATCGCCTTCGACAACCCGCACACCGAGGCCATCGAACTCGTCTGGGATCAGGTCCTCGATGCCGGCAAGAAGCTGGCCCGCTTCCTCTACAAGCGCACGGCGATTCATGAACTCGGACTCGAAGAAGCCATGGGTCTGGCTCAGGTCTCCCGCTACCGGACGTTTCAAACCGGCCACACGATCTACCGCCAGGGAACCCAGGGCGGATCAAACGATTCGATCTTCTTGATCACCGAAGGCAGCGTGACCCTTCAGCTGCGTATTCGAGACGCCTTCGAACAGACCCTGACACAGCTGGAAGTGGGTGATCTCTTCGGCGGTCTGCCCCTGATGGCCGACATCCCACACTGCGAATCTGCCGTGGCCAACTCGAATGTTCGGCTACTCGAAGTCGACCGCGCAGCCTTTCGCCACCTGCGCAGCATGAAGCCCTGGTTGGGGCATCGACTGGGCATCGCGCTGCTCCGTGTGCACGCGATGCGCATGTCCGAAGTCTTCGGTCTCGCGAGCAAGATCCTCTAGCTCGGCCTATTCTCGGTGATTCGCGAATGCGGCCCTCGCGCCGCGATCCGTCGGAGTCGCTCCATCGATGCAGAACCAGCTCGTCTTCCTGATCGGTTCGCCGCGCTCGGGCTCGACACTTCTGAGCCGTGTGCTCGGCGCCCATTCCGAGATCTTTGCTCCCGAGGAACCGCATCTGATCACCCCTCTCGCCCACCTGGGATATTTCGAGAGCGTCGATGCCGCGCCCTATGACCCGATCATTACGCGTCAAGCGGCGCGCACGTTCGTGGCCGCCCTGCCCGATGGTGAGGATCAATACCTCGACGCGCTTCGCGCCTATACGGATGCCGTGTATCGCGGTCTATTCGAAGCCGAAAGCAGCTCGGCAACCCTGGTTCTCGACAAGACGCCAGCCTATGCGCTGAACCTCGACTTTCTCTCTCGGCTCTACCCGCAAGCCCGATACATCGTGCTCACTCGTCATCCGATCGCGGTCTGGTCCTCGCTGGTCGATTCCTTCTTCGACGGCGACGACCGGGTCGCTCACGCTCACAACCCGCTACTCGAGCGCTACGTCCCGGCGATCGCTCGGTTCATTCGTGAGGCCAAGGTCCCGATCCATCACATCCGATACGAGAATCTGGTTCAGGAACCCGAGGAAAACGCTCGAAATCTATGCGTTTTTCTCGGAATCGATTACGAATCTGGCATGGTTGACTACGGCTCCCAACCGGGTGCCCGAGGCGCATCGACGCGGGGTCTGGGCGATCCCACGACGGTGGCCAAGGAGACTCGACCGACCACGCGAAGCCTGTCGAAGTGGGCGGCCGCCGCGACGGGACGACCGGAAAGAGTCGGCCTCTATCGCAAGATTCTCGCGCGGCTCGCTGACGAGGACCTCGAAACCTGGGGCTACACGCGAACGCAGATCATGGATGCCGTTGATGGGATCGACCTCGGAGGTAAACCAGCGGCCCGCCCGCGACTCACGCGCTACGCGCTCGAACGCAAGCTCCTGGTCGGCGTGAGGCGCCTGATCAGCCCTGACAATGCGCTCGGCGGAGTGATTCGCCGCGTCCGAGAGATCTGCGACGTCCTGCTGCGCTGACTACGACAGATCCGACGGAGCCAGCCGGAGGCTGCTACAGTCGCCCCCCATGGAAAAGACCACGACCACGAACGATGAGTCCCCACTCGTCTCGACCAACATGACGGCGCGGGCATTCGAGCACCCTTCGATCCAGGAGATTTCGCTGTGCTGCGAGATCTCGGCGTACGCGCCGATCGACGAAGACCGGCCGCTCTTCTAGTTCACTCGTTCTGGACTCTCGTTCCGTCGTTCTAGACTCTCGTCCCGTCGTTCTAGACAGCTCGTTCCGTCGTTCTAGACAGCTCGTCAGAACTAATCGGCAGCGATTCGATCGACGATTCCGCGTATGCGTGGATGGTTCATCAGCGCGAAGGTATTGCCGTTCTGGACGAGGGCGACGATCTCCGGATCGTTGGCCAGGTTCTTGAGTTCAGCGGCGTTCTGAAGACGCTGAATCTTGGGACCCACCTCTTCGAGCAGCCCGGCCATCCTGCCCCGAAAGAGATCGACGTCCTCGCGCGCGGCGTCCTCGACCAGTCCCAGATCCGCAAACCGCCCGCGCATCTCTGGATCGTTCACGATCGAGCGAATCGACGTTCGGTTCATCGCATAATCGACCGAGTTGTTGCTGATCAGCGTCCAGAACAGGCGATCCTCGAAGAGACCGGTCAGGCGCTCGTCTTCGAGAATGGCCTGAACACTGCCGAGTGCTTGGCCCGGACGCGCGGTCAAGCGAGCCGCAACCTCACCGGCGGGTCCGGCACCGGCCAGGGCGCTCGAGACTGCGGACTCGACGAGGCCTCCGGCCGCATCCGCGATCCGCGAATTTTCGGCGTCCGGCATCGCAGCCAACCCCGACAGCCCCCCGATATCGCGAGCCACATCGAGCCAACTGGCGAGCACCGCCAGCAGGACGACGATCCATCCGCCGCGCGCCAGGCCGAAAAAGCCGCCGAGCCCTCGATCGAAGGGACCTCGACCGCCCAGTTCGGTTCGACCGCGATCCCAGGCCACCGCCACATCGCCGATTGAACTCACCACGAGCCAGGCGACCACGAAGCCGATCGTGCCAGCAATCGCGGGAGCCGCGAGCGACGAGACGACCAGAGAATCCGCCACCCAGGGTCCACCGCGACTGGCAGCAAGAATTCCACCCGCATAGCCACAGACCAGAGCAAAGAGCCCCGAACCGCTGACGACGGCGCCGCGCCAGGCACCCAGCGCGAACATGCCCAGCAGGACGAGAGTGAAGATCAGGTCGAGAACCATATCCCCCTCATCGACCCACCGGCGAATCCCCAATGCGGCATCTCATGCGAACGCGTGCTTCGAGCCAATTCATCGATCTGCGACGACATCGGCATCGCTCACGCCTGCTGTGATCCTGGAAGACTCGGCGCCATCAGGCCGCGCAGCGCCTGCTCCACCTCGAAGACATGAGCGTCGACCGCCCCCATTTCCCTCAGGCGATCCGCGAGTTCGAAGACGTATTCGGGATTGGTCCCGCTCGGACCCGTCGCGATCTGGATCTGCTTCGCGATGGAATGGATCGACGAGGCCCCGAGGTAGTTCTCGTTCTCCGGCCCAGCGATATAGACGAGGCCTTGGACGCGCTGCGGCGGCTCGTCGATCCCGGCTTCCGCTTCGGCACCGAAGCGACTCCGGTCGCGCAGCTCGATCTCGATCCCGACTCGCTCATAGCCTCCGCGCTCACGATGATCGAGCCCTGCCAGGACCTGGTCGGGATCTTCGAACGGAATTTTGTAGGCAGTGCCCCAACAAGGCGCAGCGCGGTCCGGCCCTTCCTCGACCAGACTCTCGTGTCTTTCGGGCAGTAGCGTCACGACGCGACCCGGCCGACCCGGCAACCCGCGATGGTCCGTCGACCCCTGCCAGAATCGACGCACATAGCCTTCGATCGAAGCCGAATACGCCCGCAGATACGGGAACGCGGGACGCCAGACGAGCGAGCCATAGCCAAAGATCCAGCGAGTCCCGTCGGACACGATTCGCATCCACCTCCACATCAATCCGCGACGTCATTCAGCCTTCGTCGTCTTCGTATTCGATCTTTAGAATCGTGTAGACGGCGTCGCCCTTGGGCCGCCTCACGGTGACCTCGTCTCCGAGCCGCTTGCCCATCAAGGCACGACCCACCGGTGAATCGACACTGATTCGTTTCGCCTCGGCGTCGAATTCATCGGGGCCCACCAACCGATATCGTTGCGCTTCGCCGTCTTCGTTCTCGACGCTCACCCAGGCACCAAAATAGACGCGACCGCTGTCCTGGCGTGGCCCGCCGTCGACGACGTTCAATTCTTCGATCCGCTTGGTCAGGAAGCGAATGCGTCGGTCGATTTCGCGCAGCCGTTTCTTGCCGTAGATGTAGTCGGCATTCTCGGACCGATCGCCCAATGCGGCCGCCACCGAAACCGCTTCGGTCACGCGAGGTCGCTCTTCCTTCCAGAGCCACTCCAGCTCGGACTGGAGCTTCTGGAATCCCGCCCGCGTGATGTAGATGCTTTGCTCGGCCATTTCGATTCGAAGATTTGCATGGTGGGGCGCGGCATTCAAGGCAGAAATGCCCAATCAAGGTCCCGGCTCAATCGAGTCACGCTATGCTTGGACCATGACAGACAATTCGGGCTCCGCTGGTGATTCACGAAGTGGCGCAGAGAATGATTCGGGCAATGGAACGCCCGCATCCAACGACGGGAATTCCTCGAACGCGCGTCCGGAGCGACGTGGACCGCCACCCAACCCGCTCTACCACCCGCTCTTTCTCCCGGTTCTGTTGATCGCCTTTACCTTGTGGTTCGGCTGGGACGGTTTTCTGACGACGGATCCCAAAATGCTCGAGCATCAGAATTTCAACCGCATCATGTTCTACATCATGCTTCCGCTGTCGCTCTTTTTGGTCCCACGCGGGATCAAGGACTTTCGCGAAGAACAGGCGGCCGCGGAGAAGAAGCAGGTAGAAGGCAACTCCGGCTGAAGCTCGAGTCTCCTGCGTCGGCGCCGCATGTAGGTCGACGACCCTTCCTGGTCCCGGACAATATTCGCGCAGGGACGCGCGCCTTCCAACCGATAAGAGATCTCGAACAGCCGGAGAGATCTTTGGGCGCCCCCCCGCACCCCATACGCAGCATCGCCGCTTCTCGGACGATCCTACTCGACCATTCCGAGGCCGGAGACGACGTCACGCTCGACTGCACATCGACCGCCGGAGCGGGCGGTGTAGATGACGGGGCGGTCCAGGCGCCGCAGCCGGGTGACGAATTGCAAGGCCGCTATCGCTATCGCGTTCTGAGACGCCTAGGTCGCGGTGGCTTCGGCTCGGTCTTTCTCGCGCGATGTCTCGATGGACCGGACCCGCAAGACGCGATCGGCGATCAAGAAAGTCCGCCGCAGCTCGTTGCGTTGAAGGTGATGGCGAGGCCCGATGATCCACAGGCTCGCAACTCGCTCAAACGAGAGCTCGCGGCCCTACTGGCCGTTCGCCACGACAGAATCCCCAAGCTCTACGATTGGAACATCGACAGCGAAACCGCATTCGCCGCGATTCAATACTACCCGGCCGGCAGCCTCGCGGACGCCTGGCCCTTTTTCGGACGGCTCTCGGCCGAGCAGACCTGGCGACTACTCTCCGACCTCACCCAGGCGCTAGGCGCCGCGCATCGTGCTTCGGTGCTTCATCTCGACGTCAAACCCTCGAACGTCTTGCTCGACGGCAATGGCGGCTATGTCCTGACCGATTTTGGCGTCTCTCATTCTTCGCGCATGTCGCGAGGCTTGCTGAATCAGGGACAGCTTTCGATTGGGCTCGGGACCCATGGCTACCGTGCACCTGAACAAGCGACGGCCAAAGTCCAATCTTTCGATCTTCGAACCGATCTATGGGGCATCGCGGCAACCGCGTGGGCACTCTTCACGGGCATCGATCTCAATCGCCGACACGACGTTCTTCGCACGCGCGAGCAAGGCAACACCTTCGGTCTCAAGGCGCTCTCGGACATCGCGCTCGACTGTCCCCCTCCGCTCGAAGAAATCGTGATGGGCATGCTCTATATCGATCCTGCCCAGCGCCCTGGCGGTACCGGCGAGGTACTGGCGCGAATCCGTGCAATCGCCAGCGGCTTTGGCCTCGACACCGCAACGATCGCCTCCGCTCGTCGCGACCGCTGCGATCCCGAAGAAGTCCGCGAGGTCATCGAGACCCTGGTCGATCCCCTCTGGGCTTCGATCTGCCGTGGACCCGGATTCGATCGCCATATCATCCACTTCGATGATGGCGAAACGATTGCAGGCGTTTCCGATACCGCTCAGCACACGATCCTGCTCCTGCGTGGCGAGGTCGCCGTCGTGATCGACGACCAGGAGGTTGCCACCGAGTCTCGCGAAGGGACCTTCCTCGGTGCGATCTCCACACTGACGGGCGCCCGACGACATGCGAATCTGCGGGCGAAGGGATCCACCTGGTGTTGCCTCTTCAACGAAGCCGAACTCGAGCAGATCGTGACCTGCAATCCTGCGATTGCGGTCCGAATGGTTCGCAGCATGGCGGATCGCATCGCCAACGGCCCGCCCCGCCACCGTCCTTGAGCACAGTCCGCACTCCACCTAACACACCGTTCGACTAAGGCATACGCCCCAGTCGCCGACT
>Ga0310122_10001999_pt1 | contig 13001 bp, 6 predicted proteins | sample CB6_Bottom_1051__FD_203503 | JGI IMG/M metagenome (GOLD analysis project Ga0310122, IMG submission 203503) | Marine microbial communities from Western Arctic Ocean, Canada - CB6_Bottom_1051 | ecosystem: Environmental > Aquatic > Marine > Oceanic | place: Canada: Western Arctic Ocean | collected...
GGCGGCAGCTATTTCATGGAGTGACGGACGACCCCGCCCGCGCCCCCCGATCACCGTCATCAGGTCCACGTGCCAGTCGCCACCGGCGAAGTAATCGACTCCCTCCCACGGTTTTTCCGGGCGACGCGCAAAATCTGCGGCGCGCACGCCGGCGACCAGGGCCCGTTGGAGGAGAATGCGCAAGTCGGCCGATTCGGAGTTAAATCCTACCAGTTGGGGCTTCTGCTTGCCGACTCCGTCCAGGAATCTGGCGACGATGTCGGTTTCGGTAGCGGTAGCCATATCCTCCCGGGCGGGTAACGACCGAAGCTGCAGGCGCACCCCGTCCCCTTCCACGTACCGCGCCAGTACCGAGATAGAGACGACCCGGCACATCACCGTCTTCAAGTAAGGTCTGGGCTCTTCCTCACTGGCCCCGCCCCGCCGCCACATCTCGGCCACAACCTCCTCGTCGGAAAGCTCTGCCGGGAGGCGGTACACCGCTCGGCCAGTGACCGGATCGGGCACCCACTCAGCATCGAATGCCCAGACTTTGTCTTGTACGGACTTGAACATCCACATCTCCACGGCGCGCAATTCAAGCGCCCATTGGGGGTCGCAAAGCACTGCCATCGATCGCCGGCCAGATCACCACCCCGATCCAACCCGCGCCTGTGCACAGTTCGTGGGCTGGCCAATTAATTGACACGGATGCCCGCTTTTTTATTACATTCTGCTACCCGAGCCCGACATCGAAGGTTGAGGTCAAAGGTGCGGACGGCAAGTTCTGGGTCGCCCGAAACGCCGATCAAACGCACATAAGGGAACTCCTCATGCTCACTATTACGCTTGTCCTGTGCGGCCTGGTGCTGCTCCTCACTCTTCTGAATATGTATCAGTACCTCACTCAGCGCGCCGCTCTGCGAATCGCCGAAATCCTCTACGTGATGACCGGCAACGTCCGCGCCAAATCTCAGGAGGTCCGGCGCGATGGCAAAGATGTCGAGATCATTGAGGCCCATCTGTTCGACATGGCCACCTCCGCTCGCAGCATCCTGCGCGCCCTGGGTCGCAGTGAGGAGTCTCTGGGCCCGGATCCCGCCCTCACCCTCACCACCAACGGCAGTCGATTGTCATCGGACAGCCTTCTCCGGTTGGCCGACAACATCTTTTTTTCAGTGGCCGAGGACCTGCCCAATGCCTCGCTCGAAGAAATCCAGTCCAACGCGCTGGAGCGCTTCCAGAGGCGCGTTCCCAATATGGAACCGGAGGCAAGCCGCAAAATCATCACCGTCATTGCCCATCAGTTTCAGAAGGACAGCAGCCGCAAATCTTCACTCGCGGCCCAGGCTTAACAGAAGCTGGAGATAGGCCCGTTCTCCATCAGTCGGGGATCGCCAACCGACCCATGGCGACGGTCTATAAGCCTCACGCTACCGACACGTAACCCGTTTGCCGCGACCACAGTCCCTTCTCCACTACCACTTCGCCGGTGACGGTGTGCCAGTACGAAGCGTAGTCCGCTACTTGCGCGCCGTAGCGCGCGATCAGAGCCGCTGACGCGGCCGCTGTTGTCTCCGCTACCGGGCCCACCGGCTCGGCGGCGTCGCCAGTCGACGTTATCGTTCCCATCTCCTTGTCCAAAGCAGGCTCGCCCTCTACGGCGCGGTCTGTTTTGTAATCGACGATCTTCCAGCCTTTTCCCTCCACACGGTAGACCAGATCGATGATGCCCCGCGTGACCTGACGCTCGCCCCCTGTTCCAGTAGACAGAGCGATCGGCACCTCCGCGAACACCTCGTTAGCCGCCTGCACCTCCTCCCACAGGGACGAGGACTTCATCTGGGCCAACTCAGCCATCACCTCCCTCACCAGACCTGCGCCCTCGTGCGTGCCCTCCACTGTCCCCTCTACTTCGGCCAGGCTACGGACGTAGGCCTCCTCCTGTCCCAGAGGCAAGTGACCCTTCACTGCCGCCTCAAAAAGCTGGTGGACAATTGCTCCGAATTCCCGGCCGCGCCCGCGCAACTGGGCCGCGACCTCCCACTCCCGAACCTGGGCCTCGGCCGTCACCGCCGTCACTTCGTGCGAAGCGACCTTCACCGCCCGCCAGCGCCGATCCCTTTCCTCACCCTCCAGTTCCAGCTGCTCCACCAGCGAAAGCAGAGAGTTTTTCTCGGCGCTGCGGGCACCGCCACCGTATTCCCCTGCCGGCATCGGCTCCGGCACGAGCTCGAGTTCCGGTACGCTCTCCAGCGCCCCATTGAGGCCGGACCAGGGCCCGCCGCTAGTGCTTCCCCCTCCCCGATAGCGTGACACGACCAACAGATCGCGCGCCCTTGTGGCAGCTACGTAGAGCAGTCGCAACTCCTCCGCCTTGCTGAAGTCTTCCTCCAGGGCACGCTCCTCATCCCATCCCTCCGGCTCAGCCAGAACCGTCGAGGCACCTGTTGCAAACCTCCGCCTCACCACCATCGACAGATACGGCTTCGCCGCCAGACGAGACACGTGCGCCTCGACATCGTGACGGGTGTACGAGGTGTCGCAGGGATCTGCCAGGAAGACGACACGGGCTTCCAAGCCTTTGGCCTGGTGCAAGTTCATGAGCCGTACAACGTCATCCCTTCCCGTTTCCAGGGACATCTCCTCTACCCTGAGGTCGTCCCTGTCGATCAGATCACGCAACTCCCTCAGCACCTGCCCCCAGTCCAGTAACCTTCGCGATTCCCACGTCCTCACCAGGGCCAGAACCCGCAGTAATCCTCCCGCTTGCGACGAGCCCCGTGCAGCGGCCAGCGGAAGCAGGCCGGTATCGGCTAACAGTCGCTCCACTGCCGCGGCCGGTGTCAGTTCCTGGACCCAGATCCAGGCCCGCTTCAGCCACTGAAACGCCTCTCGGACACGACCTGCAAGCTCCGGATCCAATGCCGCTGGTAGCTCCCGTCGCCAGTCGAAAACACCGCCGGCCAGACGGAAATCGTAGAGTTCGTCGTCTCCCAGGCCCACCAGGGTCCCCCTCAGATAGGCGGTCAGGGGGAGCGGATCCCGCGGGTCGTAAACCGCCTCCAACATCTCCACCAGCGCCCGCAGCTCCACCGCTTGCCGAACACTGCCAGCGCCGGTCACGTCGTAGGGAATATCGCGCTCCTCAAGCGCACGGGCGTACACCGACAGCATACCCGTAGTGCGAGTGAGGATCATGAAATCACCCGCGGACGCCTCCTTGGGCAGGACCGCCGCCTCCCCTTCGCCATTGAGTTGGGTGCGTCCACCGATCGCGGCGGCGACAAATCCGGCGATGCGAGATGCATCCGCGGCCGCCACTCGGCGGCGGGGAAAGCGCCCCTCTTTTTCGTGGGTCAGGGCGCGGACCCCCTGGTCGTCGCCGACGAGCCTGTGCGCGTGGAGAGCCTGGAACTCCGCCTGATACCGGCGATCGCAGCGAGCGAAGAGCGGCCCGAAGGCGGTGTTGATCCAAGAGCACAGCCCTCCCCTGGAGCGGAAACTGGTGGTCAGTCGCACGACCTCGCCTCCGCCTTGCACGAGGCGATCGGCCATAAAGCGAAAAATCTCGACGTCGGCGCGGCGAAAGCGGTAGATGGACTGCTGCTCGTCCCCCACCACGAAGAGGCCCCCTGGTCGAGGCTCCAGCTGACGCCAGTCCCGCTGGGCGTTGTCGGTGCTGGTCAGGTACAGCACCATCTGGGCCTGCAGGGGATCGGTATCCTGGAACTCGTCTACGAAAAGCACGCGATAGCGGCGTTGGAAGTACGAGCGCACCGCTTCATTGTCCCGCAGCAGCGCCGCCGACAACTCCAGCAGATCCTGAAATGTCAGCGTGCCCGACACCATGCGCTGACGGCGGTAGGAGGAGAGGGCGTCGTCGACGAAGCCAGCTGCGAGGCGATAGAGGTACTGCCGCCACTGGCGCGCGACCGGCTCGATCTCCGCTGCCAGTTGTGGCAGCAACCTGTCCCGCAGGTGGCGCGCGAAGTCGGCGTTGGGCTGCCAGCGATTAAGCGTGATCTTTGCCGTTGACGGACTCAGAAACTGCGCCAGTATGTGCGCCCTGTCGCCCTCCTTGAGAGGGCTGGCGTATTTGAGAAAATCGCGGGTCGTACTCGCCGTCTGCATGAAGCGGTCTGGATCGCGCGGCAACGGATCCGGCACGTGATCGTCCACATCGTCCAGAAACGCCAGAATTCGCGCCACCGCCGCATCCAGATCCGGCGCCGACGCGGTGGACTTCTTCAGCGGCAGATCGCTGAACTGACAGCGCCTGACAAAGAAGGGGTAGAAATCCTCGGCCTTGACGCCGAGCTCGTCAAAATGCACCAGCCTCTCGTCGCCGACGCCGGCGCGCTCCTTCAGGAAACTGTCCCAGGCAGCGCGCAAAAGAGAGAGTTCCTCCCGCTCCTCGACCTCCGAAAAACCCGGGGTCAAACCCGCCTCCACCGGCCGCTCCCGAAGTAGGCGCGCGCAAAACGAATGGATGGTGCCGATATAACACTGGTCGATGTTCCGAGTCGCGGCGCCCAGGCGGCGCGCCCGATCTCCGGTGGCGGGCTGCTGCAACTGCCGCAGGCGCACAAACAGCCGCCCCCTCATCTCTCCAGCGGCCTTGCGGGTGAAGGTGATGGCCGCCAAGCGCTCCACCGGGGCGAAGCCCTCCGCCACGCAAGCGGCCATGCGCTCCACGAGCTCGTGAGTCTTGCCCGCACCGGCGCCGGCCAGGCAGAGCAGAGAGGTGCCCAACTGGGTGCGGATACAATCCCGGTCGGCCCCGTCGCTCGGCCCCTGCACCCCGTCGCTCGGCCCCTGCACCCCGTCGCTCGGCCCCTGCACTCCGTCGGTTGGCCCCTGCACTCCGTCGGTTGGGGCGTTCATGTCTGCGCCTTGCCCGTGTCGGTAGCCCGGGAAAGCGTGGCTGTCCCCGACGAACTGCCTCCGTACCGCATCTCCTGCTGAAGACCGGTCATCCAGTGATTGGCGCTGGCTTCTACCGTCGCCGGCACCAGGTCGTCGGGCTCGATGCCAGCCTCCACCAGAAAAGCGCGGATGGACTCGCGCGAACCTTCCTGCACTCCTTTCTCCTTCAGCCTTTCAAACTCCTGGACGAAGGTCCGCAGCTGGCCGGTGGTATCGCAGATCGCCTCCAGGTCTCGCTGCGTTTTGCGCTCGTCAGCACATATTCGCCGGAAGTCGCAGAATCTGCACTCATCCGCCTTCTGCAGATGGAGAAATGCGCCTTCCGAGACCATTTCGAACAACGGCTCGAGCAGTGCTCCCAGCTCTTCCGGAGCCGGTGGGACAGACTCGAAGCGTCGACCGAAGCCACGATCTCCAGCAAAGAAATACCCCGAGCTGCGCACCGCGCTGCGCGCTCCCATCTCCTGCACGGCATAGGCGTAAAGCGCCCACTGCAGATGGCTCCCCCCGGCGAGTAGATCGGCGTCATCATAGCCGAAGGTGGAGCCGGTCTTGTAATCCCAGATCTCAAACTCCGCACCCCTTCCTCCGCCTCCCTCATCGCCCCTTCGATCTGGCCCGCGCACCCGGTCGATGCGATCGATGCGTCCCTGCAACATGAACTCGGCCCGCTCCGACAAGCGGATCAGCACAGGTTGCTCGCGGCCACTCAGTTCCTCCGATTCATCATCGGCGTCGCTGTCTGGGACCGCGCTGTCTGGGACCGCGTTGTCTGGGACCGCGCTGTCTGGGACCGCGTTGTCTGGGGTCACGCCGTCGTCTCTAGCCGACCCAAAGGACAGCTCGAAGGCGACCGGATCCACCCATGACATCTGCGCCAGCCGCGCGGACTCGGCGCTCAGAAAGACCCGAGCGGCCCGCTCCAGTCGGGTCAGATCAGCGGCGTGCGCCGCCGGGTACGCGACCGGTACCCTCTCCTCCCACTCAGCCACCTTCTTCGCCAGCATGTCTAACACCAGCGACAGGTGTCGCTCCGCGTGAGGGCGTTCTCCCCGACGCCGCAGGTGCACCATGAAATCGCGGTACAGATCGTGAAGCAGCGTCCCAGCCTCGTACGGCTGCAGCCAGCGCGTCGGTTCCACCTCCGGCTCCTGGGGTGGTCTCAGTCCCAGAACGTAGCGTAGGAAGTAGCGATACGGACACCGAGTCAGCGTCTCCAGCTTGGCCGCTGACATCAGCGGTCCCGATGCCACGATGGCGAGCTCCGGGCGTGGTCGAATCCAGCCGTCGAATCGGGTCAAGGCCCGATGCTCCCGCGCCCGAACCGCCCGCTCGCCGCGGGCCAGGCCCGGAAAGCGCGCCAACACGGCCTGTCTGTACCCGGAGACCCGGTAGACCCTCAACAGCGCCTCGCTTTCGTCCAGGGGCTGCTGCTCCGCCGTCGGCACCGGCCGCAGAACCGTGGGGACAACACCCAACTCCTGTGCCGCCTGCTGGAACAGCGGCGAGGGGTAGGGCTGCCGGCCATCGGCCAGGTTCAATTGCTGGGCGACCAGCGTGATCTTACCCGAGCACATGCCCAGCGCCCGCATCAACTGCCAGACGCGCTCGCCGGGCCGGTGTCTCATCAAGGCCAGCTCTCCCGAAACCGCGACCCGCTCGTCATCCAGCAGAATGGGATCCTCCGCTGCGCCTCCCGGGAAGCGCGACTCGTCCATTCCCAGGATGAACAAGTGGGAGCGTCCGCTGTAACCGGCTCGGTCCAAAGGCGTGAGGTAGAGCCTTCCCGGTCGCGCCACCGACGCGTCCGCGGTATGACCCTCGGTCAGTTCCAGAAGACGCCGCACCAGAAGGTCCAAACTCCCGTGCTGCTCGACCGTCTCTGCCAGTTCTGCCAGGCGATCGACCAACGACTTCAGGCAGCGCCGCTCCCGCTCGCTTTGGGCAGAGACGAAAGTGGTCAAAAACCGCACACACCCATCGACCACCTGCCGCAAACCGGCCTGGGGACCCTCCGGTACCAGATCCAACAGCGAAGCGACCACGCGACGCGCCCGTTGCAGAGAATTCACCGGGTGGCCACCATTTCCGCCGCTGTCCCCTTGTCGCTCACTGCCGGGCTCACGGGACATTGCCAGTCGCTCAAGGCCACGGTCGTATGTCTCCCTGCCACGCACCACACGCGCCTCGGCGAGCAGACTGGCCAACCGGTGCGCCGACACCCCGCCGCCAGCCGACGTCTCCTCCAGCCGCACAACTCCGGTGCGGCACAGGTGAATCAGCTCCCGGACTTCGAAGCCTGACAGGATCCAGCGGCAGAAACCTGCCAGCGCTCTGCCAGGCCGTGTCAGCACCGCCGGGATACCTGCCGCGAATTCAGCGGGTAGATCGAACCTCTCGACGGCATCCAACAGCAACGGCAGGTAAGACTCCCCATCGGTGTAGGCGATCTCCACTGCATCGAGTGGGATGCCCTCACTCAACAACTGCCGCAGTACGCCACGCACTTCATTTTCGGCGCCCACGGCAAGACACAGGGCCACGTCGGTCACGTCCGACGGCTGCAGGCCGGCTGTCAGCAAACAGCCACCGACCCCCACGCCTGCCCCACGCTCGCCATCGCCGTCGGTCGCCCCGATCGCACTCGCGAGCTCGGCCGCCTCGCTTTCATCGTTAACGGCGGGGACCATAGCGCCATCAGCTGGCTTGGCTGGCCGAAACAGGTCTCCCTGCACCAACGCTCCGGGTGAGGGCGCTATCTTTTTTCGTCGGCGCCGCCTGGCCACCACCGCTGGCGCTGGTGAAGACGCTCGGTCACCCTCAGAGGGAGCGGCCCTCCCCCGGGAGGGGGCTGCCGGGAACGGCACCTTGGCGAAGCGGCGCGCCGCGCTGAGAAGGGGTGGCGGCAGACCGTAGTCCCGGCGACCGAGGCGGCATAGATTGTCTCCCCCCACCGCGATTACGTATCGGTGGGCGAGTTCGGACAGAGGCGTCTCGTCCATGATGGCGTACGCAACCTGCCCACCGCCAACGCCTCTATCGACATGGGTTGGATGAGGAGACTCGATCAAACGGAGAGCCTCGGTCAAAAGGCGTGCTTGATCGTAGAGCTTCTCCTCCTCGAGATGAACGAGGTAGCGCTCGTACACGCGCGCTACCGGCCCGGCTTTCGGTAGGGGCACCGACCCTTGACGCAGGCGCTCGGGCCGCAGACCGGCCAGGCGCATGGCGTGAAGGGTCCGTTGAAACGAGCGCACTAACCCGCCCCCGGCCAGTTGTTGGTCGGCGAAGTACCCTCCCGGCTCTTGGACCACGCCTTCCTCCACCGCCCGCTCCAGAATGAACAGCCCGGCGTCCTGTCCCAGAGGACGCCAGCCGGCGCACCGGAGGGCAGGTCCGGCGATCTCCTCGGCGTGCTGCACCGGTGTCAGCGTGCGGAGATTGACAAAAGGATGACCGGCGCAAGCTAGGGCGGTGGTCAGATTGTACCCCGCCTGGGCCGCGGGGACGAAGAGGAGCTTTGGTCCGATCGGGTGAGCGGCACAGAAGGTGGCTAGTTGACGGATGTGATAGGAGGGCACTGCCAGTGACCGTTGGTGAGAGTATTTCCAAAAAACGATTGGGGCCGTGGCGGACGACAACCACAGCCGGGGAGAGGAAGGAGTTGGAATATAGGCAGAACACGACCCCGGTGCAGGGGGGTGGCCTCGCAAAGAGTGGCCACGGAGAGCGTAATCAGAGGAAGTCGGTGTTGATCTCCACGCCGAACCCCGGGCCGTCCGGCACGGTCAGATATCCATTATCCGCCTGCGGTTCGCCCCGCCACAGTGTCTGGCCACCCGTTCCGCCGGAACCGATGACCAGTTCGGCCAGATCCTCACCCGCTCCACTGGCGATCAGATGCAGGCCCCACACTTCACCCCCCCGGTGAAAGACGACCGCCAGGCCGAGGCGGCGAGCGAGATCGACGATGCGTCGCGCCGCGGTCAGGCCGCCGCACCAGGTCACATCCGGCTGCCACAGGTCCAGTGCTCCCGCACGCGCCACCTCCGCGAACCCGTAGTGGGTGAACTCGTGCTCGCCGCCGGCCAGCAGAGAGGGCCGGATACGCGTCCTCAGCGCAGCCAGATCCTCCAGTTCATCGGGGAGCAGCACGTCCTCCAACCAGTAGACATCACTTTCGCGCAATGCTTGGGCCATCGAAACGGCCAGTGCTGGCGTCCACGACATGTACGCATCCACCATGAGCAGCGCCTGGGGACCCAGCATCTGTCTCGCTTGTGTAGCCCATTCCACGGCCACGGACACCGCCTCCTTTTCTGCATCGGCAGCCTCGCTGGGCGTCGTCGTTGCCCGCGGCTGAATCGACGTCTTTACCGCAGTGAAACCGCTATCGCGGCTCCTCGACAGCTGACTCCCCGTGGCGTAGGCACGAATGCGATTCCTTTCGCCACCACCTCCCAGAAGTTCGAACACCGGCTTGCCGGCAAGCCGTCCGGCCAGATCCCACAGAGCCAGATCAATGCCGCTGAGAGCCATGATGGCGATGCCGCGCCGGCCGTACGGGACACAGGCTTTGTAGAGCTCGTCCCAAGTGCGGGCGATCCCCTCTTGGTCGGCTTCCACTTCCCGGCCCAGCAGGAGGTCGCGAAAGTGGCCGTTGACGACGCGCACAGCTCCCTCGCCGCCGCCTCCATACCCCCAGCCACAGACACCTGTGTCGGTATCGATCCGGACCGCGATCTGCCAGAAGTGCGTGCGCCAGGAAGATCCGACGTGGTGGTTTTTTGGGTAGACGGCGTGGACTTCGGTGATTCGCATCGGGTAGCCTAGCTTTTCACAGTAAGCGGCAGGCGGAACGTCGCCGGCAAGCCGAGCTCGATGACGAACGGACGTTCAACTATTGCTTGGGCGGACTTGGACACCAACCACGGCTCAATAGCTCCTGAGTCAATTAAAGCGAAGAATGCCGAAATCGTCGGGACTGTGCCCGCCGCTGGTATAGGTACGCACCCACTGACTGTATTCGGACCCTCTGAAGACGCGGACGAAATTGAGTCCCCACAGGTCGCCGGTACGAGGGCGTGGCACATCCTCCTGACCCAGGGAGAGGCGGTACTCGACCGACCAGTGATCTCGACCGACATAAGCCGCGGCAGAAGCGGCCGCATCCCAACGCACATCGCGCTCGCCAACCCCATCCTCCACCCAGCCATCCGACACGGCCCCGTTGCTGTTGATCCCCACGTGGAGATAACCGCGGTGATCGAAGCCGGGGTCGATAAAAATCTCGACGATATCGTCGTACCAGAGGAGGCCGTCCTTGGCCGAAATTCGGGCCACTATACTGTCGGGTGCCGCGTCAAAGCCCTGGAACCCGACGTATAGATCCTCTTCACCGTAGGCGACGCAAATCCGCGTGCGCACATCCGACGGCACCGCGGCGAAATGCTCACTGCTATACTGGAAAAAGGAGTCGGCACAGGCCGCCTGTTGCCACAGCGGCTCGTTCATCTGACCGTCGATCACCGGCGCCTCCCGCAACTTCGGCGCGTCCAGCACCATGCCGTGTTGCCGCAGGAGCTGCAGCCCCTTGTCCTGGCTGTAATTGTCGAAATAGAAGCGCGCCATGCGGTAGTTGGCGCGCTTGGAACTGGGGGAGTAGGCGACCGCCTTCGCGAACAGTGATTCCGCCTCGGCCAACTGCCCACGAAGCGAGCGCTTGCGGGCCTCCTGAATCCAGGCATCGACGAAACCTTCCACGCGAATCGTCGCCTCGCGTTTAGCGCCTCTGTGGGGGTCGGTGGCCAAACGACGGGAGTCCTCCCGAAGCCGCTTGACCTGCACCCTGTCCAGCTCGTCGGCCATCTGACCCAGGGCCCAGATGGACTGGAAGCGGACCTCGCCATCGGTGTCCTCGAGTGCTGCAAAGAGCGCCTCAATTCCACTGGTGTGCTGGAACAGCCCGAACTTGTGGGCAATGCGAGCCTTCACCCTGGGGTCCGGGTCGGTCTCGAGGTGGGCGAGCAGCGCGATCTCGATCCGAGGATCGTCGACGCGTGTTAACAGGCCGACCAGAACCTCGGCCAATTGCGGCCGGCCGGTGGCAAAGAGAGGATTCTCCAAGGCCTCCAACAACGGGTCCACAGCGCGATCCTTGGCCAGCAGGAGTTCTTGCCTTCCCGTCTCGCGCTCCTCCACCGAGGCCGCCCCAAGCTTTCGAACACTGTCGTCAATGGAAGGACCGCAGGCGCAAGTGAACGACAGGACAAGCGCAATTCCCACTCTCCTCCTCATGTCCCCCTCCTGTTCTGGCAACTTCAGTCACTGACGCTTGAAAAACTCGTCGTACAGTGACCGCACCGCTGCGGGCGCATCTTCCTCCTTGATGCCGAACATCATGCTCACTTCGCTGGACCCCTGATTCATCATCTCCAAATTCACGCCGCTGCGCGCGAAGGCCGCCGTCGCCCTCGCCGCCAGCCCTACCGCGTGACGCATGCCCTCTCCCACCACCATGACCAAGGCCAGGCCGCGCTCCACCGACACTTCGTCCGCCTCCAACTCGGTGCGGATGCGCCGCAAGACGCGCTCTTCGGTGGCGTGATTGAAGACCTCCTCGCGCACGATAACGGAGAGATTGTCGATCCCGGAAGGAGTGTGCTCAAAGGGAATGGCCTCGTCTTCGTAGATGGCCAACAGACGGCGACCAAAGCCGATTTCCCGATTCATCAGATACTTGCTGACATAGACGCTGCAGAATCCACTGGTGGCGGCGATACCGACCACGGGCTCCCCCTCCACCTCTCGCTCGGCGACGATGAGAGTCCCGGCGCCATCCGGATTCTCGATATTTTTCACCGCCACGGGAATGCCGGCGTGAAAAAGCGGCTCGAGAGCCTCGTCGTGAAAAACTGAGAATCCGGCGTAGGAGAGCTCGCGCATCTCCTGGTAGGTAATCACAGCGATCGGTCGGGGATTTTCGACAACGGTGGGGTTGGCGGCGAAAACACCATCTACGTCGGTGAAATTTTCGTACACCTGGGCACCCACAGCCGCCGCCAGGATGGCGCCGGTGATGTCGGATCCCCCGCGGGGGAAAGTCACCAGTCTACCCGCTTCGGTATAGCCGAAAAAACCGGGGAATACGGTGATTCCCGGGCGTTCCCTCAGTGTTCTCAAGCGCCCGTAGGAAGCCTGCAGTACGCGGGCATTGCCGGCCTCCCCGCTCAGGATCAGTCCCGCCTCCAGCGGATCTACACAGTGGGTCTCCGTGCCGTTCGCGCGCAAGTACTCGGCGACCAAGCGGGCACAGTTGGCCTCCCCTGCCGCTTTCAGGGTGTCCTTGAAAAGGCCGTCGTCGGCCGTAGGCAGGTCCAGCCGGGCCCGCAAATCCGCCGTGATCGCCTCGAGGCACTCTTGGGCAAGATCCAATTGGGTCCCAATGGCGCTAAAGCGCTCGATGACGCGCGCTATTTCGGCGGAGCCGTTTCCCCCGCTGAGACGGGCCTCGGCAGCGGCGATAAGAAGGTCGGTAACCTTGGGGTCGCCGCTGGATCGCCGGCCAGGGGCCGAGACCACGATAAGACGGCGCTGGTCATCGCGACCGATGATGTCGGCAATCTTTCGTATCTGGGCGGCCGTGGACAGCGAGCTGCCGCCGAACTTGGCGACCTTCACGGCATGACCCCTTGCCGACCCCGCCCGACGGCGTCTCGTTCTGTCATTGCTCCAGCATCTCCGGGAAGTGCTCCCGGTACCAACGCTGCAAGGCCTCAACATCGCCCAGAGTGGCGGCGGGGTACGGCCCTCGGCTCTTGAGCCCGGTTTTCAGAAAACCGCCGGCGCGGCCCCCCATACGGTCGTAAGCGGTGTCGGTGAACCCCTTCGGTCCAAAATAAGCCGACAGATAGTCGCTCAGACTCTGCAACTTGGGAGCCGCCTGGCGCAACTCCTCCCACTTGCCCTCCCTCAACTTCGCCCACAGGCCCAGGACGTAATTGGGATTCCAGTAGACCAGAGCGCTACAGCAGCCGATGGCCCCCCGCGGGCCCAGGTCCGGCCAGCGATCTTCGGACACGAATACATTGACG
>Ga0310122_10002001_pt1 | contig 12999 bp, 12 predicted proteins | sample CB6_Bottom_1051__FD_203503 | JGI IMG/M metagenome (GOLD analysis project Ga0310122, IMG submission 203503) | Marine microbial communities from Western Arctic Ocean, Canada - CB6_Bottom_1051 | ecosystem: Environmental > Aquatic > Marine > Oceanic | place: Canada: Western Arctic Ocean | collected...
GGCAAAGCATGCCTTTTGAGTAGTGTATGTCTTCGGTAAGGTGCAAATAACGTTTGGTGTGTAGCTTGGGTTGGCCATTCCCTTGTGCATCAAAAGTAGCTTGGTATTCTGTCTCCATTAAACCTTGGTATGACACCCCTATACGTTTTCCTCTGTTATGACAAGTGGTACAAGTCTCTACAGGGATACCCGAATAATTGATGTCATGCACAGAAACTTTGACTTCGCGAGAAGACTGTATGGCATGTACCAACATATGTCCATCTTCTTTTTTAGAAATGCTTTTGTCATCTCCTTCATAAAGCCCTGCATTGGAGTAGGGAATGTGACAAGAAGCACAGCCAATACCTCGGTAGTCTCCTCTACGTTCACGCCCTTTGCCTCCTGTGTGACAACGCAGGCACTCTTGTCTTAGGTAAGTGTATACTGAGAGTGTTGGGTCTTTTTCAACCTCTTCTGCTGTGGGTGCGGCTGGGAGTTCTTTGGTCTCTGCTAAAAAACCTTGGGGTTCAAGTTTGGCAAGTTTATCCATGTATTCTTGGTAAGATTTTGTGCCTAAACGTTTGTGTGGATCCGGAGATTTTCCTCCAAAGTTTGTGTAAGTATGTTTGTAGCCTTCTTTAGCACCAAAACCCCAAAGTGCCCCATGGATTTTGCCTTGTTCTGTAGCCATAAGATTATTCTCTTGGGCAGCCACTTGGTTGGGGTGACACATGCCACAAGTATTTTTGTTTATCCAAGGAGAGGCAGGGTAAGGGTAAAATGCCTTAGGCCCTTGGTTTTCTTTAAAGTATGCAATGCTCCCTTGGTGGGCTGCACTTTTTTGCGTGGCTTCTGGGCTTCCACCATGACAAACAATACAGTCATTGCCTTTGGCTCCAGCTTCATCTGCTTTTTGTAAAATGGCTTGCATCATGCCAGAGTTTTTGTCACGTATGTCTTTAATCCCCACATGACAAACAATACACTCATTTTGCAAAGCACCAAATAAAAGCCCCACACTCAAGAGGGTTAAAAATATAATTTTTTGCATTTCCACAAACTCCTACGCGAATTACGTTATTATAACCACTATTCATAATAATTTTACCCCTTTAATGGTATAATTCGCCTAAGATATTTTGAAATAATGGACTATATATGAGAAAACTCCTTCTACTTGGATCTATACTGTTCCTCTCTTTTGCAGAGGCTAGAATGTTAGACGCTATTGCCATCATTGTTGAGGGTGAGCCTATCACCACTGCAGAGATACGTGCCATCAAAACACAAATGGGTGTTTCAGACAAACAAGCAAGAGAAATGCTCATTCAAGACCGCCTACAAAAGTCGGCCATAAAAGACATTGAAATCGATGAAAAACGCATCGATGAAAAAATCACTTCTATTGCCAAACAAAACAACCTTACTGTCCCAAAAATGCAAAAGATTTTAAAACAGCAAGGCACCTCATGGACCAAATACCGTAAAAGCATTAGAGAAGCTTTGAAAAAAGAGAAGTTTTTCCAAAAAAACATTCTTGCGTCCATCCCCACACCTACAGAAGAGGAACTAAAACGCTATTACAATAACCATAAAGAAGACTTTGTTGCCCCTTCAAGCGTGAGCCTTATTGAGTACTCTGCAAAAACGGAAGCTGCTTTAAAAAACTTTTTAACAACTAAGAAGTTAACTTCTAGCGTGCATAGTAAAAAAGTGACGAAAAAGACCAAGGGTATGAACTCTGCACTGCTTGGAAGCATCTTACAAACACAAGATGGTTCATACACACGTCCACTCAATGCTGGAGACCGTTACATCTCTTACAAAGTACTTTCTAAAAATGGCCAAGGTGCCATGCCTTTTGAAGCAGCCCAAGGTGCAGTGGGTGCAAGATGGAAACAGGAACAAGAAAACAAAGCGATGAAAGATTATTTTCAAAAGCTCAAAACCAATGCTGATGTACAAGTCATCAGATAAACAGTAAAAGATAAAGAGGAAGTAAAATGGGATTAAAAGCGGATACATGGATACGTGAAAAATCGGTAAACGAAGAGATGATTAGCCCTTTTTGTGAAGGCTTAGTGGGGGAAGGTGTGGTCTCTTATGGACTCAGTTCATACGGGTACGATATCCGTGTCACTGACGAGTTTAAAATTTTTACCAACATCAATGCGGAAGTGGTAGACCCTAAAGACTTCAATGAAAACAACGTGGTGGACTTCAAAGGTGATGTCTGCATTGTGCCACCCAACTCTTTCGCTTTGGCTAGAACAGTGGAGTACTTCAAAATGCCTAAAGACACTTTGGCTATTTGTTTAGGAAAAAGTACTTATGCACGCTGTGGGATTATTGTGAATGTGACACCTTTTGAGCCAGGTTTTGAAGGGCATATTACTATTGAAATTTCAAACACGACACCACTTCCTGCAAAGATTTATGCCAATGAAGGCATTGCCCAAGTACTCTTTTTTCAAGGAGACGAAATGTGTGAAGTCAACTATGCAGACAGAAAAGGGAAATACCAAAGTCAAACAGGTATCACCCTACCACGTATTTTAAAAAAAGACTAAACTCTTTTTTTAAGTCTTAGAAATAAAGTAAATGCAACTCTTGCATGAGCCAAGAGCTGAAGTTGTCCTAGTGACAACGTAGTGATTTGAACTTTGTTCAAATCACGTCCCATCAATCAAAAACTTTTACCAATCCCTAAAGAAAACTTATATTGAATCTCATTTTGTATCCCTGTGTAATCTTCATACACAGGTAAAGAGAATGCTGCGTATGCAGAGTAATTGTTATTGCTCGTAAACTGTACACCTGTGGTAGCAAAAATGATATGATGTCCTGTATTTTCTACATCTGCACTGTAAATAGAGTCTGTTTGCACATACTCACCGTTAAATTCTAGAAAAACATCCACCGCATAATCAAATGCTTCATGCTCATGTTTTTCACCAAAGACATGGTCGTGTTCTTCTTCAATCACTTTGTAAGAAAATGCCACATTATAAGAGAAAATGTCTCCTAGAGTAGAACCAAAATCTCCTTCACCATTGTACTGGTACAATGCAGACGAAAGCAGTGAAAAGTGTTCAAAATCATGGCTAAGTGCTGCACCGGCAAAGTAATCCCATGAGCCTGAACCTGGTTGAAGGTCTGCTTCAAGTAACTCATCCCCGTCATAGAGATCTGTTTTTCCTGTAGGTGCCTTTATTCCAGCCAATAAGGCAAACTTTGTTTTCTTCTCGTCATACATTTTATACTGCAAAATGGCTGACATATCGCCAATACCGTCTATATCTCCATGCTTATGTATATCTGTATGCGCATCATGATGCTCACCTGCACGGACATTATTACGCAAAAGGTAAGGCAATGACATATTGAGTGTCACATCGTCTGTAATTCCATAAGAGAGTGAAAGCGAATAGGTTTTGATATTGTCAATACTGTGAATATGTTCAGCGCCATTGTTTACCGCATCTTCTATTTCGGCATCACTCAAAACATGGTTGTTTAACTTTTCTGCATTAATCCCCATGTAAAAGCCACCCTCTTCCATAGTATCTGCAGACATGGTATACACCGCACCTGAGCCCCCAGCACCTAAAACGTGTGAAGCATTACAAGACCAAGAAAGGACCGATGACCCCAGTAAAATAAAAAGTGATTTTTGAATTGTTGTTTGCATAGTAATGGCTCCTGGAAATAATTTTGCAAGTATATCCTAGCAAACCTAATTGAGTCTTAATGAGAAATATTTATACACGTTTTTATAGATTTGTGTTACAATGCCAAAAATCCCTATATATAAAGTAAGGCATTATGAAAAATTTAATTATTGTTGAATCACCGGCAAAAGCACGGACCATTACCAATTTTCTTGGAAAGGACTATAAAGTCATCGCTTCCAAAGGACACATCAGAGACTTACCCAAAAGCACATTTGGTATCACAATCGATGATGAGACAGGAGACTTAGTACCAAAGTACTCCATCCCAAGAGATGCTAACCCCACGGTGAAAGAACTTAAAAAACTTGCAAAAGAAGCTGAAGTTGTCTTTATCGCAACCGATGAGGATCGCGAGGGAGAAGCCATTGGGTACCACATTGCCAAAGCCATAGGGAAAGAGCCTACAGAGCTTCCACGTATTGTCTTTCATGAAATTACAAAGTCTGCCATTCAACATGCCTTGGAGACAGCAAGAAAAATAGATATGGACTCTGTAGATGCCCAACAAACCAGACGTTTACTTGACCGTATTGTGGGGTATAAACTCTCCCCTTTACTTGCTTCAAAAATCCAAAAGGGTCTAAGTGCAGGACGTGTTCAGAGTTCTACACTTAAAATTGTTATTGAAAGAGAACGTGAAATTAAAGCCTTTCAACCTGAAGAATTTTGGACCATTGATACACTTTTTGAAAAAAATATTGATGCGTCTATTTATGACTATAATGGTCTTAAAATTGAAAAACTCACCGTCAAAAATGAAGCGGATGCCACAGAAATTGTTGAGGCAGCAAAATCTGAATCTTTTGTCGTTATTTCCCTTGAGAAAACAAAACGTAAGACCAAAACACCCCCACCATTTATGACGTCAACCTTACAACAAGCAGCCTCAACGCAACTTGGTTTTTCTCCAAAGAAAACGATGATGGTCGCACAAAAACTTTATGAAGGTGTGAAAACAGACCAAGGCACTATGGGGGTGATTACCTATATGAGAACCGATTCTATGAACCTTGCAAAAGAAGCGGTCACTGCTGCACGTGAATACATTCAAAACACTTATGGAGACAAGTACCTGCCAAGCAAAGCAAAAAACTATGTCACCAAGTCTAAAGGGGCGCAAGAAGCGCACGAAGCTATCCGTCCAACCCTCATACACTTTGATGCAAAGTTAGCTGCAGATTACCTCTCTTCGGATGAACTCAAGCTTTATAGACTCATTTACAACCGTTTTTTAGCCTGTCAAATGACAGAGGCGGAATTAGAGTCTCAAAGCATTTTATTTAAAGGGGACAAATGTACCTTTAAAGCGAGTGGAAGAAAACTTCTTTTTGATGGTTTCTACAAAGTCACAGGGCACGGAGACAAAGACAAACTTTTACCAGACTTGGAAAAAGGACAAAATGTTTCTCTTGATGACATCAAGCCAGAACAACACTTTACAGAGCCTCCTGCCCGTTACAATGAAGCCAGCCTCATTAAAAAACTTGAGTCTCTTGGCATTGGGCGTCCAAGTACTTATGCACCAACTGTCACCACGTTGCAAACGCGTAAGTACATTGAGTTAGAGAAAAAACGTATTCACCCTACAGAGATTGCCTTTACCGTAACAGAGATGCTTGAAGAGCATTTTCCAGAGATTGTAGACTCTGGTTTTACCGCCAAGATGGAAGAAACACTCGATGAAGTAGCAGAAGGTAATACCGATTGGCAAACCATTTTAAAAGCTTTTTATACACCATTTTTACAAAAAGTTGAAGAGGGTAAAAAGAACATTAAAAGTTTAAAAATCGCCATTCCAACGGGAGAAGACTGTCCCAAATGTTCTTCGGAACTTTTACTTCGTAAAGGACGTTATGGTGAGTTTATTGCCTGTTCAAACTTCCCTAAGTGTAAATACACCAAAAATACGGATGGTACAGAAGTAGAAGGTCCTGAAGAGACAGACGAGAAATGTGACAAATGTGGTTCAATGATGGTCATTAAGAACTCTAAGCGTGGAAAATTCCTTGCTTGTTCTGCTTACCCTAAATGTAAAAATGCCAAATCTTTAGAGCCTGCACGTGAACTGACGGTACCTTGCCCTGAATGTGGAGGCAAACTCCAAGAGAGAGAAGGAAGACGTGGGAAGTTCTTTGGTTGTACCAACTATCCTAAATGTAAGTTCATTGCAAACTTTGAACCTGTAGACAAAAAATGTCCAGAGTGTGACTACACCATGGGTAAAAAAACACTCAAAGCGGGTGATGTCTATGAATGCTTCAAATGTAAAACAAAAGTGGAGGCTTAGTCATGTCTAAACAAATATTTCTTTGTGCCATCAACAACATACTCTCAGGAACCTGTGCGGAAGACTGTAAGTTTTGTACCCAATCTGTGCGTTACCATGCAGACATTGAGCGCTACAAGTTTAAAGAGATAGCCCAAATTGTAGAAGAGGCCAAAGTTGCCAAAGCGAATGGAGCTTTAGGCTACTGTTTGGTCACAGCAAGCAAAGGTCTTGATGATAAAAAAGTAGACTTTGTTGCGCGTGCAGCCCATGCTATTAAAGCAGAAGTAGAAGGTCTAAACCTCATTGCTTGTAATGGAACCGCTACAAAAGAGCAACTCAAATACTTACAAGAGAATGGCATAGACAGTTACAACCATAACTTAGAGACTTCGGAGCGTTACTACGCAGAAATCTGTTCTACACACCCTTGGTCTGAGCGTTATGAGACTTGTGAAAATGTGAAGTCTGTGGGAATGGCTCTTTGTTCTGGTGGTATTTTTGGTATGGGAGAGACGGAAGAAGATAGAAATTCATTGCTTGACTCTATTGCTTCACTTTCGCCTGAGTCTACACCCCTTAACTTTTACCACCCTAACCCTGCTTTGCCTATTAAGACAAGAAATATTGAACTTGATGAAGCTGTGGCTATCATCAAAAAAGCACGTGCTTTATTGGGGGAAGAGAGACTACTCATGGTTGCAGGAGGAAGAGAACTGCTCTTTAATGGTAAAGAACACCTCATGTTTGAGTCTGGTGCCAATGCCATGGTCATTGGGAACTACCTGACCACTGAAGGCATCTCTGTGAGCAAAGACCAAGCCATGTTAGAGGCCTTAGGCTTAGAGGTAGCCACAAGTTGTGATACACACTAGTATTACACTTATACTCATCCTCTCTTTGCTCATATGGGGAAGCCCTTTTGTGGCTAAAATCTTACGCCTTCCCATACCTGCTGTTGAAATCATCTTAGGTTCGTTGGTGGCGTACTTTGGCTTTATTGGGCACAACCAATACTTTGACCTCATTGCAGAAGTAGGTTTTTTGTACCTCATGTTTTTAGCGGGTATGGAGGTGGATCTCAAAGAGATTACCCGAAGTCCCAAAATCGTCATACAAAAATCCATCCTATTTTTAGGCTTAATGGTTACTTTCTCCATCCTTTTTGGTTTTATCTTTGATCTGCATACCATTGTCATCATTTCCATGCCTCTTATCTCCATTGGTTTGTTAGCAACACTCTCTAAAGTGTATGGTAAAGAGGAGTCTTGGATACGTTTAGCCATTATTGCTGGTGTTCTAGGGGAAATCTTGAGTATTGCAGCACTCACCGTGTTTGATGCTGCTTCTAGCACAGGTTTTAACCTAGAACTTTTTATCAAAATCTCTTATTTGATTGTGTTTATTTCTGTCATTTATATGTTATATAAAATACTTCATCTTCTTTTTTGGTGGGCACCAGAACTCAAGGGTATACTTGTACCTAAAATGGACACCTCTTCGCAAGATGTACGTCTAGCCATGTCGCTCTTTTTCATCCTTATTGCAGTCATGCTCTCACTTGAGCTTGAACTGGCCCTAGGTGCCTTTATTGCAGGGATTGCAATCTCTGCATTCTTTCACCATGAAAAAGCCTTGGAAGAGAAGATGTCTAGTCTAGGTTTTGGTTTTTTAGTACCCCTGTTTTTTATACATGTAGGGGCTTCTTTTGACTTAAATGCTTTGCCTTTGGAAGGTGTGGTTTCAGGCGCACTGCTCATTACAGTACTTATGCTTGTCTCACGTTTACTTGCGGCAATTGTATTGAGGGGGATTTCTGGATCGAAAGATGCTTTACTTGTCGGGCTTTCTTTGTCGATGCCACTGACACTACTTGTAGCAGTTGCTACCATTGGGTATGAGACTAAACTCTTAGATTTATTGACCTATTATCAACTTATTTTGGCGAGTATCTTTGAGATTTTAATCTCAATGACACTCATTAAAGCCATCCAAGCAAAAATACTACTCGGAGGAAGAGACTAGTCTTGGTAGTCTGCTTTGCTCATTTCTTTCACTGCATCTGCATAAATAACATCTGCTGCTTTGGTTTCTTCTACGTACTCACGTGATACGTTAATGTCTGAAACAGCTGTGCCTTCAGCACTCTTTTTAGCTTCTGTAACTACCGCTACCTTTTCTACTCCCGTACTCTCTAATGCTGTTTTTGATGCTTCTAACTTAGCGTCTTCTTTCGCTTTAGCAATTTTCTCAGCTCTTTGTTTTTCGTAAGCTGCAACTTCACGTTTCTCTTCTTCTTTTGCTTGTGCTGCTTTTCTGATAGCATCTTTTTTAGCTTGTTCTTGTCTTGCAAGTTCAACTTTGGCAGCTTCTGCTTTTTCTGCTTCTTGTTCTTGTTCTTGTACTGCTAATTTGTCTGCAACCATTTTTTGTTCTTCTTTTGCATCTTTTAACGCATCTTCTGTTTTTTTGATGGCGCTAAGTAATGCTGCTCTCTCAACATCTGTTTCACTCAAATCTTTTTTGACTTCAGTCACAGCTGCTGTTTCTTTTGTTGCTTCCACTACTTTGACTGCAGGTACTTCTTCTGTTTTTTCTGCAACGGCTGTTTCTTCCACAGCTGTTTGGTCTACCTCAGATATTTCATCTTCATCTTCGTCCTCGTCTGCATCCAAATCAGAATCATCATCTAATTCATCTTCTGCAAGTTCTTTGGCTTCTACCATTTTTTGCAATTCTGCCAACATTTCTGTTTGCTCTTGCTCAATCTTACCCAAGTTCTCTTCCAAATCAAATGGATTTTCCGATGCATGTGCACTCACAAATAATACCGCTAATACTGCCCATAAATATTGTCTCATACGTTAAACTCCTAGTCCTTATTAAAATACTCTAAATATCCTAGCATTATTCTAGGTTATTCACAATATTCCATATAGCATAGCATACTATATTACTCTTTAGCTTCTAATTGTTTTAATTCAAAATATACTTTTTGCAGTTTTTGATTTTCTTGTTTAAAACGTTTTTCACTTTGACTCAAGTCTTCTTTTTTCTTATGTAAACGGTTAAGTGCGCTCCAAGAGTTATCACCATAGTCCAACAATACCCATGCATACGTAACAAAAAGAACCAAACCAAGTACCGTGAGTACAATGGCTTTAAAAGAGAGTCCTGCAAGATTTTCCTCTTCTTCTTTTTGTAACATACGTCAAGAACCTACTTTGTAAAAAGTGAAGTACCTAGGTATTCAAATTGACCTAGTTCTGCTTCTATTTCCAAAAGTCTATTGTACTTGGCAATTCTATCTGAACGTGCCGTTGAACCTGTTTTGATTTGTCCTGTATTAAGGGCTACGGCAAAGTCTGCGATGAAAGTATCTTCACTTTCACCTGAACGGTGAGACATGACACAGTTGTATCCATTTCTTTGTGCTAGACGTACGGTTTGCATGGTTTCAGAAACAGTACCAATTTGATTTGGTTTAATCAAGATGGAGTTCGCTGTATCTTTTTCAATACCCTCTGCTAAAATCTTCACATTGGTTACAAACAAATCATCACCAACAAGTTGCACTTTATCACCAAGTACTTCGGTATGGTGTTTCCATCCATCCCAGTCACTTTCATCTAGCCCATCTTCAATAGAAACAATAGGATACTTCGCACATAGATCAGCATAATATGCGGTAAGTTCAGCCGCTGTGATTTCTCTGTTTTCAGACTTCAATACATACAGTCCTTTGTCATTAAGAAGCTCAGATGCAGCCACATCAAGGGCAATTGCTATCTGCTCTCCTGGTTTATAGCCAGCTGCTTCAATGGCTTTAATGATGACTTGAATCGGCTCTTCATTTGATTTGAGGTTTGGTGCAAAACCACCTTCATCTCCAACTGCAGTACTCTCACCCATCTCATCGATGATTTTTTTAAGGTTATGGTAGACCTCAGTACAAGCTCTAAGCCCTTCTGAAAATCTCTCAAATCCTACAGGCACGACCATATACTCTTGGAAGTCCACAGAGTTGTTTGCATGTTCACCACCATTGATGATGTTCAACATTGGCACAGGCATTACCACGGCATTTGCCCCACCTAAGTAACGGTATAAAGGTATTTTTAAACTTGCTGCTGCTGCACGAGCGACTGCCATAGAAACACCAAGTACGGCATTGGCACCTAAGTTTCCATAGTTCTCTGTACCATCTACTTCTTTCATGGTCAAGTCGATTTCAGCTTGGTTAAAAGGACTAAGCCCTACCAATGCATCATAAATCGCATTGTTTACATTTTCACAGGCTTGAAGTACCCCTTTACCCATGTAACGGTCTCCACCATCACGAAGTTCTAAGGCTTCACGTTTCCCTGTACTTGCTCCTGAAGGCACAATTGCTTTTTCCACTGTCCCATCACTTAAACTCACTGTTACTTTAACTGTAGGGTTACCTCTAGAGTCCAGTACTTCTGTTGCTACGATTTCATCGATAAAAACCATTTATATACCTTTAGTTATAATTAATGCTCTTATTTTAGCCAAATTTACCCTAGTTTTGAATGAAGCAAAGTATCGTCTGTGTTGAAGGAGTGTATCGCTATGTGGGAAGGAGTAAAAAAGCTTTCAGAGACAAAGAAAAAATAGATTTTCTCTTTGTCTCGAGAGGATAGTTAAGAATGGATAAATGATCTAGAAATTAAACGATACACCTATTTTAGGCCCGTACATATCAAAATCTTTTAGCAAGCTACCATTGTCTGCTTCATAATGAATATAACGGTATGTTGCTAACAGATTTCCCCAGTTAAAGCGGTATCCTACACTCACCTCTGCTTGATATGTCAAGTCTGCATCCCCCGCACCGATATCAAAAAGGTAAGGCACATACCAGTTTTCAGATAAGTTTATATACCCTTTTATACCCACTAAAGCATCTGTAAATTCAGAAGATGGAGAAAAGGTTTTATCTCTATTGTTCAAAAAGAGGTCAATATCTAGATCTAAAGCAAAATAACGTACCCCTGCAATCACATCTAAACATCCCGCAGAACTCTCCATAATATTGTAACCAGCATACCCACTCACAAGCCAAGCACTTAAGTCTTGTTCTGAACCTACTGTGAGTGTTTTGTTAAGAGGTAAGTCTACTGTTACAGACTGTTCATCAGACATACCAAGGTAAATACCATCTATCAAAAAAGACCATTTTGCTTTTCTGAGCTCATAGCTTCCCATAAACACTACATCTATGTTATCCAATACCGAAGACTTTCCTTCTGCGTCAGGGTCACTTGGACTATCTGGGTTCCCTGGAAGGTCATATGTTAATGTACCTCCAAAAGAGGGCAACCAGCCATAAAGGCTTAATTCCTGTGACCACTCGCTGCTCTCTGCGGGTACCTCTGGAGCAACCTCATCCAAATCTCCACCTGCGAGCGCAAATAGACTAGTCCAAAGTGCCGCTAAAAGTATTTTTCTCATTTCTTCTTCTCCCTTTGTTTGTTATGGTGCATTTTAACACAGTTTAAATGCTGTTAGACTTGCCAAATAAAACCAAAAAAAACTTGCTCCTACAAACCCATCCAAGCCGTCCCAAACTGGATGTAACAAGCACTGTCATCATTGGATTTCGCAATATCTACACCCACACGCAAAGCAAACTTTGAGACATATATTACACCTAGTTCAGGTCTGAATCTGGCCAATATTTTGTACCTGAAATACTCATTTTTAACATAATGCCCGTCTCAACCAATTCATACACTTTGGTACCATCTGCCAAAGTAATCCCTAGTTGTGCACTATCATCTCCTCCTACAGCAGAAGCATCCCCTTCGGCATTCCAACCATTACTTATAAAATGGTTTAAAGTCTGTTCTGTAGGGAAAATAAAGATCACTTTTACATACTTCACCCCTCCACCAACATTCAGACCAGCACTAGCCATTTTCATATAGGTACGTGACCTAGTAACTTTGTTCACAGCAACACCAGAACCAAAACCTGTTTTTATCAGGAAGGCAAACTCCCGTGAGTCAAAAACGGCATAGCCAGCACTTTTTTCATACAAAACTTTTGCTTCAATGGAAAGTTGAAAGAGGCGAGAAAGTGCTTTTTCTGCATTTACATCAATCTCATGTTTCTGTTGGCTTAGAGATGTTTTATCGTCCTCTACCAAGTCAGTCGCTGTTTCTGATACTTTATCTACTGTGTCTATCACTGCATTTTTTGTTTTGTCCCAAAAACTTTCGGCTTGAGAAAAGTTCATTATTAGCCCTAACATGAGTGCACTCAAAGATACTATTTTAACTACCTTGTTCATATTTTTCCTTCGTATACGATATTTAAATACCCAGTCTTACAAGCTTCCCTTCTAATCAAGAAAATAGAAGAAGATTATCTCACGTTATGTTTAGTCTATATGTATTATAAGGTATTAGTCTAAAAAGTATGGGCTTTCTTCTTTTGTAGGCAAACGACAATCTTCCCGTCTCGTAAAAATTTTGTAACGGTATTTGGCAAGAAGATCATACACCCAATCTCGTACTACCTTAGGAATAATATAAAACACAAAACTCAGTTTCCACAAGCCCCCTAAAGCCTGTAGTATCTTCAGAATACCCGTAGACTTATAATAAAGCATGCCCTCCTCATAGAAAATAATGCTATCTATAGTGCTATCGACATGCAAGGTTTTCACATACTCCCCTTGTAGGGAAGTGTAGTGAAAGTTTTTCTTTTTGTCTAAAAATAGCACTATTCTAACTGCTTTGTCACATAAGCCACAAAGCCCATCATAGATGATGATTTTATCTTTAACTACAAGCAAAACTAAGCTGCTTCTTCTGCATTTGCATTTGCATTTGCATTTCTGCAATGCTGTAAGAAAAGTTGTGTTGTAAGTATTTGATAAATTTGAGGATTTGTACACAAGACTCAGCATAGAGGTGCACATTGGGTTTAGGCTTTACAGGTTCGGGAAGTAATCCCTCTTTCACATAAAAAAGTATGGTAGATTTACTC
>Ga0310122_10002002_pt1 | contig 12996 bp, 10 predicted proteins | sample CB6_Bottom_1051__FD_203503 | JGI IMG/M metagenome (GOLD analysis project Ga0310122, IMG submission 203503) | Marine microbial communities from Western Arctic Ocean, Canada - CB6_Bottom_1051 | ecosystem: Environmental > Aquatic > Marine > Oceanic | place: Canada: Western Arctic Ocean | collected...
GTGAACGATGAACAGAGCAGCTAAGCCCCTCGGGGCGTTACTTCTCGTGGCCACGCCCCTGTTAGCCGCTGCGCTGTTAGCCTTCGCCCCGTTGGCCGCTCCCGTTCAGGCCCAGCAGTTCGGCGCCTACGTGGCGATCAGCGATGGGCGAATCATTATCGCCGAACCGACGAATCGGCGGGGTCCCTCCACGATCTACACGTATGGGTTGTCCGGCGACGGCTGGGAGCAGATCGGCACGATGCTGGCGCCCCCCCATGAGGGTGGTGGGGACTACTTCGGTCGTTTTTTTACTATGGATGACCGCTCGATGATCGTAGGTGGCACCCTCTACGAGAACTCGACAGGCGCGGTCTGGGTGTACCGCAGGGACGGCGACAGCTTGGAGCTCGAGACGATGCTCCAGCCCGACTCCCTGGTGGAGGGCGAGGCATTCGGCCGTTTCGGCGAGCTATACGGAGACCTTCTGTTCGTGTCTTCGCTCGGGTTCGGAGGAGTCGGCGCGGTCTGGGTCTTCGAGCGCGACGGCTCCGGGCCGTTCGTCGAGCGTGCGACCCTGCAACCTGAGAGCCCCGCCGAGCGTGAGTTCTTCGGATGGGGGCTTTCCTACAACGGGGAGAAGCTGATCGTAGGCTCGTTTGCGGGCGAGGCGGCCACGGGCGCAGCGTACATCTTCTCCCAGGACGACACTGGAAACTGGTTCCAGGAGACACGCCTCGCGCTCCCGGAGGGCGAGGCGAGGCCCGCGGATATCGGAATCCCCGGCGCTCCCGGCGCCGGCGCGATCGGTGTGGGGTGGTTCCAGGGCATGGCCCTTCTGGGACTCCCCGGCCGTGATGACATGGAGGGCGCTGTCTACACGTACACGTACCGACCGCTCACGGGCGACTGGGTTCGCGGCATGACGCTCAGCGCGTTCGATCGTCGACCGTATTCCTTTTTTGGTCACGACTTCCATACGACCGAGGACGAACTCTGGATCTCTGCACCGGGCACTGATTTTACAGGGGCCATCTACCGGTTCACCTTCGACTCCGACGCCCGCACCTTCGGGGCGGCGATCAAGATCACCAACACGATCGATCCCGCCGACGGCGATGGGTTCGGGGGAGCCGTGGCCACAGCGGGTGATCTCGCGATCGTCGGGCAGCCGGGGAACGACGGCGGCCTCGGATCGGCGGTGGTGATGCGAAACCGGGGCGGCAACTGGGTATCGGAGGCCAAGCTCTTGATCCCTTCCGAGCCCGGTCTTCCGGCTCTGGTCGGGGGGGAGATCGCCTGCGGCGAGGCCGGCAAGGCGGACCAGTTCGACTGCTCACGGGTCGACATTCTCTCATTCCTTCCGACCGACGCGATCGGCGGAGGCCGCGGGACCCGGGTGAACGACGTTTGGGGCTGGACCGACCCCGAGACGAGGCGCGAGTATGCACTCGTGGGTCGCACGGACGGTACGGCTTTCATCGACATCACCGACCCGATCGACCCGGTGTACCTGGGCGACATGCCGAGGACCCGGGGCTCACAACCGACCATCTGGCGCGACGTCAAAGTGTTCGACACCCATGCTTTCGTGGTAGCCGATGGCGCGGGCCGGCACGGCATGCAGATCTTCGACCTCACGCGTCTGCGCGATGTCGGCGACGTGCCGGCCACCTTCGAGCCCGACGCGCTGTACGAGGGATTCGCGAGCGCGCACAACATCGCCATCAACGAGGACAGCGGGACCGCTTACGCCCTGGGAGCGAGCATGGGTGGCGAGACGTGCGGGGGCGGCCTCCACATGATCGACATCAATGATCCGCTCCGTCCCGCATTCATAGGGTGCTTCGGGGACACGAGCACCGGACGCTCAGGGACGGGATACACGCACGATGCGATGTGCATCATTTACCGAGGACCCGATACGGAGCATGCGGGGAAGGAGATCTGCTTCGGCGCGAACGAGACTGCGCTCTCCATAGCGGACGTATCCGACAAGGTAAACCCGGTCGCGCTCTCCAGTGCCTCGCATCCCAACGTCGCCTATGCGCACCAGGGATGGATCACCGAGGACCACCGATATTTCTACCTTGGCGACGAGCTGGATGAAGGCCAAGCCAGAAGGGGCCAGGCACCGGAGATGGAGGGTTCGCGAACCCTGATCTGGGACGTGTCCGACCTCGATGACCCGGTCCTGGTCAAAGAACATTTCGGGGAGACCCTCACGACGGACCACAACCTGTACATCAAGGGCGACCTGATGTACCAGTCGAATTACGTGGGTGGACTCAGGATCCTGAACATCCGAGACCGGGAGAATCCGGTCGAGGTCGGGTTCCTCGACACGGTCCCATGGAACGAGTCGGTGAGCATGCAGGGCGCCTGGTCGAACTACCCCTTCTTCGAGAGTGGAACGATCGTGGTCACGAGCACGGGGGAGGGCGTCTTCCTCGTCCGGTACCGCCCGCGGGAGCTCCTGTAGGCTCATCATGCCCGGCCGCCGCCTCGCCCTCGCCTCTCTACGCGTCACCCCCGCCTCTTTCCGCGTCGCCCTCGCCACGTTTCCGCTGGTTGTGGCCCTCTCCTGCTGGTTCTGGCCCTCAGCCCTGCCTGCAGCAGCGCAGGAGGTCGCAACAGCGCGCCTGGACTTCCCCAGGAGCGAGATGGACGGGACGGTCTTCGAGGGGCAGGACAAGCTCAAGCTCGTGACCCCGTGCCACGACTCGAGGGGCAGTTACCAGGAGTACGTCCTCAAGGAGTACCTCGTCTACAAGACGCTCGGGATCCTCACGCCGGTCGCGAACCGGGTGCGGCTCGTCGAGATCACGTACGAGGACATCGAAGACGACTACGACACACGGACGACAATCGCCTTCCTCATCGAGTCGGCCGAGCAGATGGCGGCCCGGAATGGGGCTGACTTGGAGGAGTGGACCCAGTTCCACCCCGCAGGCGTCAGCGGTGACTAGGCCGTAATCCTGTCGACGTTCCAGTACCTCATCGGAAACAGCGACTGGTCAGCCACCTACTTCCACAACGTAGAGATCATGAGGCACGAGGACGGACGGTATCTCACGGTCCCCTACGACTTCGACTTCTCTGGCGCCGTAAACACGCGCTACGCCGACCCACCCGAAGAGTACCCGATCCGGAGGGTCACCGACCGGTATTTCCGTAGCTACTGCCGACCCGAGCTCGAGTTTGAATCGCTGTCGACGTTCTTCAAGGGCAAGAAAGCGGAGATCATCGCCCTCTACGAGGGCTTCGAGGGCCTGAGGGAGAACCGCCGCAACGACGTGCTGAAATTCTACGAGGACTCCTGGGAGATGATGGACGACGAGCGGAGGTTCGACAGACAGATCCTGCGCAACTGCAAGAACTGGTAGAAAACCCCACCACACGGCGCGCCGACCTCAGCACGCAAGACCGCCCTGACCTCAGTACGGAAGAACCCAGAGCACCGTCGCCAGAAATGGGATGAGCAAGATCATCATGGTGATCGCGTAGCCGAACATGTCCCGAGCGCGAAGGCCGGTGATCGCCAGCAGCGGGATCGCCCAAAACGGGTTGAGCAGGTTCGTGTGCGCGTCCCCGACGGCGTACGCCGCGATCGTCTGGCCGTGAGGAATCCCCAACTCGGCGCCGGCCATCATCATCGGCCCACCGATCATCGCCCACTCACCGCCGGCGGAGGGTACGAAGACGTTGAGGATCCCGCCGGTGATCCATGCCGTCACCGCGAACGTATCCGCTGTCGCGATCGAGAGCAGCGACGCGGTCATGGTATCGACCAATCCGGTACCGGTCATGATTCCGATGATTCCGGCGTAGAAGGGGTAGAGCAGGATGACTCCCGCGCTTGCTTGTACGGCGTCGTAGAACTCCCGCAGGTACTTGACCGGGCTGGCGTAGAGCAGCAGGCCGATCATGAGGAACCCGAAGTTGAAATTATTCAGATCGAGCGCACCGAGACCTCGCGTAAAGAACGCCCTCAGAAACAGCACGACGCCCGTCAACGCGAGGACGCCACCGAGGATTCTGCTGTTGTCGATCTTGTCGGCTAGTGCCGGCTTCGCGTCGCCGGAGCGAGCGACCAGTGCCGTCTCCGGCTGAGCACACCCGCCCACCTCCACGTCCGAATCTTGGTCGACGTCGGAATTCTCATCGAGGTCGAGATCTAGGTAGTGCCCGATCGTCCTGCAGTTCTCCTTCGGCGGGTTCAGCAGGTACAGCATCATGGAGGCGTAGACGATGGAGAGGGCGGTCAGGGTGAGCGGGTAGGGGTGGAAGACCCACTCCGTCGAGGGGATCACTCGATCCACGAACCCCAACTGCATCAACGCGTTACCATCGGTAGCTTGAAGGAGACCCGCAGAGCTGGACAACCCCCATCCCCAGGTCAGGCTGATCCCCATGTAGCCGGCCACCGCCAACAGCGGATAGTGGACGGCCATGCCTTTTTTGGCGGCGTACTTCCCCATCTCACGGGCCAGGATCGCTCCGAAAATGAGGCCCAGACCCCAGGAGATCCATCCGGTCAACATCGATCCGACGCCCACCAGAACCACGGCCTGCTGTCCGTTCTTGGGAATGCGTACGAGGCCGAGGATCACACGCTTCACACGCGGGTGGCACGCCACCACGTTGGCGGTCACGAGGATGATCACCATCTGCATCGCGAACTCCAGCAGCGACCAGAACCCTCCGTACCATGCGAGGGCAATCTCGGTCACCCCGGACCCTTCGGAGACGAACGCGGCGCCCGCGGCGATGTAGGTCAGCACGATGGCGAAGAGGAACGGGCTCGGCATCCAGCGCTCTATCCGGTCGGCGATGGCCTCCCCAAACCTCTGGACGGGAGTCAGATCCGGTTCACCGACTTGGTCGGCAATCGTCATGCTCGGCTCCTTGGCGTGTCAGGCTTCGTATCACACTGTGCTCAATGGCACTGGAGTTGATCCCGATCGTCCCCGATCGTCAACCCGAAGTGCTGCTCCGGTGGGGCGATCGACCCGGCGGCGTGCCAGACCTCACGTTGACTGGTTTGGTGGTGCCCCTCACGTTATCCCGACTCGTGGAAGGGGCGTTTGGTGTGGCTGGCTCCACTAGAATCCGGCCGAACACTCGGAGGGAAAGATACGATGGCCTCGATAAGGCAGCTTAGGGGATACCACCCCCGGACGGCGGCGATACTCTGCGTCGTCCTCTTAGTGGTTCCTATCGCAGCTAACGCGCAGGACCGTTATCCCGTAGATTGGCAGTCGGTCGCCGCGGAATCGATGGAGTATTTTTCGGACCTCCTGCGCACCGATACCAGCAATCCGCCCGGCAACGAAACCGAAGCCGCAACGTATCTTCACCGAGTGCTCCAGCAGGAGGGTATCGAGGCCGAACTCTTCGCACTCGACCCGACCCGCGCGAATCTAGTTGCGCGGCTTCGTGGCAACGGCAGCAAGCAGCCGATTCTGATCATGGCTCACACCGACGTCGTCGGTGTGCAGCGCGAAAACTGGTCCGTCGATCCCTTCGGGGCAGTCGCCAGGGATGGATACATCTACGGTCGTGGGTCGCTTGACGATAAAGACAACGTTACGGCCGCGCTGATGCTGATGTTGTTGCTGCGGCGCGCCGAGGTCGAACTCGACCGGGACGTAATCTTTCTGGCCGAGGCAGGAGAAGAGGGCACGACGAGATTCGGAATCGACTATATGGTCGAACAGCATTGGGACCGGATCGCGGCCGAATTCTGTCTCGCCGAGGGCGGAGAGACGGTGATGCGCGATGGCGAAGTTCAGTACGTCAAGATCGCGACGACGGAGAAGTTTCCGATGCGCGTCCGGCTCGTCGCCCGCGGGACGGCGGGCCACGGTTCAATCCCGAGACTGGACAACGCGGTAGCGGCGTTGTCGAGGGCCGTGGCGCGACTCGCGGCATGGCAGTCGCCTCTGCGTCTGAATGAGACGACGGAAGCCTATTTTTACCGCCTCGGTGAGATCAGCTCGCCGGAGGAAGCCGCCCGCTACCAGGGGGTGCTCGACCCCGAGCAGCAGCCGAGAATCGAGCGCTACTTCGCCGAGAACGAACCGCAACATTATTCCCTGCTGCGCACGTCCGTCGTGCCGACCATGATAAGTGGTGGCTTTCGCCGGAACGTGATTCCTACCGAAGCCGAGGTCACTCTCGATATTCGCGGATTACCCGACGAGAATCCGGAGGCGTTCTATCGGGACCTCGCCGGTGTGATCAACGATCCGAACATCGAGATCATCCCGGAAGGGGTCTACCGACCAGCGAGCCCACCCTCCAGTCTAGAGAGCGAAATGTTTCAAGCCCTCGAGGGTGTAACCGAACGTCTTTTTCCGAACGCGGTGACGCTGCCGTCGATGCTCACCGGCGCCACGGACATGGCACAGGTTCGCACACAAGGAACGCAGTGCTACGGCTTCGGCCCGGTTAGGACCGAGCAGGACATCGTTGGGGGTGGGGGAGCGCATGGGGATGATGAACGCATCATGGAGGGCTCGTTGCTGAGCCTGATTCAGTTTCTGTGGTACGCCGTCGTCGAGGTGGCCGCGAGCGAATGACTTGAATGTGGCCACTCCACTCGATCGAATGAGACGCCAGGGCTATCGCATATTGGGTGCCCGCTGGACCATCTCGATACTCGCCCCGCTCGGTCCAGCGACGAAGAAAACGGAGATCTGCCCATTCACAAAGGTCAGGTCGTTCGGCCCCCGGGTGATCTCCACACCTTTGCCTCTGAGCTCCTCCAGCTTCGGGTTAAGATCCAGAGCTCTCCACCCGAGGTGATCAATGGCGCCCTCAGTGCTAGGGAAAGCCTCACCGCGTGTTACCAACAACCGGACGTTCCCCGGATAGAGAATCCCGTCCAGGCGGCCCCGGAGAGGGGTACGCACACCACCGAACTTGTCCAAGTACCACTGAAATGCGGTCTCCGGCTCCGGGCTCCTCACGTGGATGTGATGGAACCCGAGGTGCTGAGGGTCCTCGATGATCTCGGGCCGCACTCCCCACGGGTCCTCGACAAAGCTCAGCGGAAAAAGGCCCTCGACGTCCCGCCTTGGTGTGGTGATCGTGGCACCCGCTGCCCGAAGCTCGCTCAGCTTCGCGTCGAGATCCGCGTACGAAAACCCCAAGTGGTCGATCACACTCCCCGCGCTTGGTCTTCGATCCTCCGCCCGCCGCCAAATAAACCGGGTCGTGCCCAAGAGCAGTCGCTCATCCCGACCATCGACCTCCTCGCCTCCGAGATGATCGCGGTACCACTGAGCGGCCGCCTGGGGATCGGGCACGGCCATGTGTATGTGATCGTACAGCAGCGTCTCGGACTGAGCGCTCAGGACGGGGGCAGATACAGCGAATGGGGTAATCGCCCCAAGGATCGACGTAGCGAAGGGGTGCATGATAGACCCCGGCATGGAACGTGAGTTGTAAGGGGTGAAATGCCTGGCATCTACAGCGGAGCGGATTGTCAGGCATGGCGGACAAGATGCGTCAAATGGGTACGGGGCAGCAAGTGCCTTATCCTCACTATCCCACATATCCCGAGCGACGCGAACAAAGTCGGCGTTGACTACGCGCTCATGCATCCTAATGTTGGTGCCGCCCCGCAAAACGACATCAGGTAGTTACGGTCCACCAACCCATCGGTATGCGAATCAACAACCCCCGGAAGGTGCATAAGTGGCTATTCACGGCCTCCGTCCTTCTTGCCTACCCCACCGGTGTAGACGCCCAAGCACCTGTGTCTTCTGAGGCCAGCGGAATCACGATCGAGGGCCCACCGCCTCCGACGGCCCCGGACGTCATCAACCGGGATGACGAGGGCCGAGCTACGCTCCGGGCTGTCCGGATCGCGGAGCCCCTCCGCATCGATGGCGAGCTGAACGAGGCGTTCTACCGAAACACGGCCCCTATCTCGAATTTCATCCAATCTCTGCCGAATGAAGGAGCGGCCCCGTCGGAGCGTACCGAAGCCTGGGTCGCGTTCGACGGCTCGAACGTGTACGTGTCCGCACGTGTTTGGGACTCCGCTCCGGAGAGCGCTTGGGTCGCGAACGAGATGCGACGGGACGCACCGTCGATCGAGTTGAACGACCAGTTCGGCGTCTTCCTGGATACTTATTACGACCGCCGCAATGGCGTGGGGTTCTTCGTCAACCCATTAGGCGGCTTCTCGGATCTGCAGATCACCAACGAAGAGGACGCCAACCTGGACTGGAATCCCATCACCGAGATCCGGACGGGTCGCTTCGACGGCGGATGGACCGTTGAAATGGCGATCCCATTCACATCGCTCCGCTACCGACCCGGGAGGGACCAGGTCTGGGGCATCCAGATGAGGCGCTCCATCGTTCGGAGAAACGAGTGGAACCACCTCACCTTCCTCCCGATCTCCGTGGCCAGGAATGGACCTCCGGGGGCGCAACGCGTATCGAGTTACGGCACGCTCGTAGGAATCGAGCCTCCTCCTCCAAGTAGGAATCTGGAGGTCAAACCCTATGCGATCTCCGGTCTCCAAACGGACCTGACCGCAGATCCCCAGATTTCGAACGACGGTTACGCCGACGCAGGGCTCGACGTCAAGTACGGAATCACCGAAAACCTGACCGCCGACTTCACCTTCAACACCGACTTCGCTCAGGTGGAAGTCGACGAGCAGCAGGTGAACCTCACCCGCTTCAACCTCTTCTTCCCGGAAAAGAGAGAGTTCTTTCTGGAGGGTCGGGGGATCTTCGAGTTTGGGAATGGCGGCAGAGGCCCGGGCGGCACCGGTGGGGGTGGCCCTCCCGGAAGTTCCAGCGTAAGCAGCTCCGGCCGGGGACGCGGTGCACGGAGTATAAGCGCTCCGACGCTGTTCTACAGCCGACGGATCGGGCTCCAGAGTGGGGCCCCGGTATCCATTCTCGGGGGCGGTCGGGTCACCGGGAAGATCGGTTCGTTTCAAGTGGGAGCCGTGGGCATTCGGACCGATGGCGAGCCGACCGTCGGCGCCGAAGCGACCACCTTCAACGTGCTGAGGATTCGTCGGGACATCCTTGCCCGAAGCAGCGTCGGCGTGCTGTTCGAGGATCGCTCGAACTCCACTCTGGCCTCAGGGGGATCCAACCAGGCGTACGGCGTCGACGCGAATTTCGTCTTCTTGGAAAACCTTCGCATCTTCGGCTATTACGCGAAAACCCGGACCGACGGACTCGATGACAGAGACGATAGTTATCGAGCCAGGATCGGTTATCGAGGAGAGGTGTGGAGTGCGGCGTTGGATCACGTTCTCGTCGGTGAAAACTTCAACCCGGAGCTCGGATTCGTTCGCAGGAGCGATTTCCGCGAGACCAACCTGTTTGGGCGGTTCGCTCCTCGTCTCGCATCCGTCTCCTCGATCCGTCGGCTGACCTCCGCTGGAGTCTTCGGCCGGATAGAAAACGAGCGGCTCGGATTCTTGGAGAGCCGGCGTCTAGGGGGCCGCTTCGAGATCGAGTTCGAGAACAGCGACTGGCTGACCGCGAACTTCACGGACCTCTTCGAGAGATTGACCGAAGATACAAGCGTCTCCGGTGCGACGATGCCGGCAGGCCGATACTCCTTCCGCGACGTGGAGTTGACCTACTTCTTCGGCCCCCATCGCCGGGCCTCCGGCAACCTCTCGTTGACGAGGGGCAGCTTCTACTCCGGTGACGTCACGTCCGTGGGCATCAGCAGTGCCCGAATCGAGGTCCTTCCCCAGCTATCCCTAGAGCCCAGCATCGAGTTCAACTGGATCGACCTGCCCGAGCTGCAGGCGTTCGACGGGCAGTTCAACCAGCACGTGGCCCGGACGCGAATCACCTACAGCCTGAGTCCCCGTTCGTTTTTGAGCGGACTCGTCCAGTACAACTCGGGGAGCGATACTTTTAGCGCCAACGTGCGGCTACGATGGGAGTGGGCCCCCGGTAGCGAGCTCTTTATCGTCTACACCGAGGATCGCAACGCCGACGTGCTCGACCGATGGTCCGAGCTATCGAACCGTGCGCTCGTGATCAAGGTCAACCGGCTGTTTCGGCTCTAGTCGAGGGTCAGTCGCTGCCCGGGTCGATCCGCACGATGGTGTAAACGATCGACTCTGGAATCTCGGAGAAATAGTGCGGCGTGCCCGCTGGGATGATGATGATGTCGCCCTCGGCGACCTGACGGGTCACCCCACCTTCCATGCCGTTACCCGTCCACCCGGGCCCCGACGTGCCGGGTCGGCGAGCCGTGCTCCGGCTCCCACGCGGCCGCGGATCGATCAGGCGCCCACCGGTGACCATCGTGCCGGAGCCCTCGAGGACGGTGTAGACCTCGGTGACTTCGCTGTGGATCGTGCCAGCGACGACGTTCGCCGCCGGGCCCCGAGAAACGACCGCGACGCTGACGTCGTACCCGCCCACATCGAGCGTCCGTATCGGCGTGTCGATTATGCCGGGCGCGATCTCGATCGCGTTCTCTATGGTGGCCTGAATGTCGGCGGCCGTGACATCGACCGCCGGGATGGACGTGGAGGTCACCTGCGCAAGCACGAGCAAGGCTGAGAGAATGTTCGACATAGAGCCGTCAGGGCCGAACGGCGAACTTGAGCAGTTTCATTCCAGCGTTCTCTCCTGCATACAAGGTGCCCTGAGCATCCACCGCCACGCTCTCCGCAACCCTCGCGGTACCGGATTCCGGGACCGGAGCCATGATGAAGGCCGACAGAGACCCATCTTTCGCACTTCCGATCCGGATGCCTTCGGCCAGGTCGGCCACATACAGCACATCGTCCGGGCTGATGAAGAGCCCGCTCGGAGACCCGAACTGCGTCCACGCGTCGATGAAGCCTCCATCCTGGTCGAAGATCTGGATTCGCCGATTCCCTCGGTCGGCCACGAACAATCGTCCTCTGGAATCGAAAGCGAGACCGTGGGCACCATCCAGCTCGCCGGGAGCTGTCCCCTTTTTCCCCCACTCTTTGATGAACGTGCCATCCTTCGAGTACTTCACGATCCGCATGTTCGTATCCATTCCGCTGTGTCCATCGGCCACGAAGATGTCCCCATTCCGCGCTACCGCGACATCAGACGGCCGATTGAGCGTGTTGGGTCCTTCGCCGGCAACACCTGGCTGGCCGAGAGTCAACACGTGCTCACCATCTGGGTTGAACTTCAGGACCGAATGACCCTTGCCGCCTTCGCCGCGGCCATCGGTCACCCATACGTTGCCCTCGGGGTCGACGTGGAGACCGTGCGGGTAGAGGAACATCCCGGCACCGAAGCTTTGGACCAGCCTCCCGGAGGAGTCGAACTTGAGAATCGGTGCAATGTCCGATTCGGCGCATCCAGGGCCGTTGAAGTCACCGCATCGTTCTAACACCCACAGGCTTTCTTGGTCGGGGTCCATCTCGACACCGGTCGGCGCACCCCAGGTCCGGTCACCAGGCAACCCAGCCCAGTCGTCCGCGGCTTGATAGGGAAGGAGCGCAGGACCCGATTGGCCGTAGGCCCCGCTAGACGGTATCCAAACGCCGACCGCAACAACAAACACGGTGGCGATCCTGAGAAAGTCGTTCACTCGACCGGCAGGGCGCATGGTAGAGCCTCCCCTGAAGAAATAGTGTATCACTTACGGCCTAACGCGGATGTACTTTACCAGACGTTGGCGGCCGACCTCGCCGGAGTAGATGTTTCCGTCAAAATCCACGCCAAGGAACTCGACTCCAGTGCCGGTGGGCACCTCCCGGTCTGGGATGAACGCCGTCACCCATCCCGAGGCGGCCGGTGTAATGTGGATACCCCTCTCCCACCCAGGGTTATTCTGTTCATTAGACATGCCATCGCCCGCATAGAGTATGTCGTTATGGTCCACGAATACGGTGCTCGGCCTACCGAGCTGCGTCCACACCTTCAGGAGGTTCCCATCCTGGTCGAAGACCTGCGTCCGGTTGTTGCCTCGATCTGCTACGATGATCCGGCCTTGCTGGTCCATCGTAATGCCGTGTGGATCGTTGAAGCTTCTCGGATCTCCACTGAGGGATTCCGGACCACCGCCTACCTGAAGAAGGTACGTACCGTCGCTCGAAAATTTGACGATGCGATTATTGCCGCCGCGGTGCCCGTCCGCGACCCAGATGTCCCCATTGGGAGCGACCACCACGTCGGCGGGTCCGTTGAAATGAGTCCGGTCGGCACCGGCGACTCCCGGCTCGCCCAAAGTCATCACCACCTCTCCAGACTGGTTGAGCTTGAAGACCTGGTGTCCGAGGCCCCGCTTCGTTCCTTCTTCCAGTCGACGGTCGCCGACCGGGGCACCCTCGGTCACCCACAGGAATCCCCCGTGGTCCAAGAAGAACCCGTGGGGCCAAGAGAAAATCCCTGCACCGAAACTGTCCACCAGATTTCCGTCCAAGTCGAACTTCAGGATCGGGTCCACGTCCGGTACGAGCGCACAGTGATTCGCGCCACATCTCGACAATACCCAGATGTGTCTGCGATCGGGATCGGGGAATACCCCACTCGCCACCCCGATCTGCTTTCCCTCCGGCATTTTCGCCCAGTTGTACTGGGCATGATACGGATTGTCGGCCACGGTCTGGGCGTTCAACTCAGCAGACGACATGAGCGCCATCGCGACGACAGCGCAGATGATCGTGAAACCGGCGCGGTTCATTAAATGCGACATCCCAAAGCTCCTGGAAAGTGGTGCAACCCACCGCTTCTCTGCGTCACTGATTTTGACTTCGGCGCAAAAGTAGACCGCGAACCGGTCCTACGGAAGACCGCGAGCCTTCAGCATCCCATCGCACGGGCGGAGTCTTCGGGTGTCGTCGAGCCCGACGCCGAGTATCGGACAACCCAGTTCTGGGGCACCTCACGCCAGACATCGGTCTTGATCGCCGACCCGATGCCTGCCCCCACGGCGAGACCAACGAGGGCCCCCGCCACTCCGCCCGCAACGCCGTAGATTTCCCGGCGAAGATGAAACGCCGACGCGCGATCGTATTTGGAG
>Ga0310122_10002003_pt1 | contig 12993 bp, 10 predicted proteins | sample CB6_Bottom_1051__FD_203503 | JGI IMG/M metagenome (GOLD analysis project Ga0310122, IMG submission 203503) | Marine microbial communities from Western Arctic Ocean, Canada - CB6_Bottom_1051 | ecosystem: Environmental > Aquatic > Marine > Oceanic | place: Canada: Western Arctic Ocean | collected...
TCCTGGACGCGACCGACGAGGCTACCCGCGTCGGTTCTCGTGCGTCGCGATCCCCCAGCGCTCACACGGAGGAGTTCCGCGAGGGGCGTTCACCTGGGCAGGAAGGCACGGCCGGGTAGGTTCTGACCGAGGAACCAACGCGACCTCTTCAGACGGGGCTGCGCCCCGAGCCCCACGCGAACGCTACGCGGGGACCCCGAGTGCCCCGCTCCGCCTCCGCGAGGCGCGCACGTGCGCGCCTAGGCTGACTGGGAAAACAACGCAGCCAGACCAACCTCTCGCCCCCGCCCAAGTTTTCCTGGCGAGGCGTTCGCCTGGCAAGGCGAAGGCGCGCGACAATGCGCGCCCCGCGGCCGTGGAGTGGGGCACTCGGGGTCCCCGCGGAACGGCCGCGTGGGGTCCGGGGCGCAGCCCCGTCTAGAGACGAAGCAACGCCGCCAGGCGGACGCCTCGCCAGGAAAACTAGGACGTGAACATTCGGAGCATCTTGGTCAACGGGTCATACATCTGGTCGACGACGCGCTCCTTGAGCGGGATGATCGCGTTGTCGGTGATGGTGATCTCTTCGGGACAGACCTTGGTGCAGCATTTGGTGATGTTGCAATACCCCACGCCGTGTTCGTTGGCCAGATCGGTCGTGCGGTCGGCAGTGTCGAGTGCGTGCATCTCGAGCGCGGCCGTGTAGACGAAGTAGCGTGGCCCGATGAACTTGTCGTGTAGTCGGTGGTCGCGCAGGACGTGGCAGACGTCCTGGCAGAGAAAGCACTCGATGCACTTTCGGAACTCCTGGACACGTTCAACATCGTACTGCTCCACCCGCCAGGTGCCATCCGGCGCATCGGGCTCCCGGGGCGCGAACTGCTTGATCCGCTTCTTGACTTCGTAGTTCCACGACACATCCGTGACGAGATCGCGAATAAGCGGAAACGTCTGCATCGGTTCAATCGTCACCGGTTGGTCGAGCGGCAACGAGTTCAACCGTGTCATGCACATCAGTTTCGGGTTGCCGTTGACCTCGGCCGAGCAGGACCCGCACTTGCCAGCCTTACAATTCCAGCGCACGGCGAGGTCGTTGGCTTTCTCCGCCTGAATCTGGTGCACGGCGTCGAGCACGACCATCCCTTCGGACACGTCGGTCGTATAGTCCTCGAAGGCGCCGCCGTCCGCGTTCCCTCGCCAAATTCGGAATGTCGCGCTGCTCATCAACGTCTCCCGCTGTCCCGCGTGCTGTCCCGTCGTGCCAGGCATGACCCCCGGCTTCAGCCGGAACCAGATGCCTACGCCATGACGCGGGCTACTTGTTGTCCTCGATAATCTGCTGCAGGTCGTCGCGAATCGGAGCCAACGTCTCCTGGACGACCTCCATCTCGCCAGTGGTCCCCTGACGGATCACGGTATTGAGCTTGCCCTGCTCGGCGTCCTTCTCCAGGTGGTCTTCCCGGAAGTGGGCGCCCCGACTCTCCGTCCGGAGAATCGCAGACCGGGCCACCGCCTCGGCCACCATTAGCAGATTTCGCAGATCGAGGGCGGTGTGCCACCCGGAGTTGTACTCGCGGTTGCCCTGCACCCCGACCCGATTGGCGCGCTGGTGTAGCCCTGGAAAGCCGTCGATCGCCTTCTGGATCTCGCCCTCGCTCCGAACGATCCCGACCTGTGCCTGCATCAGGTCCTGCAGGTCGAACTGCACCTGATACGGCCCTTCGGCATCCGACCCCTCTCGGTCGAACGGCTCGAGCGCGTGGCGCGCCGCCGCTTCCACCTCGTCCGGATTGACCGCGGCCGTGGTCTGCTCCTTGGCGAATGCCGCCGCATACTGGCCCGCCCGTTGCCCGAAAACCAGCAGGTCTGACAGAGAATTCCCGCCGAGGCGATTCGCACCGTGCAATCCCGCCGCGCACTCACCGGCGGCGAACAACCCGGACACCGTCGACATTTGAGTGTCGGCGTCGACACGAATGCCGCCCATGACGTAGTGGGTCGTGGGACCGACTTCCATCGGCTCTTGAGTGATATCGATTCCCGCGAGCTGCTTGAACTGGTGATACATGCTCGGCAGCTTTTTCTTGATGTGCTCGGCGCCGTTCGGCAGACGCTCCTTGATCCAGGCGATGTCGAGAAACACACCGCCATGTGGACTACCGCGCCCCTCTTTGATCTCACGCACGATGCACCGCGCGACGTGATCCCGGGTCAGCAGTTCGGGCGGTCGTCGGGAATTCTTGTCGCCCTGCGTGTATTTCCAACCTTCCTCTTCGTCATCGGCGGTCGAGCTCTTGTACGCGTCGGGAATGTCCTCGAACATGAACCGCTTCCCGTCGCTGTTCCGCAGCACTCCCCCCTCACCGCGCACGCCCTCGGTGACCAGGATGCCGCGAACACTGGGTGGCCAGACCATACCGGTGGGATGGAACTGGACGAACTCCATGTCCATCAACTCCGCGCCCGCGCGGTAGGCGAGCGCGTGCCCGTCTCCGGTGTACTCCCAGCTGTTGCTCGTGACCTTGAACGCCCGCCCGATACCGCCACTGGCAAGGACCACCGCACGCGCCGTGAACAACCGGAAGCGCCCCTTCTCACGGTCGTAGCCAAAGGCCCCGACGACCCGGTCACCATTTTTTTGCAGTTCGATGATCGTGCACTCCATATGCACGGTGAAGCCCTGATGGATCCCGTGATCCTGCAGCGTTCGGATCATCTCGAGTCCGGTCCGGTCACCGACATGCGCGAGCCGGGGGTACTTGTGACCGCCGAAATTCCGCTGAAGAATCTTCCCGTCCTTGGTCCGGTCGAATACCGCGCCCCACGCCTCGAGTTCTCGCGCCCGAGTCGGCGCCTCCTGCGCATGCAACTCCGCCATCCGCCAGCTATTGAGGTATTGGCCGCCGCGCATGGTGTCGGCGAAGTGCACCTTCCAGTCGTCCCGGTCGTCCACGTTGCCTAGGGCGGCGGCCATGCCACCTTCGGCCATCACGGTGTGGGCTTTGCCCAGCAGCGACTTGCACACGAGACCGACGGACACTCCGGCGGACGAGGCCTCGATGGCGGCACGCAGACCGGCGCCTCCAGCGCCGATCACCAACACGTCGTATTCGAAGGATTCGTATGTCATTTTCAGTCGGACGGGGCGACGCCCCGAACCACGGACCTACACCAGTCTGAAATCTGTCCAGATCCCCATCGCGCACAACCGCACATAGACATCCGAAAAGGTGACCCACGCCAGGCTCATCCAAGCGTAGAGCATGTGCCGGCGGTTGAAGCCGCTCACGCAGTCGTAGCACGATCGTTGTATCGCCAGCCCCGCGATCCGGTCATGGCGCCCACCCACCAGATGGCGCAGCGAATGACACCCGAAGGAATAGCTGCCGAGCAGTACGACGTTCAACGCCAGCACCAGCGTGCCGACGCCGATCCCGAATGACACCACGCCGGTGGCGGCGTCTTCAAACCAGAGCGCATTCCACACGTCGTAGGTCAAGAACACCAGAAACAGCAGCGCCAGATACATGAAGTAGCGGTGGATGTTCTGGACGATCAGGGGAAAAGAGTTCTCGCCCAGGAATGTCGACCGCGGCTCACCAACCGCGCAGGACGGCGGATCCGCCCAGAACGCTTTGTAGTAGGCACCCCGATAGTAGTAACAGGTCACCCGGAACCCGGCCGGCGCCCACAGGATCAGGAAGGCGGGCGAGAACGGGAGGAACCCCGGCCACCACGCGGGCTGCGGCCCAAACAGGCTGTGGGGCGAGCCTCCGAGCAACTCCGGAGAATAGAGCGGCGACAGATATGGGCCAAAGTGGTAGAACTCGCCCTGAAACGCGGCCCAGGTCATGTATCCGATGGCCGTCGAGAGCCCAAGAAACACGACGAGGGGCTGCAGCCACCACGCGTCCGGCCGCGTCGTCTGCCCCCAGCCGCGCACCGGAGCGGCGATCTGAACCCTATGAATCTGTTCCATCCTGTATCACTCCGCCTTGCCGGCGAGTCGCGAGCACGGCTCGATTGCAGCAGGCCGAGGGGACCTCACGGCCCGTTCTGCCCCACGGGCGACGTCACGACTGAGCGCGCCAAGGGGCCGCATTTTCCAGATTCGGCGCTCACTGAGGCGCCGACACCGCGCAGAGATTATCACTTTTCATCACGCGAGCCGAACCGTGGCCCAGCCTGCGTCATCGGAGATCATCGAGATAACTGACACCACCCAATTGCTCCATCTGCGCCAGGATCCAACTCTGACGCGACCGAACATAGGCCGATGGGCGCGCCACGTCGAGCCGCTTCGGACTCGGCAGCACGGCGGCCAACAGCGCCGCCTGGTCGCGGTCGATGAGGGCCGGCTCCAGGGCGAAGAAACGATCACTGGCGGCGCCGACCCCGTAGACGCCGTTTCCAAACTCCGCGACGTTCAGATAGACCTCGAGCACCCGGCGCTTGCTCCACACCAGCTCGATGAGCACGGTGAGGTAGCTTTCGACACCCTTTCGCAACCAACTCTGGCCCGGCCAGAGGAACAGGTTCTTCGCCACCTGCTGCGAGATGGTGCTGGCGCCCCGCACGCGACCCTCACGACGCCGCTCCTCGAGCGCGTCACGAATCGCCGCGAAGTCCAGGCCATGATGTTCCCGAAAGCGCTGGTCCTCGGCGGCAACGACGGCCACGGCCAGTTCGGGGTTGATATCGGCCCAGTCGACCCACTGGTAACGCACGCCGGCCTCGGACGTCCCGGCGCGCCACGCCCCGACCTGGTGACGCAGCATGAACGCCGTTGTCGGCGGGGACGCCCAGCGCAACGCCACGATGGCAAGCATCGACACTGCCACCGCGACGCAGGCACCCAGACCGACGACACGCACGGTTCGCCAGGCCAACTGACGCAGGCGCGCATGTCTGGGGCGTCTCGGAGTTAATGCGTGTCGCACGGATTCTATTTCTTAGACGGGGCTACGCCCCGAACCCCCGCGGCCGCTCCGCGGGGACCCCGAGTGCCCCACTCCGCCGCCGCGGGGCGCGCATTGTCGCGCGCCCGGCGCCGGCCGGTCTGCCCGAACCGACGCATTCTTAGACGGGGCTGCGCCCCGCACCCCACGCGATGTTCCGCCACACTAGGTGTCGGACCCGGCGACCGATGCACCGGTTAGCGCGGTGGCTGCGGTCTCGAAGCGTCCCGGCGCCAGTGTGTCGAGTAACGGATCCGGTGTCGCGTCAAGCACGAGGTCGGCGACCAGTCGCGCGGTGAGCGGGGCCAGCAACACCCCGTTTCGGTAGTGGCCGGTCGCATACAGGAGCTTGGGCACCACGTGGGACCACCCGACAATCGGCAGGTCGTCCGCTGTGGCTGGGCGCAGACCAACTCGCACCGCCTCGAAGTGCGCCCGGGTGACGGCCGGCAAAACCTCCCGGGCCGCATCAAGCAAACCGGTCACCCCCGCCACGGTTGCGCGTTCGTCGAAGCCGACGTCCTCGACCGTGGCGCCGACCAACGTCGTGCCATCGGGCCACGGCACCACATAGCATCCGGAAGACCAGACCACCTTCGTCAGCGGCGGGCCGGCGGGCCACTGTAGCCGTACAAGCTGACCACGCACCGGCTTGACCCGAGGCGGCGCGTCATCCCCAACCCCCACCTTGTCGTTCCAGCTCCCGGCCGCCAGCACCACCACGTCGCTCAGTCGCCGTCCCGAGTCGGTCTGGACCTCAATCCCCTCGGGGGTCGGCGCGAGCCGCTTTACGGTACACGGAAACTGAAAGGACACACCGTAGCGCGCAGCAGCTCGCCGCAGAGCGGCCGTCAGCGGCACCGCCCCAACAAACCCGTGCGACGGCACAAGCAGGGCGCCGGACACCCGTCGGCTCAAGTGGGGCTCGTCGACGACGGCCTCTGAACCGCCCATCAGACGGCAACCGACCCCGGCCATCGAAAGCTCGCTGGCGGACCTCTCCAACCTCGCCAAGGAATCGGAGTCGGTCGCCACTTCGATCGTACCGCAGCGGTCGTAGGGTACAGCGTCCCCGCTGTCACCGACCACATCGGCGACGAACTGGTCGTACAACTCGAGACTCCTGCTGCCGAGTCGACGCAACGGTCCGGCGTGTTCCGCTTCGATAAACGGCGCCAGCATTCCGGCCGATGCCTGCGTCGCCCCCAAGCCCACGTCCCGACGCTCGAGCACGCGGACCTCTAGGCCACGACGACCGAGCTCGTACGCCACGGCGCACCCGATGACGCCACCGCCCACGACGGTGACCCTGATTCTGCTATGCACGAGAGAGCGCGTCTTCCGCGCGAGGGCACCCACCCCGAATCAGGCCCGTCGCGCACGTATCTCTCCAGAGTGTACGGGGCGGTTGATGGAGTGTCCAGGCAACGGCACAGGGGCGACGGGATGCGATCGGGATACCCTGGCGTCCTGACCGGGAGGGTGTGTGGAACCAGCAGGTTGCTGCAAAACTTCGGGGGGGGGTTCTGACGAGGCGGCTGTCTGACCAGGCGGAGGAGGGAGCAGCCAAGTGGGCGCCCCGCGCCGCCAGACAGGCGCGACCTCTTCAGACGGGGCTCCGCCCCGAACCCCACGCGACCGCTACGCGGGGACCCCAAGAGCCCCACTCCGCGGCCGCAGGCGCGCACGTGCGCGCCTAGGCTCCCGGGACTGCAACCGAGCAGGTTGCTGATAAACTCCGGGGCGGTTTCCTGTCGAGGTGTTCGGCTGGCAAGGCGCGACGAGGGAGCAGCCAGGCGGGCTGTGACCGAGGAAGCAACGCCGTCCAGACGAGCACCTCGGCAGGAAACCTAGGGCTGCTCTCCGGCGTGGCCGTCCCAGGAACCAGGCCGCTTTTGCCCACCCCATCCCCAGTACACGGGCGCGTTCCCCGCGCCTCGTATCACCGTCGTCGTGGCGCTCACCGTCAGTGAGTTGAACCCGGTGATACCAGCGAAGCCAGCCGGGTTGAGCGGCCCGGTAGACCGGGTCTGCGTTGAGGTCCGGCGAGGTGTTCGTACCTGGACCCGGACCGGGACCGGAACCGGGACGGGGAGCGGTGGCGTGGCTGCGGTCGGGGTAGCGGTCCGGCACGAGAAGGATAACCCGAGACAGTCTGTCGAGGGATTCCGGACTCCCTCCACGAAGCCGTTTCGAAGCAACGCCAGGAGCACGATGTCAGAAACGCCGGCCTGCTGGAGCGCCCTCAGACGAGACGGCGCCAGGGAATACGGGGTGGGGTTCATGTCGATCAGCTCGATGAGCACGGTGGCGGCCACCCCGACCTGCGTGAGCTTGACAATGTCTTGGAGGGTTGCCGCCTCGGCCGGCGAGGCCGCGAGCGTGACCGCCGCCGCCACGGCCACGGTCGCGAAACGCGCTGCCCCGACACCCGAACGCCGCGCCGACGCGCCCGCAAACTCTCCGCAACACGTCACCATGCGCCGGTGAGATGCAAAACGCGCTCCAACTTTGTTGACCACGAGTGGGGTGCTGGCTGGCGCCGCTCGCCTTGACCTGTCCTCAAGGGAGACACCAGCCGTCTCCTCCAGGAGACATCCCGGCGCGACACCCGGGGCTGAAGTCGCCCCGGAACATGCAGATTGCCGAAAACGGATGAGGCTTCCTAGTCGGACGCGCCCGCGACCTCGTCCTCGTCGTAATAGTCGATCTTGTGTAGAGGCATCACCACGCTCGACAGCACGTTCAGCACATGACCGCCGATACGCTTGTAGAAGCGAGTGGCGAGGACGAGGACGGTCGTCGCTTCGCCGCCGTACCCGGCTCGCCCGATCTGGGAGATCAGTACGTCGCAGCGATGAGCAATGGCCCGTCCCTGCTGGATCATCTCCATGGCTTGTTCACGATCCGACGCACCAAAAATTTTGGACGCCGCCCGAAACGCGGCTTCGACGCCACGCCGGATTTCCTGCAGTTCACCTACGATCTCGCCGTCGGGCAACGGACCCGCCTGAATCTCAACCAGCTCGGACAGGTTCTTGGCGTAGTCACCGACCCGCTCGACATCCTTCGCCAGACTCATCAACAGCAGGCAATGGGGCACATCGACGCGAGAGCCGGGAATAGACAGATGCGCGACCACCTGCTTGCGAATGGTGCGTTCCAACTGGTTGACTTCGACGTCCCGCTCATACAGTTGGGTACGCCGAGACGGACTGGCGTCGACGCCGAACGCCACCTCGCCCGCGGCCAGCGTCATCTCCTCGGTGAGCGCGAGCATCCGCTCGAACCGCTCGCCAATCGCTTGCAGCGGATCATCGGTGCGAAGAATCCCAAGCAGTGCACGTAGCATGTGGCAACCTCCCCGATTTCGCCCCCTGTGGGCCCCTACCTGAGTGCACGGTCGACGAACAACAGCAGCGCCGGCACGCCATAGAACAGTGCCCCGACCCACAACAGCGTGAGCTTTCGGGAGCGAATGGCCAAAGAGGTCAAGAAGCGGGCCCCGCGCAATGGAATGTTCCGAGTCGCCTGCAGTGGATAGATCATGACCAGACCGGTCAGATTGAACAACAGGTGCACGAGTGCAATTTCGAGACCGACGACCGCGTTGGCGCCGGACCCGGCGAGCGCCGCCAGCATCGCGGTCACCGTTGTTCCGATGTTGGCACCGATGGTGATCGGGAGCGCCTGTTCGAGCCGCAAGATCCCGGCCGCCCCCAGCGGAACCAGGAGCGACGTCGTAATCGAACTGGACTGCACCATGGCGGTCACCACAATGCCGACCAGGATGGACAGGACCGCACTGGACCCCAGCACGTTGGTGACCAGGCCTTCTACCCGGGTTCGGACCAGTGACCGCATCACCTTCACCAGCAGCCACAGCGTCGTGAAGATGAGGACACCCGAAAACGCGATTAGCACGACGCCCTGCGCCTGGGCCGATTCGACCAGCGCCGCGGCGATTCCTTTGAGAGGGGCGACGGAGGCCAACAGCGCCGACGCGAAGGGACTGTCGTAGTCGACGCCTGTGACTCCCTCCAGCAGCCCACCGAGGGCAACCGCCGTCTGCTGCAAATACCCGGTCATGATCTCCAAGGGCAGCAGGACCAAGACTGTGAGGTAGTTGAAGACGTCGTGGCAGACGGCAATGGGAAACGCGCGCTCGAATTCGTCCCGCCGTCCCATGTGGGCAAGGGCCACGACGGTGGCAGTGACGGTCGTTCCGATATTGGCGCCCATGATCATCGGCACCGCGTTCGACAGCGGCAACGCCGACTCAGGCGCCGCGACCAATCCGACGACCATGGCGGTGGTCACCGACGAGCTCTGGACAATAGTGGTTGCCAGGATGCCGACGACCAGCCCCATGAAGGGGTTCGCGGTGGCGGAGAAAATGACGTCGAGCGCATCTCCACCAAGTAGCTTGAACCCCTCTCCCAAGGTCTTGACACCAATCAAGAACCCAAAGAGGAGCAGCAGAACGGTGATAAGCCGAGCCGCAGGGCTGTAATGGTCCGGCTCGGGTCTCTGCGATGCGGATGCCACGGGGGTCGATGGGTTATCGGAGGACTCGCGGCAGACGGTCAGTTTACACGATGCTGACGCTGACACTATAGTGGACTGTGGGTCCCCTCGGCAGGACACGGTGTCCTCCCGCCAGGCCTCGCGTGATGGCCGCTAACTGAGGTACTCGGGCATCCGGTCTTGATGACAATGGCCCGCCATGAGTCGAGACCCAGACGTGAGACCGACACACAGGCCCGGTGTGACCGCTCAACGACGCATGTGAGCCGGATACCCCGCGGTGGGCTTCTTGCGAGTCACGCCACGAAGGCAGTGGGCATGACAATTGCTAGTCGTATGTAGTGAGAGGACCTGAGATGTTGACCAAACCGATCGCGCTCGTCGGGCTCGCCGCCGTGATGCTCGCGGCGGGGGCCGGCTCCTACTTGGCGGTCCGACAGAACACGGCGCCACTCCAGCAAGGTGCCACCGCAGAGAACGCGGCAACCATCGGACCGGCCGAGGCCATCGCAACGCCGGAGAGCCTGGCGGTCGAAGCGACCGAGGCGGTCGTCGATGAGCGAGAACCGACCGGTGCCGAAGGTGCCGCACCGGCAAGACCTGCTTCGGCGGAGCCAGTAGTCCCGGCCGCATCGCCACCGCCACCGCCGGCCGAGCCGACGCCGGCGCGGCCGGACGTTGCGCGCACCCCAGCCCCGCCCAGCCCCAGCCGGCCGGAGCCCGCCGATGACCAGCCCGCTTCGAGCGCGACCGGCACCTCGACCACCGATCGGTCTGTGGTGGCACCATCGGACGCGCCACAAACAGGCACCGCAGCCACCGCGCCGGCGGTGCCGCCGGCAGCGGGTGGGAACGGCGTCCTCGAATCCGAGCCGGAACCGGCCCAAGACTCGCCGGTCGAGCGAGCCTCAGCGGGCCTCCCCTCGGTCGAGGGCTGGAGCCGCGTGGAAGGCAGTACGCCAGCCGAGTCGGATGCTCCCCCACCGGTCGACGCCGGATCGTCGGTCGACGACCCGAGCCGGGAGGGCGAGTCGATTCCGACGCTGGTCGAATATGAGATCGCTGCAGACTCGGTCATCGGGTTGCAGGTGGAGACGCCGGTCTCGACCCGCACCGCCGAAGTCGAAGATTCCGTCGAGGCCCGGGTGACCCGCGACGTGCTGGTCGCTGACGAGGTCGCGGTGCCGGCCGGCACTCGAGTGTTGGGATCCGTCGTGCTCGTCGAACAGAGCGGCAAGCTACGCGACGCCTCTCGCCTGGGCGTCCGATTCCATACGCTCGTGATGGATGAGGGTCCCGAAATCCCGATCTTCACCGAGACCATCTACCGGGAAGGCAGCCCGAAGGGGCGCGACAGCGTGGCCAAGATCGGCGGCGCCGCCGTCGGTGGCGCAATCCTGGGGGCCATCTTCGGGGGAGCCCGGGGCGCCGCCATCGGGGGCTCGATCGGGGCCGCCGGCGGCACGGCGGCGGCGATCAATGGCGAGGCCGAACCGGCCGGTCTGCCGCCCGGGACCATGCTGACGGTTCGGCTCTCACGGCCGACCGTCGTCGCCGTCGAGCGGTGATTCTCGGCCATCGGAACACCGAGAACTCGGGCGTTGCACGCCCGTAATTCGATCGATTGACCACATGGTATAGTGCGCGGGTGGACGATATAGTGCAGGCCGTTCTATCTCGTGACGAGATAGCCCGATACCTGCGCGGCGGCCCGGATCTGTCGCCGGACCAAGCTCATGAGCAGATTTCCGGGTATCTCGAAGAGCTTCGAACCACGCAGCGATACTCGGTCTATCGCACACTGAAACACCCGCTGTACCCGATTCTCCGGAAAGTGAGTCGGCACCCTGAACGGCTTGAGATACCGAAGGCCGCGACCCGAACGCACCGGGTCGTCTACGCGTCCAATCACAAGAGCCACATGGACTACCTGGTCGAGCTGCTCGTGCTCGACGAGAACGGGATCCGTCCACCGGTCATAGCGGCCGGTATCAACCTGTTCAACGGGGCCATGGGTCTGCTGAATCGTCACGTCACGGGCGCAATCCCAATTCGACGCAACTCGCGCGACCCGGCGTATCTGGCAACCCTGCGCGGCTACGTCGCTGAAATCGTGCATCGCCACGATCTGTTCCTCTACCTTGAAGGCGGGCGAAGCTACAGCGGTGAATTCAAATCGCTCAAGACCGGCCTGCTGCAGGCGGTTGTCCACGCGCGTCATCCAGACGCGGTCATCGTCCCGGTCGCTATCTCCTACGACCTCGTGCTCGAAGACCAGACGCTGGCCCGGCAGGGCGTCAAACGCCGCCAACGTTCCTTCAGCGCGGAGGTCGCCGAGATGGTGCGGTACGCCGTGGGGTACGAGTCTCGAGCCTTCGTCACGTTCGGCGAGCCCTTACCGCTGGCCACGGTGGACCCTGAGTCCCGCCGCGATCTCGTCATGCTGATGCGACGCACGCGTGACGCGATCGGGAAAGCCTACAAGGTAATCCCCACCGCCCTCCTGGCGGCCGCGCTCCGACCCTCGACGCGACGGAGAGATCTCGAAGACCGCATCGATGAATTGCTCGACACCCTGCGGCTTGTCGACGCCAACCTCGGGGTCGAGAGCGGTCGTGACGCCGTCGACCAGGCAACCGGGCCACTCGTCGCTCGGGGCATCATCGTGGTTGAAGGAGACCGCTACCGGGTCCGTGACCGGCTGGTGCTCAGATACTACGGGCGCGCGCTGAACCACCTGCTACGCGACCGCGACGGCTCCAAACGAACCCACTAGCCGGCCCCTGGCGTAGGGTTCGGGGCGCAGCCCCGACTGAGTAGGGACATGCTCGACTCGTTGTCGCGTGCGGTCTTTCACACGCTGGCCGGCAGCTCCACCCTGAAGACCCTCGCCTCCAGGTACGGCATGCGGCCTCGTGGCTTCGCCCGGCGATTCATCGCTGGCGAGACGCTGGTCGACGCCATCACGACCGCGACCCGGCTGACCGGCAGCGGGCGACGCTGTACCCTCAACTACCTTGGTGAAAGCGTCACATCGTCAGCCGCCGCCCGGGCCGCCACCCACACGTACCAGTCCATCATGCGGGAGATCCACGACGCCGGGCTGTCGTGCCAGATTTCAATAAAACTCACACAGCTGGGTCTGGCGGTCGACCCACAAGAATGCGGGGAGAATCTGCGCCGCGTGCTCGATGCCGCGGGCGACGAGTATTTCGTCCGGATCGACATGGAGCAATCCATATGGGTCGACCCCACGCTCGACATCTTCGAGCAGGCGTGGCGAGACGGCTATCGCAACGTCGGCGTGGTCCTGCAGTCGTATCTCCGTCGGGCCGCGCCTGATTTGGCGCGGATGAACGACCTGGGGGCCGGGGTTCGGCTGTGCAAGGGCGCCTACCGGGCAACCGCGACCGTGGCCTATCCCGCCAAGGCGGATGTCGACGCGTCGTTTCTTCGTCTGATGCGAACGCTCGTGGACGCCGGCTCGTATCCCGCGTTCGCCACGCACGATCCTCGGATGATCGATGCC
>Ga0310122_10002004_pt1 | contig 12991 bp, 12 predicted proteins | sample CB6_Bottom_1051__FD_203503 | JGI IMG/M metagenome (GOLD analysis project Ga0310122, IMG submission 203503) | Marine microbial communities from Western Arctic Ocean, Canada - CB6_Bottom_1051 | ecosystem: Environmental > Aquatic > Marine > Oceanic | place: Canada: Western Arctic Ocean | collected...
TGTTTCGCAAGCAGATTAGTGCTGGCGGTCCGGTGACGGTGACCCATCCGGAAGTGACTCGTTATTTCATGACGGTGCAGGAAGCGGCCCAGTTGGTTATTCAGGCCGGCTCGATGGCTACCGGGGGCGATGTCTTCGTGCTGGATATGAACGAGCCGATTCGTATCGTTGACCTGGCGAAAAAAATGGTCCACCTCATGGGCTATGACATCAAGGACGAGAATTCCTATCGAGGTGATATCGCCATCGAATACACCGGCCTGCGGCCGGGGGAAAAACTCCACGAAGAATTGATGATAGGCGAGTCGGTAACCGGTACCGAACATCCCAAGATTGTGCGCGCCGAGGAAGAGACCTTGTCATGGGAAGTGCTGCAGAGATTATTAGATCGACTGCGAAAAGCCTGCAGCCAAATCGATCTGCAGGAAATAAAAACAGTGCTTATGGAAGCCGTCGATGGCTTCGAGCCGAAGGAAGAAGTGAGCGATCCGCTTTGGGGTATCAATAAACCAGCAGAAATCTTGCCAGAGAAAGAGGTCGCCAACATCACGCCCCTGTTCAAGGAGTAGGCAATAAGGGAGAACCAGGGTAGAAAAGGCAGAAAGGAAGAAATAGGGCCTGCTACTGTCCGCCCCCAGTTTTCGGGGTCAATACCGGGTGCTTCCCTGCAGAAAAATGGGCATTGCTTACTAGTAGTTCAATTACGAAAACTCAAGCACAGCTTATTCGACGCGGCGCACCGAGTTAATAACTACCGTATCTGTCGGTACGTCGCCTAAACCCCCAACAGTACCCGTGGCGACCGCAGCGATGATGTCCACGATGTCCATACCCTCGATCACCTCTCCAAAAACCGCGTAACCGAAACCGGACGGGGATTCGTTACTGTGGTTCAGAAAATCGTTATCGCTGAGATTGATAAAAAACTGGCTGGTAGCACTGTCCACGATATTCGTTCTTGCCATAGCGAGAGTGCCGCGGTCATTCTTGACGTCGGATTTTGCTTCATTCTTGATCGCGTCATAAGTCGACTTCTGCACCATGTCCGGACTAAAACCACCACCCTGGATCATAAACCCGGAAATGACCCGATGGAAAATCAGCCCATCGTAGTAGTCGTTATCGGTGTAACGTAGAAAATTCTCAACAGATAGTGGCGCCTTGTCTGCCCAAAGCTCGATCTTGATGGTGCCCTTGTTAGTTTCCATTACCACCACAGGATTGTCCTGTGCTGCCACATTGGCCGCGAACACCATTAACAGTGTAAAAATAAAAGATCGCATGGATTAATTCTCCTTAAGCTGCGTGCGATAAATATGAGGGAAATGGCTGCCCAACCTGGACTCGAACCAGGAACCAAGTGATTAACAGTCACCTACTCTACCATTGAGCTATTGGGCACCAAAACTGGCTTGCAGGAAGGAGTATAGCTGCAGACCGCGCGTATACTAATGAGAAATCGTTATGCGGTCAATACTCACCGGTGATTCTGGTGTACCCTTACCGGTTTGTGTTGTTTACGGTGTCAAGTCGTGGCTAGTCTGTTTAAACTCCATGCCAATTTCAAACCAGCCGGGGACCAGCCCGAGGCGATTGCGAAACTGATAGAAGGCCTGAGTGACGGTCTCCAGGCCCAGACGTTAATGGGAGTAACCGGCTCTGGTAAGACATTCACCATCGCCAATGTCATCGAGAGCGTGCAGCGACCCACCCTGGTGATGGCGCCTAACAAGACCTTGGCGGCCCAGCTCTATGGGGAGTTCAAGGAGTTCTTTCCCCGTAATGCGGTGGAGTATTTTGTTTCCTATTACGATTACTATCAGCCCGAAGCCTACGTGCCGGCCTCTGATGTCTACATCGAGAAGGATGCGTCCATAAATGACCATATCGAGCAGATGCGTCTATCCGCCACCAAGGCCCTGCTCGAGCGCAGCGATGTCATCGTTGTGGCCACGGTCTCGGCGATCTACGGCTTGGGCGACCCGAAATCCTATCTGAAGATGGTGGTGCATCTGGATCGGGGCGGCAAGATTGATCAGCGCCAACTGCTCAGGCGCCTGACGGATCTGCAGTACACCAGGAACGATATGGAGTTGCGGCGGGCCACCTATCGGGTGCGTGGTGATGTGATCGATATCTATCCGGCGGAGTCCGAGCGCGACGCCATACGCATCGAGTTATATGACGATGAAATTGAAAGGCTGTCCTATTTCGATCCGCTCACCGGCGGTGTCATCAAGGAAGTCCCCCGGCTCACCTTATTTCCCAAGTCCCACTATGTGACCTCCAGGGAGACGCTACTGGGCGCGCTGGACGACATCAGACTCGAACTGAAACAACGACTGCAGCTGCTGCATCAGGAAAATCGGCTGGTGGAGGCGCAGCGACTGGAGCAGCGGACCAAATTTGACCTGGAGATGATCCAGGAGCTCGGCTACTGCACCGGCATCGAAAACTACTCTCGCTATTTATCGGGCAGGGCGCCCGGTGAGCCGCCGCCGACCCTGTATGACTATCTGCCGGCCGATGCGTTGGTGGTGGCAGATGAATCCCACGTTTCTATTCCGCAACTGGGGGCAATGTATAAGGGCGACAGGTCGCGGAAGGAGACCCTGGTGGAATATGGATTTCGACTGCCGTCTGCGCTCGATAATCGACCACTGCGCTTCCAGGAATGGGAACTGTTGACGCCGCAGATTATTTTTATGTCGGCCACCCCCGGCCGCTATGAGGAGGAACACGAGGGCCAACAGGTGCGGCAGGTCGTCAGGCCCACCGGTCTGGTGGATCCGGAGCTGGAGGTAAGACCCGCTTCTTCGCAGGTCGATGATCTGCTGTCGGAAATACGGCGGGTCGCGGCGCAGCAGGAAAGGGTTCTGGTGACGGTGTTGACCAAGCGCATGGCGGAAGATTTAACCGATTATCTGGCGGAACACGATGTGCGCGTCCGCTACCTGCATTCAGATATTGAAACTGTCGAGCGCTCGGAAATCTTACGGGATTTGCGTCTCGGTCAATTCGATGTGCTGGTGGGGATCAACCTGTTGCGGGAGGGCTTGGATATTCCAGAGGTTTCCCTGGTGGCAATTCTGGATGCGGACAAGGAGGGCTTCTTGCGCTCGGAACGATCCCTGATCCAGACTATCGGTAGGGCAGCCCGCAATCTGAATGGCAAGGCCATACTCTATGGAGATCGCGTAACCGGCTCCATGCAGCGGGCGATCGATGAGTCTGCTCGACGCCGTAATGTGCAACTGGAGTTTAACCAACGGCATAATATCACCCCCATCGGCGTGAAGAAGAAAGTGCTGGATATCATGGAGGGCGCCTACTCAACACCGGGTAGCCGGAGACAGCGCGGCCGAGGAGTCGCCGAAAAATCAGGGGCTTATCTGAAGTTTGACTTTTCCGATCCGGTGACAGCGAAGAAAGAAATCGACAAATTGGAAACCCAGATGTACGAGCAGGCAAGGAACCTTGCATTCGAGGAAGCTGCGGTCACCCGGGACCAGCTTGCCGACTTGAGGAATCGCCTGTTAATGCAATGAAAATAGGGACAGACCACGTTTTTTCGGTTTTTTCCCGATCCGCGATGGAATTGGTTTGGATAGCAGCAGCTTGTGGGTAAAAACCGTGGTCTGTCCCCGTTTTGTTCCGTATAATCGCCAGTCTTTTCTATCGAGTGAATCCAGGCGCGTAGCTCAGTTGGTTAGAGCGCTACCTTGACATGGTAGAGGTCACCAGTTCGAATCTGGTCGTGCCTACCATTCCATAGAAGTGATACAAATCGACTAGTAAGCAACCTCATTGGAATCTGATTTGGATCGGGTTTCATGCATCACAACGGAAAACGGATGCCAAAAATCACTTTGCCGGACGGCAGTCAACGGGATTACGACAAGCCTGTTACTGTCGCCGAAATCGCAGAATCTATCGGTGCGGGGCTGGCCAGAGCCGCGCTCGCCGGTCGCGTGGATGGCGAGTTGGTTGATACGTCCTTCGAGGTGAACACTGACGCCGAAGTCGCCATCGTCACCGCGCGGGATAGCGATGGGCTCGAAGTGCTGCGGCACTCCTGCGCCCACCTCATGGCGCAGGCGGTACAAAGACTATTTCCCAAGGCCCAGGTCACTATCGGTCCCGTAGTCGAAGATGGTTTCTTCTACGATTTTGCATTCGAGCGCGCTTTCACGCCGGAAGACTTGCAGGCCATCGAAAAAATGATGCAGGCCATCGTCAAGGAAGATCTTGTAGTGCAGCGCTCGATAATGAGTCGCGACGAGGCGGTGGCGATGTTCAAAGACATGGGTGAAGTCTATAAAGTCGAGATTATCGAAGGTATTCCCGGCGATGAAGACCTGTCTTTTTATCGCCAGGGTGAATTCATCGATCTGTGCCGCGGGCCCCATGTGCCCAGTACCGGGAAATCCGCGACGTTCAAACTCACTTCCGTAGCTGGTGCCTATTGGCGCGGCGACTCTAACAACGAAATGTTGCAGCGCATTCACGGCACTGCCTGGGGCTCGAAGAAGGATCTCAAGCTTTACCTGCAGCGTTTGGAAGAAGCGGAAAAACGCGATCACCGCAAGCTGGGCAAGAAACTGGATTTGTTTCACTTCCAGGAGGAAGCACCCGGCATGGTGTTCTGGCATCCGAAGGGCTGGACCATATACTTGGTGATCGAGAGCTACATGCGACAGGTTCAGAATGCCAGTCACTATCAGGAGATTCGAACTCCGCAGTTGGTGGATTACTCGCTATGGGAAAAGTCAGGCCACGCCGCGAAGTTCGCCGACGAGATGTTCACGGTAGAATCGGACAATCGCCTATACGCGATCAAACCCATGAACTGCCCCTGCCACATCCAGGTTTTCAACCAGGGTCTGAAGAGTTACCGAGATCTGCCATTGCGACTCGCAGAATTTGGCAGCTGTCACCGTTATGAGCCCTCCGGCAGCATGCACGGATTGATGCGCGTGCGTAGTTTCGTACAGGATGATGGCCACATCTTCTGCACGGAGGATCAGATTCAGTCCGAAGTGGCAGATTTCATGGATTTGCTCTTCGCCGTTTACAGAGATTTCGGCTTCGATGACGTGATTTTGCGGCTGTCCACACGTCCGCAGAAGCGTGTAGGCTCGGATGCCCTATGGGGTGACGCGGAACAGGCCTTAAAAGACGCCCTCAATGCCACCGGCCTGCCATGGGAACTGGTACCGGGTGAAGGTGCATTCTATGGGCCCAAGATCGAATATTCTCTCAAAGATTGTATGGGGCGGATCCAGCAATGCGGCACCATTCAGGTTGATTTTTTCACACCAGGGAGCCTTGGTGCTCATTATATTGCCGAAGACAACAGCAAAAAAGTACCGGTCATGTTACATCGGGCAGTTTTAGGGTCTTTCGAGCGTTTTATTGGCGTACTTATCGAACATCACGCCGGTGCCATGCCGGCCTGGCTGGCTCCGGAGCAGGCGATAATTCTCAATATTACGGATAAGCAGGCGAAATATTGTACGCAATTACAAGAATTCTTGAAAAATAAAGGCTTTAGGGTGTCTGCGGACTTGAGAAATGAGAAGATCGGCTTTAAAATCCGCGAGCACACTTTACAGAAGATCCCCTATCTCCTCGTTGTAGGTGATAAAGAGGTTGAATCGAGTACGGTGGCAGTTCGCAAACGCGGAGGTGAAGACCTGGGAACTATGACATTCGAAGACTTTTGCAATCACTTAAGCCACGATGTTTCCCACTTTGGCCGCGGTGAAATCAGTGCCGAGCAGTAGCATCGGCCTTGGGGGAGTATCGAATTGAGGGTTAAGCTTTTGCGCATATCATGAGAAGTGGTTCGAAGACTAGAAAGTCCATCATTAACGAGTTTATTGAGGCAGAACAGGTCCGATTGGTGGGTGCCGGCGGCGAACAAGTCGGCATCGTATCCATCGAAGAAGCCAGAGCAGCGGCAGAGGATGCCAGGCTGGATCTGGTATTAATCGCGCCGGACTCGGATCCAGTGGTCTGCAAGATCATGGATCATGGCAAGCACGTATTCGATCTGAAGAAGCAGAAGGCTGCCAGCAAGAAGAAGCAGCGACGAGTTCATGTAAAAGAAATTAAGTTTCGACCAGGGACGGAAGAAGGGGATTATCAGGTAAAACTACGCAACCTGATACGTTTCCTGACAGATGGGGACAAGACCAAGGTTTCATTACGATTCCGTGGTCGTGAGATGGCCCATCAACATCTTGGGGCAGAGCTGATCGAGCGGATTCGCGAGGATTTAGCCGAATATGGCACTGTGGAACAGGAGCCCAAGATGGAAGGCCGGCTGATAGTCATGGTACTGGCGCCGACCAAGAAGCACTAGCGAATTAGAGAAGGGTCAGTGTCCATTGATCCAGCGGGTTCAATGGACACTGACCTTTTTTGCTCGTTGGTTAATTTAATCAAAAGCACGGTAAACGATACTCGTGCAAATGCGGAGTTTGAAAATGGCTGGAAAATTAAAAACCCATAGTGGTGCTGCGAAGCGGTTCAAGAAGACCGGTTCCGGTTTCAAGCGCAAGAGCGCATACAAGAGTCATATCCTGACGAAGATGACTACCAAGCGTAAGCGACAGCTGCGAGGTACCAGTCCGGTTAGTCCGGCCGACCTGCCTGCAGTAAAAAGAATGCTGCGTGAAAATTAAGCGGTAGCTACAAATCAGAATCAGTTAGGAGAATTACCATGGCTCGAGTAAAACGTGGCGTCATTGCCAATCGGCGTCACAAGAAAGTATTGAAGCAAGCGAAGGGTTACTACGGCGCAAGAAGTCGTATCTATCGCGTTGCTAAACAGGCAGTAACCAAGGCTGGGCAATATGCCTACCGCGATCGCCGAACGAAGAAGCGTGTATTCCGCGCTCTGTGGATTACGCGTATTAATGCGCAGGCTCGCGAGAATGGCATTACCTACAGCCAGCTTATTGCCGGTCTGAAGAAGGCAAATATTGAAGTTGATCGTCGTGTTCTGGCGGATTTGGCGGTACACGACAAGCCAGCTTTTGGCGCGATTGTAGAACAGGCAAAATCAAACCTGGCTGCATAATCCTTTCTCGCGGAAGCGGCTCATGGCAGAACCCGATTCCCTCCTTGCAGAAGCCCTGCAAGCTATCACCGACTCCGGCGATGAAAATTCGCTGGAGCAGTTGCGCGTGCAGTATCTGGGTAAGAAAGGAAGCCTTACCGCACTACTCAAATCCCTGGGTCAGCTTCCCGCCGGGGAAAGACCGGCTGCGGGGGAGAATATCAATCTCGTTAAGCGCCAGATTCAGGCGGCGCTGGAAGCCAGGAAAGCTTCTCTGGTCGAGGACAGTCTCAATGCCCAGTTGAGCCAGGAAGTTATCGATGTCACCCTTCCCGGCAGGCGACAGAGTGCAGGCGGATTGCATCCCATCACGATTACGATCGATCGAATTACGTCGATATTTTCATCCGCTGGTTACGACGTAGCGGAAGGGCCAGAAATAGAAGATGAGTATCACAATTTCGAGGCGCTCAATATCCCCAGCCACCATCCCGCCAGGGCCATGCATGACACCTTTTATGTGAGTCCTGGCACCGTACTGAGGACGCACACGTCACCGGTACAAATAAGAGTAATGGAAAACGGCAAGCCGCCATTTCGCATGATCTGCCCAGGCCGTGTCTATCGCTGTGATTCAGACTTAACCCACACCCCGATGTTTCATCAGGTCGAGGGCCTTCTGATCGATGAGGGCGTGAGTTTTGCCGACCTGAAAGGCACCATAGAAGATTTTCTACACGCCTACTTCGAAGAAGAAATGCCAGTGAGATTTCGACCATCTTACTTTCCGTTCACGGAACCTTCTGCCGAAGTCGATATTGGCTGTGTTAGTTGCGGCGGCAATGGCTGTCGCATCTGTGGCCACAGCGGCTGGCTGGAAATAATGGGCTGCGGCATGGTGCATCCGCATGTACTCGAGATGTCGAACGTAGACCCCAAAAAATATAACGGATTCGCATTCGGAATCGGCATCGAACGCCTGGCGATGTTGCGCTACGGCGTCAGTGATTTGCGCACTTATTATGAAAACGACCTGCGCTTCCTGCAGCAGTTTCACTAACACGCTTATTAACAATAATTTATTACAAAACAGTGTCTGGTTCCGATGATTTTTAGCGTAGATTGGTTACATGAATTGGTTGATCCAAAGATGGACAATCAATCACTTATGGACGAATTAACTATGGCAGGCTTGGAGGTCGAACGGTCGATTCCGGTCGCCAGGGATTTCTCCGGCATTGTTGTTGGTGAAGTTGATTCAGTGGAAAAACATCCCGATGCCGACAAACTCAGTCTATGCCTGGTAAACGATGGATCCAACATATATCAGGTAGTCTGTGGCGCTCCGAACGTACGTGCTGGATTGAAAGCACCTTTTGCCAAGGTCGGCGCAGAAATTATCGGCAGTGCAGATGAAAAACCATTCATAATTAAACCGGTAAAAATACGCGGCATCGAATCCAACGGGATGCTTTGTTCGGCGGAAGAACTTGGCCTGGCGGAAAGTTCAGATGGTTTACTCGAACTCTCTGATGACGTAGGGCTTGGCGAAGATCTACGCAGCCTGCTAAACCTGAATGACCTCAGTATTGAATTAGACCTGACCCCAAACAGAGGTGACTGTCTGAGCATGATAGGTCTCGCCAGGGAGGTCGGAGTACTTACGCGGCAAGAAGTCAAAACTGCAAAGGTGGAAATCGTCGATGCGATGATCGGCGCTGAGTTTCCTATCGAGATCACCGCAAAAGACGGTTGTCCCCGATACCTTGGGCGAGTCATAAAAAATGTCAACCCGAGCGCCGAGTCACCTGTTTGGATGCGGGAAAAACTTCGTCGTTCCGGCCTTCGAAGCATAGACCCGATTGTAGATGTGACGAATTATGTATTGATGGAGTTTGGCCAACCCATGCATGCCTTCGATTATTCCACGCTGGAGGGAAAGATCGAAGTCCGCATGGCCAATGAAAAAGAAAAACTGACTTTACTAGATGGTAAAGAAATTGAACTGACCCCTGATATTCTGGTAATTGCCGATGCCAGGAAAGCCGTCGCCATGGCTGGCATCATGGGCGGACTCGATACCTCGGTCACCGAGGCGACCAGGGATGTGTTTCTCGAATGCGCATTTTTTGCGCCATTAGCCATCGCGGGCAAGGCGCGTTCCTATGGCATGCACACCGATGCCTCTCACCGCTACGAGCGCGGTGTAGATTACCAGCTACAACATCGAGCCATGGCGAGGGCGACACAGCTGTTATTGGAAATAGTTGGCGGCGAGGCGGGCCCGGTCACCGAGGCAATCGGTAATTTGCCTGAGCAACTGAAGATCGAATTACAATTCTCCTCAATTTTAAGTTTGCTCGGTGTAGAAATTGCGCAGGATGAAGTTATTGATATTCTGAGTCGGCTTGGGTTTGGGATTGCCAGCAGGACAGAGTCAGCACTAGAGGTCGAAGTACCCTCATTTCGGTTCGATGTGACTATCGAGGTGGACCTGATCGAAGAACTGGCCCGCATCTACGGCTACAACAAGCTGCCGAAAACTCCGGGATTAGGCAGTCAGCCGCTGAGGTCCCAAGCCGAAGCCAGTGTCAGCATAGGCCGTATTCGGCAGCTTTTAGTCGGTCTGGGCTATCAAGAGGTGGTCACCTACAGCTTTATCGACCCAATATTGTCAGCACTTGTCTGCCCACAGGATGTGGCTATACCACTACAAAACCCCATTTCGGAAGAAATGTCAGTCATGCGAACGAGTATCTTGCCGGGTTTATTGAGCACGTTGAGTTATAACGAGAATCGCCAGCGAGAGCGTATCCGCCTGTTTGAGAGTGGCCTGGTGTTTTCTCTCGAAGCAGACGATATCTGCCAGGTTGCCATGATTGCCGGGCTGATATCGGGGTCTAAATTTCCTGAAAACTGGAGTAATGATAAAGAGTTATGCGATTTTTATGATGTAAAAGGTGATATTGAAGTTTTGCTCGGACTGGGAGGCAAGATCGATGCCCTGAACTTCACCCCGGCTCAATACGGCTGTTTCCATAGCGGCCAGTGCGCCCGGGTTGACTACGACGGCGAGCCCATAGGCCATATCGGCGCATTACATCCTGCCATTGCCCGCAAACTCGATCTAAAAACCGCCCCGTTTCTGTTCGAATTGCAGCTGGATCCAGTGAAATCGGCTATTCTGCCCAGTGTCGAGACGCTGTCTCGCTACCCGGAGGTGAGCAGGGATATCGCCATTGTCATCGCCGATTCGGTGTCTGCAGATGCCATCCTGGCCTTGATACGGGACCAGGCCGGAGAGTTTCTGACTAACTTACGAATATTTGATGTTTATCAAGGGGATGCGGTCACAAAAGGCAAAAAAAGTATCGCTTTGGGGTTGACGTGGCAACATCCTTCACGCACTCTTAGTGACGAAGACATTAATACAATAATTAGTAGCTGCGTCAACGCACTACATGATAAATTTAATGCAAATTTGCGGAGTTAGTTGGGGAATTGACTATGGCGGATGGAGCACTGACCAAGGCCGACATGGCGGAACGGCTGTTCGAAGAACTCGGATTGAACAAACGCGAAGCCAAGGAAGTAGTTGAGCAGTTCTTTGAAGAAGTCCGCCTGTCCCTGGAACGCAATGAGCAAGTGAAACTGTCTGGTTATGGCAATTTCGATCTCCGAGACAAGAAACAGAGACCCGGTCGCAATCCGAAAACCGGTGAAGAAATCCCCATTAAGGCTCGAAGAGTCGTCACTTTCCGACCAGGACAGAAGCTAAAGGCAAGGGTAGAGGGTTATGCTGGAACCGAAGAATAACGACGAATTACCTCCAATTCCCCCCAAACGCTATTTCACCATCGGTGAAGTGGGTGAACTCTGCGCCGTGAAGCCCCATGTCTTGCGCTACTGGGAGGCCGAATTTCCCCAGTTAAAGCCAGTCAAACGGCGCGGAAACCGCCGCTATTACCAGCGCCAGGATGTCATTTTAATCAGACAAATCAAGAGCTTACTCTACGAACAGGGCTACACAATCGGCGGCGCTCGACAAAAAATGAGTGACAGCCCGGAAGATCTGACCAAATCCAACGTGAATTCCAGTGAGATCAAGTCACTGGTCAGGGATTTGGAAGAGGTTATCGGGCGTTTGTAGGGATCTTTGCTTATAGAAGCAGTACTAATTCTTTATAAAATTTATCTTGATCGGCAATTCACTGAATCTTTCTCTTATCGGGGCGTAGCGCAGTCTGGTAGCGCACTACACTGGGGGATCGATGGTAAAAAGAAGCACTGGCATAATCGTTAAGGCTCATTCCTTGAGTCAAGAATTGAAGCGATCTTCATCGGGGCGTAGCGCAGTCTGGTAGCGCACTACACTGGGGGTGTAGTGGTCGTCGGTTCAAATCCGGCCGCCCCGACCAATTAAATCAATGGGTTAAGTGACATTTAGCTTCTTTTGAATTCCATAATTCTCTATTTAAGTCCACATTAAGTCCAATTTGTCTTACCTCATTGCCGATGAGGGCTTCCCCCTCAATTTCAAATCGGGAAATACAGCATGTACTTATAGTGATTGGGAGGTCTGCTTTTTCGACAGCGGCTCCTTCGGAGTGGTTGAATTTCAGGTTTGAAAGGGTCTGCTTTCGGCCAATAGCGGACACCATAAAACGTGGTCCGTCCCCTTTTCTTTTCTCAGCAACCAATTATCGTGGTTGAGGCGGCTGGCAATTACTATAAACGTTCTAGGATGTCGTCGGCTGGCGGAAATACCGTTCAAAGTGATCGGGCGCCAGATCGAGGGCCAGTGCAAACGCCGGCAGGAATTTTCGCCCGAGCGATTTCAGCACCTCATAATATTCCAGACAGGTTTCCTTGAAACCCGGAAGGCCGTCCACCCATTGGTTCGGCCCATGCATGGGGTTGTTCGCGATCTCCTCCGGCGCGCCCGGTTCCAGTTCATCGCGGATCATCAACGACTCGTATTGGTTCCTCTTATTGGCGGATTCGACCGAAGAGATATTCTGTGCCGACGCGCCGGGCGGAACATAACCGCGAATGGCGCGATTGATCTTGATCTTCAGCTTTTGCTCGGGTGGCATTGCGAAAAACCGGGTGCTCTCGGCGAACATGCGCTCCACCATTGCCTCGGGGACGCCGTGCCCTGTTATGTAGAAGAAGCCATGCCGCTCGCATGCCGCTCCAATCTCACGCGCCACCGTGCGCATGTCGTCGATTGTGCCGCCGTTCAGGGCCGTCACATCGATGATGGGTAGACTGTAAGGTGCGGACATGAACTTGTTCCTGCTGTTATTGTCATGCCGAGAATCGGTTCACCGAACGAAGCCAATGACTTTACAGTCCGATCAGCAACCTGTGGGGAAGTATCGTCTTACATACAAAACCGGTCCCCATCGTCCGCTTAGGGTTGCGAATTCAACCGGTGAGCGCAACACATGCGTTAAATCTATCAGCCGGGGTTTCGTATTCCAAGGTCTTTCTTGGCCGTTCATTTAACCTTCGTGCTACCTTCTTCAAATGTGTTTGTGAATGTACCGACAAATCCGTCCTCTTGGGAAAGTACTGTCTTAGTAGTCCATTCGTATTTTCATTTGAGCCGCGTTGCCAAGGACTAATCAACTTCGCGTTAATGCCTAGCTCTTCGCCTATTTGTTTCTGGGTTACCCCTGACTGATAAGACAGCTGTACGGCTTCCCGTTTGAATTCCTCTGAAAACTTCCTGCGCTTTGACATGACACACCTCCTGGCCCACTATCAGCCTTTTCTGATGTGTCCGTAAAATCAGAGTTATTGTCAAAAGTGGTGTTTCAGCATCTGAATCAAGCGGCGGCCTGATCGATTGCTGTCACCTCGATTCCATCTTTGAATTTAATTCCCGTAATTACCTTCGCCAAGTAATTAAACCCGCGT
>Ga0310122_10002006_pt1 | contig 12989 bp, 12 predicted proteins | sample CB6_Bottom_1051__FD_203503 | JGI IMG/M metagenome (GOLD analysis project Ga0310122, IMG submission 203503) | Marine microbial communities from Western Arctic Ocean, Canada - CB6_Bottom_1051 | ecosystem: Environmental > Aquatic > Marine > Oceanic | place: Canada: Western Arctic Ocean | collected...
GGAAGTGTGAGCGGGGCCTCCGCCTCGAAGGGGATCTCCGGTACCGACGACGGCTGCTGCGCTGACAATCCGACGCCCAGAAACACGAGTATCACGACGATCAGCCTGCGCATGAGAGCACCCTCCCAAGATCCGCCGTCGTCATTCGGCGTTCAACGGAACGAGAATGGCCGATTCTATCGTCCCTTTCCGTCGACCGTCCAGTTCCTGCGGGCACCGAACAGGATTGATTGAAGTGAAGACCGCCGTAGTGACCAGGCGGCGGGAGTCGAACCCACAGCCATATCGTGCGCAACGAGGCAAGCCGTCGACACGAAGAACGCTAGAACACCCCACCTGCCCTTGACACAGCTCGTGCCTCGGCGACAATTCGATCTTGATATGATGGACGACAGGGGAGTTCGCGAGCACCTGGCCAAGCTGCTCGTCGGAACAGACGCGCATCTGGACTTCGACGATACCCTCGCCCAGTTTCCAGTCGATCTGCGCACCGTGATACCGAATGGGGCGGCGCATTCTGCCTGGCAGCTCCTCGAGCACTTGCGCATCGCTCAGTGGGACATACTGGAGTTCAGCCGCGACCCGAACCATGTCTCACCCACGTTTCCCGATGGATACTGGCCCAGTGGTGATACCTCTCCCGATGAAGACGCCTGGGACAAGAGCGTCAATGCGTTCCGGGCTGACCGTGAAGCGTTGCGGGAATTGGTGTCCAACGAGTCAACTGACCTGTTGGCCCCGATACCACACGGTACCGGGCAAACGATTTTGCGCGAGTGTCTGATGGTGGCGAAACACAATTCCTACCATCTGGGGCAGTTGGTGCTGCTCAGAAGACTTCTTGGGGTTTGGCCCCAAAACGGAAACCAGAAGATTGAGATTTAGACACGTTCGCCAGGTCGGGTGACGGCAGGGGCAAGGTGTCGCCTCGCCTCGCCCCCCACCATCTTTCGGTGACCGGTCACGCGGCCTGTGTTTCGCCCCGCTGCACGCAGGCGGCGCATGCTGGCGCTCGGAGCCACCTGTAGGTCATGCCCAGGACGGCTCCGAAGATCAGGTGGCCCAGGAGACTCGGCATCGCCTGCCCCATCGCGGCGATGTTCCAGTTGACGCCCAGTCCCATTCCCATGAAGAAGGGCATCAGGGTCAACGGTCCCAGAATCCACCACACGAAGCCGTAGGCGAGTCCAGAGCCCACGCCGCCCTGCTGACCGCAGGCGTCCTGCAGCACCGCGAAACTGCCACCGATCGTCGCGCTGATCGCCAGGTGGGCAAACAACCCGACCCACGCCGACGGGATGCCGACCATGTTCCCGATCATCGGGAGCATCCCCATCATCGCCATCATGGCACCTGGGTGTGATGCTGCATCGCATCCGGAACCGGGTCCGAGACTGCCTGGAATCGAAAGGCGTTCGGGGGTAGGACCCGTCCCGGGTCCAAGAAACCAATGCTGACTTGCAAGGACGTGGCAACGGCAATCGGCCAGGACGACGTGCGCGCTCTGCCGTGGTGGCGCGGCTTTGCGCTCCGATTTCACCTAGTAATGTGCCAGGACTGCCGCCGCTACGCCGCCCAGATCCGAGCCATCGGCGCTGCCGCTCGCCGGCTGTCCCGGGAGCACGGCGAAGACCCACAGACCCTCGACCGGCTCGAGGAGACGATTCTCCGTCGAAGAGACTAGGCGCCCTTGGCTGTGAGAATAGCTCGTCCTAGCAAGGCGGAGCCTCGCTACGGCGCCACGCGCCAGGGTGAGACCTGGGGCCAGTCTTCGAGTGCCTCGATGGCCCAGGCCGTCGTCTGGTCGTCGTGACACGTGGTGCAGGGGTTCGGGATGCCGTAGCGGTCGGTCATGACCGGCGAGATGAACCTGAACGTGTGACTCCGCACGTAGACATCGCCGACGGTTCGCGCGTTCGCCGGCATGTGGCATGCCACGCAGAGGCTGCCCTCGCCATCCGCTTCGTGCTGGGTGTGGTAGGCCAGAGATCCGCGTGGCCCGGCTTGTAGCTGCGGGCCGTGGCATTCGAGACAGACGTCGTTCCCGGGCGCGATCAGATCCGCCTCGTGCTCGGTTCCGTGGACGTCGTGGCACCCGTAGCAGGTGACCCCTTTGACATACATCTGGCTCTGGATGTAATCGTTGCCTTGCATCCGGTTCTTGTGCGCCGAGCCCTCGGGCCAGTGGGTGAATGTCTCTTCGCCCAGGTCCGGTCCTTCCAGCTCCCAGACCTCGCTCAACCGGTCACCCGGTTCGTAGCCGACCGGCCAATCGTAGTAGGCGCCGTCGATCGGATTCTCGCGCGGCTGGCCCTGCGAGTGGCACTGAATGCAGATGTCGTCCGCCCGCACCGGGTCGAGCCGCGCCGGGTTCACGATGTTGGCGGCGGTCGGGGCGAGGTTGTGGACGCTTCCCGGCCCGTGACATTTTTCGCAGCCGACGTTCCATTCGGTCGGGGTCTTGGTGGCGATGTCGTAGTTCACCGAGTGACAGCCGTCGCACAGCGGGCCGGTGGGCCGCTGCATCTGGTCTTCCGGGTAATGCTCGGTCCACCAGTCGCCGCCGCGTCTGGGGAAGTAGCGCCGCCACTGCCGGTTCTGCACGTCCCACTGTGCGGGAAAGATGAAGTAGTCGTCTCCGATCTGTGTGTAGTAGCGTTGCTTCCACTTGCTGCCGTAGGTGAAGACGACGTCCTCGGGGGTGAACGTCACCAGTGGGTCGTCCAGTGTGAAGTCGCCCACGATGGCGTCCGGGTGCTCGCGGGGATCCTGCAGTACATTCGCCATCAGCGTGTCCTGCCATCGGCCGTGAATCTCGGCGTGGCAGGCCTGGCACGACTCAGAGCCGGCATAGGTCGCCGTGGAGAGGTCGCCGTCTGGAGTGGTCCCGAGACAGCCGGTGGCAAGCACGACCGAGAGCAATGGCCCGCACGCGAGAGAGCGCCGCGGCAACAACGGTCCATACATCGTGCACGAATGATAGCCTGTGCAGACGGTGATGGGTTCCTCCCGGTCGCATCGGATCGCGTTCGTGCTCACCATCCTGGTGGTAGGCGGTCTGTTGCCAACCGTGGCCTCAGCGCAGCAACGGTGCGCGTTCCTGTGTGTGCCGGATGTGAAGATCGAACCCGCCCTGACTGTCGAGCACCTGTTCGGGGCCGCACGCGTCGAGGTGTTGGAGGACGGGACGGTCGTGGGCATCACGAGACAGGCACGCGAGACGGTCTTCGAGCTGGTACTCGCCGTGGATATCCCGACCGAGATCCCCAGGGTCGGGTTCACCCTTGAGACGATCTTCGTGCCGTTCGGCGAGACCGACACCCACCCGTTCAGCGGAGCGACCGCCGCTGACGCCGGGCGGGCCTCGTTCCGCGACAACGGGATCGAGATTGAGCTCGAGTTGAACCTGATGATCCTCGAGGCGGAGCAGACCGGCGGCTGGGTCGAGAGCCACTTCGACATCGTGGACAAGATCAGCCCCGGTGAGACCCCTGATGCGGGCAGTGTCTACACGCACAAGCTGAACTTCGAGCTTGATACCGCCTTTCTGCCCTTCAGCCGGTTGTCGGAGGACAATTGGCTGCATCACCTCGAGGTGGAAGGCTCGCTTGACTACGTGGCGACGGGGCTCCCCAAGGCCGGGGATGTGGTTGGCGGCGAACGCTATCTGGACAACGCCAGCGCCTGGTCGTTCTCGCTGGTCGGTGTGATCCCGCTCGCGCCCCTGGCTCCGTGAGGCTCCACATGACCAAGAACTTCGTTGTCGCGATTCTTGCCGGTGTCATCCTCGTGACCGGCTCACCCGCCGCCGAACAGGACTGGCCGCAATGGCGTGGCCCAACCCGCGACGGTGTTGTCGCGGTGGAGGGAGTGCCGGACCGTTGGCCCCTGTCGCTCCGAGCGGCTTGGACAGTCGAGATCGGTGAAGGCTACGGCTCGCCGGTCGTGGCAAATGGCCGCGCCTTCACCCTGAGCCGGCAGGACCCTCGCGAGGTCGTCACGGCGATCGACCTGTCGGCCGGGACGGTGGTCTGGCGGCAGTCCTACGAGTCGGCATTCGAGAAGAACCAGTACGCCGTCAGCATGGCGAAGGGGCCGCACGCGACACCGCTGGTCTCCGACGGGCGGGTGTTCACTGTCGGTGTCGCGGGGATCGTCTACGCCTGGTCTGCCGAGGACGGCGCAGTACTCTGGCGCCGCGATTTCTCCGATATCTTCGATTCCTCGGTGCTGTTCGCCGGGACCGCCGCCTCGCCGCTGCTGGCCGACGGCATGCTGGTGATACAGGTTGGCAGCGATGTCCAGGGGGGCCGTATTGTCGCCCTCGACCCGGCGAGCGGCGACGAGCGCTGGACGTGGCGGGGGCCCGGGCCGGGGTACGCCTCACCCGGTCTGATGGAGGTCGATGGGGTCTCGCACCTGGTTGCGACCACACAGGAGTCGATCGTCGCGCTCGACCCGCGCACCGGGACGCTGCTGTGGGCCATCCCGTTTCCGGATGAGTGGCACGAGAACATCGTCACACCGGTCTGGACCGGCACCGAGCTTGTGATGTCGGGTCAGCGACAGGGCACACACGCGTACCATCTCCGTCAGGATCGCGGCGCCTGGAGGTGGACCGAAACCTGGTCGAACCCCGACGTGACGCTGTATATGAGTACCCCCGTGCTCGCCGATGGTGTGCTCTACGGGTTGTCGTCGAAACGCCTCGGCCAGTTCGTGGCCCTCGACGTGATGACCGGCGCCGTCACCTGGTCGAGCGAAGGACGCGAAGGCGAGCACGCGGTAGCGCTCCTGACACCCGAACACGTCGTGCTACTGACCAACAACGCCGAGCTGACCGTAGCGCGTCGGAATGCGACCACCTTCGAGATTGAACGCCGCTACGAGGTCAGCGACAGTCAGACCTGGGCGGTCCCGGTGCTCCTCGGCCGCGATCTGTTGATTCGCGACGAAACGCACCTGGTCCTGCTGACCCCGGGATAGTGGATGGCAGCCATGTTGTCTACATGCGGGGCTTCTGGTAGCGTGGCAGCCACACAAGGAGATTTCTGATGACGAACAAGAGCACTCGGCGGCGAGTTCTGCGTCCGGCGGTCGGGGTCCTCGGTCTGGTTGCGGTTGTCGTGGCGACCTCGTCGGGGCCGAGGGCCGCCGTCGACCTGCCGATGGCGGAGCCGGAGTCGGTCGGTATGTCCGCCGAGCGGCTGCAGCGCGTCGACGAGTACTTCCAGCGGTTTATCGACGACAACCAGATTGTCGGTGCAGTGACACTGATTGCCCGGAAGGGCCAGGTGGTGCATCACTCGGCGCTGGGGTGGAAATACAAGGAAGAGAACATCCCGATGAGCACCGACACCATCTTCGGGCTGGCCTCGATGACCAAGCCAATCGTGTCCTCAGCGTTGATGATGCTGTTCGAGGAAGGCCGGTTCCGGCTCGACGACCCGATTTCGGACTGGATTCCGGAATACGAGGACCATATGGTTCGTGTGACCGTCGGGCCGAGACAGCGTCAGGTGAGGGAAGCCCGACCCGTTTCGATTCGGCATGTCCTCACCCACACCTCCGGGCTCACGTTGAACCCGAACGGTGCGGGTCTGTCGGAAGAGGATCGCCGCTGGGTGACCAACGACGGCGAGCCGTTTGCCACCCTGGGCGAGCGGGTGGCCCGCGCGGCGCGCATCCCGGCTGCCTTTCACCCGGGCGACCACTGGCAATACGGCTCGTCGACCGACTACGTCGCTGTGCTCGTCGAGAAGATTTCCGGAATGACTATCGACGCGTTCCTGAAGCAGCGGATCTTCGAGCCGCTCGGCATGGACGACATCTTTTACAACATTCCTCGCGACAAGGTGGACCGCGTCGCGGCCGTCTATCGGCCGAACGACGACTTCAAGGCCGAGCTGTCGCGCGCCCCCGAGTTCCAGGAGCCGACCACCTACTTTCGAGGCACCGCCGGGCTCAGCTCCTCCGCAGCCGACTACTTCCGGTTCGCGCAGATGATCGCCAACGGCGGCGAGCTCGACGGTGTGCGTCTGCTGGGACGCATGACGGTCGACCTGATGATCAGCAACAACATCGGCGCCGGTCAGGAGGTCTACATCCGTGGGCCGGGCTACGGGTTCGGGCTGGGATTCGGCATCCTCCTCGACCCGACGCAGTCGTTCGACACGCTGTCACCCGGCAGCTACGGCTGGGGCGGTGCGTTCGGCACGCTCTACTGGGCCGACCCGGTGGAGGACCTGATCGGGCTGATGTTCATCCAGTTGCCCGGGCACGGCCCGCTCAACATCCGCCAGCGGTTCACCAACGTGGTCACCCAGGCGGTCGTCGACAGCGTCGCCGACCAGCGGCCCACCGTGCAGGGCTACGCGCCGCCGCGCTAGGCCATCTCGTGGTAGCCGTTTCGTGGTAGCAAGGGCCTTGAGGCCCGTCCGGGCCCGTTCGCCGTAGCAAGGGCCTTTAGGCCCGTTGAATCGAACCCGCACCCGAGTCCACCGATCTGCGGGCCTGAAGGCCCTTGCTACCGAGGTACTCGCGACGGTCGGTCCGCCAAAAGCCGCCGCCCACAAATAGGGTGACGTGCGCGGCCCCACCACCCCTCGGCTCAGCTCAGCGGACGCCAGACCCGCAGCGACGTATGACGCGCCGCGTGGTGGAAGTCTCCGTCAGTAGTCAGCATCTCCAGATCGTGACGGAGGCATAGACCAGCGAAAAGGGCATCGATGGTCCCGAGTTGCACGCCGTGGCGCCGGCACGTGTTTCGGAGCTCGGCAGCCGCAATGTGCTCGTCGCGACCCGGGACGATCATCGGTAGCGCCGCGAAGCGCTCCACAATCGAATCGCGGGCCCTGGGGCCATCGAAACCCTGTAGCAACTCTTGAAGCACGAGCCCGGCGGTATAGACCACCTCTTGAGATGCCAGTGCCTCGCGCAGACGGCCAATCTCGGGACCGTCACCCGACGAGTCTCGCCGTAGCGCAAGAGACCAGACGCTCGTGTCGACGAACAGACTCATGAGCGCGAGCGCTCAGCCTTGTAGTCGTAGGTCGGATCCCAGTCGAGCGTGTTGAACAGCTCGAGCAGACGGTGTTGTTCTCGCCGCGCAATGAACTCCTTCAGCGCGAGGGTCACGGCCGCGGTCTTGGTTTTTTCGCCACTGAGCTCTACCGCGCGTTCCAGAAGGTCTTGGCTGATTGCCAGGTTCGTCGCCATGTGCGAAGTGTCGCACATTAATCCGCACAATCCTACGGGCGGCGGCGCGGAGGACGGCCTGTCGTGGCCCGTGCGCCGACCACGCCCACGGCCCCTGACCGGACCTCGTCAGCTGCCGCCGACCCTCCGTAGTGCGAAGCGGCCGGTGTACCACGTCACGGCCGTGACGCAGACCAGAGCGTGTCGGGTCCCATCATGTCGAACAGGCACGGCTGCTCGGCGTCTGCCCGATTGAAGTAGGTGGAAAGCTGCTCGCGCAGCCAGACGATGTAGCGGCGGTTCGACCGTCGCACCTCGATCGCGCGCAGACACAATGCTCGGACCGCATGGGCGTGCCGGCGCCACTTGCGGCCGTCGCAGTTCAGCTCCAGGTAGCACGGCTTCTCATCCAGGAACAGCGGGTCTCTGGCCAGGGTCCAGATGTCGCATTGCACCTCGCCGCTCGGAATCAGGGGAAGACCCGGCGGCTGCAGAAGGTGGGTCAGCTCGTGCCCGATGGTGAAGTACGGCACGTGCTTGCGCCGGTACGGGTTCAGGCGGATGAGCCGCTCACTCGGGTAGGCGAGGCCATCCAGTCTGGGACTGGCGGTCACGCCGAAGGTGACCCGGCTGTCGCCGAGCTCCGGAAAGAGCGACAGCGCCCGCCGTAGCCGTGAGACCAGCTCGGGCGTGGCCACCGCCTCCATCGGCGCTGTGAGCATCAGGTGCGCCATCGTGGTCCCACGATAACAGGTCTAGCAGGCGACTGAAAAGGTCAGCCTGCTGGCTGCTGGCTGTGGGTGATCGCTGTGGGTGATCGCTGCGCACCGACAGGAGGGCCGCGCACCGCACACGAAGGTGCGAAGACCGAAGGCGACGCCGGCAGCCGCGGCGGTCGCTCCAGGATTCGGCGCGACCTCGAGGCCGGCACCTACTATATCTGGGCCGGGACGACCAAAGCCAACGACGTCGGCGAGTACACCCTCCGTGTGGGTCCCCGACGGTGACGGCGGCCACCAGCGGAGCGCCCGAAGCCTGAAGCCCGCCTGAACCTGTCTTTACCGTTCTGGCGCCACACACGAGAAATTCGCCGCGTCGTCGGTGCTCCCGGTGCCGTTCCATTTGGCGACCTGCGGGTAGGGGCAGAGAGGTCGGGTTCGCACCACCTCACCGTCATCGATCTTCGACGCAATCATCTGCTCCGGCGCGACCTCCTCTTCAACCCACCGCTCGAGTGCCGTCAGGGCATCGAAGCGATCGGGCCCCGGGCCGCCGCGGCAGTGGCCCATACCGGGCACCATGAAGAGCCGGAAGAACTCCTGCGCCTCGGCGAGTGCCGTGGCCTCGTCCTGGCCTTCACCGAGCAGTTTTACGACTTCCTCGTAGTACGCGATCGTCCCGAGCGGAGAGATGTCCGAGTCGCTCCACCCGTGATAGAGCAGCAGCTTGCCGCCGCGGTCACGTAGTGGTCGCAGGTTGGGGTCGGTGGCGTCGAGCGCGGTGCCGGTCTTCGCCAGTGCGATCGGCAGGTCGCGGTCGTAGTCCCAGGTGCGGAAATCCCAGTCGGGGTCGTCGAACACCATGTTCCGCATGAAGCCCTCCGCTCCCCGCCAGTGTGTCCCGGTGAACGGCTCCCGCCCGGTCACCCAGCTCGACCAGCCACCCGGGCCCGCTTCGCCACCGGGGACGAGACCGGGGTAGATCAGGTCACCGGCCGCGTTGTGCGGACCGCTCCAGATGTCCTTGACCGCCTGGACTTGCTTCGGCGTCAGGCAGGTCTCGCGGTCCTGGTCCACCAGGCAAGTCAAGACCTCCGGGTCGAACCCGCAGTCACGCGGGTCGTCGAGCACCCCATCCTCGATACCGTCCAGCCCGTCGCACGCGGCCGTCACGGCGTCGCCGAGAATCGAGACCTTCTCAGGTGGAATGTAGCTGTCGGGGTCGTTCAGCGTCGCCAGCGAGTACCAGAGATGCGCCCCGGCGTAGAACTGCGTCCAGGCGTGCGCCGGGTCCCCGACGACGAGGCCATCGAAGTCCTCGGGATACCGCTGCGCCTCCATCATCCCCTGCTGGCCACCCTTCGAGCAGCCGACGTAGTAGGAATGGTTCGGCGCGGCGCCGTAGCGCGCCTCGGTGATCGCCTTGCCGTTGACGGCGGTCAGATGCAGGGACCGGTGCCCGAAGTCCTCGATCAGGTCGGGCCGGTTGAGCGCCCAGCTTGCGTCGAACCCGCCGGCGCCCGGGCGGACGTGGCCGGTGTCGGTGCTGGCGGTGGCATAACCCCGATGCAGGGCGCCTGCCATTGCACCGTAGCTGATGACCCCCGCCATGCCGCCGTTGCCCGCCGTGTGAAACTTGCCGTTCCAGCCCTCGGCCGGCAGCCAGACCTCGAAGTTCACCGCGGGCGTGGTCGTGGCCGCGATGCGGCAGAACGCCGGGAGCTCGAGCGGCCGGTTGGCGCCGGGTGGCGTGAACGGTCCGGCCGCCACCGCCGCGGCCATCGTGATCGTGGTGTCCGGGAGCGCCAGGTTGGCGAGTGCCGCGCATGACATCGGCGCCGCTGCGGCGGCCTCGGCCGTGACCGCGGCGCCTCCCGCGCCGCATGCTGCGACTGTCGCCAGCCCCACTGCTGCGGCTGCACACCCCAGCGTTGTCATCATCTGTCGCGTCATGTCGTTCTCCTCGCGTCCTAAAAGGCCCTTGCGACCGGAGGGCTCACTGGGCGGGCTGACGGTTCCCGTCAGGCTCCACGCACTGGCCTTGCTTTTCCATCCCGTCTGCTTATACCACTTGTGGCCACTCGCTTGCCCGGATCGGCCAGGGAGGGGATCATCGTTGGATGCAGACCGCCATCGACCAGGCGCTCGCCCGGTATCCGCGCGAGACATTCACTCGCACGCCGACACCACTCGACCGCCTGCTGCACGCCGGTGTCCGGCTCGGGCTGGACCTTTACCTGAAACGGGACGACCTGACCGATCTGGCGCTGGGGGGCGACAAGCCACGCAAGCTCGAATACGAGGTGGCGAAGGCGCGGGCCTCCGGTGCCACGGTCTTGGTCACCTGCGGCAGCGCGCAGAGCAACCACGCGCGTCTGACCACCGCCGCGGCCCGCCGCGTCGGGCTCGGCGCCGCGGTCGTGCTGAGTCGAGACGACCGCCGGGTGTTTCAGGGGAACCTATTGACCGTCTACGTGATGGGAGCGGACGTGCGGTTTGCCGACACCGAGGACCACTGGGATCTCGAGCGTCACGCGCACGAGCTGTGTGACGAGTTGCGTCGGCGCGGCGAGACGCCCTACTACATCCCGGTCAGTGGCTCGACGCCGCTGAGCTGCCTTGGGTATGTCCGGGCCGGTCTCGAGCTGGCGGACCAGATCACCACGGCGTTGTTGCAGCCGGCCGCCGTCTACACCCCGTTCGGGACCGGCGGCATCTTCGCCGGGACGCTGACGGCGCTCCGCGAGCGTGGCTTCGGATGCCCGGTCATCGGGATTAGCGTGAATCGCACTGTCGACCGATGCCGCGAGAGCCTCGACACCTGGTGGGCCGCCATCGGGGAGCTGCTCGATCTCGACCCGGCCCGGCCTCGGGGTCCGGTCGAGATCCACGACCAGTTCGTCGGTCGAGGCTATGGTGACGCGACGGAGGGCTGTCTCGACGCCATCCTGTTGATGGCGGAGACCGAGGGAATTCTGCTGGACCCGGTCTACTCAGGGAAGGTGTTCGACGGTGTGTGTGCGCAGCAGCGCGAGGGACGCTGGCAGCCGGACCGGCCGGTCGTGATGTTGCACTCGGGTGGTACCCCGGCGCTCTTCGCGTATCACGAGGAGATTCGTGCGCACCTGGTGAAGCGTGGGGTCGATGTGCCGCACTAGCAGCCAGCGGACAGCGTGGCTGCTGACTCGGGCTTCAGGCTTCAGGCTTCGGGCGCTCGAGTCCCAACTCCCTGGTCGAGATCTCACGCATGAGGTGCTTCTGGACCTTGCCGGTCACCGTCATCGGAAACGCGTCGACGATCTTCCAGTACCGGGGAATCTTGTAGGTGGCGATGACGCCGCGGCAGAACGCAGTCAATCCCTTGGCGTCGACGCTGGCGTTCGGCTTCGGTGTGACCCACGCCATCACCTCTTCGCCGTAGCGGGCCGACGGGACGCCGATGACCTGGGCGTCGGCGACATCGGGGTGCGTGTAGAGGAACTCCTCGATCTCGCGCGGATACACATTTTCACCGCCGCGAATGATCATGTCCTTGATGCGGCCGACGATCGCGAGATAGCCATCGTCGTCCATCGACGCCAGGTCGCCGGTATGCATCCACCCTCCCGAGTCGATTGCGGTCGCGGTGGCTGTCTCGTCGTTCCAGTAGCCCAGCATGACGCTGTAGCCACGGGTGCACAGCTCGCCGCTCTCGGTGCGCGGCACCACGCCTCCGCTGTCGGGGTCGACGATCTTCACCTCGACATGTGGGTGCACTGACCCGACGGTCGCCACCCGCTTCTCGACCGGGTCGTCGACACGGGTCTGGGTCGAGACCGGTGAGGTCTCGGTCATGCCGTAGCAGATCGTGATCTCGCGGATGTGCATCCGCTCGCGCACCTGCTTCATCACCTCGACCGGACAGGGGGACCCCGCCATGACGCCGGTGCGCAGAGACGAGAAGTCGGTGTGCTCGAAGTCGGGGTGGTCGAGCTGCGCGATGAACATGGTGGGGACGCCGTAGAGCGACGTGCAGTGTTCCGCCTCGATGGCTGCCAGCGTCCCCTTCGGGTCGAACGCCGCGCCCGGGGCGACAATGCAAGCGCCGTGGCTGGTGCACGCCAGGTTGCCGATGACCATGCCGAAGCAGTGGTAGAACGGCACCGGGATGCACACCCGGTCGGTCTCGGTGTAGCCGAGGATCTCACCGCAGAAGAAGCCGTTGTTCAGGATGTTGTGGTGTGACAGCGTCGCGCCTTTGGGTGCGCCGGTCGTGCCCGACGTGTATTGAATGTTGATCGGGTCATCGAACGTCAGGGTGGCCTCACGCGCCTGCAACCGCTCGTCGTCGACCGACCGGCCCTCGTCCAGCAATGTCGCCCAGTCGTCGTCCAGCACGACGGCCTCCTGCAGCGCGGGGCACTCGGGGCGGACCCGGTCCAGAATCTCCACGTAGTTGGTCTTCCGGAACCCACGCGCCATCAGTAACAGCGTGAGCCCAGACTGGTTGAGCACGTGACGCAGCTCTTGGGCCTTGTAGGCGGGGTTCAGGTTCACCAAGACCGCGCCGATCCGGGCAGTGGCGTACTGGATGACGACCCACTCGAACCGGTTGGGAGACCAGATGCCGACCCGGTCCCCCTGCGCGACGCCACGCGCCAACAGTGCCTTGGCCAGCGTCGTCGTGGTGTCCCAGAGCTGTCGGTAGGTCGCGCGATACCCTTGCGCCGGCGCCACAAGCGCCTCTCGGTCGCCATGGCGACTGACAGCGCGGCGCAGGTTGGTCCCGATGGTCTCGCCCAGCAGGGCGACGGGGCTGGCGCCGTGCACATAGGACGGCAGGTGCATGGTAGCCGTCAGGCGCTCGTCTTCGTGGGCTGGCGCAACAGCCCCTCGAGCTCCTCGGGATGCGCGGTCCGTGCCATCGCCTCGCGTCGCTCGAGCCGTCCTTCGTGTACGAGGCGTGCGAGCGACTCCTCGAACGTGAACGACCCGTGACGGCGCGTGATGGTGATCTCCTGGTGCAGGTGCTGCACCTGGTTCTTCCGGATGTGCTGGCGTGCGCCGTAGCCGACCATCAGGAGCTCGGCCGCC
>Ga0310122_10002007_pt1 | contig 12983 bp, 10 predicted proteins | sample CB6_Bottom_1051__FD_203503 | JGI IMG/M metagenome (GOLD analysis project Ga0310122, IMG submission 203503) | Marine microbial communities from Western Arctic Ocean, Canada - CB6_Bottom_1051 | ecosystem: Environmental > Aquatic > Marine > Oceanic | place: Canada: Western Arctic Ocean | collected...
CCGGTTTAGCATGGGGGCCAATCTCTTTTGTCACTGATTCGCGAATTTCCTGCTCAATGAATCCATCTGCATCCACACCCGTCATCAGCGTTACAAAAGCATAAATACCCTGGCCTTTAATATCATGGGGATAGCCAACCACAGCGGCTTCTGCCACACCATTGGCCTTGCCAATGGCGCCTTCCACTTCCGCGGTGCCGATGCGGTGGCCGGACACATTTAATACATCATCCACGCGGCCGGTGATCCAGTAGCAGCCATCTCTATCTCTCCTTGCCCCATCTCCTGTGAAATAATATCCAGGATATTGTGAGAAATAGGTGTCAAAGAAACGTTTGTGATCACCATAGATCGTGCGCATCTGCCCCGGCCATGAAGTTTTGATGGCCAGTAGACCCGATATACCATTCCCCTCGATCTCTTCACCCTGCTCCGACAAAAGTACTGGTTCAATTCCAAAAAAGGGAAATGTGGCCGTTCCCGGCTTAATGGGTGTGGCTCCAGGGAGAGGCGTGATTAAAATGCCGCCAGTTTCCGTCTGCCACCAGGTATCCACTATGGGGCATTGACTCTTCCCAACAATGTTGTAATACCACAGCCATTCCGGCTCTTTGATGGTTTCGCCGACCGTCCCCAGCAGGCGCAGGCTGGAAAGGTTATTTTTTTCTACCCATTTGTTCCCTTCTTTCATGAGGGCCCGCAAAGCTGTCGGTGCTGTATAAAACAACGTTATCTTATGTTTGTCCACCACTTCCCAGAAACGGCCGAAATCGGGATAATTGGGCACACCCTCAAACATCACTGAAGTTGCTCCATTTGCCAGCGGTCCGTATACAATATAGGAATGGCCGGTGATCCAGCCGATATCGGCGGTGCACCAATAAATATCGTCTTCATGATAATCAAAGATCAATTCATGGGAATAGGACGTATAGACCAGATAACCCCCGGTCGTATGCAAAACACCCTTGGGCATACCGGTGGATCCTGATGTATATAATATAAATAACGGGTCTTCCGCATCCATTTCTTCAGGAGGACATACAGCGTCGGCGCTGGCCATTTCCTCGTGCCACCACAGGTCGCGGCCGGTTTTCATTTCTACGAGCTCTCCCGTTCGTTGCACCACAACAACATGTTCAATGGAGGGTGTTTGGGAGACCGCTTTATCAGCGTTCGTTTTCATGGGAATATTCTGTTTTGTGCCGCGCACACCAGTGTCCTGCGTGATCAGTACCTTACATTCTGAATCGTTGATGCGGTCACGCAGAGAATCGGCGCTAAAAGCTCCGAAAACAACCGAATGCACAGCGCCAATCCGGGCACAGGCCAGCATGGCCACCGGCAGCTGGGTAACCATCTGCATGTAGAGGCAGACACGATCACCTTTTTCTACACCAATATTTTTCAGCACATTGGCAAATTTTTGGACGTCGTTCAACAGCTCCTGATAAGTGATATATTTATCCTCATTGGGGTCATTTCCTTCCCAAATAAGAGCGGTGCGGTCACCATAGCCAGCTTCCACATGGCGGTCAAGACAATTATAGCTGACATTCAGTTTACCGCCCTCGAACCATTTTATATCTGCATTAACAAAATTAAAATTGCTGACTGTATCCCATTTCTTGAACCAGGTAATCCGTTCGGCTATTTCTGCCCAGAATGCATCTCTGTCTTGTATAGACCTATCATAAATCTCCTGATATTGGTCCATGGTCTGAATGTGGGCATTTGCCGACCATTCCGGGGAGGGATAAAAAACTTTTTCTGACATGATTATTCCTTAAATAAAGTGACGTAAATAATACACAATTGAGGTATCAAATATCAACAGCAGCATACTGCTGCCAAAAATGTACAGATTCTGCCCATTCTGCAGATGCATAGTGCGCTTTAGTTCCGCCGGGGTGCTCCAGCTGGTTGCGCATCATGGTCACAGGACCCATGGGCAAATGATCCACTCCTTCCGGAAAAGCATGGATACTGATAAGTTCCCATTCTGCGTCTGTGGTCTGTTCGTTGTTTTCAGCCAGCACATCATGAGAATAGAGAATAAATTCCACTTTTCCTGTCGCTAATGGATCAGCATTTAGCGCCCGGATCTGGATATAAGATTCTTCATCCGGTTTGCGTTTGACGACCTTTGCTTTTAATTCTGTATTATTGTCAATTTTTGTAAACGGACAAATAAAATGCTTCGCTATGTCTGCTGAACCATTAACAACCCTTATGCCATCACGATTACCTTCTTTATAATTGCCGGTAGCCATTTGCGCTTCAGCATGGTCCGCGATTTCTGCAAAGGTTAAATTGGGAGAATAAGTCTTTCCGGTACCTTTAACCTGCCGGCAGACAAAATTATTTACTGCAACTTTTTTCATTTCATACTCCAAATTTGATCTTCATTATAATCCTCTTATTCCCTTTTTAACAAGGGAGACTTAATAATTAGCAAATAAACATTAAATCCTATTTTTCTCTCCTCCAACAAGGAAGAAATTTATAAAAGGTCAATTGAAAAGGTGTTTATTGATAATAGTATCGTTTTGAAGATTCCCCGTTTAAGTCGAATTTTATATTCATTATTATTGCAAAATAGAAAGAAATCATAATGGTTAAACTCGTTTTACTGCGCCATGGCGAAAGCCTCTGGAACCTGGAAAACCGCTTTACCGGCTGGACAAATGTAGATCTCACCCCTCAAGGTGAACAAGAGGCTCGTGATGCAGGACAAATACTAATGGCTGAAAAGTATGAATTTGATATTATTCATACATCCGTTCTGACTCGGGCGATCCGCACCATGGAAATATGCCTGAAAGAAATGGATATTTCTGATGTACCGATCATGTATAACTGGCGCTTAAATGAGCGTCATTATGGCGCCTTGCAGGGGCTGAATAAAGCTGAAACAGCTGAAAAATTCGGCGAGAAACAGGTGCTTGTCTGGCGCCGCAACTACGATACGCCGCCACCGGAATTGGATTTAGACGATGAACGCCACCCGCGATTTGATGAACGCTATAAAAATATGTCGGCTGAAGATTTGCCGGCGACGGAGTGTTTAAAAGATACAGTTGAACGTTTTCTGCCCTACTGGCATGAACAAATTTCTCCGGATATCAAATCCGGGAAAAAGGTGTTAATTGTGGCCCATGGTAATTCAATGCGCGCCCTTGTTAAATATCTGGACAATATTTCAGATGAAGAAATTGTGGGGCTTAATATTCCGACAGGTGTCCCATTGGTTTATGAGTTGGATGACAATCTCCAAGCAATCAAACATTATTACCTTGGCGACCAGGAGGAAATTGCCAAAAAAGCGGCAGCGGTTGCTGCTCAAGGCAAATTGTAGTAATATATTTATTTAAAAATTTCTCCCCTGTAAGAAGAAAAAATTAATAAAAGTAAAAATAATGGAACCAGAAATAAATTATTCTGCTGCTGCAAGTTCTTTCAGCAATTCAATGGTATAAATACCCGTGGTGTGGCTATCGGCCCAGAAGGGCCGTAAACCGTAATAGCCCACGGGCTGCAGGCCTTTGAGCTGATAGCTCTGAGCTGTCATTTTCAGAGGTGGTCCTTTATACACATTGCCAAGAACGTCTTTTTCACCCGCGCAGGAGGCGCAGGGGCAATTATCGCGCATGATCCTTAGGGAGATGACCGAGTCCGTTTCATCTGTCCACTGAATCAATAAATAGTCGTTAACGATTTCAGTATCTTTAATTTGTACTTGTTGCTCATTCATGTTGCTTGTAATGCTATTTAGTCACCGGTAAATTTGCGTCCCGTTTGTATTTCCAAAAAAGGAAATTCCGGGCGATTAGCTCAGTTGGTTAGAGCGCTATCTTCACATGGTAGAAGTCGGGGGTTCAAGTCCCTCATCGCCCACTTGCCCACTTAAAGAAAGGAAATTAAAAAATGGAATTATTAAAAGCTATTGCTACCCATATTCTCATGGCTCTCGTTTTAGGTGCTGGCATATTGTGGTTAGTAAATCTTACTGCTTAATTTAACAAAATTAATTTTTTGAATATTCCTTGCCTGAAAGTCTCTTTTAAGCTGAAATTCCAGGGCTTTATGGGATAACCCAAAAAGATTGAGATGTGGTATGCTTACATTATTAAGCCACATACCATTTCACTAAAAAAAAAATATTGAAAACCTTAAAATCAAATAACCAAGGAGAACAACATGAATCGTTATAAACGTTCATTCATGTTCCTTGTGTCATTTCTCCTTCCCCTATCACTTTTTGCCCAGATGACCGTTTCCGGTTCAGTATCAGATGCTGCTACCGGCGGCGCATTGGCTGGTGCAAATGTGGTTGTAGAAGGAACTGACCTCGGAGCTGCCACAGATGCCAATGGTTCTTATACCATTGCCAACGTGCCTAGTGGCGCAACAGTTACAGCCTCAATGATTGGATATTCCAGCGCGAGTGCTGCTGCTGCATCAACGCTACATTTTGCCCTGGAAACTGGAGTGATCCAGTTATCTGCTTTAGAAGTTTTAGCTTCGCGGGCAGATGAAAATACACCTGTTGCTTATACAACCGTAACAAAAGCAGATATGGAATTCCGCCTAGGTTCACAGGATATTCCCATGAGCTTGAATACAACCCCCAGTGTCTATGCAACCCAACAGGGCGGCGGAGCCGGGGATGCACGTATCAATGTTCGCGGTTTTAACCAGCGCAATGTTGCCGTAATGATCAACGGTGTACCGCAAAATGATATGGAAAACGGCTGGGTCTACTGGTCCAACTGGGACGGTGTAGGCGATGCCACATCCTCCATCCAGATGCAGCGTGGTTTAAGTGCTGTCAACCTGGCGACTCCTTCCATTGGCGGAACCATGAATATCATTACCGATCCAACAGCTTTTTCCCGCGGTGGAAGATTCAAAACCGAAGTTGGTGCCGGCGGTTTTCTAAAAGGTACCTTTAACTACAATACCGGTCTGATCAATGATAATATGGCTTTTAGTGCAACCATCGTTCGTAAAGTTGGTGATGGTGTTATTGATAAAACATGGACCGATGCCTGGGCCTATTACTTTGGTGCCAGTTACCAGATGAACGATGCAAATCGTCTTGAGCTCTATGCAATTGGTGCCCCTCAACGCCACGGCCAGAACCTGTATAAACAAAACCTGGGCGCCTATGACTCAGAATTTGCTAAATCAATTGATGGATACGATGCAACTGCTGTTGGTGATGATGGACAATTTCGCGACAGCGGTTCAGCTGGCGGAGTTGAATTCGGTCGTCTGTTTAACCAGAACTGGGCGCCGGTCAGTTCATCATATACAGGTAAACAGTACTGGTACATGTATGGTCCTCGTACGGTAGAACGTCATGATCCCGACTACCTGAATGAAAGAGAAAATTTCTTTCATAAGCCTCTTGTAAACATGAACCATTATTGGACCATCAGTGATAATATGAGACTCTCTACGATTTACTACTGGTCCGGAGGTTCCGGTGGTGGTACAGGAACCTATGGCAGGATCCCGACTATGGATGCTGACGGCAACCTGGGTGATGACGACTATAAATTCTATTATGGACGTGGTCCCTGGGTCAGGGACTGGAATGCTTTGATCACAATGAATTCTGGTTCTGATGACACAGTCTATGTAGACAAAAGAGTTATTCCCCGTACACACGGTGCAGATAATAACCAATCAGTAGGTATTTTAAGAAACAGTATTAACCGCCAAAACACAATCGGGGTTATTTCCAAGCTTAACTTCGATATGAGCGATGCTTTGAAACTGCAGGTTGGTTTAGACTGGCGTACAGCCGGTATTGAACACGCCCGTGAAGTTCGTGACCTTATGGGCGGTGATTATTACCTGGATTTTGCCGATAATAATACTCCAGATGGTAAACGCGTAGAACTTGGTGATATTATTGCTTACCACAATGAGACTACGGTGGACTGGCTGGGCTTTTTTGGACAAGCTAATTATACATCCGGTCCCATATCCGCATACGGTATGGTTGGAATGTCATCCATTTCCTACACCTACCAGGATCACTTTACGGTTGCAGATGCATTAATCGAAGCTGACGCAATTTCAGCGATGCAATTCAAAGGTGGCGCCATGTATGATGTCAGTGATGACATAAGCGTATTTGCCAACTTTGGCATAGTTGAGAAACCGCCCATCATGGATAATGTTATTTATTTTGATGGTACAGTTGCATCAGACCCTGCGAACGAAAAATTCCAGAGTCTTGAAGCTGGTGTGAATTACCATGCGGGCAACATAGCTGTCAAGGCAAACTACTACATGACCGACTGGATAAACCGTAACTTGACGAAAGCAATTTCATCAGGTCAGGGCTCCAGCGGTGACACAGATGTCATCTTCCTTTCGGGTGTGAACCAGAAACATAGCGGTATTGAGGTTGAAGTATCAGCACAGTTAATGGCTATGCTGCGTCTCGACGCTGCAATCAGTATTGGAGACTGGACCTTCGATGGAGATGCCGGCGGGGATTACCAGGAAGACCTATTCAATGATGAAGGTCAAGTGATTGGACAAACCACAACATACTACGACTATGCACTGGATGGATTAATGGTAGGCGATATGCCGCAAACAGCCTATGTTTTAGGTATAACGCTTACTCCGATGCCTGGGTTAAAAGCACAAGTCTTATACAACATGTATGATGACAACTACTCAGACTGGGGTCCATCCGCTCGTGAATATGATTCAACAGATCCAGATGCTACACCAGATAGAGAGCAAGTCTGGCAAGCTCCCAAATATTCCAAAATGGATGTCCACATTAGCTATGACCTCCCATCAATTGGTGGCATGAATCTTCAGGCGTTTGCACATATATTCAATGCTTTGGATGATGTTTATGTACAGGATGCTGTAGATCATAGTAATTACAATAGCTATGGCGATAAAGTACATGCTGCACATAATGCAGAAGTATTCCTAGGATCACCAAGATACTTCAACGCAGGTATATCAGTACATTTCTAAACTGTACGTTTAGTTAAATAAAAACCCCGGCAGAAAACTGCCGGGGTTTTTTTATACCCTAAATTTTTTATTAAAAAGGAAGTGTATAATATATGCCCAAGTCCGCTAAAACATATCCGGAAACTTGTCCCTGACCATCAATATCATTGGCTATCACTGCACTGGTGCCCAGTGTAATATCCACACCTAAATTGAATTTGGTTCTTATGCCGCCCCTGATCCCAAAACCGGGGCCAACAGTTCCAATTGCACCATGAACAATGAGCGGGAATTTTAATGGAATAAAATCAGCTGATTCCAGCGCAACCCAAGAGACGGTGGAATTGTCACCACCATGAAAACTGACCTGACCAACAATCAGCGATGGTGTCATGGAAAACCAAAACAGGTTAAACGAAAAAGGGAATTTGATATCCAGACCTATTTCCAGCACATTATCTGCCGATAAATAATCGCCGCTCACAATTTTATTGCCCAAATAAAGCCCCAGGACAAATTTATCAGCTCTTGTGGGTCCTTTTTTCTTTTTTGGTTTTTTGGCCAGCATTTTTTCTAGTAGTTCTTCTTTGGTGGGTGGTTTTTCACCACTGACCAGTGCTTGCCCTTCTATATCCACAGTAACATCAAACTTAGCTCCAATGAGCTGGGCCAAATTTTCCAGATTTTCTTCTCCGCTGTTTTCAATAAATTCCAGAATATCTGCCAAACCGGTTTTGTCTTTCGGCGGTCCCAGCCGCCGTTTGTATTTGTTGGAAAAAGGGATAATCCTCTTTTCCAGCAGTATCCCTTTTTTATCACTCACTGTCAATAAAATCTCCCTGGGAGCATTGCTGTAATCAAAGGTATTGGTATACTTTAAATTATCTTCAGCATTATAATACTCTGCTTTGTGCAAATAATCTTTTCTGTTATAAAATAATTTATGCTTGCCCACTTTAGAGGAATCAAACCGGAAATATTCCGATGTAATGATTTCCTTTGAACGGCTTTTCTTGCTGCCATCCAGATACTGCAGTGTATAATAATAATAAACCTGTTCCAGTTTATCTGTGACGGTTACAGTATGGGGCCTGTTATCTTCACGTTCTTTTATTTTCATAGACCACCCCCTGCGCATTTCACTTAAATCATCGGCAAATAGAAATTCATCAAAAAGTGTCAATGGTTCGCGAACATGGAATTCCACGCTGTATTTTGATCGTGTTCCTGCTTTATTCCACTTTAATTGATACGACCACAAGGTGCGCTTATTATTATCAATAAAAGTCACATTTTTTATACGGCCCTTGCTGTTGAAATTCACTTCATAATAGTTTCTCCCATCCAGCTGATCCCTGGTTAAACCGTCTGCCAGATCTCTTTTTTCAATATCCCAGTAACCGTAGTATAATTTGAGACCTGACAATTTTTCACGGCCTTTTTTCTTCCCGGGGACAAATTCCACATTAAGCAATTTCCCCTGTCCGGAATATGTGGATTTAAAATGGGCTTTACCTTTTACATCTTTTTCCGGGACTTCACTATCCAATATTTCAGACCGTTGAATATCCGTTGGGAAATATTTTACAACCGTACCTTTTTCCTGCTCCTCCTGTTGTTCTTCCACCCCTTGCTGTTTTTCCTCTTGCTGCTCTTGCGGTTGCTCCTGTGCATTCAAGATCAAAAATGACAATAAAACAACACTGCGTTTAAACATAGGCCCACACCAATATTGAGATGAGTACTATGATTATACTGAAGCCAAAATAGTCCCCAGTGCGGATACTTTTAAAATAACCATCAACATTCTGTCCCAGATTGCTGTAGGCCATTGTAACATGGGTTGTTTGACCTGTTTCTACCAAAACATCCTGTGTACCTAAACGAATAATGTCTCTGGTTACTTTGCGAGTATTTAAGTACTCATCACTATTATTGGGGAAAAAGCTGACTGTATGCCAACCGGGTATTACATCCACATCCTGATCCAGGGGAGTATGACCTATGAGATGACCGTCTACATAAATGGGAATATCGGGAGTATCACAAACAATCTTTATGGCTGTGCGATCTTGCGCGGGAATTAGGGCGATACAGACAAGAATACCGAAGATAATGTAGAGCTGTCGCACTCTGAATTTATTGATCGTTTTCAGTCTGCAGGCGAAGCTGCTCCCGAAGCTGCCCCACCTCCAGTATCACAGCACTAGTGTCTTTTCCGGCAGCTTCCAGCTCCCGAATTTTCAGGCGCGTTTGTTGAATCTTTTCCCGAACCGGTTGTATCTTTAAGGTTTGTAAGCATTCTTGAACCAAAATATGGGGATCATTAACATTGTGTCCATTCATCAATATTCGTGCTATTGTTTCGCGTTCGCTCTTATCCCTGAATTCTTCCAAAACTGCAGCCGTTGAACCTGAACCATGTTCCAATAGTAATCGTGCAGTTTTATTTAAAAGAGGTTCAGATATGAGATCAATATTATTCTGTACCAAATCTTTTACATCACGAAACGATGTTAGCAATGCGCTGATGATTTCTACTTGGGCTTTTTGCACAACGGTTATAAATAATGTTGGTGCTGCCTGTTTGGATTCCTGCAGTTGGGAGGGTCTTCGCTTACGGCTGACAGCATTTCGAAACTGTTTGACCATTTCACGTTCGTTGATATTCAATTTGTTTGCTAATGTTTGTAGCAAATCATCACGAATTATACCATCACGAATACTTGCAATTTCCTCCAAAATTTCCTTTACCAGATTAGAGCGCTCCACAGCTGGGAGGTCTATAGCTGTGGTTATTTCCAGATGGTAGTTCAATAACGGTACAGCATTTTCAATTCCAGTTCGAACGATATCTACACCCTTTTTCTGCACCCAATCATCCGGATCCAATCCTTCCGGCACCTGTACAATCAAAGCAGCGATTCCATTCTGCAATAGTGCATAACCCGCCCGTAATGCTGCCTTTTGTCCAGCTTCATCACCATCATAAGCTAAATACACCTTTTGGGTGATTTTACCAATTTGAACCGCGTGTCTTGTGGTAAAAGCAGTTCCTGAAACTGCTAATACATTTTCTATCCCGGCCTGGACCAATTGCAGGAAATCCATATAACCCTCCACTAGGATAGCAGAACCAGCACTACGCACAGCCGGTGCTGTTTTATGATAACCGTAAAATACTTCACTCTTTCGATAGAGGGGCGTTTCAGGGGAATTCATGTATTTTGCCGGATCCTCACTTTCGAAAACTCGACCCCCGAAAGCAATCACTTTGCCCGAACGGTTCATGATCGGAAACATAATCCGTGAACGGAAACGGTCAACAACGCCCTGCTTTCCTTTTCCAAAAAGGCCTGACTTATCCACGCTTTCTCTAGAATAACCCTTACCTTTAATGCTCTTTGTAAGGAATTCCCAAGAATCTGGAGCAAAACCAACTTTAAACTCTTTTAGAGTATCTTCTGTCAAACCACGCTCGAGCAAATAATTCAATGCAGCTTTACCTTTTGCAGAAAACAGGTTTTTGGTATATACAGCAGCAGCAATTTCATGAAGTTCATACAATTGGGTGAATAATTGCTTTGAACCGCTATCCCCCGAAAGCACAACTTCAATTCCATAATGCGTTCCCAATTGCTGGACAGCTTCCACAAATGTGAGGTTTTCGTGCTCCATAATAAAATTGAATACACTGCCTCCGGCTCCGCAGCCAAAACAATGGTAAATCTCTTTATCGGGAGCTACGCTGAATGAAGGTGTGCGTTCGTCATGGAAGGGGCAAAGACCAAAGAAATTCCGACCGCGCTTTTTGAGATTAACATATTGGGAGATGACATCTAAAATATCAGCAGTATTGCGTATTCTATCAATGGTTTCCTGACTGATGCGCGCCATTATAAGTCTTCTTCTGCTGATTCCATTAATTCTTGAACAAATTTCTCCCCTTTGGCCACGGGATCCTGAAGATTAAACAAATTGATTATGTTCAATCGAATGGCGGTCAAGTATCCAGCTACATTTGATTCAGTATGAACGATCTTTGACCATTCTTTTTTTGGATAAATATCCAAAGCCCAAATAAACACCATCAAAACCAATACTGCTTTGATTGCTCCAAATGTGAAACCCATACCTCTGTTCAACAATTTGGTGCTTTTTGACAGTAATAACAAATGTATGAATTTTGTTAGTATCCTTGCCAATAGCAGCGCAGCTATAAAAATAATTGTAAAACTAAAAACCATTACCACCCAAGTGTTGATATTGATCAGGTTCAGCACAATTCCGGATAATTCCACATAATAGCTCCAAGCAAAGGAAACAGCTATGATCAAGCCCAGCAAGCGGCCCATTTCTTCTACTAGACCCCGTTTATAGCCAATAATGCCTAAGGCTATTATGAACATCATTGCTAATATATCAAAAAAGAGGATCATAGATCATTTATCAACCAAGTTTGTCCCGAACGAGTGATTGAGCCAGTTTACCATCAGCCCGGCCAGCAGAACGCTTCATTACTTCCGGCATGATCTTGCCGATATCAGACATGGATGTAGCTCCTGTTTCTGCAATTACGGCATTTATCAAAGTTCCCAATTCTTCGGCGCTCATCATTTGCGGCAAGAACGTCTCTAATAGTTCCAATTCTGTTTTTTCTTTAGCAACGAGATCCTCTCTGCCACCTTTTTCATACATTTCAATGGATTCATAACGCTGTTTCACCATGGTCTTTATGACCTGTAACTCTTCCTGCTCACTCAAATCATCCTGTTTGTCTATCCTTTTGTCTTTCAGTTTAGAAAGTGCACTGCGAAGTGTAACAGTTTTATCCTTTTCACCATTTTTCATGGCCGCATACATGTCTTTTTGAATTTGTTCAGATAAACTCATATTATTCCTTTTTTAACTCTGATCGATCCGTTTCATAGCCATTAGCAGGCTGTCCTGGCCTGTTTCAAAGCCGATAAACCGGCGGCCCATACTCTTTGCAGCAACACCCACACTACCCCTGCGCATAAATGGATCTACCACCCAGCTTAACTTGAAACTGCTGGCCTGGAGGATTTTACTCAGCAGCATTTCCGGAAGGTCACCTTTTTCCTGGTCAGAGCCCATTGTAAAATATTCCAGCCAGAGATTGGACATATTTTCAGTATTACCAGAGTCCAGTATCTTTCTATCATTGGCTATCATTTCCCTGTTAAAAACAAAGTCACTCGTTTTTGTGGCCAGCCAAATATCACCAATTTCATTAAACCAAGTGGGGTTTTGATCCTGGGTTCCAGTTCTTCTATCCCGCCAGGTTATACGTGTTTGCACCCTGAAATAATCGCTCAACAACGCATGGTACATACCAGAGAAACGCCAGCTGCACAGCAAATAAATAGCACCTGTACTCTTTAAAATTCGCTGACTTTCCTGCAGCCATTTGTTGTTCCATGTATAATACTCCTGAAGTGTCATTTTTTGCCCATGTGTGCCAATATCCCGCCAGGGGCTGACCGGCGGTGCGGTTAATATCAAATCCATGGAATTTTCCGGCAGGCGTTTTAAACCATCCAGTGCGTCTGCCAGAAACAAACCTTCTTCCATGGTATCCACGGTCATGCTGATTTCGTCCGCTTTGCGGACTGCTGGCAAATAGCGGTTCAGATCATTGACCGATAAACCAGGATAGGGCTCCAGCGGATTGGTAAACAAAGGGTTTAGTTGTTCTTTTTCAGTTCCTGCCACGGGAAAATTTACACGCTTCTATCCTCAAAAAAATACGGATTCCACAAAAGGTTCATTGATAATCATCTACGCCTGCAGCAAATTCACGATTATGTTTAAGCCTAAAGTATTATTTGTTTGTACAGGAAACTCGTGCCGTTCACAAATTGCTGAGGGGATACTTCGTGATAAAGCCGGAGATGAATTTGACGTTTATAGCGCCGGCAGCCATCCTTCCCGTGTTAATCCTATGTCCATCAGGGTAATGAATG
>Ga0310122_10002008_pt1 | contig 12982 bp, 14 predicted proteins | sample CB6_Bottom_1051__FD_203503 | JGI IMG/M metagenome (GOLD analysis project Ga0310122, IMG submission 203503) | Marine microbial communities from Western Arctic Ocean, Canada - CB6_Bottom_1051 | ecosystem: Environmental > Aquatic > Marine > Oceanic | place: Canada: Western Arctic Ocean | collected...
CTAGGCATGAACCTGCACTTCAATATGATCCAAGGTCGAAATCCACATCACATCATTGAAGCCGGCTTCAAAGCCTTTGCCCGCGCGCTGAGCAGCGCGGTTCAGCACGATCCTCGGGTGAAAGGAGTGCTTTCAACAAAAGGCTCTTTGTAAGCACCAGCAGCGCTACGAGATACTTCGTAAAGGCGCAGCGCGCTATAGAGCTGCTCTTTTCAAACTACTCTTCGAAAAACAAACGGGGCGCCATATGCGGTGCCCCGTTCATCATGCCAACATCTTGTCTACTAGCCCTACGCATCGGCAAAGTTCGGTAGGACTTCTTCTATCAACATGCGCTGAGAGTTTTCCCAGGCTTCGTTATTTTCTGATTGATCGAAGGTCAACGCCAACAGACACCCGAATCCACCCGTCTCTTCATGCATATCGCCCAGCTTCTGAGTGACGGTTTTAGGCGAGCCTACGAGCCAGACATAATCTGCCAGGTATTCCAGGGTCACATCAGAATCCGGCACTTCGGGCTGGTGCTTGAACAGACTCAGCATGTCGTACGACCGAAACAACGGCAGCAAATATTCTCCCCAGACGCGTCCCAGCATACCCTTCAGGGCTTTTTGACGCGCCTCCTTATCCGTCTCTGCAATATAGACCTCGCGCGAAATGCGCCAGTCGCTGCGTGAAGGGGTTAAGCCTGCTTTTTCGGCTCCTTCGACTACCGCCTGCCAATGCGTTTTGAGATAACTATTACTCAGCGCGATGCTGAGCGGCAAAAACCCGTGTTCGCCAGCAAATTTCAAGGTCTCGGAGCCTGGGGTCAGTCCGGCAATACCGATGGGCGGGTGCGGTTTTTGATACGGTTTCAAATGGAATTTGAGCGAGTCCAGCATAGTGTCAATGCGGTTGAACGACCAGAACTCGCCTCTATATTCGAACGGCTCCTCGCTCTTCCACAGCTTGAGCATGATGTCGAGCGCTTCAAGCGTCATTCGGCGATTTTCTCCGGCGGCGCCGTCCACGTTGAAGAGCTTCCAGTCACTCGGCAGACCGCCAGTACCGATCCCAAGCATGAAACGACCCTGAGCCATGTGATCCAGAAAAGCCACCCGATGAGCCAACTCAACAGGGTGGTGATACGGCAGAAGATGCGCACCAGGGCACAGCTTCATCTTCTTTGTGCGCAATAGCGCCTGGGCAATGAGCAGATCCGGAGCCGGATTCGGCTCCCAGGGCGCCGTAAAATGTTCTCCGATCCAGGCCTCGTGAAAGCCCACCTTGTCCGCGAATTCTAAGTGGTTGAGGTCCCACTGGTGGCCCTCGAATAAACCCCTCTCAGGCGGATGAGAGGGCATCATAAAGACTCCAGCTTTCATCTTTTTCTCCTTACTTCATTCCTTCGTAGTAAACTGTTTGAACACGTATCGGTTTTACTCCTCTGCCTCAAGTCCGCAGCCTACTTTTCTTATGTAAAGTCCAGCCTGACAGAGGCATCGAACCTTTACGGCCTGCCGCAGCTCGCCTTCCCTTGATTCTCGCCGGTTGGACCGGAATAATAGCCGTCCAGTGATGATTGCTCAGGATGATAGCTTCAAATGATTGCCATTATTGATTACGGTATGGGGAATCTGCGCAGCGTTCAAAAAGGCTTTGAAAAAATGGGCCACGCTGCAGACGTTACTCGTGATACGCAAAAGATCGAGGCCGCCGCCGGTGTGGTACTACCCGGCGTGGGTGCGTTTGGAGCCTGCATGAACGGACTTACCGAATGCGGGCTGGTTGAGACGGTTCACCGGGTCGTTGAGCGTGGCACTCCGTTTCTCGGCATTTGTGTAGGGATGCAGATTTTGTTTTCCGAAAGTATTGAATTCGGCCGGGTCCAAGGCCTCGATATTCTCAAGGGAACGGTGAGGCGTTTCGATCTTGCAACTTTACACGGCAATAAGATCCCGCACATGGGCTGGAATCAGCTCCATATGGAACATCATCCGCTAGAACATCAGGAACAGCGCCCGCCGCATCTTGACGGTATCGAAGAGGGCGCGTGCGTCTACTTCGTCCATTCCTACTATCCCGTTCCGGACGACGCTACGATCATTGCGACCACAACCGATTACGGCGCGACCTTTGCCTCCAGCGTATGGTCGGGCAACGTGTTCGCCACACAATTCCACCCGGAAAAGAGCCAAACTGTCGGTCTGCGCATTCTTGCCAATTTCGGCAACCTGGTCAAAGACCACATGTCGGGCTCTTTCTCCCCAACCCCCAGCCCCTAACCCTCCCCTGTTATGCTCATTATTCCCGCAATTGATCTCAAAGCTGGCCAGTGTGTTCGTCTGTATCAAGGCGATATGGACCAGGCGACCGTCTATTCAGAAGACCCGGTCGCGACCGCTTTACGCTGGCAACAGGAAGGCGCACAGCGTCTGCACGTCGTGGATCTCGACGGTGCCGTTTCAGGCGCAGGCGTTAATACCGCGGCGATTGAGCAGATCTGCCGAGCGCTGACCATTCCGATCCAGGTCGGCGGAGGCATACGCAGCCTCTTAAGCCTGGAGCATATTCTGTCTCTGGGCGTGAGCCGGGCGATTCTCGGTACGCTGGCCCACCGTCAACCAGAGGTTGTTGCCGAAGCGTGCAAACGATTTCCAGGCCAAATCACAGTCGGCATAGACGCGCGCAACGGTAAAGTTGCTGTCCAGGGTTGGACCGAATCGACCGATTTGGATGCCATTCACCTGGCAAAACGCTGTCAGGACTACGGTGTGAGTGAGATTGTGTATACCGACATATCCCGGGACGGCACCGAACAGGGGGTCAATCGCGAGGCGACCGGCGCGCTCGCCCAGGCCATTAGCGTGCCGGTTATCGCATCCGGGGGAGTCGCCAGCGCTGCCGACATTGAGCTCCTGCTTCCGCTCGAGGCCCACGGCGTTATGGGCGTGATTATCGGACGCGCGCTGTACACCGGTGCGGTGCAATTGGACGCGGTTATTCAAATAGGCACCCGGCTAGCCTAGCTCTCTCGTCCTTTGCTCAACTCGCTAAAACAACAGTATTTTCTCCTAACGTCGAAGATTATCTGGAAATATCCGATAATTCACTAGACGATAAAGGAGGCTCTATGCACGCATGTTTCCACAGGCCGGGACCTGGCAAGTGGCAAATCGCCGGACTCTGCCCTGATGCAGGGGAAATCCAGAGGGGGCGACGCCTGCGCTGGTCGGCCGTGCTCACCGTGTGCTGGACGTTCTTGTCTGTCTCCGTGGGCGGCGGGCAAGCGGGGCGTCTCAACGACCCGCTCGTAGCCGGCGGGGAGGTGGAATCTTTTCTCGTCAGCGCGGACAATCAGCGCGTAGTGTACCGAGCGGACCAGAGCAGGGATCAGACGTTTGAGCTATACAGCTTGCCGATCTCCGGCGGGGCCGTCACCACGCTCAACGATCCGCTCGTACCGGGCGGAGATATGTTCGATTTTCTCATCAGCCCGAACAGTGGGCGGGTGGTATACCAGGCAGACCAGGATACGGATGACACGATTGAGCTGTACAGCGTACCGCTGGCCGGCGGGGTCGCGACCAAGCTCAACGGCCTCCTCGTGCCGGGCGGGCATGTGCTCTCTGGTTTTCTCGTCAGCGCGGACAGTGGGCGGGTGGTATACCGCGCGGCCCAGGACGAGGCTGACACGTCGGAGCTGTACAGCGTGCCGCTGGCCGGAGGAGCCGTCACCAAGCTCAACGGCTCCCTTGCGGCGGATGGAGATGTGTCCTTAGTTTTTCTCATCAGCCCAGACAGTCAGCGGGTGGTGTACCGGGCGGACCAAGACGGGGATGAGGTGTTTGAGCTGTACAGCGTGCCGCTGGCCGGCGGGGCCGCGACCAAGCTCAACGACCTGCTGGTGGCGAGCGGAGACGTGAAGTCCTTTCTCACCGGCCTAGACGGTCAGCAAGTGGAATCTTTTCTCATCAGCCCGGACAGTCAGTAGGTAGTGTACGTGGCGGACCAGGACATGGATGAGGTGGATGAGCTGTACAGCGTACCGCTGGGCGGCGGGGCCGTGACCAAGCTCAATGGTCTGCTGGTGGCGAGCGGGGATGTGTTCGCATTTCGCATAGGCCCAGGCAGTCAGCGGGTGGTGTACGTGGCGGACCAGGACGCAACTGGGGGGGATGAGTTGTACAGCGTGCCGCTAGGTGGCGGGACCGTGACCAAGCTCAATGGCCCGCTCGCAGCCGGCGGGGATGTCATCGCTAATTTTTTCATCAGCCCGAACGATGGGCTGGTACTGTATCGGGCAGACCAGGACACGAATAATGTGCTTGAGCTGTACACGGACATCTTACAAGCCGAACTCAAAGCCCTGTTTGAGAGTCCACTCGCAAATGCCGTCGTGGCCGGCATCGCCCTCATCCGGGGCTGGGCGTTTGACACGGTGGCCGGCGAGGCCATCGCCTCGGTGCAACTCTTTATTGACGGACTCCTGGACGCGGATGCGACGTGTTGTTCCGAGCGCAGTGACGTACGCGCGGCTTTTCCCGCCTTTCCGGCTCCGAACACGCTCAATAGCGGCTGGGGGCTGACCAAGAACTGGGGCAATCTGAGCAGCGGGCCGCATACGGTACGGATAGAGATTATGAGTACCTCGGGCGAGCTGTTTAGTCAGAGCCGGATGGTGACCGTGGTGAAACTGGGTGGATTCGGATTTCTATCCAGCGTCAGTCTGACGGGAGCGACGATCAGCCTGGGCGGGGAAGAGATCGTACTGAGCGGAGTGACGGTCACCGAAGCGGGGACGGCCAACACCGCCCAGGTCACGCTGCGCCTGCGCTGGGACATCGGCGCCCAGGCGTTGCGCCTCGTCAGTACAATCGCGTCGTTATGAGGACGACCGCGTCGCCACACAACGACCGCGTCGCCATACAACGACCGCGTCGCCACACAACGACCGCGTCGTCATCACAACGACCGCACAGTCGGGTTATGTCGTGCGAATCGTCAGTTTTTGTTGCGATAGTGCCGACCGATCCGAACACGAGGTAGATACGGTAGCTCGTCGGCTTCGGCAGTGGACTCCGGATGCGGTCGATGCCTATATTGCTCGTTCTCGCTATCGAATGGTTGGGTCTATTCTTCGGGCTGCGGAGTGGCAGATTCCTACTCGACCTGTTCTTGCATACGTTGAAACGCCTGCAGCAAGTCGGTCGAGGTCAGGATGCCACACAGCCGCCCGTTCTCATCAACGACGGGCAGACAGTTGATACGGCGGCTCAGCATCTGACCCGTGGCCTCAGACAGCAAGGTTTCCGGTCGTATCGTCACGACCTCATGCCACATCACATCCGCAACGGTTGCTGACCTGAGGTCCACCCCGCTACTCATAAAACGAAGCATATCTCGGTCGGAAATCACACCAGCCAGGCGTGCATCAGTTTCAGTCACAACGAGATGCCGAAAACGGTGCCGTGCCAAAAGGATCAAGGCTTCAGTAAACGGCTGTGGCGGCGTGAGCGTCACAACCTCGTGCGTCATCACATCTTGCACCTGTCGAGGGAGGTTGATCTGTACTGACATCGGACCTTTCCAACCCTATCAGGAAATCCATTGAACCGCTGAGCAGTTGAGATGAAGCGATCCTAGCATAAGACCCAGAGTGCAACACTACAGGCACTGGCCGTACCACACCTTTCTTGGCTCCTTGTCGTCTCCTACTCGCTTCCCTTACAATATGTATAAGGGACAGACAGGATATCCATGCCACAAGGGTTACACCCGCTTCGTCGTATACGACAAACGCTAATTCGGCAGTTTGCGAGTCTCCTGACCAAGCCACTCAAGAACTATGCCTTTCGTTTTCCCAACGACCTGGAGGCGCTCAAGGGGCAGATCCAGAAAGGCGATATTCTTTTGGTTGAGGGGTCACAACGCATTAGCGAAGTTATTAAATACCTCACCCAGAGTTCCTGGTCACACTCGGCCATCTACATCGGTGATGAGCTGATTCGGCGGAAACATCCTTTGGCAGGCCAGGCGCAAGCCGACCATGGCGAAGACGCAAAATTCCTTTTGGTTGAAGCGCTTGTTGCAGAAGGTGTGGTGCTGTCTCCCTTATCCAAATATGCCGAGTATAATATTCGTTTATGTCGACCGCACAATCTACAGCGGGAACACTTACAGGTCATCCTGGACGATGTGATCAGCCAGCTCGGCTATACCTATGATCTGCAAAACGTCCTTGATTTGGCACGCTATTTCCTCCCAGTTAGCCTCGTTCCACGTCGCTTCCGCCGCAGCGTACTCCACTTTGGGAGCGGGCTCCCGACTCAAGTCATCTGCTCCAGTATGTTCGCTGCGGCGTTTGGCAAAGTCGGCTTTCCTATCTTGCCACATGTAGAGTCGGCCCCTGCCTCTCAAGAACAGCCGCCGCCCTTGCTGCGGCGGCTGTTCTCCAAAAGTGGAGGTTACACCTCTAGAGGTATCACCTCACAGCCCATCTTTCGCCGTCGCCATCCAACCTTGATTACGCCTCGTGATTTTGACCTCTCGCCATACTTCGACACCATAAAATTCAATATTATTGCCTCGCGGCGTTTCGATTATCGCAATATCGTGTGGGCCGAAGATGTTGAAACAGAGAGCGTCGCATCTGCCGAAACAGATGCGGTCGCAGGTCGTCAAGCACCCGCCCTTCCCTCGTCTGAAGACCCACAACCGACTTCTTAGCCGCCGCCTCTCTTGACACCGTATCCCAAACCCCAGACACTTCAGCCATGCTGTGTAAGCGCATTATTCCGTGCCTAGACGTAAAAGACGGCCGCGTGGTCAAAGGTATCAATTTTGTGGATTTGCGCGATGCCGGAGATCCCGTAGCAGTGGCTCAGCGGTATGACGAAGAAGGTGCGGATGAACTCACTTTTTTAGATATCACAGCCTCACACGAACGCCGTCAAATTATTCTGGACGTCGTCCGGAAAACAGCTGAAACCGTTTTCATGCCCCTTACCGTTGGCGGGGGCGTGCGCGAAAATCAAGATATTCGTAACCTCCTCAACGCAGGTGCCGACAAAGTATCTATCAACACCGCTGCGGTGAATCGGCCCGAGTTTGTCGAAGAGGCCGCGCAGCGGTTCGGCAGTCAATGCATTGTGGTTGCCATTGATGCCAAGCGTAGCCCAGATGCCATACCGCCGAGCTGGGAGGTCTATATTCACGGCGGACGTACGCCAACGGGCATCGACGCCGTAGAATGGGCTCAGCGTATGGAGAGCTATGGGGCGGGCGAAATCCTGCTTACGAGTATGGACCGGGATGGTACCAAGGAGGGTTACGACGTGGAATTGACTCGTGCGATCTCGGAAGCAGTCACGATTCCAGTCATTGCTTCAGGCGGCGTGGGGAATCTCCAGCATATTTATGAAGGGCTTACTGCCGGGAGAGCCGATGCTGCCCTGGCGGCATCTATCTTTCACTACCGTGAGTACACCATACGAGAGTGTAAGGCATTCTTAGCCGAGCGCGGTGTACGGGTTCGGCATCAAAATTAAACGAGTTTGGTTGAACGAGTTTTCAGGAGGGACATATGGCCAAGATCATGATTGAGGCGGCGATCAACGGGAATGCTGACAAGGCGCTCAACCCCCATATTGCCTATAGCCCAGAGGATATTGCCAACGACGCGATTGCCACCTGCCGAGCGGGCGCGGCCGCTGTTCATTTTCATGTCCGTAATCCTGAGACAGGCGAATGGGTCCAGGACGTGTCGTATTACAGCCAGGTGTTTAAGCGGACGCGGGCACAGTGCAATCCCATCTTGTGGCCCACGTTTCCTTTTGGCGGCGATCCGGTCGAACGATTTGCACATTTCTTGGAATTGGCCAAAGACCCGGAAACCAAACCAGATCTTGGCTGGGCAGACCCCGGCTCAGTGAATCTGGTTTCCTATGATGCACGCACGAAAACCCTCTCCGGGGGGAATTTCGTCTATCAAAATTCTCATGATGCCAATCGGTATTTTCTCGAACAGTCACGTGAGTGCGGAGTGAGACCGACACTCCAGATTTTTGACCCGAGCTTCCTGCGCGCTGTTTTGGTTTTTCTTGACCAGGGGCTCCTGACCGAACCCCTGTTGCTCAAGTTTTATTTCGGTGGACCAGAGCTGCCATTCGGGCTCCCGCCTTCACTCAAAAGCCTCGAAGCGTATTTGGACATGCTGAAAGGCGTGCGCTGCAACTGGTTCGCAGCCACCCTGGGCGGAGACAATCTGCCCCTTATTCCGCAGGTTATCAGTTTGGGCGGTCATGTCCGGCTGGGGCTTGAAGATTATCAGTATACGCACGGCGGACAGTTGAGCAATCCCCAGCTCGTCGAACGCGCCGTTGCCACAATTACAGGTATGGGACATGAAGTCGCCACTCCAGACGAAGCACGCGAGATCATCCAAGTCGCAGTATAGGCATGCCGAAAGACCAAGCGACCCTCATCGCGCAGATTCACGCGAATCCATTGATGGTCATGCTGGTTGTGACAGGCGGTGGCACGCAAGCGCTCGCTGACCTGTTAGCTGCACCTGGGGCATCACGCACGGTGCTGGAAGCCTTGGTTCCGTACAGTGCGGCCTCACTCACAGACTTCCTGGGGACGCTACCAAAGCAAGTAGTCTCGGTAGAAACTGCGGCTGCCCTGGCCCGTGCCGCTTATCAACGAGCGTCGACATTACATTATGAGCAGGCTGAGCAAGATGAGCAGAAGACCTCGGTCGTCGGAGTCTCCTGCACCGCCGCCCTCGTGACAGACCGGCCCAAAAAAGGCGAGCACCGCGCACACCTCGGGGTCAGTTCGTCAGATGAAACACGCGTTTACTCGCTCACCCTGACAAAGGGAGCCCGTGATCGGCGGGAGGAAGAACGCGTCGTGAGTAACCTTGTATTGGCCGTCCTCGCGCTAACATGCGGAATTCCGGTTACTCTGAACGCATCGGTGCTGGCGGAGGAGCGTGTCACTATACAGGTTATGCCGTCGCCCGCAGGATAGCCTCTTCCGGTCCTGAGTACAGCCAGAGTGTGGCCCAAGCATGAATTGACTGCTGAGTTTCAGCCGTTGCCCCACTATCTCGGGAGAATAATGAGGAGAGGCCCCAAGAGGCTAAAGAAGCCCCGGCCCTCTTGCTTGGGCAATCCGCAGCCCATACAAAGTGGAGAAGTCTTTAATAGTATTTTTCTTCTGGAATGCGAACGAATGTATGAAAATTGGCATTGTTTCTGACATCCATGCTGACGCTGGAGCGCTGAGACGTATTCTGGACGACATGCCGTCAACCGACTTGTTGTTATGTCCGGGCGATGCCATCAGTGAGTATCGATTCTGCGCGGACACCGTCTCTATTCTGCAAGACGAAAAATTCCTGTGCATTCAGGGCAATCACGAGGTCGTCCTGTTTGGTGGCCGGAATCCGGCTTATTTAAAGAAATGCCAGGAGACTTTTCCCGCAGCATCTCTCGCCTTTCTTGCCCAGGCGCCACTCACGCGTGAACTCGAATGTGACAAGCTCAAGATCCTCATGATCCATGCCAGCCCGTGGGAGCCGTATGAGGAGTATATCTATCCGGGTAGTAAACGTTTAGACGAATTTTCCGCCCTGCCCTACGATATGATCTGCTTTGGCCATACTCACGTCCCTCTCGTCCACACAGCCGGAGACGTTGTGGTCGTCAATCCAGGCTCGTGTTCGCAACCGCGCGACCAGGACCGGCGTGGATCCTATGCTCTTTTTGACACGCAGACTAAAGAGGCCACGATTCACCGTGTGACCCTTCATTGATTTTGGTCCCCGTCCGCGTAATCATGTGGATTGTCCACGCTTGCTCCTGATCATGTGCACCTCTACACACGAACAGGACGCACTCCTTCTGTCGTCGCAGTCAGGAAGGAAAGAGGATGTATGCCATGCAAAAGCAGCAGCCCGGCTCTCCCCAGTCTCTCCAGTCGGAAGAGCAGCCTAGACAGCCTACCAGCCGTCGCCAGTTTTTGAGAAATGCAGCGCTTGGGGCTGTAGGCGGAGGTGCAACCCTTGCTGCCGGCTGTGAGTATCAAACCCAGCTCTTTCTTTTAAGTCGATCGGAAACAGAGACGGAAGAGCCGAGTCCGGACTGGCAGACGTCCCGTATTCGCAGCTACCGGCCACTGGGAAACACCGGCCTGGAAATATCCGATATTTCGTTTGGCTGTGCGGGCCTCGATAATCCGGATGTTGTCAAACGCGCCCTCGACCGGGGGATCAACTATTTCGACACCTCACCGGATTACTCGCGGGCCGGTTCGGAAAAAGCCTTGGGCCAGGGGATTAGAGGCTATCAACGAGATAAGCTGTGTATCGTCTCGAAGTTTTGTACAACTGGGGGGCATCTGAGCAATACCACCCCGGTCAAAGACGTTATGGTCGCGGTTGAAGCGAGTCTGCAACGAATCGGTACCGACTATCTTGACCTGGCCCACATCCATGCCTGCAATTCCATAGATCGCCTCATGAATCCGAATATTCACGAAGCGTTTGATCGTCTCAAGGAGCAGGGCAAGCTCCGCTTTTTGGGCGTTTCGTCTCACACCCCTCGGCTGGAAGAGGTCATGCGGCATGCCGTCGATAGCGGACGCTTTGACGTCATTATGGTCGCCTATAATTTTCGCAATTGGCCCAAGCTCAGCACTATTTTTCACGACGCCAAAGAGAAGGGCGTCGGTGTGGTTGCCATGAAGACGCTCAAAGGCGCCAGACATACGGCTCTATCGGACTTCACGCCAACACAGCGCCTATCCTTTTCTCAGGCGGCCTTTAAATGGGTGCTGTCCAATTCCGATGTCAGCGGCCTTGTCGTGACCATTCGTTCATTCAATCAGATCGACGAATATCTGTACGCCTCTGACCAGCCGTTCCAGCAAGCCGATCTGGACCTGCTCGAAAAATATGATCGTCTTGTTGCCAACGACTACTGTCCGCCCGGCTGCGGCGAGTGCTTGACCTCGTGTCCGTCCGACGTTCCGGTCGATGATATCCTGCGTTACGCGATGTATTATGAGAATTACGGTCAGCAGCGGGTTGGCATGGAAGACTACGCCCAAATTGCAAGTCAGCACAACGCCTCGCAGTGCGTTGACTGTCACGCCCCATGCGAGCAGGCCTGTCCGCACGAGCTGCCGATCAAGGCAAAGTTGCTCCGAGCGGATCACCTGCTTCGACTTGCGTAAACGAAAGAGGAAAGCCCACCTTTCTCTTGTCCCCAGCCGACAAACGCGCTCACAGCCTCACGAAGCAGCCAGCGCACTATTTGTTGTGCGTTTGCCGTCCTTGGTCATATGACAGGTGCAGTCACTGCCGTATAGATCGTAGCTATGAAGGATGGACTTTATCTTTTCTGGGATGCGATCAAGCAACGTACCTTTTAAGCCAATACTAAACGTATTGACGCTAATAGACGCGCTCAGAGATTCGACTTCGTGCCACCAGCCGCGCGGTATATACAACATCTGCCCGGGGGTGAGGTAACAGGTTTGCATACGAACCTCGGCAAAACGAGGAAATTTCTGTGGATCGTAGCGTCTTGAGTCGATTTGGCTCAACTTTGCGCCATAGTCGAACTTCGTGCTGGGATACATGCAGGCTGACTGCTCGGGCGAAACGAGCCGAACAAATTTTTGACCGCAAACCTGGGCTAATAGACCATCCGCGTAGTCAAAGTGGAAACCAGTAAAGGTTCCTTTCGGTCCGAGCCAGCCCAGCATAATGTTTTTCCATTTATGCTGAGTGAGGATACTGAAGTCGACGTCTTCGCACAATCTCAGGGAAGGCAGCTAAAGATGTCACTCCGGGAAAGATAAGACTTCGGTCCCGGATTTGCCTCGAGTTCTGCCTCCTCTGCCATCAATCCTCTCACAAAACTCTGGAAATCCTGTTTCTCAAAACGGGTCCCTCCTTGTTCTCAAATCCTTCTTCTCACTTGCAGATGCTCAGCGCTATGTACGTACGGTGCAAGCACCCGACTACACCGTAAACATTCTTCCTCAGGATATATCTGCCAATCAGACTCTCTACCGTGTTCAGCTCCAAGGACTGCAGACGCAAGAAGATGCCCGGCAAGCATGGAAACTCCTCAGCAGTCAGACAACCATATCAACCCTGTCAGCCATGTAATCCACACCCGCAAAAGAGACACCTCCGTGCGTATCCTTCTTGTCCCGCTTGTCCCGTAGGGAGGAAAGGGAACTGACACGAACCGCTTGATTCTTGAGGATCGGGGTGTCACTCCACCTCCCTTCAAGCTAGGCTGTTCCGAACTACACGAGGAGGACGGCCCATGGATCAGGTGCTGCGGTCGATGCATTTGCTTGCCAAGGAAGTGATTCCCGAAGTTGAAGCCTGACGAGGTGGGAAAAAGCGAGGTGAGTATGCAAAAACTCAGTCATGTCGACGCCCGGGGCCGCGCCCAAATGGTCGATGTCGGAGACAAATCTGTAACCGCACGGGAGGCTATTGCAACAGGCACGGTACAGATGCGTCCAGAGACGCTAAACCTGATTGTCACCGGCCAAATGCCCAAGGGAGATGTTTTGGCAATCGCTCGTGTAGCCGGCATTATGGCTGCAAAGAAAACGCCGGAACTCATCCCACTGTGCCATCCCCTCCTCATTTCATCCGTCACAGTGGAATTTACTTCACATCAGGAAACAGGTCGCATTGATATTGAAGCCTGCGTCAAGGTGAGCGGAAAAACCGGAGTCGAAATGGAAGCACTGACCGCTGTCTCGGTGGCGGCCCTGACGATTTACGATATGTGCAAAGCCGTAGAAAAAGACATGACCATCTCGGCCATCAGCCTCCAGCATAAAAGCGGAGGAAAAAGCGGAACCTACAGCAGAACGCCATGACCGGTCTTATAATTCAAAAAAGAACTATAAAATTAGATAGATAAAAGATACATTGAATAACTTACTTCATCCAAACACT
>Ga0310122_10002009_pt1 | contig 12981 bp, 13 predicted proteins | sample CB6_Bottom_1051__FD_203503 | JGI IMG/M metagenome (GOLD analysis project Ga0310122, IMG submission 203503) | Marine microbial communities from Western Arctic Ocean, Canada - CB6_Bottom_1051 | ecosystem: Environmental > Aquatic > Marine > Oceanic | place: Canada: Western Arctic Ocean | collected...
CTCCTCGTCGCCCCCTTCCTCGTCCCCAATGTCGGCCCAAAACCGGCGGAATGATCAAAGGCCCTCGAGCAGGCGATCCAGCTCGGCGGCGGTGTTGTAAAAGTGCGGTGAAAGTCGGATGAGCCTTGAGCCGTCGCGCATCATTCGCAGCGAAACCTTGAAGCCGGCTTGGCCAAGCCGCTCCGCGAGCGCCGCCATGTCCTCGCCCGGCTTGCTGAACGCCACGATGCCGCTGGCGTTGGCTTCCGGCACGTCGGAGTGCATCACGTCGCAGCCCTTGGCCAGGAGCTCCGGCACGAGTCGCCGTCGCTTGGCCAGGAGATCGTCGGCGATGTTGTTCAGCCCAAGCGCATCGAGCATTTGCAGCGAGGCGTGGTGGCCGACGATGCCCAGCAGGTTGGCGGTGCCGGCCTCGTAACGCCGTGCGTCCGGTTTGTAGTCGAGCGTCTCCTGCGCGATGAAATCCGGGCAACTCAGGTTGTGCCAGCCCTGCACCACCGGCTTGAGCCGATCCTGCACCTCGCGCTTCACGTAAAGGATGCCGGAGGCGCACGGGCCGAGCATCCATTTGTGCGCGTCGGCGGCGAGGAAATCGACATGCTCCACCGGCGTCGGGAACGCACCCATCGTTTGGATGCCATCGACACAAAACAGGACGCCGCGCGAATGCAGTTCGCGGCCGATCGCGTCGATGTCGATCCGGTAGCCGGACACGTAATGGCACGAGGCCAACGCCGCCATGCGCGTGTGCGAATCGATCCGTGCGAGCACATCCTCCGGCTCGATCCGCCCGGGCGCGCCTGGCTTGATCCGCTTCAATTCGACGCCCTTTTCGGCCAACGCCATCCACGGATAAACGTTCGACGGATAGTCGTCGCCGTGCACGATGATGTTGTCACCCGGCTGCCAGTCGAGGCCCTGCGCGATGAAACTCAAGCCAAGCGAGGTCGGCCCGACCAGCGCGATTTCGCGCAACTCCGCGCCGAGCAAACCGGCGGCGAGCTGCCGGGTGTCGCGCAGCAGGTTCGGCGGCATGAAATCCTCCTGGTCGCCGCCGGTGCACGCTGCGGCGTAGTTGCTCATCGCATCCCGCGCACGCGCCGGCAACGGGCAGACGCCCGCGTGGGCGAGGTACACCGTGTCACGGGCGACCGGGAACTCGCGCAACCGCAACGCCTCGTCTGACTGGATTTGCTCAATGGTCATCTCGACCTGAAAAACGGAACACCCTACTTGATGAGCAGCGAGCAGTCCCTGCGCGAATCATGATCGAGGCAGGTGCGCAGGTAGGAGACAATTTGCCCATGCAGCCGTCGGCAACGACTGCACCAGCGCTCCGCGCCGACGATCTTCTTGACGCAATCCTTCAGCCCGCTGAACTGGATGATGTTGGGCGAGCGGCGGAGGTTGGCCCGCACTTCCTTGCGAAGTTGCTGAAAGAAAAACAGCTCGAAGCCCTGCCCGGTGGTCTCGGTGGCCAGTTTGCTCAGGTCGGTTTTCTCGATGTGAAGATTCACCCTCGGATCCTCGTCGAACACCACGTCGAACCCGAAGCCCTGGAGCACCTTGCCCAGCGCACTGGAGAACTGGTCGACCGACACGCTCGAGTGCTTGTGTTCCTCGCGGAAGTAGTGCACCACCGCCTTAAGCACCTCCTGAATGGTCTGAGGTTCGATGAGGTCGATGGCGTCGCCCAGCAACTCCTCGGTGATGGCCTCCGCCGAGCAGGGGAGCAACTCTCCGGATGACATCCTAAAAACCAGGTAGTTGGATCGTAGCTGTATCATCCCGGGTTCCGAATTTCTGGACCGCCTCCAGAAACTCGGCTGCGTCATCGAACCGCCAATACACGCTGGCGAACCGGACGTAGGCGACGCCATCCAGTTTCTTGAGCTTCGACATCACTTTGCTGCCGATCGCCTTTGAGGGCACTTCGCCGTCAAATTCATCATACAATTCGTTCACGACTTCGCGGATCATTTGCTCGATGGCGTCGGCGCTGACCGGGCGCTTTTGGCAGGCGACCTTGATGCCGGACTCGAGCTTGTCACGCGAGAATCGTTCGCGGGCACCGCCGTCCTTGATCACCATCAGGTTGCCGCGCTCGATCTCCTCGTAGGTGGTGTAACGCTGGCTGCACTTGAGACATTGGCGGCGGCGGCGAATAGCCAGTCCATCCTTGGACGAGCGTGAATCGACCACCTTGTCTTCAACACAACCGCACTTCGGGCAACGCATAATCCCAAGCCAACACAGTCGAGTGTGGCCGCCGAAGAAGAGTATACAACATGTAGTGTGTCAATAGCGTTAAATAAGTTTTTTTGCACATGTTGTTCACCCTGTTTTCACACTGTCGGCTGGACAGCTTGGCTGTCATGGGGAATCTTTACCGCCCCGAATTGGGATCTTCTTTTTTGCCTATGAAATATCTGACTCGATTTGTCTTCATCGCCACCGGGCTTTTTTTGTGCCCGGCCAACCTTCCCGCCGCTGAAACCAAGCCGCACATCGTCCTGCTCAGTGGCGAGTCGCTGTACGGCTCGGCGACCACGCTGCCCAAGTTTGCCAAGCAGCTGGAACAGCAGCACGGCTATCGCTGCACGACGATCGTTCGCGAGGGGGAACACCGCTTCCCAAGCCTCGACGCGCTTGGCCAAGCGGATCTCGTGATCCTCTTCGCACGCCGAATGCAGCTCCCCGCTGGGCAGCTTGGCCAAGTGAAGCGATACGTCGAGTCCGGCAAACCGGTCATCGGCCTGCGCACCGCCAGCCACGCCATCCAAAACTGGCTCGAGTTCGACAAGCTCGTCCTCGGCGGCAACTACCACGGCCACCACAAAAATAATCTGTCAGGCACCGCCACAGTCGTGTCGGCGGCCAAGGGGCATCCGATCCTCAGCGGCGTCGCGGGCAAATTCAAAATGGGAGGTTCGCTTTACAAAAACGCGCCGTTGGCCAAGGCGGCCAAGCCGCTGCTCACCGGCAGCGTCGAGGGACATCCCGCCGAGCCGGTTGCGTGGACGCACAGCTACAAGGGCAACCGCACATTTTACACGTCGCTTGGCCACGCCACCGATTTCGCCAACCCGAACTTCACCAAACTCGTCACCAACGCCGTCGCCTGGTGCCTCGGCGCGGACGCCAAGCCAGGCGCAGCCGACATCGCAGCCAAGTACGGCGTCGAAGCCGGCGAGCCGTTCCGCATCGGTGTCGAGCTGTTCGAGAAAATGTGGCAGGCCGACAAGCTCACGCTGCTCGACGTCCGCACCACGCCCGAGTACCAGGCCGGCCATCTCCCCGGCACCGAGTGGATCGACTGGTTCTCGCCCAACTTCGCCGACGAAGTGGCCAAGCTCGACAAGGATAAATTCTACCTCGTCTATTGCGCCGGGGGTGTCCGCAGCGCTCGCGCCTGCAAAAAAATGACCGGGATGGGCTTCAAGTATCTCGTCGATCTCGCCCCCGGTTTCAAGGGATGGAAAGCCGCCGGCAAAGCGATCGAGAAGCCGTGACACAACGCGACGAATCCAGCCCGCTTGGCTTGAGCGCTGTTTTCGGCGACGAGGCCGGCCCGCTGCCGCTGTTCAACGCATGGTACGCGGAGGCGCAGCAAGCCGAGCCGAATGATCCCTCGGCATTTGCCCTGGCAACGGCGGACGCCAGCGGCCGGCCCAGTGTGCGGATGCTGCTGCTCAAGGGCGTCAGCGAAGGCGGCTTCGCGTTTTATACCAACATGAACAGCCGCAAGGCCGCCGAGTTGGGAGAGAACCCTCACGCCTCAATCTGCTTTCACTGGAAAAACCTGCGGCGGCAAATCCGCATCAGCGGCACCGTCGCACCGGTCAGCGACGCGGAGGCGGACGCCTACTTCGCCAGCCGCGATCACGGCAGCCGGGTCGGCGCCTGGGTGTCGCTTCAATCGTCGCCGATGGCTTCCCGCGCCGAGTTGCAGCAGCGCCTGGCGGAGTTGCAGGCCAAGTATCCGGAAGGTGCCGATGTGCCGCGCCCGCCGCATTGGTCCGGCTGGTGGTTGCAGCCGTGCGATGTCGAGTTCTGGCTCCACGGCGACGCCCGCCTGCACGAGCGGCTGCTTTACCAAAAAGCCGGCGACGGTTGGGAGAAGTCGATCCTCTATCCCTGACCGATCCACGATAGCCCCAAAATGCCAAGCGATGAACAACTAATGCGGGAGGCGTTGCGCTTGGCCAAGCGCGCCAAGGGCGAGACGTCGCCCAACCCGCTCGTCGGCGCAGTCTTGGCCAAGCGCGGGCAGATCATCGGACGCGGTTGGCATCGGCGCGCCGGTTTGCCACACGCCGAGATCGAGGCCATCGCCGATGCTGAGCGCAAAGGCCACGCGGCCAAGGGCGCATCCCTCTTCGTCACGCTCGAGCCGTGCTCGACCAGTGGCCGCACGCCGCCCTGCACGCGCGCTATCATCGAGGCCGGCATCTCACGGGTGGTCGTTGCGGGGGCCGACCCGAATCCCGAACACGCCGGGCGCGCCTTTCGGTGGCTCAAGCGAAAAGGCATTGCCGTCGAGCATGGCTTGCTCACCGCCGAAGCGGCCGAAATCAACGTCGCGTTCAACCACTGGATCACCACCGGGCTGCCGTTTGTGACGGTGAAAGCGGCGATGACGCTCGACGGCAAAATCGCCACCGCCAGCGGTGAGTCGAAATGGATCACCGGCCCGGAAGCGCGCCGCGAAGGGATGAAACTTCGCCACGAGGCCGACGCCATTCTCGTCGGCGTGAACACGATCATCGCCGACAACCCGGGCCTAACGCTGCGCGACATTCGCCGCCCCAAAACCGAGTGGCGCGGGCCAGCCCTGCGCCGCATCATTCTCGATCCGCGGGCGCGCACGCCGTTCGATTCGCAAGTGCTGGGCGAACAAACGACCGTCGTCGTTTCGCGCGATGCTCCGGCCAAGCGCTTGGCCAAGCTCAAGCAGTGTTGCCGCGTGATCACCTGTCCCGTGGCCAAGCGGGAGTTTAATCTCAAGTCGTTGCTCCGCAAATTGGGCCAACAAAACTGTACGCATCTGTTGGTCGAGGGCGGCGGCGAAACGAACGCCGCGTTCATCGAGGCCGGCTTGGCCAAGCGCGTGGCGTTTTTTTACGCGCCAAAAATCCTCGGTGGCCGCGACGCCCGGACGGCGGTTGCGGGTGAGGGGTTGCCCTTGGCCAAGGGGCTGCCACTCAAAAAAATCCGCTGGCGAAATCTCGGCCCCGACCTGATGCTCACCGCCCGCGTCGCCGACGCGCAGACCTAAAAAATGTTCACGGGACTCGTCGAGGAAACAGGCAGAATCGAAGCCATCGAACACGGCACCGACGCCGTGACGCTGACCGTCTCGGCGGACGTTTGCCTCGGCGGGACGAACACCGGCGACAGCATCGCGGTGAACGGTTGCTGTCTTACCGCGACGAAGGTAACGAAGCGCGGCAAGTCGCGCGGTTTTCAATTCGATCTGCTGCGCGAGACGTGGGACGTGACCAACTTAAGTGCGTTGCGTCTAGGCTCGGCGGTGAATCTCGAACGTGCGATGACGCTTGGCCAGCGAATGGGCGGCCACTTCGTCACCGGCCACGTCGATGCCGTCGGCAAGATTCGCAAGTGGGAAAAGCAGGGCAAAGACTGGCTGCTCGACGTCGATGCGCCGGCGTCGTTGATGACCGGTTTTGTGCCGAAAGGCTCGGTGACGATCGACGGCATCAGCCTCACCGTGGCCAAGCTGCGCAAGCGCGGTTTCGCCGTGTGGATCATCCCGCACACCCGCCAAGTGACCAACCTGCGCACGCGCAAAACCAGCGACCCGGTCAACCTCGAAACCGACCTCCTCGGCAAATACGCGCAGCGACAGGTTGGGCGGTAGTTATTTAAACGCAGAGATCGCGGAGTCGCAGAGGGCCGCGAAGGATATTTCAATGATCGCGGCAGCGTCATGGAGTGCGGCGCTGTGCGCGGCTTTGGCTTGGGCGGGGTGCCCAAGCCGGCACGCGAGGGCGCATGCTCTACCCGTTTATTTGGCGGTAGCGGATGTAGTCGCGGGAGACGCCGAGGAGTCGGGCGGCGGCGGAGACGTTGCCTCCGGCTTGGTCGATGGCGCGCCGGATGAGTTCGTCGATGGTGGCGTCCAGCGAAAAACCTTCCCCGGGGAAATCGTAATTCGGATTGAGCGCCCCGCTTGCCGCCGTCTCGTTGGCCACCGTTCCCGCCGGGCTGGGGAGCACGGCAAAGTCCCACTCGTCGCCTTCCTCGAAAACGATCGTTCGCTCGAGTTCATGGCTGAGTTCGCGGACGTTGCCCGGCCAGGCGTGGCTGAGCAGCCGCGCTTGGCCTTCGGCGCTGACCGGCTTGGCGGCGATGCGGTGCCGGCGGCATAGCTGCGCGAGCAGTTGCTCGGCCAGCTTCAAAATATCCTCACCGCGCTCGCGCAGCGGCGGGATGACCAAGCGGAACAAACTCAGGCGATGAAGCAAGTCGTCGCGAAATTGCCCGTCTGCGACCGCTTGGCCAAGGTCGCGATTGCTCGCAGCGATGATGCGGATATCGACGTCGATTTCTTTGTTGCCGCCGAGTCGCCGGATGCGCTTGTCCTCGATCGCCTTGAGCACCTTTGCCTGCAGGCCAAGCGAGAGGCTCGCCAGTTCGTCGAGAAACAGCGTGCCGCCCTTGGCCGCCTCGAAGAGGCCCATACGTGCCGTCTTGGCGTCGGTGAACGCGCCGCGTTCGTGCCCGAAAAGTTCCGACTCGGCGAGGGTCTCTGGCAGCGCGGGGCAGTTCACCTCGACCAGCGGGGCGTCGGCACGCGGGCCGTGATGGTGCAGCCAACGGGCGATGCTGGTTTTGCCGGTGCCGGTTTCGCCCTCGAGCAACACCGGCGAAAGATCGCGGCCAAGCCGCTCATCTGCGGCGATGATTTTGTCGAGTTGTCGGCGGAACGGGCCAAGCGCGTCGCCGAAAAATAGACGCTCGCCGGTGGCGGCGGGGTCGTGGCGTTCGTGCTCGGCCAAGCGGGCGGATTGGCGGCTGGCTTTGGCACGGTGCAGCACAAGTGGCAGCACGGCGGGATCGACCGGCTTGAGCAAATAATCCTGCGCACCGTTTTTGATCGCCTCGACCGCGCCCTGCACGCCGCCCTCGGCGGTGCAAACGACGACGGCAGTGTTGGGGGAAAAAACGCCCTCGCTCAAAAGGTCGGTGCCGAGGCCGTCCGGCAGGTTGACGTCGAGCAACGCGAAGTCGAACGGCAGCGACTGAATCATGCGGCGCGCCTCGTCGAGCGTGCCGACGGCGGTCACGTCGGCGGCATGCTGCTCAAGCGCGGCCGCCACCTGCCTTCGCAGAAGCGGCTCGTCCTCGACCACCAGCACGCTGGCTCCCTGTAAGGCAGAATGCGTCACGCACTCAATGTCGGCGAGCACCGCCCCCGCCGCCATCAAAAAATGCGCCCGCTTGGCCGGGTACTGAGAACTTGCACGCCGCTTGGCCAAGCGATATGATTTCCCAAGAAATTTTTCACGGCATGAAACGTAAATGGATCACTATTGGCCTATTGACTGTGTTGATCTGCGTGCCGCTGTATCAACTCGTAAAGGCTTTAACCGCCCTAAACCGTACCATCGTTATCGCCGGTGGCCCGGAGAAAGGCTTGTACCACCCTATCGCGCTCAGCCTCTCTAACGTGCTCACACGGCTTGGTCGCACGGTCAAGGTGCGGACCACCGACGGGTCGCTTGAAAATTTGAAACTGGTGGCGGAGGGTAAAGTTGACTTCGCGTTGTTCCAGCCGGGCTCCCGAGAAAACCTGAAAGAGTTCGCCCCGGCACTGCTAAAACAGAACGCCCAAAAAATTGATCCTGCCAAGCTCGAACAGGTGGCGTTTGTAGCCAATCTTTATTCACAGCCGCTGCACATCGCCGTTCGGGTCGGGAGCGGTATCAAGTCGTTGCAGGATTTGAAGGGCAAGTCGGTCAATCTCGGCCTGAAACTTTCCGCCGACTACCCGATGTCGCGGCTGCTGCTCAAAAGCTTCAACATCACTCCAGGCGAAGAACACTTGAACCTGAATTACTTGGAACTCATCCGCGCATTCGAGGCGGACAAGCTGGATGCCGCGTTCATCACCGTCGGCATGCAGGCGGACGTGTTTCAAACATTGGCCCGCACCGGGCGGATTCGATTCCTGAGCATCCCGAACAACGAGGCGCTGGCGGCGATGGAGCTGCACTTGTCGCCGTTCAAAGTGCCGCGCGGCATCTACCGGTTTGAGGGCGGGGCGGTTCCGCGGGCAGACATCGAAACCGTGGCGACCGGCGCGCATCTCATCACGCGCGGCGATGTCGAAAGCGGCCTCGTGGAAAAGATCACGCAGGAAATTCTCAAGACGCCGTTTCAAAAGGAGAACCGGCTGGGCGAGTTGTTTGAGCAGGGCAAACCGTTCGCCAGCGCCCGCCCGTTTTTCCCGGTTCACGAGGGTGCCAAGTGGGTTTACGAGCCGGACACCCGCACATTTATCCGACCCGAGATTGTCGATATGTGGGAGAGCATGCGCTCGTTCTTTGTGTCATTCATCGTTGCAGGATTCTTCGGTTTTCAGTGGTATCAAAAGAGAAAAGACCGAACCAAGGAGACCCGGCTCGACTATTACATCCGTGGGGTCATCGAGATTGAGCGGCAGCAGATGACTCTCGACACCGAAAAAAAGGGGGACGACATGGAAAAACTCCAGAGGTTGCAGGATGAACTCACGAATCTGCGGCAGGAGTGTTTCAAGGATTTTTCCGGGAATCAGTTGCAGGAGGAACCGGGCACCGACTGCTTCCTCAAGCTGTGCGCTTCGCTGAGCGAGAAGCTCAATGCCAAGATGACGCGCCTCCGGTTGGGCGGCGAGATCGCGCGCTTGGCCAAGGCGATCGAGAACAGGGAGTGACTCCCGGAGTCACTCCTCGCGCTCCCGTTCCTCATCCCGTTCCTCATCCCGTTCCTCATCCCGTTCCTCATCCCGTTCCTCATCCCGTTCCTCATCCCGTTCCTCATCCCGTTCCTCATCTCGTTCGCGTCCCTCTCGCTCCCCGCGTTCACGTTCGCGGCCGCGCTCCCGGAAGGCGTGTTCGATTTCCTCGAGCTGCTCGTTGAGTTCGCCAAGGTGAGCCTTCACCTCGGCGGCGCGATCCTCCAACTGATGGCGTTTTGCCTGTGCCTCCTCGCCGTCGCCCTCGACCTGCTTGGCCGCGACCATCAATTCCTCGAGATGTGCCAGTGCTTCTCGGCGCTTGCCCTGCAGTTGCTCGAAATGCGCCCGCAATTCAGCCTGGGCATGCTCCCGTTCGCCGCGCCCCTCCCGGCCGCGGCGTTCGCGGTTGGCGAAGTGCTCGCGGATTTCGTTGGCTTGGCGTTCCAGTTGATCGGCGCGGTCGTGCTTGCCGGCTTCGCGCAGCTCCTCGATTTCCCTCTCGAGGTGATGCAGGCGTTCCTCAAGCCCGGCGTTTTCACGATGCCGTTCGCGTTCCTCGCCGCGCTCGCGGTGGGTGAGTTCCGCAGCCATATGGACGAGTTTCTCCCGCGTCTCACGGCGCAAGTGTTCTAGTCGTTCCCGTGTCATGTGCACTCTGCGTAGGTGCTGCTCCAGCTCGGCGCGTTCCTCTTCGCCCCGCGCCGTCTCGGCTTCCACCTCCAGATTGACTCGCTCCAGTTCCAGTTGATGGGTGCGCCTGGTCAGTTCCTTGAATTTCTCAAGCAGCGCCTCAACCTCGATCTGGACCAGTTCGGCCTCGATCTGGTGGGCCAAGTCGTGGTGCGGTTCGGCCTTGGCCAAGCCGGTTCCGCAGAAAAGCAGGGCGGCCAAGGCCAACCCGGCGACGATGGTGGGGGATGTCTGTTTTTTCATTGTTTTACTGGGTGAAAATCGACAGCGAGGGTGGAATCTACATCAGTCCTCTCGGCCACGCAACGGGTTATTTTGCGCTTGGCCAAGCGCGAGTGCGGTCAGCAAATTGCCGCCGCTTGGCCAAGTTTGGCGCGGTATTTCCAGAGTTGGCGCGGCTTGAAAATACCGAGCGGAGTGATGATGCCGGTGATCAATTCCGGCGGCGTGACGTCGAAGGCCGGGTTGCGCGCGCTGCTGCCGGGGTTGGCCAGGCGCACCTGCTGCCGACGGCCGCCCGGCGTCGCGCCCCAAACGCTTAGCACTTCGTTTTCGTCGCGCTCCTCGATCGGGATCGCTTGGCCGGACTCGAGTTCCCAGTCGATGGTCGAGAGCGGGATGGCGACATAAAACGGAATGCCGTGCCGCTTGGCCAGGACGGCCTTGGTGTAGGTGCCGATCTTGTTGGCCACCTCGCCGGTGCGGCCCAGCGTGCGGTCGCTGCCGACGATGACGAGGTCGATCTCGCCGCGCTGCATGAGGTGACCGGCGGCGTTGTCGGTGATGATGTCGTGCGCGATGCACTGCTGCGCCAGCTCCCAAGCGGTGAGGATGGCGCCCTGCGAGCGAGGCCGGGTTTCGTCGCAAAAAACATGAAACGATTTGCCGTTGGCCTGCGCGGCGTACATCGGCGCGGTGGCGGAGCCGACGTCCACGAACGCCAGCCAGCCGGCGTTGCAATGGGTCAGCACGCGGGCGTCCTCGCGGATGAGCGGCTCGCCGTGTTGGCCAAGCGCCTCGCAGTGGGCGACGTCGTCATCGGCGAACTGCCCGGCGGCGGCCAAGGCCTGTGCCTGCCGCTCGGCCACGGTGTCGCCGGTCATTTGCGCCAGCACGCCGCGCATGGCGTTGAGCGGATCGATGGCGGTGGGGCGCGCCTCGGCGAGCGTGCGGTGCACCTTGGCCAAGTGCCGCTCGAACGCCTTGAGTCCGCGCCCGCGAAAGGCCCGCGCGCCCTGGGCCAGCCCGTACGCCGCCGTGGCACCGATCGCACCGGCGCCGCGGACGATCATGTCGGTGATGGCGCGGGCGGTTTCGCAGTAGTCCGCGGTGGAAACGACTTTGAATTTGTGCGGGAGCAGTCGCTGCTCGATGAGCCGTACGCGGTTTCGCGCCTTGTCAAAAGAGACCGTACGGTAGTGCCGCGACGTGCCCTTGTGGGTGACCTTCATGGCGCGGGTCGCGGGTCAGTGGCTGCTGAACTTGACCTCGAGTTGGCGGCGAATGCGCTTGTAGCGCGGGTCGGTGCGGACGTTGGTCAGGTCGGGGTCGATGTCCATCCATTGGGAATCTTCATAGCCAAGGTGGACAGCCTTGTTGAGCGCGGTAATGGATTCGTCGATCCGGTCGGTGAGCGAGTAGCTGCAGGCGAGGTTGTAAAAAACCATCGAGTCCTCGGGGAGAAGCCCGGCGAGATGCTCATCGACAATCAGCCCGTCGTGGAAGCGATCGCGCCTCGTGTAATCGTCTCCGAGCAATTGGAGCGCCTCGACGTATTGGGGGTCGCGCTTGGTGAGACCCTCCAAAAACGAAATCTCAACGTCGAGGTCCCGTTTCTCCTTGTTCGAAAGTTGCTGTCTTGCAGTTGAATCCTCCAACATGAACCGCGACTTTTATCGCCGACAACTCGGGCCAAGTCAAGCCGTCGGCATCAAAAAACAGCAGATTCGATCAGCCAAGGAACCCATCCAACTGCGCTTGGCCAAGCTCCCTCTCCCAGCGGGATAGGGCCGGGGAGAGGGAGAACGCAAACGGTGTCATTAAGCGTTCACCCTCATCCGGCCCGACTACCTTCTCAGGAGAAGGAATAGTTGAGATTCCATTCGCGTTGATTCGCGTGCATTCGCGGTTAAAAAACGCGCTTGCCCAAGCGCATCATTTTTTCTTCGGCCGATGCAGGGCTTTGTGCGTGGGGAAATCTTTGTGGTAACGCTTCAGCAACGCGGCCTCGTCATTCTTGACGAGGTAGATTTTGCCCCTGATTTTCAGCGTCTCCCCCGGCGCGAGGCCACCGAGCCGGAAGTCGCTGTGCAGGCAGCGGATCACGCCCTGAAAAAGTTCCTGATACGGCTCGAACGAGGTGGCAAAAATCATCGAGCCGTCGCCGCTAAAGCAGCCGATCAGCCCGTTGCTCGGCACGTCCGGGTGCAGCGGGCGCGGGTTGACATCGGCGCGCGGCACGCCCGGCCCGGCCCAAACCTGCCCGGGGATGTAGCGCGCCTCCGTCGCCCAGCCCTGCGTCGGCATTATCGCCCGCCGGTCGTCGAGATAGACGAAGCTCTTTTTGATGTAGGCATACTTGTCGGCGGTCGCGTCCGCGCCGGTGCCGCTGAATTTGCCGACGCGGATGCACGGCTGCGCCCAGTGCGCCTCGGAGCGTTTATTTGTAGGGTTGTGCGCGGTGAGCCGAAAATCGACCTCGTCGTGCGTGGCGGTGATGACGTGCTCGACTATCACGCCGTCGTTCACGTCACAGTGCAGACGGAGCTGCGAGCCGTCCCCGGTGCGTGAGAGCAAGCGTGTTTTGTGACCGACGACGGTGTGCCGGCCCCAGTCGGTCGTCTGCGAGTTGTCCCGGCAATACGCCTCGAGGTAGTGGATTTTCATCTCTTTGCCGGGCAGATGCGTGCCGCTGATTGTCAGCATGTTTTTGGCCCAGTGCAGCTTCAGCTTGGCCGGCTCGGTCGCCTGGCCAAGCGCCGCCGCGCACACGATCGGAAGGATGGAGAGAATCAATTTCATGGATCGGACGGCCGCAGCGTCAGCCCGCGACGGGGCGGTGTCAACGGCAATGCACTTGCGCTTGGCCAACCCGCCGGTGAATACTGCCGTGCCCATGGGTGAACCGATCAACGTCCCGCTGCTCGATCTAAGCGCACAAAACCAGCCGCTCGCCGCCGAGCTGAAGGCCGCCTTCGCTCGCGTGCTCGACTCGTCGCAGTTCATCCTCGGGCCGGAGGTGGCCGGGTTTGAGTCGGTCGCCGCCGAGTCGGTCGGGGCCAAACACGCCATCGGCGTCAGCTCCGGCACCGACGCGCTGCTGCTTT
>Ga0310122_10002011_pt1 | contig 12976 bp, 12 predicted proteins | sample CB6_Bottom_1051__FD_203503 | JGI IMG/M metagenome (GOLD analysis project Ga0310122, IMG submission 203503) | Marine microbial communities from Western Arctic Ocean, Canada - CB6_Bottom_1051 | ecosystem: Environmental > Aquatic > Marine > Oceanic | place: Canada: Western Arctic Ocean | collected...
GATACGGTACCCCAGTCTCCCCATCCCAGCCCCGGCGTTCAACCCGCTGGATCCCAAGCACAGGCGGTGCGGCGGTCGAGATGAAGAATCGCCGTGGAGAGTGTAGCGACCTCGGTTTCTTGGACAACCGAAGAGGTGTATTCACGCCGCGGATTCTGTCGGTTGTTCCAGCAGGCGGCGACGCTGCTGGGCCGGCGTTCTGTAGTCGTGTCGCTGCATGATCCGCTGTTGGTTGAAGCGGATTCTGAAGCTCTGCAGGGCGTCCAGAAGGTCTTCAACTGACTCGAATCGTCTGATCCACAGCAATTGTTCCTTGAGTGTGCGAATGAATCGTTCCGCACAGCCGTTTCCTTCAGGCGCCCGAACGAATGACGGACTGGACTCGATCCCCAGGAAGGCGATCTCTTCCTGAAATGCGTGGGAGATGAACTGACTGCCATGATCGTGTCGCAACTTGAGTTGCGCATCTTTGGCAATATCCTTGCCGAATCCTCCGAAGCTCGATCGGACGGCCTGACGGACACACTCCAGTGCTTCAAACCGCGTGCCACGCCGTGCCGCGTGAATTCCCAGGCATTCCCCGGTGCAATGATCGACCAGGATGAAGACTGTCACCTGTCCACTGACGGTCATCACCGAACTGGCATCGATTCCCCACATCGCATCGGGGCGGTCGGGGACAATTGTTCCATCATGAACCCACGGTCCACGAACACGACCCCGACGAGTGGGAGCCAACAGGTTGTTCGCACGCATCAACCGAAGGACGCGACGTCGCGAGGTCCGGACGTCCCGATGTCTGAGCATGGCCCAGACCTTGCGATGTCCTTCGCCGACCCAGGGCGATGTGGCCAGAACGTGTTTGATCCCGGCCACCAAGGCCTCATCGGACCATACGCCTTTGGGACCACGACGCCTTGGGGGCCGACCGAGCTGCTCGGGACTTTGAGACTTTCGCTGGTAGTAGATACTCGAGAGTGCGATCTTCCACACGCGACAGACACGGGTAAGGCCGTAAGGACGCTGGCAGGAGAGCGAGATGGCCTTGCTCATGACCTCGACCTCCTTCGTGGAGGGCGCAAGCCGTCCTCCAGAACCTCGATCTTCTCCTCGAGCAGCTCAATGGCCATCGTCTGTTCGCCCACCTTGGTCGTCAGACGACGGTTCTCAGTGTCCCTGTGGTCGGCTTGTCGACTGACCAGGCCGGACTGTCCAGCCTCCAGGAATTCGTCACGCCATTGTGCGATCCGGGCCGATGAGACGCCCAACTCGCGTGAGAGCACATCGAGTTCCTCACCCTTGAGGACACGCAGGACCACTTCCATCTTGCGGGGGGAACTCCACCGCCCGCGATCAGCGCGGCCGCCGACCTCTCCGCTCGGGCTACGCCCTCGCGCCGAGGTCGGCGTGACCTTCGCATCTGTTGTGTATGACATGTGCTGTATTTTCCTCGAACTCCAATCCGGTGTCCAAGTAAACCGTGTACCGACCCAAAAGGCGTTCTGCCGGCTCTCACGTGTTCGCCGGCGCTTGTTGAACGCTCTCGACTTGGGCATGCTGTGCCGAGCGAAGTGTTCGCCGAAGCCGCTGTTCCAGGGGAGACCGTGTCGTGCGACTGAACCACTGGCTTTGACCGAAATCAGGCCGTGAGGAAACTCAACTCCACCAACTACGAACCTGGGAACCACCACCATGATTCCATTCAGATTCTCCCGACTCTTCGCTTTCCTTCTGGTTCTTCTGATCTGGCTGCAGTTGGCGCCCGCGCCGTCGCTTGCCTCAGATTCGCCCAGCTCGAATTCGGCCGACGCAGTGTTGCCGCTTGTGGCGAAGGCTGCGTTTCCCGATCTGGAATGGTCCGGCTGGTCGCCCGTTTCCGATGGCGGCAAGGCCCAGCCCTTGCGCCCGATTGTGCTGACGCATGCCGGCGACGGGTCGAACCGGATTGTTGTCGCCACGCAGCGCGGTGTGATTCACGTTTTCGAGAACCGCCAATCGGCGAAAAAGACAACGGTCTTTTTGGATCTCGAAGTGAAGGTTGCCTACAACGACAAGCAAAACGAAGAAGGCTTGTTGGGTTTGGCGTTCCATCCGAAGTACAAGCAAAACGGCTATTTCTTCGTTTATTACAGCACGCGAGACGCGTCGCACACGTCGGTCATTTCGCGGTTTCGCGTTTCGAAGGACGATCCGAATCGAGCGGACTCTACGTTTGAAGAAGAGGTCATGCGGATCAAGCAGCCGTTCTGGAACCACAACGGCGGCACGATCGCTTTCGGACCGGACGGCTATCTTTACGTCGGCCTCGGCGATGGCGGTAGCGCGAAAGACCCGCACGGCAACGGCCAGAACAAAGCCACGCTGCTGGGTTCGATCTTGCGGATCGACGTGGATCGGAAGGACAAGGGGCTGAGCTACGCGATACCCCGCGACAACCCCTTTGTCGGTCAGCCGAAGGCGCGCGGCGAGATCTGGGCCTACGGGCTGCGCAACGTCTGGCGGATGTCGTTCGATCGGAAAACAGGCACGCTGTGGGCGGGCGACGTCGGGCAAGACTTGTGGGAAGAAATCAACCTGATCACCCGCGGTGGCAACTACGGCTGGAACCTGCGCGAGGCCAGGCACAAGTTCGGCAAGAACGGCAGCGGGCCGAGTCCCGACCTGATCGAACCGATTTGGGAGTACGATCACGTGGTCGGCAAGTCGATTACCGGCGGCCACGTTTATCGCGGCAAACGATTGCCCGAACTGGTCGGCGCGTTTCTTTACGCGGATTACGTTACGGGCAAAATCTGGGCGCTGCGGTACGACGAATCGAAAAAGAAGGTGATTTCCAATCGCTCGATCCCGGGCAATAAACTGCCGGTCATTTCGTTTGGCGAAGACGAAATGGGGGAAGTTTACTTCGCCATTGTCAGCGCGAACGGGCGCGGCCTGTTTGGTTTCGAGCGCAAGGAGCCTTCGAAGTGATGGTGACGTGGCAGAGCGACATTCCGGCCGCGTGGATCATGGTCGCGACGCCGATCTTCGCCGAGCGTTCGGTTTTCGTGACCACGGCCTACGGTCGCGGTTGCGGGCTGGTTCAACCCGACAGGTCCGAACCACGGTCCCCGGCATCGGGCGGTGGGGCCGGCGGAGATCCACGCGGGTGTCAAAACGGGCGTCCAACCGATAAAACGGTATTTGGCGACCGGCCGTAAGCGGGGGTTGTCACAGCACTTGCCCTCGTAGCTCAGGGGATAGAGCGACGGTTTCCTAATTGGTCCCAGGGGACTTGGTGGCCGGGCTAAAAAGCCGCAGAAACAACGGTGTGACAGCGACTTATGACAACACCGACGTGCCGGGCGAAACCCCTGAAAAGCCCTACTAGACCCCGCTTGCGGGTGTCATGACACCCGGGGTTAGAATGACGGTTCAATGGTCCGTTGCCATCCAGAAACTGACCACTCGACCCCGACCTGGCCCAGGTGATCGAGATCTGGGGCACCCTGCCACCAGCGATCCGCGAGGCAATCCTGGCGATGCTCAGGGCGGCTGAGTGAGCCAGCCGGTGGCCCGTGCACTCTGGAGCCCCAGTCGCCCAGGAACTGAACCGACCCGGCCGGGCGGTTTCTCTCGGGCTACAACCCGCTGCTCCCACTGGATCCGAAGTCGCAGTTCCCCTGCCTGGGGCCCGTGGTCTCGAAGATGCTGCAGGGCAAACGCGATCTGTCGATGCCCAACTACGTTGCCAGCGCCTCCAACGTGTACGGTGGTGGCAGTGCCGGCCTGGGACCGGCCTACCTGCCGTTCGTCATCGGTGGCGATCCCAACGCAGCGGGCTTCAAGGTCAACAACCTCTCGCTGGCTCCCACGGTCCGGGACCGGCTCGACGACCGCCGGCTGTTGCTGCGGGGGCTGGACGGGTTGCGCCGGGACATCGACAACTCGCGGTTGATGGACTCGATCGACAAGTTCAACCAGGAAGCCATCAACCTGCTGACCAGTGAAACAGCACGGCGGGCGTTCGACATTTCAAAGGAATCGCCTCACACCCGTGAGAAATACGGTCGGCACCGGTGGGGTCAGCGAGCGTTGCTGGCCCGGCGACTGGTCGAGGCGGGCACCAGTTTCGTGACGATGCAGATGCAGAATCCGGGCATTCCCGGTGGCATCGGCAACTGGGACATCCACGCCGTCAACGGTCACCTCTACGATGACGCGAAGGCCCGGTTGCCGGTCTTTGACAAGGCGATCTCGGCGCTGGTCGACGACATCTACCAGCGTGGCCTCGACAAGAAGGTGATGGTGATCGTGGCCGGCGAGTTCGGTCGCACGCCGCGGATCAATCCTCAAAAGGGGACCTCGTCGAAGGTCATGCAGCCTGGACGCGACCACTACCCCGGCGCGATGTCGGTGCTGGTGTCCGGCGGCGGCATGGAAACCGGCCAGGTGATCGGCCAGACCACCGCCAAGGGGGTCCGTCCCAAGGAGCGGCGGCTCGATCCCAACGACCTGCTGGCGACCGTGTACCGCTTCCTCGGGATCGACTACGGGGCGATGATCCCCGACACCAGCGGACGCCCGGTTCCGCTGATTCCCCACGGCACGCCGATCCACGAACTGCTGTAGCTCGTGCACGCTGCCGAGGACGGCGAGGCCCCGGTTGTCGTCGCGGGCCGGCCTGAGAATCCTCGTGAACCGGTCCGCGTGAATCGCTGCCCCCCCTGTGCCGGGGTGACCAGGAAAGAGGCGAGTTGCAGGTCCCGGCCCGACTCGCCGGCGGCAGCCGCCTGGGAAACTCGAGGCAGCGGTTGTCAGTCGGGCGGGGGAGCGACGTGGAGCCTGAAATTCGGATCACCTGTCGGGATCTGGCCAGGCACGCCCAGGCCCCGGCGATTGAGTCCGTTGTAGAAGGCCGTGACGTCTTCGCCGGTTCGTAGAGGAATGACCTCGCCACTTGGCATGAAGACGGTGCTTCCGTCAGCATCCGACAGGTCGAGCCGCGCCCCGCCGTACTGGTCATGACCTCCGTGCATCACACGCGGCTGGTCGAGTTGTCCGTTGATCTTCGCTGCGACCTGCCCGGTTTTCGGGTTGGTCCAGTTTTCGAGCAGAACCTTGTTGTCGACCGCCAACGCGAGGTTCCGGGACGGGTTGTCGGGGTCGATCACTCCGAGCAGGTCGTAGTCGCCCACCAGCGGCTTCCTTTGCCGGGTGTCGATAACCTGGCCGGGTTCGATGTCCCAACCGGGTTTCTCGGGCAGCGGCAACACCCGGCCGTCCCCGGTGCGGGGGACACCGAGATCGTCCACCACCGCGTAGCCGTTCTTGTAGGCTGCGGCGAGGTGCAAATCCCCGTCTGCGGTCCCGTGTTCGAGCGTGACGATTCCGCTTTTCCTGCTGGTCTTGGCCTTGATTGCCATCGGCTTGGCTGGAAACCCCCGTTCGATCAACTGGGTCGATTTCACGTTCGTGTTGCGGACCGCGATGATCAGGTTGTCCTGCTGAGCGACGCGTTCAAAGACCTGGAAGTGTGACGGGGTCATTCCACTGAGCTTGATGACGACAGCCCGGCCGAGCGGGATGACCTTCTTGATTTTTGGAGCCACCTTCCTGGCTCCCTTCATCACCATCGCCGAGAAAATGGCGACACCGACGACTGCTATGAAATTCGCCAGGTGTCGGGCTGCCTGGTCCAGTTCCGAACTGGTCCTGGCGGTGGCGGTCAGCTTGACAGCCGCCAGCAGGTCGGAAGCGGCGGTGAAGACCTGGAGACCCAGGAAGGCGAAGCCGGCAACCAGCATCACGGCATCGGCGATGAACCCGACTCCGAAATAGTGCGACCCGGCCCATACGGCGAGGGTCCCCGCAACCACCATGATGGCGGTTGGTGAGATCATCTGGGCGAATTCGTCCTGGATTTCAGCGGGCAGTAACGGCAGCGTGCGTCGCAGCACGATGGTGAAGCGGTCCTCCTGCGACATCTCCGCCACCCGCTGACCACCGCGGACTGGCCCGGGGGTCGGCGTCGGGCTGCGGATCAGCGTTCCCGGATCGAAGCACTGGTTTGGAAACGGATCGACCCCGATCGGGCCTGGAGTTCGCTCGCCTGCCATCGCTGTGGTTCTCGTGGCCCTTCTGCCAACGGCATCATAGAGGCCTCGTGGGATCTCGGCCAGCCGGCCGCATCCAGCTCACGTAGCGCCAGCAATGCTTGTCTCGGCAGACGTTTTCCGGCCAATTGCAACCGATGTCCCCGCGGACGAGAGTGCCTGGTACCGCCGGAGCGGTGTGCTTTCGGTTCAAGGTCTTCCGAAACTGCGTACCGGTCGTCATTCGCACGTCTCGACGCCCGCTGCTTCTGTTAGTAGCCGTGTTTGGGCTGACCGGTGACGGACAGTTGTCGGTCCTGCGGGCCTCGGACACAGAAACGGCGCGAAGCTCAAGCGAGGGCGACCAATGGGCCGGCCTGCTCGGCGGCCCGTCGCGACGTTAACCAGTACCCCCGCCAGGGGCTACTACCGGCCGCCCGTGGCAGGACTCTCAATCTGACAGCGAGGTGTCGAATGAGGCCCGAGGCGGCACTCGATCACCCGATGCAGAGCCTGCACGCCGCCGCCTCCACGGCGTCCCCGTCGCCGGCGGTGGTCCTCAGCGAACGCGACTCGACCACGAAGGACCCTGAAGAGCCAAACCCTGAAGAGTTACTGTTCGATACTCCTTCGCGGAACAGTTGGCGGTTCCAGGTCCTCTGCCGCATGCAAAGTCACTCGTTGCGCTCACGATTATTCACAAGGCGAAATGCCCGAATTGAATCTTCAAAGGCAGATTGATGGTCTTCAAAGTCGTCAGATGCACTCGTGGCTGTGACAATATAGACACCGTCATCGCACATGACGTACACCTGCAATTGTCGCAGCGTTTGGTCGTCATCGAGCGACAGGTCATGGATTCTCCAGAACGCGTCGAGTCCGCCAATTCTCTCATTATGTTCACTGATTAAAGCGATGTTGTCCGCGCCACACTCCTCGAGCAGACCTTCCCACTGCAGCTTTGCAAACACCGCCGCGGTGACTGAAGGATTGCCAGCGATGCTAGAGACCATGACGGACGGAGTGGCCTTCTCGCCGGGTGCTCCATAAAATGCCACAACTGAGCCATCGGTCCAGCCATCTGGCAGTCCGATGACATAGCTCCCGTGGCTGAGGTCTTGCATGGTGTCTCCATCTCAATCGTTTTAGGAATCGCTACAATTGGGCAGGAGTATCATTTGAATCCGAAAAGTCCCGCCAGGCGGCGAGCCGCAGATGACACCGCCTTACTGACAGTTGCAGCTGCTCGGGCTGCTTGAGCTGCGACACCCTTCGCGACATCCGTGACCACCGCTTTTGCGGTGCGAGTGGCCATTCTGGCACCGGTTGACAGCGCAGCCGCGGCGTAGCAAGCCGCGGCACCAATGGAACGAGCGTCCGCCTTCGTGGTTTCCCAGCGAGCCTTCAGCCTCATTCCCCCGAGATTGTAAGCCGAGAGAAGAACAAAGAACGGCGAGGCATTATATGCGAAGACCAGCCCACCGATATTGTTGGATGGGTTCCTGCTTTGTATGGCAAAGTCGAGGGCCAGTCGAGCGTTGATGGCTGCTGCGTTATAGTCCCCGGCAAAGGTGCTAAAGTTCGAGCGATACGCTTGCCGTTGAAAGCCAAGCCTGAGGTCGTGAAAAAAACACGCTCGGTCTACGCCATCAACTGGGTCCGGAAGTCCGTTTTTCTCGGCCCACTCCTCCCATTGGCTCTCTTCTTCAGGGATGCAGGTCTCGATGCGTTTAAGCAGGCCTTGTTCTGCTCCACCATCTGGTGCTGGTCTCAAAGCCCTGGGATGATCGGGACCACACCAGTGGCCATAGTTGATCACACCAAAGAGCTGAGGTTTAAACCTGTCCTTGTAAGTTCGGAGCGTCTCCGCAAGGTTTTCACAGTCAGCACATGGAATGCAAGCTGTTTCGAAAGCAGCTGCGTGTTGTGATCGAATACGGAACATCGGTGCCTCCGGTGTGAATGCACTGAACGCCGAGTTGTGCTCAACGGGTGCGACGGGTCAAAGGTGAAAATGTGTGGCACATGTTCCGGTCCTAAAGGGGTGTTGAGTCAATGAGTGGTGTGTTCGCGCCATTAAGTCTGACGATCGAGAGTGTTTCGTCTTCCGCTTGAACGAGGAATGCCATCACTGCACCGAAGATCTGTTCGGCCTCCTCATCCGTGCACGCTTCGAGAAAGCTGCCGAGGACGCGTGGATCGTAGAATCGAAAGTACAATTGATTGCCGTTGGGGCCAAGCACAATGAGAAATCGACGAAAGTGCTTTCGCAATGCCGGGAGGTCTGCCTCGGTGATCACGAAGATACCCCAGGGGTCACCCCAAAGGTGTTCCGCGATCCAATCGAGCAATTCGGTGTCGACCACGACCAGGTAGGGAGCAAGTGCCCAGTAGTCCCGTTCAGCCGAGCCGCGATAGAGAGAGACGGCACGGTCCGCGAGTTCGCCGACCTTCTCGGGAACACGTGGCTCATCGCAGGCGTCGAGAACGGCGTAGAGGGTGCCAGGGTTGGCCTCGATGTGCTGCCGCAAGTAATCGAGACTAGACTCGACGATGCTGACCGGTGAGTCGTGCAGGGACGCTGACATGTCAGATGGCAACCTGGCTTAGCTACACTTCTCGCAAAATGGCACGCCACTTTTCTTGGCAGCGCTCAGGGACGCGCCTTGTGGCCCACCAGCACCGCCCATACCTGCGTCGCCGATCAGGACTGTCGGGCAGCCGACACTGATCGTTCCGCCGTGGGCGGTCAGATCTCCGAGGCGGGCGGCGGGCATGCTGCCGATCTGGACGGTCAGGGAGCCCATGGCGATCGAGTCGGGCGGGCCGACGCAGATCGCCATGTCTCCCACCCGGGCGGCGGGCATGCCGCCGATCAGCACGGTGGGACAACCGACGGTCACGGGTCCGCCGACGTGCGGGATCGGTGGTGTCCCCGGCGTCACCATCGGGCAGGTGTGCATGTCGGAGATGCGGGCAGCAGGTGGCATCGTATCGTTCCCTAGCGACGAGGCGTTTTCACGGTCTGCTAAGCCTCTGCATCCGATTGCTGCGGTGACTCCTCGAGGATCTGCACGAGCTTAAGCCGTTCGAGCTGCTGGGCAAAGTCCTCGGTCGCGAAAATGCACCAAGCATCTTCGTCTGCGGTCTCCACCAGGATGGCATCGATGCCGGTCATGATCTGCTCGACCAGTTCGTGCTCGCTGTGTTCGAGGATCTTGCCGAGCAAGCTGGGCCACCAAAAGGCGAACAGAGTCTCGCCATGAGCGTGCCCGCCGGTTCCGGGATTGGAATTGGCCAGTGACTTCAGATGCTCATGCAGTTCGTCTGCCTTGGACTGCGAGAAGATGATGATCAGAGCGTCCTCGCCGGTGCCGTCAGTGACAACCGTCTGGAGGCCAGCCCGGTCGTCCGACGAGAGGATGACGGGAGAACGCTGAGCGATCGTTTCCGCGGGGAGCGAATCCAGCAGGTAGTTCGGCTCGGTAAGGTTTTCGGGCAGTGGGATGCCGCTCTTCGCGAAATCGACCACGGCAGACATCTGACTCAGACCCGAAAATCGCTCGGCCACCGACCACAGACTGAACTCCGTTTCCGGCTCGGCGGTCATCAGGACCAGTCCGGAGCGGCATTCCCGTGGAGAAACTGCCGGGATTGCCACAGCGCCGCCGTGTGACGAGGCGGCGAATTCAAGCGAGACCTTGATGACGGTGTTGTGGCCGATTTCGACCTCGTCGCCATCAGTCAACGTTGCTGCTTCGCCGGTTTTCCGGCCGTTGACGAACGTGCCGTTGCTGCTCAAGTCGTACAGATGGCACTCGGGCGGGATCAATTCGATCCGGAAGTGCTCCCGCGAGACCGACTTGTCTTGTTCGATCACAAGTCCGCATCCCACATGGCTGCCAATCACGAGTGGCTTGCCGGCAGTCAGTTCAATCGTCGTCCCCGCCGATGGGCCGTGGATCACTGCCAGGGAGCAGGGATGACGATTGTCTTCGCCGCTCGTGGCTGATGCGGTCTCGAGGTCATCTGATTCGAGACGTTCCGGGGTGCTTGCCGAAGCCACCGCCGCAGGGGCACTCGTGACGGGCGATTCGAATGACGGGGGTTCCGATTGGGCCTGATCGTCCGTCTCCCCGTGGTCGTGGATACGGACCAGCAGGATGGTTTCGTTGCCCATCCTGATTTCATCGCCGTCGACAAGGTCCGCGGAATCGACTTCCCGGCCGTTGAGCTGAGTCCCGTTCGCGCTGAGATTCTTGAGGCGGCCGCTTGGTGGATGCCAGTCGATTTGACAATGCCGGCGTGACACCGTGCCGTCGGTCTCGATGGCAATGTCACATTCCGCCAGGCGACCCATGACAAATGGTCGACCGAGAGGGACCGCGAGCGTCCGGCCGGCCAGGGGCCCGCCGGTGACTTCAATCTCGAATTGGAGGTCCGCCTCGGCCATCGTGGTTTCCGCTTGCACTAGCAGGACTTGTTGCCGGTCTTGGAGTCATCGGCCTCGGTGCCGTCGTTGAGCTCGATCTCGGGACCGACTTCCTTGGCGTCGTACGTTTCAAACGGTTCGGCTCCACTGCCGCTGCCGGCCGAACCGCCGCTGTTGATCCGCACGAGATTCCCCTGGATCGTCACGCCGCTGGGATCGATCGACACAAACCCACCGGGCCCTTTCAGCGTCAGCTTCATGCCCGCTTCGATGATGACGTTCATGCCGGCCTTGAGGTGGATTTCCTGTCCTGCCTCGAGCGCCTGCTTCTGACCGACTTTCTCCTGTCGGTCACCGCCGACCGTCAGCGACATGCTGCCGTCGATCTTCTTGCCGTGTTTGCCTTTCACGTGCAAGTGGTACTCGCCGTCGATCGTCTCCTTCTTGTCGCTCTTGACAACGATCTCCTGGTTCTCGCCGACGGTCTGGTACATGTTCTTGTCGATCTTCTCGACGTGGTCGCTCTTGACGCCAAGGTGTTTGTTTCCGTGGACGCGTTCGATCTGGTCACCGTGTTGTTGCCCGTTGTCTTCGTGGCCGACGACCAGGTGACGGTTGTTGACGACCCGTTCCATGCAGTCATTCTTCACACGGACATCCATGTTTCGCTCGGCGTGGATGAAGATCTGCTCCTTGTCCTTCTTGTCTTCGAAGCGAAGTTCGTTGAACCCGTCGCCGTCCTTGGAGCTGTTGGTCTTGATGTAGCTGCGGGTCTGGTTGGCCGGCAACTCGTAGTGCGGCATCTGTTCCGCGTTGTAGACGCTGCCGACAATCAGCGGTCGGTCGGGGTCGCCTTCGAGGAAGTCGATGACGACCTCCTGCCCGATGCGGGGAATCGACAGGAAGCCCCACTTCTTGCCCGCCACGCTGTGAGCGACGCGGATCCAGCACGAACTGCTCTCGTCCTGCTTGCCCTCGCGGTCCCAGGGGAACTGCACCTTCACGCGACCGTACTCGTCGGTGTAGATCTCCTCGCCATCGGGACCCACCACGACGGCTGTTTGAACGCCGGAGATCATCGGCTCGGGCGTGACGCGGGCGGGACGAAAGACAACCGAATCGGGGATGCAGGTGAACGAGTTGCCGTAGTCCTGGGCAATCACGGCACCGGTTTCGTAGGCGTGGGTCTCGGTCGCGGTGTGTTGCACCGATGTGATCACGAAGGACTGGTCCTGGTCTGCCCCGGCACGTTGACCGGTGATGCTGAACTTGCCACCGGGTGTGAAGGTCTTGCAGAGGCTCGTGGCGTTGATCGTATCGTGTTCAACCTCTTCCTCTTCCATCCGCAGCTTGACCTCGGCATCCCCGTCGGATTTCTGCTTGTATTCACCCGGGTAGTCGTAGATCTCGTACTTGTCGATTCCCGGCAGGCTGACCACGCTCTTGGAATTGGCCATCAGGTTGGTGCTGGGAGCCTCGAAGTTGTGGTCCGTCTGTGCCCATTTTCCGGACACGAACTGGTAACAATGTTCCCAGCTCTTGATGTGGTCGGTGATCGCATCGCGACCTCTCGACGGGGGGTAGTCGACCTCGTTTTCCGGGCAGTCCTTGTAGGCTCCAGCGTGGTCGGCCAGCACGAGGGTGTGTTTGCCGTCCTCGTGCTTGAAGTAGTAGAAGATGCCCTCGGTTTCCATCAGGCGTGAGACGAAGTTGAAGTCCGTTTCTCGGTACTGGACGCAGTAATCCCGCTGCTTGTGCTCTCCCTTGAGCTCAGATGTTTCGTAATCGCTGAAGCCGAGGTCCTGGAAGACCTGTTCGATGATCTCGACGGCCGTCTTCTGCTGGAAGATCCGGCAATCGGCGGTCTGCGAGAGGAACCACAGCCAGGGGACGACCGACGCCCGGTAATTGCGTCGTCCCTCTTCGACGTCGCCGGCGACAAGTCCGGAAACGAATCCGTTGAAGAACCGTGCGGAGTCGTCGGTGAGCTTGACGCTGAAGGTGACGTTCTGCCCGACGATGTCGGCGGCCGCGACGGCGTCGTTGTCGGAGACCAGGTCGAGTTCGAAGCGGAACAGCCGTGAGAGGTGTTCGGAGCCACGGAACCCGGTCAACAGCAACACGTCGTCTCCGAGTGGCGTTGACAGCCCGAGAACGCGGTTTTCTTGGAGGAGTGCCATCGAGCGGGCCTCGGAAGTTCTGGTCGATTGGTGTGCGAAGTGTTCGAGCTGTTCGCGGGTCTGCCTGGTGTGACGTCGAGACGCAGGAGCCGGCCCCGTCGGCCTGCTCCTGCGACCCGGCGGAGGACCCCGCGGTCCCCCGCCGCCAACCGGTTGGCTACGATTCGCCTTCTTCCACCTTCCAGGTGTACTCGATGTTGCCCTTGGACCCACCCTTCTCGTCACATTCGGTGTAGGTCACCTTGATCTCTTCGTAGTTCAGTGCGAAGTCCTCGGTCGGAACATCCTCG
>Ga0310122_10002012_pt1 | contig 12966 bp, 11 predicted proteins | sample CB6_Bottom_1051__FD_203503 | JGI IMG/M metagenome (GOLD analysis project Ga0310122, IMG submission 203503) | Marine microbial communities from Western Arctic Ocean, Canada - CB6_Bottom_1051 | ecosystem: Environmental > Aquatic > Marine > Oceanic | place: Canada: Western Arctic Ocean | collected...
CGGCGTCGTCTTCAGGAGGCTCGGCGCTGCGCTCGTCTGGTACGACGAGGTGGCTTCCATCCTTTTGGCCTGGCTCACCTTCTACGGTGCCGCCCTGGCCGCGCTCCAGCGTGCCCACATCGGTTTTCCGAAGCTGGTGGACGGGCTGGCCCCCCACCTCCGTCGCCCGCTGATCTTGCTCGGAGAGGCGTTCGTCCTGGTGTTTTTTTTGGTGACCGCATGGGCGGGTTGGCGAGTGTTCGGGATTCTCGGAGGCGAGACGCTCGTGAGCCTTCCGTGGATGCCGCAACGTGTGGCTCAGTCCGTCATACCTATCGGTGCGGTCCTGTTCATCATCGCTGAACTCGTCACGTTGCCAGAGGTGTGGGAGGGACCTGCGGGTCCCGAGCGGGGCTCCCCTCAAGATCCCGGGGATGCGGCCGCAGGCTCCGGGGCTCCTTCATGATCCTCCTCGTGATGTTCCTCGCTCTGCTGGCGCTCGTCCTCATCAACGTGCCGATTGCGGTCGCCCTCGGTGTGGTGGCCATCTTCGCGATGGCGGTCACCTCCGGGGTCGCGGGACTCGCGAACGCGGCGCTTGTCCTCTACTCCGGCTCCATGAAGTTCGCGCTGATCGCGATCCCTCTCTTCATCCTGGCCGGGGCCATCATGAACGCGTCGGGGATCTCCAGGCGCCTGATCGATCTCGCCAGCGCGCTCGTGGGGTTCATCCGAGGGGGGCTCGCGATGGTGACGGTGAGCGCGTCTCTCTTCTTTGCCGAGATGTCCGGATCCGCGGTGGCCGATGTGGCGGCCCTGGGCTCCATTCTCATCCCCGCCATGAAGCGCAGGGGCTATCCGACGCCGTTCGCCGCGGCGGTGACGTCGTCCTCGGCCACCCTCGCCGTCATCATTCCTCCTTCGATCCCCATGATCCTCTACGGCGTGATGTCCGGGAGCTCGGTAGTGGAGCTCTTCGTAGCCGGCATCGTTCCTGGTGTACTCGGCGGCCTGCTCATGATGGCGGTGGTGTACTTCTTGGCACTCAAAAACGGGTTTCCAGTGGAGGCGGCGTTTGAGCTCCGGCGGGTCGGTGTCGCACTGCGAGACGCCGGGTGGGCTCTACTTCTTCCGGTGATCATCCTGGGAGGCATCTTCTCCGGCTGGGTCACCGCCACCGAAGGGGCCGGATTGGCGGTGGTGGCTGCCATCGTCATCGGGGGCGCGATCTACCGGGAGCTGGACATGGCGGCCCTGCGAAGGGCCACGCTCGAGGGTGGGGTTCAGACGGCGGTGGTGATGTTGCTCGTGGCCACCTCGGCGCTGCTCGGGGACTACCTCACCGAGGCCCGGGTGCCCCAGCGTGTCGCACAGGGGATCATGGAATTCACCGACAACCGTCTGGCGATCCTGGCGCTCCTTAACGTGTTCTTCTTGATGGTTGGACTGTTCCTTCACTCTGCCGCGGCGATCATCCTCGTCGTGCCAATCGTGATGCCGCTGGTGTTGGCCGCCGGGATCGACCCCGTGCACTTCGGCCTCGTCGTCACGCTCAACCTCGGCATCGGGCAGCAGACGCCGCCCGTGGCCAGCGTACTCGTCACGGCCTGCTCCGTCGCCAAAGCGGATATCTGGGAGGTGAGCAAGGTCAACCTCTACTTCGTGGCGGTGCTCGTGGCCATGCTCCTCATGGTCACCTACGTTCCCGCGATTCCTATGTGGCCGGTCGAGCTGTTTTACCGTTGAGAACCTGTCGGGCTCCGGAAACCGGGCCTTCTCCGCCGGCTCCGGCTAGAGGCCTTTGGCCTGAAGGACGGTCTTGACGGACCAGAACAGGATCCTGAGGTCGAACCCGAGCTTCACCCACCCACTTCGGCTCGACGCCATGAACCCGATGTGGGCGTAGTCGAGGGTCCACTCACCAAGTGCGTCCGGATTTCCTTTGCTCGCCTGCACCAGTCCCGTCAGCCCGAGCCTGATCAGCTTCTTCCGGAGAATGCCGCGCTCGAGCTCATCATAGTAGGGCTCGAGCGGCCAGGGTCGAGGACCGATGAAACTCATGTAGCCCTTCAGAATCGAGAGGATCTGAGGAAGCTCATCGAAGTAGAACTTCTTCAGGTCAAGCGGGGAAAGGGCCACGTGGCCATGTGCCTCATGGTCACCTACCTTGCCGCGTTTCCTATGTGGCCTGTCGAACTGTTTTATCCTTGAGGGCCCATCGCAAGGAGTGTGAATGTCGGACCGAGTGAGGGTCAGCCGTGAGGATCATCTGGCCATCGTCTCCCTGAGTCATCCGGATCGACTGAATGTTCTGGATCGCCAGGGATGGGAGTCCCTCGCCGATGTCATGACCGCTCTGGGCGAAGACCAGAGCGTTCGCTGCGTCATAATCGAGGGTTCGGGAGATCGGGCGTTTTCCGCGGGCTCCGACATCGGGGGCTTTTCTCAGGAGCGTCAGACACCCGAGCAGGTTCAGGCGTATGCTCGGGCTCTCGAGTCTGCGCTCTTGGCGCTGCGGAGCTGCCTGCACCCCACCTTGGCACTGATCCATGGGGTGTGTGTGGGGGGTGGGCTGGAGATCGCCGCGTCCTGTGACCTGAGGATTTGCAGCCAGTCCAGCCGTTTCGGGGCGCCGATCAACCGGCTGGGCGTCACGATGTCCTACACCGAGCTCGGTCCACTCGTCGAACTGGTGGGCGCCTCGGGTACCCTGGAGATCCTGCTCGAGGGTGGCCTCATCGACGCGGAACGGGCATTCCAGAAGGGTCTCGTGAACCGAGTTGTCCCTGACGAGGAAGTCGAGGAGGAGGCACGGGCCACCGCTCAACGCATCGCGGCAGGGGCGCCGCTCGTGAACCGATGGCACAAGAAATTCGTGCGTAGGCTGACGGACGGACGGGGCCCGCCTACGGAAGATGAGCGACAGGAGGTGTACGAGGCGTTTCAGACGGATGACTACCGGGAGGGCGTCCAGGCCTTTCTGGAGCGACGCGACCCACGATTCGACGGCAAGTAGGGGATGAGTTCACCAGATCGGAGCGGACCGCTGGCAGGGCTTCGGGTCGTAGAGTTCGCGCACATCATGGCCGGTCCGACGTGCGGGCGGATGCTGGCTGACATGGGGGCGGACGTGATCAAGGTGGAGCCGGTCGACGGAGGAGATGCGACACGTGCCTTCCGTCCGCCCGACCTGGACGGTGAATCCGCGGCGTTCATGATGTTGAACCGCAACAAGCGCGGCGTGGCTCTGGACCTCAAGTCGGAGGGCGGGCTCGAAGTCGCTCGCCGGCTAGTAGAGCGAGCGGACGCGTTGATCGAAAACCACCGCACGGGCACCATGGACCGCCTTGGGCTCGGATACGATCTGTTGAGCGAGAGCAACCCCGGGCTCATCTACTGCGAAATCTCGGGGTTCGGACGGACCGGCCCCATGGCCCACCTCGGTGGATTCGACCTCATTTCCCAGGGCTACAGCGGGATCATGAGCGTGACGGGCGAGGGGGAGGGGAGACCCCCCGTGAAGTGCGCTCCCCCCCTTACGGATATCACGGCCGGCATACTCGCTGCGATGGGCGTCCTCGCCGCCTACGTCGAGCGACTCGAGACCGGCAGAGGCCAGAGGGTCGACACGTCCCTCTTCGAGGCGGGTGTCACGCAGTCGTTTTGGCAGGCGTCCATGACGCTGGCTACGGGCGTTTCACCGGGGCCCCTGGGCTCGGCCCATCCACTGACCGCTCCCTATCAGGCGTTCGAGACGTCCGACGGGTGGATCACGGTCGGGGGCTCGAATCAAACGACCTGGCACCGGCTCGTCGAGGTCGTGGGGCCTCCCGAGCTCGCCGAGGACCCCCGCTTCCTGGAGAACGCGGATCGGATGGACCACGTGGCCGAACTCGCTTCGGTTCTGGGTGAACGCTTCAAGGCTCGACCGACGGCGGAATGGCTCGAGCTTCTCGAGGAGGGTGGGGTACCGGCCGGTCCGGTCGCGAGCATCGGCGAGATGCTCGAGCTCCCCCAGACGCTCGCGCGAGGCATGGTCGTAGAGGTGGAGCATTCGAAGCTCGGTCCTGTCCGGACAATCGGCTTTCCGGTGAAGTTCTCCGAGACGCCGGCGGCCATCGATCGGGGCGCCCCGCTTCTGGGTGAGCACACGCGGGAGGTTTTGGCGGAGTTGGGCTATGCGGAGGACGAGATAGAGGCGCTCATACGAAGCGGTGCGGTGCGGGCGTAGCACTTCATGAACGACCGAGGCTCAGTGCCGCGACCGCGAGTCCGAGAGATCGATCTCGCCATCGCCTCGTGCGCCATTACTTGGGACGCCGTCCTTTGGACGCTCAACGCGGGTGACTTTACCGATGTCCCGGAGTCACGGATGAGCCGACCTGGCTGATCTCGCTCACCGATTCCCTGCGCTCGATACCGATCCCACCACGTTCGAAGGACCGTGCATGTGATTCGGGTCGCCCTCGTGCTCCTCGTAGTGTTGCCTCAAGAAGTCCTTCCCGTAGTCGTTCCCGTTCGGAGTCCGAACGGCGATGTGGATGTGGCTCCGCGAAGGCGGGTTCGGCTCGGTGCGGAAACTGACTGGAGTCGTGTGGTCGAACTCGATAAAAATGATGGGGCTCTGAACCCGGTAGTAGAAGAGGGCGTCGGGTCCCACATCGCCCACCCAGGTAAATCGGGTCTCACCGAGGTACTCCTGAATTTCCTCCATCCGGATGCTCGCCTGGTCATACCTCATGGCGCCGATATAAACACCGATTACATCCATCAGGCGCTCGCGCTGGACAGGGTCCAGTTGGTCCCCGCGGATGCCTGCTTCCTCCATGACCAAATTATCTTGGAACGCTGCGCCCCGGAGGTTATTGCGGGTTTTCTCAGCGTCCACGACGGCGATTTGACGTTGATCCCGTCGGAGCGATTCCATGAAGGCCAGGCCCACGTCCTGCTCCTCCTGTAGAACCTCGATGTCTGGGTACCTGCCCGTGTCGATGGAGACCGGCTCGGATCCCCAGAAGTTAGGCGACATCACCACCTGATCCCCCATCACGAAGTAATTGACCACCAGGTGGTGCCCATCGAGTTGCCATCCCCAGGGCTCGGTGTCAGATGGCTCGCCAAAGATATCGATGAAGTAGAGGTACTCCCCGTACGCCTGGTAGTCTTCGAGAACTGAGGCCAGATAACCGTCTATGCGCATGATGTTACGCGCCTGTTCGAATCCGCGAGCGCTGAGGCCCGCCCGGACCAGGGCGAAGGCCGCTTCCCGCTGGGGGTCGCTCATATCCCGGAACGACAGCCCTTGCCGTGGCAGGCTGCCGACGGGGACGTTGCTCCAGTGACGCCACTCATCTGCGTCCAATCCGAAGTTCGTCTGTGCCGCTTGCTCGGGCCTCAGCATCCTGAGATAGGCCTTGGCCGCTTCCACGATCGGCGCGGTTGAAACCCCGGTGGCGCGAACGGGGAAGAGGTCGGGGATCAGATCGCCATCGGTGGTGACCCCAAAGAAGGGCTGATCCCGCGAATTCTGTCGTTGAGCAGCTGCGTCGGCCGGTTGGGTGACCCAGGAGACCAGGGTGAGGGCAAGGACCGGAAACCAGCTAATGCGACCAAGGTGTGCGCGGGTCATGGCGACCTCCATCTGGGCGAGACATGGATAACGCCAACTGTATCGCGTGGATGGCGGCCGCGACAGTCCTCAGGCCACCCAGACGGTCTTCATGTTTACGAACTCCCGAATACCGAAGGGCGAGAGCTCACGTCCGTAGCCGCTCCGCTTGATGCCCCCGAAAGGGAGTCGCGGGTCCGACCTGGGATACGAGTTCACGAAGCACGCGCCCGCGTCCAGCCACTCCGCGGCAATTTGCTGTCCACGCTCTACGTCTCGGGTATACACCGAGGCGCTCAGGCCGTATATGGTGTCGTTCGCGACCCGAAGGGCCTCCGCCTGGTCGGCGACCGGAATGATCGAGGCCACGGGTCCGAACAGCTCCTCTTCGTAAGCCGGCATTCCTGGGCCCACGTCCGCGAGCAGCGTAGCCGGATAGAAGTAGCCCGGAGGATCGGACAGCTCGCCACCCATGAGAAGGCGGGCCCCGTTGGCAATGCTCTCGGTCACCTGTCGGTGGAGGTTGTCCCTGAGGTCGGCCCGTGCGAGGGGACCCACCGTCGTGTCCGGATCCGTAGGGTCTCCCACAACGGCTTGGGACATCCGCTCCACGAGCCGAGCTTCGAACTCGTCGCGAACATCGTCCACGACGATGAGCCTCTTGGCGGCGATGCAGCTTTGCCCGGCGTTGAGGAGCCGGCTGTTGGTGCACGCGGCGGCGGCGGCGGCCACGTCAGCGTCTGCCAGGATCACGGCGGGATCGCTTCCGCCCAACTCCAGCACGGTCTTCTTGATGGTCGCACCGGCCGTGGAGGCCACCGCCTCTCCGGCCCGGGTGCTCCCTGTCAGCGTCACCGCCTTGATGCGATCGTCACGAATGAGGGCCTCCACGGCGGGCACGTCCACGACCAGGGTGCGAAAGACGTGGTCGGGGTAGCCTGCCGTGCTGAACAGCTCCTCGAGCGCCAACGCGCAGCCGGTGACGTTGGGTGCGTGCTTGAGGATGCCCGTATTTCCGGCTGTGAGCGTCGGGGCCGCAAACCGCATGACCTGCCAGAACGGGAAGTTCCAGGGCATGATCGCAAGCACCACACCCAGCGGCTGGTAGGTCACGAAGCTTCGGGAGGCTTCGGACTCGATCACCACGTCGGCAAGGAATTCGGCTGCGTTTTCCGCGTAGTACTCGCAGACCACGGCACACTTCTGAACCTCGCTCGCGCCCTCGGCCAAGGGCTTGCCCATCTCCCGGCTAATCAGATCGGCATACTCCGCCTCGCGCTCACGCAGCTTGGCGGCAAGGGCTCGGAGGAGCTCCGCCCGATCGCTGAGCCCCACACGACGCCATGCATTAAAGGCGGCGTCGGTGTCGCGAAGAATGTCCTCGATCTGTGAAGCGGACATCTCCGCGTACTCGGCCAGGACCTCTTCGGTGGCGGGGTTTACCGTCGTAATCGTCATGATCTTCGTTTCCTCGACTTGATTTTGCCCTCGGAGCAACGAGGATGAGTCCTTCGCGCGTGGATGACCAGGGGCTGTTTCTTCCGCGTCCGAAGGGTCGGAAGGTTTGGCCGTTGCCGGCCGCCTCCGAAACTGCTTTACACCCGAATTCGTAGGGGTACATGTTAGATAACGGTCCGAGTGATGAATGTGGAAGAAAGGGAAGGGAAGAATGCATAGAACGATATCGTTACGAGACTTCTTTGGAGCGGTGGTGCTCCTGGCGACCGGGCTTCTGTATCTCCTTTAGCTCTAACTAGCGGGCTCGGTATCACAGCGGCCCCCGAGATAAACAAAGTCGAGATCCTGAGGAGTTGATCCGAGACACCGCACTAATTCCCGAGGATCTCCCTCAGCGCGGCGATCAGGTAATGCACGTTACGCTCGCTACAGCTGTACCCCATCAAACCGATCCGCCAGACCTTGCCCTTGAGGGGCCCCAGACCGCCTTGAATCTCGATCCCATAGTCTCGGAGCAGGCGACCTCGGACCGTGGCATCGTCGACGCCGTCCGGGATCATCACGCAGGTGAGCATGGACAGGCGATTTTCTGGATCGCCGAATAGCTCGAGCCCGAGGTCGGTGAGCCCGGCCTTCAAGAGGTCTCCGCACTTCTGGTGACGTGCGAACCGCGGTTGGAGCCCCTCCTCCTGGATCAGGCGAAGGGCCTCGTGGATGGCGTAGGCGAGCGATCCCGGAGCCGTGTGATGGTAAACCCGTTCGGAGAGCCAGTACTTGCTGATCAGGGTGAGGTCGAGATACCAGGTGTCGACGGGGCGGCTTCGGGAGTGGATCACGCCCATCGCGCGATCGTTGAGGGTAATGCAGGCGATTCCCGCCGGTCCGCCGATGCATTTCTGCCCTCCGCTATAACAGATGTCGATCAGGTAATCGTCCACCGGGACGTCGACGCCCCCGAGCGAGCAGACCGCGTCGACGACGAAGATCTTGTCCCGCTCACGCACGAGCTTACCGATGTCCTGGAGCGGTTGTGCGATTCCCGAGGAGGTCTCGCCATGCACGACGGCCACCATCTTGGCGTCGGGGTGGGCATCGAGAGCGGTCGCGATCTGATCGGCACCCACGACCTGGCCCAAGGCGACCTCGACTCGTTGGGCCGTGCCGCCGTGCCGTTCGACGATTTCGGCCAGCCGCTGGCCGAAGAAACCGTGGATCCCCACCACCACCTCGTCGCCGGGCTCGACAATGTTGCAAACGGCGGCCTCCATCCCGGCCATCCCCGTGCCCGGAAGCGTGAGGGAGAGTTCGTTGTCGGTCTGAAAGAGAAGGCGTAAGAGGACCATCGTGTGGTCCATGAGCGCCAGAAAATCGGGGTCCATCAAGCCCAAGATCGGACTGGCCATGGCGCGGAGTACGCGTGGATGCAGGTTGCTGGGACCCGGCCCGAGCAGGACGCGGGGGTCGTGCCTCAATTCGCCGGGCGATCCATCATTTGTGGTTGTCATGGCTCCCGGGGTCGGTTCGTGATCTTGGAGCGGTGCCCCGCCTTCCGTAAATTGCGGCGACGCTTACCACACCCGAACACACAAGGTGCTACGTGAGTCAATGGAGGCGAAGGCCCTCGGTCGTCGTGAACGTCGGCGGGGTCGATATCGGCGGAGAAAATCCGATCGTGGTGCAGTCGATGACGAACACCGACACCTCGGACGTGGACGCCACCGTCGCCCAGACCATTGCGTTGACTCAGGCCGGAAGCGAGTTGGTGCGCGTGACGGTCAACAATGACGCCGCTGCCGAGGCCGTCCCCGAGATCGTGGCACGGCTTTCGGATCAGGGTGCCGCTGTGCCGATCGTCGGCGACTTTCACTACAACGGCCATCTTCTCCTCACCAAGTACCCGGCGTGCGCGGAGGCCTTGGCGAAGTACCGTATCAACCCCGGAAACGTCGGAACCAAGCACCGGGACTCCAACTTCCAGAAGATCGTGGAGGTGGCCATCGAGTACGCGACGCCCGTAAGGATCGGGGTGAACTGGGGCTCGCTCGACCAGCGTCTCCTGACTGAGATGATGGATGCGAACGCCGAACGCTCCGATCCCAAAGATGCGCGGGTGGTGCTTTTGGACGCGATGGTGGAAAGTGCGACCCGATCGGCGCTCCTGGCCGAGGAAACCGGCCTGGGGCACGATATGATTGTGCTCAGCGCCAAGGTCTCCGAGGTGCCGGATCTCGTTGAGGTCTATCGGATGCTTGCCGAACAGTGCGATTACCCGCTTCACCTGGGTCTGACCGAGGCGGGCATGGGCACCAAGGGAATCGTCGCGACCACGGCGGGAATCGCCCCTCTTCTCATGGACGGGATCGGGGACACGATTCGTGTCTCCCTGACCCCGGAGCCGGACGGGGACCGCACGGAGGAGGTTCGAGTAGCGCGGCAAATCCTCCAGTCTCTGAAACTCCGTAGTTTCGAACCCCAGGTCACGGCCTGCCCGGGGTGCGGCCGTACGACCAGCAGCCTCTTTCAAGAGATGGCTCAGGATATCGAGACATATATCCGTGAAAAGATGCCGGTGTGGCGTCGGGAGTTTCCTGGCGTCGAGGATCTGACGGTGGCGGTAATGGGGTGTATCGTGAACGGCCCGGGCGAGTCGAAACACGCTGATCTAGGGATCTCACTACCCGGCACCGCCGAAGACCCGAGGGCCCCGGTGTACGTCGATGGAGCGCATCATTCGACGCTCCAGGGGGAGGACATGGTGAAGGAGTTCAAGGCGATTCTCGAAGAGTACATTCAGACACGGTACGGGTGATCCGTGTACTCTTCCGCCACCCGTGCGCGCTCGGGGAGCGCCTTCGGTGGCGGCCAGCGCTGGAAGTGCCCGAACTTTAGGACATTCAGATAATCGTAGAACAAGTAGCTGGTCGAGAAATTACATTATATAAATGTATATAACGTATTTAAATAAATGACGATAAGAGTCCGTTTCGCGCCGTCTCCCACGGGATATCTCCACGTCGGCGGTGCTCGCACCGCTCTCTTCAACTGGTTGTTCGCCCGGCACCATGGCGGTGTGTTCGTCCTCCGCATCGAGGATACCGACCGCGACCGCTCCAAGCCCGAGCATACCGAGACCATCCTGGGCGCTCTCCGCTGGTTGGGTCTCGACTGGGATGAAGGTCCGGTTTTCCAGAGCGATGGGGTGGACCGGCACCGAGCCGACGCACAGAGGCTGCTGGAGGGTGGGCTCGCATACCGGGATTTCACCACCGCGGAGGAACTGGCGAAGGCGAGGGAGTCGGTGAAAGGCGAAGGGGCCGATCGCCGTCTTCCGAGGCGCCGTGCGGAGGCCCTACCGGCCGGGGAGGCGGAGGAGCGTGCCGAGAGCGGAGAGGCGCATGCCGTCCGGTTTCTGGTTCCTGAGGGAGAGATCGTGTGGGAGGATATGGTCCACGAGGAGATGCGATTTCAGAATACTGACATCGACGATCTCGTGATCCTGCGGAGTGACGGCAGACCCACCTACAATCTGGCGGTCGCGTCCGATGATGCGAATCACCGCATCACCCACGTGATCCGCGGAGACGACCACCTCTCGAACACACCCAAACAAGTACTTCTGTACGAGGCGCTCGGACACCCGGTCCCGATGTTCGGCCACGTGCCGATGATTCTCGGGTCGGATGGAAAACGGCTCTCCAAACGGCACGGCGCCACCGCGGTGGGGCAATACGAGAGCCAGGGCCTCCTCCCTGAGGCCATGGTCAACTTTCTCGCCTTGCTGGGATGGAGTCCAGGGGACGACCAGGAGGTGATGAGCGTGGAGGAGCTCGTCAAACGCTTCAGCATGGAGCGTGTTCTCAAGAAGAGCTCGATTTTCGGCTTGAAAAAGTTGGATTGGTTATCGGGCCAGCACTTCAACGCCAGTACGGCTGAAGCGTTGGAGCCTGCTCTGACGGAAGGGATCGAGGCTGCCGGCCTCGCGACGCGAGAAGAGTTGGAGGAGCGCCGGGAGTGGTACCTGAGCCTCATCGATCTACTGAAAACCAGGGCCCGGCGGATCCCCGACCTCGTCGACCTGGCCCGCCCCTTCCTAGTGGAGGAGCTGGAATTCGACCCCAAGGCGGTGGCAAAGCACTGGTTGAAAGCGCCCGCCGAGGTCCTCGAACAGCTCATGGCCCTCCGGTCGACACTCGCGGCCGCCACATGGGAGCCGGAATCGTTGGAAGAGGTGATTCGAGGGTATGCCGAGGAGATTTCAGTCGGAGCCGGTAAGGTCATTCACCCCTTACGGGTAGCGGTGACCGGGCGCGATGCGAGTCCGGGAATCTTCGAGGTGCTTGCTTTCCTGGGAAGGGTCACCGTGTTGGCTCGACTCGATGACGCGATCGTCCGGCTAGAGAGCCGCTGAGCCGTTTTCAGGCGCCGACGCCTCCCGCCGTTTCTTGACGAGGTGGATCGCCACGCATTAGGATAGCCCCCTCCTAGCAAACAACGCTCTTTCAATGTTGGGAACAGGTGTTTATTCTGTAATTAAGCAGGTCCTTATTGAACGCCTGACCAGGGCGCACCGTTGGAGTCCCCGATGGAGCAAAGCATCACCGAAATCGAGAGGAAGATTCTCGACTTCATGGTGCACTACCTTCGGAGCAACACGTATCAACCCTCCATTCGTGAAATCGGCGAGCGGTTTGGTATAAAAAGCACCAAGACGGTCTCTGAGCATCTCCAGGCGCTGGCCGACAAGGGCTTCCTCGAACGCGATCCCTCCCGTTCCAGGGGGGTCAAGATCCTCGGCGTCGACCTGAGCGCACAGACCGTGTCCGTGCCTTGTTATCACGACCTTCCCACTGGGCGCGGCGGCCTGAGAATCGAGCAGGCCGAGATGCATCTGACGCTCGACCGGCGGCTTGCCGGATCGAAGGGATCCTTCTTCGTGCGTGCCAGGGGGCCGGAGTTGGAGTCTCTCGACATCAACGAGGGCGACTATCTGCTGGTCGAACCGGCGGCGGTCGGGGAGTTGGTCGATGGGTCCATCGTGGTGGCTCGCGTCGACGGCAGCCCATCTTTTTACCAATTTTCGAAGAATGGGCGTAGTGTCTACTTGACGCCAGCTAAAGGCGACGGCAAGGCAACGGTAATCAAGGATCCCGAGGAACTTCATTTGATCGGGCGGGTGGTCGCGCTGTACCGCCGGTTAGACGACGCTTCCATTCTTGTCAGCACGACGGCCCACTGAGTCATGTGCGAAGCGGGATTCGCACGGCACTAACCCCGCCACCCTCCTTTCCCGGGGGGCGCTTCCTGATGGAGACTGCATCGCCGAGAGACCTTCAATGGATGAGCCGCGCTTTGGAGTTGGCCGAATCGGCCGCCTCCAGAGGAGAGGTCCCGGTTGGCGCCGTAATCACCAAGGAGCAAGAGATCGTGGCGGAGGGGCATAACCTGACGGTCACCTCCAATGACCCGACTGCTCACGCAGAGGTAGTAGTCATCCGAGAAGCAGCTCAGAAGTTGGGCGACTGGCGGCTCACCGAATGCACGCTCTACGTGACGTTGGAGCCTTGCTCGATGTGCGCGGGTGCATTGGTTTTATCTCGACTCAGGCGGCTCGTCTTCGGGGCTTCGGACCCCAAGGCGGGAATGGTGGGAAGTCTGGGCAACCTGGTTCAAGACGAACGGCTGAATCATTGGATCGAGGTGACAGGTGGAATGCTTGCTGATGCGTCGGGTGACCTTCTCAAGGATTTTTTCCGGGCGCGCCGTGAACCGTGAGCTCGTGGTTGTGGGCAGTCTTCTGGTTGCGGCTTGCCAGACCGTGGGCGCCCCACGCCCACCCATCACCGTGACCCTCGGGGCGGTGCCGGTTGTTGAAACTGTCGAACCTGCCGAGGCCGTGCCGGTTGCCGAAGCTGTCGAAGCTG
>Ga0310122_10002013_pt1 | contig 12960 bp, 15 predicted proteins | sample CB6_Bottom_1051__FD_203503 | JGI IMG/M metagenome (GOLD analysis project Ga0310122, IMG submission 203503) | Marine microbial communities from Western Arctic Ocean, Canada - CB6_Bottom_1051 | ecosystem: Environmental > Aquatic > Marine > Oceanic | place: Canada: Western Arctic Ocean | collected...
GGAGCAACGACACCACACGCGGGCGGAGTTTCCACATCGGTTACAGGTCACCCGTCCCAGCCGGCGATCTGGCCGACCTAGGGTTCGGCGATGGCCCCACCAGACCAGGTCAGGTGCATGGAGGGATTCCCACCACCGCCGGAGGCCCGCAGCCGACCGATGGCACGTGGGGCCCACGGCCAGGTCCTGGCCATCGACCGCCCGTCCGGCGTCGTCGTGGCCCACATGGGTTCGGCCCCACGACCCCCGTCAACCCTGCTGGACGGCGTGATGCAGCCCCTGCTGGATGCCATCATCGGCGCAGTCCAATGAGGAGCCACCGGTGAAGGTCCTGCTGATCGTGAACCCGTCGGCCTCGTCGGTGACCGCACGCACCCGCATCGTCATCCAGAAGGCCCTATCGGCCGACCATCGCCTGGAGGTGGCGGCGACCACCCGCCGTGGCCACGCCACCCGGCTGGCCCAGAGCGCCGCCAACGACGGCATGGACGTGGTCGTGGTGCTGGGCGGCGACGGCACGCTGAACGAGGCCGCCAACGGCCTGGCCGGGACCGACACGGCCCTGGCTGCACTCCCCGGCGGGTCGACCAACGTCTTCGCCCGCACCATCGGCCTACCGGACGACGCCGTGGAGGCCACCGGCGCCCTGTTGGATGCCATCGAGGCCGCCTCGATCCGTCGGATCGGCCTGGGCGCCATTGGCGACCGTTACTTCCTGTTCCACGCCGGCATCGGCTTCGACGCCGCCGTGGTCGAGCAGGTGGAGCGCCGCGGTGGCCTGCTGAAGCGGTTCGCCGGCCATCCGCTGTTCATCGCCGCCGCCGTCGACACCTGGGTCCGCCACTACGACCACCGGCAACCCGCCTTCCGGGTCGCCAGCCGAAGCCTCGGCGAGTCGGAACCGCCCGATCCGTCGACGGGCTTTCCGGGCGTGTTCACCGTCTGCCTGAACACCGACCCGTACACCTACCTGGGCACCCGGGGCCTGTCGCTGGTACCCGAGGCCACGCTGGACACGCCGCTCGCCATCGTCACGTTCCGCTCGCTCTCGCCCGGGAGGCTCCTACCGGTGTTCGCCGGCGCCCTGGGGATCGGACGGGTGACCGCAGGGTCCAGCTCCTGGATCGACGTCAGGACCGATGTGGTGGAGGCCACCATCATTGCGTCGCGTCCGGTGCCGTGGCAGGTCGACGGCGACCACCTGGGCGAGGCCACGACCCTGTCGGTCAGGCATGAACCCGATGCGCTGGACCTGGTGGTACCCCTCGCCTCGGCCGCCTTCGGCTGAGGCTCCACCCCGGTTCCTCCAGCGGCTCCTCAGCCGTCGAGGTGTCCGTCGAGTACCGAACGGGCCAACCCCGGTCGGTTGGTGATGATGCCGTCCACCGCCCAGTCGGCCAGTTGGGTGATCCGGTCGGGCTCGTCGACCGTCCAGACCACGACCTTCAGGCCCCGCTCTCGGGCCGACACGACTATGGACTCGTCGACCAGGGCATCCCACAGGCACACGGTCGGGTGCCCGTGCGCCACCGTCCGGTCCAGCGTCATGTCGGCGCCGAGCCGTGCCACCACCACCCATCCGGTGGGCAGCGAGGGTTCGGCTGCGCGGATGCGGTCCGCCGCCGAGATGTCGAACGAGGAGACGAGCAGCTCGTCGATCGGCCGATAGGCGCCCATTAGGCCGGCGACCGCCTCGCAGACCAGGTCGGAGGCATCGTGGTCCGGCTCACCCGGGAGGTTCTTCACCTCCACGTTCACGCCCATCCCCTCGCAGGCCTCCAGCGCCTCGGCCAGGTTCAGCGTGTCGGCGGGAGCGTCGCAGGCCATGACCTGGCGCACCGGGCGACCATCGGCGTAATGGGCGTCGTGGTTGACCATCAGGACGCCATCGGCCGAGAGCCTGACGTCCAGCTCCACCCAGTCGGCACCCTGGATACGGGCCTCGGCGAATGCCGCAGCGGTGTTCTCCGGTCGGTCGTAGGAGGCACCACGGTGGGCCATTACCCGCGGCCTCCCGTCGTTCACGAGGCTGGTCATGAGGACCTCCCGGCGGGGATGCCCGGCTGGGGCCGTCGACCGTTCACGCTATCGACCCTAGGGCGGCCAGCCGGTTCAGGTGGTCGGCTCATTGGCGTCGCCCCACGGTCCGACCAGGCGGGCGGCCGGCACCCACACCTCGGCCATCGTCCCGCTCCCCCCCTCCACCGGCAGCAACCTGATCCGGCCACCCAACTCACCCTCCACGAACGTGCGCACGATCGTCAGGCCCAGGCCGGTGGCCTCCGCCAGGTCGAAGCCCTCCGGTAGGCCCACCCCGTCGTCGACCACCCGGACGTAGAGACCATCGGGCCGGCGATCCAGATCGATGCGAACCTGGCCTGCGGGAAGCGGGCCGTCCCGGGAATCCTCGTCGGCCACCCCGGCACCCGACGGGAAGGCGTGGTCCACGGCGTTCTGGAGGAGTTCGGTCAGGACCACGGCCATCGTCGTCGTGACCTGTCCCGGCAGCACGCCCGCATCGCCGGTCACGGTGAAGGCCAGGGGTCGCAGGGGCGACGACACGCTCTCCTCCACCACGCGGACCAGCGGGCGCACGATCTCCGAGAACGCCACGTCATCCTCGGTACTCTGGGCGAGCGTCTCGTGCACCACCGAGATCGCCCCGATGCGCCGCACGGACTCGCCCAGTGCCGCCTTCGCCTCGTCTCCCTTCAGGCGGCGGGCCTGGAGGCGCAGCAGTGACGAGATCGTCTGCAGGTTGTTCTTCACCCGGTGGTGGATCTCCCGGATCGTGGCGTCCTTGGAGACCAGCTGGCGGTCCCGACGACGAAGCTCGGTCACATCACGGACCAGCACGATGGCGCCCGTGGCCAACCCCGACTCCAGGAGTGGGAAGCAGTGGCTGACGACGGCCACCTTGTCCGGCCGCTCCATCTCGTCGATCACGGCGGAGCGACGGGCAAAGGCGGCACGCAGCATCGACGAACCCAGCCCCGTGTCGTCGAACCGGGCGCCTGTGACGCCGCGGGTCATGCCGAGGCGGTGGAGGAGCGAGACAGCGTTGGGGGATGCGAACTCGATCCGGCCGTTCGAGTCGACCAGGAGGAGGCCGTCGCCCACCCGTGGCGTCCGGTGGCGGAGGCGCTCCTCCTCGCGGTAGGGGAACTCACCGGCCTCGAGCATCCTGGCGAACCTGTCGAACACGGTCAGGTAGGTCCGCTCCTGCTCGCTGGTCGGGCGGTCCACGGGCCGTATCCGCTCCCGAGCCAGCACGGCGAGCGTCGTGTCGGAATGTCGGACCGGCACGGCCAGCAGATTCACGTCCCTGTCGGCTCCGACGTTGACCGTTCCGGACGTCGTGGAACCGCTAGAGAATGCCTCGGCCACGAGCGGGCGACGCCGTGACTCGAAGGACCGGCCCACCAGGTCCGCCCGGTAGAGGGTGGTCCCGGTGGTGGGCCGAACGTGCCCCAGGAGGATCAGCGGAGCCTCGGGATCACCGCGCCTACGGCCGTAGAGAAGCAGGTCGGCGAAGGAGAGGTCCGCCAGGAGTCCCCAGATGCTGACGAGGTCCTGGAGGTGCGCTACCTCAGCCTCGTCGAGGTCCGTGTGCGAACGGGCCAGGTCGGCCAGCGTCGCCACGTTCCGACCCCGCTTTCAGCGGCCAGCGCTCAGCTGAAGCCGACCGGATTGTCGGATCCGGCGGCGCCGATGTCCACGTAGGCGATCCTGGCGGCGGGCACGCCCACCTGGCGACCCCTCACGTCGGTCAGCCAGAGCATCGGGCCACCGCCGGCCACGGCTGCGTCCACCTCGGACCGCAGGGCGGCCACGTCGGTGTCGTCGGCCAGCTCGACCTTGATCTCCTTCGGGTTGTCTGTAACACCGATTCGCAGGTCCACGTCACGCTCCTCCGGGGTATCCGGTACTTGTCCGAGCCACCGGCTCAGATGATCCTGAGTTCCTTGTGCCGACGCTTCGTCGGCTTCATGTCCACGTCGATCGTCCTGGCGATCTCTGCGAACAACGCTCCCACCTCGGTCGACGGGTCTGCAGCCACGGGCCGTCCGTTGTCGGAACCATCGCGCAGGGCCGGCACGAGCGGCACCTGACCGATGAGGGGTACCTCCAGGCGGTCAGCCAGGGCCTGGCCGCCACCCGCACCGAACAGCTCGTAGCGGGTGCCGTCGTCGCCGGTGAACCACGACATGTTCTCGATGATTCCGTGGACCTTCAGGTTCACCTTCTCAGCCATGAACGCCGCACGCTGGGCCACCGTCTGCGCCACCGCCTGGGGGGTGGTCACCACATACATCTCGGCCGTCGGGAGGAAGCCGGCCAACGAGATCGAGATGTCACCGGTGCCGGGTGGCAGGTCCACGATCAGGTAGTCGGGCTCGTCCCAGTAGACGTCGGTCAGGAACTGCTCCAGGGCCTTGTGGAGCATCGGACCCCGCCAGATCACCGGCTGGTCCTCGTCGGCGAAGAAGCCCATGGAGATGCAACGCACGCCGTGGGCCTCCGGCGGAATGAGCATCCCGTCAATGACCGTGGGTGGGCGTGAAACGCCCAGCATCCGCGGGATGGAGAAGCCCCACACGTCGGCATCCACCACCGCCACGTCCCGATCCCGCGCAGCGAGGGCGACAGCCAGGTTGGTGGTCATCGAGGACTTGCCCACACCGCCCTTGCCCGACGCGATCAGAAGCACCCGGGTCCTCGAGTTGGCCTCGGCGAACGGCACGGCACGGCCCTCGGAATGGCCGTAGGTGGAGTTGGTTCCGGCTGTGGCCGACGGATCCCCGTGGAGGCGCTCCCGGAGCTCCCCCATCTGCTCGTCCGTCATCACGGTGAAGTCGACCTTGGCTGCCTCCACCCCGTCCAGGAGCAGGACGGCGCCGCCCACCGCCTGCTGGATCTCCGCCTTCGTCGGACACCCTGGCGACGTCACGGCGATCTGCACCTCGACCCGACCTCCATCGATGTGGATCCCACGGACCATGCCGAGGTCCACGATGCTCCGACGGAGTTCGGGATCCTGGACGGGCCCGAGGGCCTCCATGACCTGTGTTTCGGTGACCGTCATGGGTGCTCCTCGGCTGTGGTGGGACCTGGCCCACCCTCGGTTCTCACCGGCATCCACCGGGGAGCCGGCCTACCGACCGGTATCGCCGGCTGATCCGACCAGATGGCCGGGGCGCCGGGTTCGGTAGAATAGCCGTGTGGACGGAGCCCCCCTCACGGCCACCGAGTTCGCCTCGGCGGTCACTGCCATAACCGGTGCCTTCGGCAACCCGACTCGCCGCAACATCTACCTGCGCGCCCGCGACATCGAGAACGGAGTGACCGCCGTCGACACGGCCGAGGCATTCGACCTCCACCCGAACGTGGCACGCCACCACCTGGACAAACTGGCTGCCGGCGGCTACCTGGAGGTCGTGGTGGAACGCCACAAAGGTGCCTCTGCCGGCCGACCGTCGAAGTCCTACAGGGTGACCGACCCCGGATCCCCACTCGCTGTGCCGGTCCGCCAGGACGCCGTCCTGGTGAGCCTCCTGGGCCGGGCCCTCGCCATGCTGCCGTCCGACCAGGCGGAGGCAATGGCCGAGGAGGTCGGTGCCGAGGTGGGCCGCAGCATGGCCGAGGCCATCGGAGAACACGAGGTGCACCGTTCGTTCCAGTCGGCGCTCCAGGTCGTGGCCGAGGCACTCACCGCACACGGCTTCGCCGCCAGGGCGGAACGCATCGGCGACGACCGCCTGCGAATCGTCTCCGAACACTGTCCCTTCGGAAACGTCGCCATCGAACACCCGGTGATCTGTGCCGTGGACCGTGGACTGGTGACGGGCATGCTGAGCGCCCTCTACGGCAAGACGACGGCCAAGATGCGATCGTCACTTCCCATGGGTGATTCCGTCTGCAGCACCGACGTGACGATCTGAAACCCAGACCCACCCGAACCCGTCCTACCGTCGTGACCCGTCACTACCTCGACCACGCCTCCACGTCGCCGCTGCGCCCCGAGTCGGCCGCTGCCATGGCCGAGGCGCTCACCGGCATCGTCGGAGATCCGGGACGGATCCACCACGAGGGCATGGTCGCCCGCCACGCCGTGGAGACCGCCCGCCAGCAGGTCGCCGACATGCTCGACGCACGTGCCCGCGAGGTGGTCTTCACCTCGGGGGCGACGGAGTCGATCGCCATGGCCTGCTGGGGAGCCTCCCGTCGTGACGGACGGCGCCACAGCGTGATGTCGGCGGTCGAGCACTCGGCGGTGCGCCGGCAGGCCGACCGTGGCCCCTGCACCGTCGTAGGCGTGGACCGCACCGGCCGCGTCGACCCCGATGAGATCATGGCCGGCGTCACAGACGACACCGGAATCGTCCACCTGCAACTGGCCAACCACGAGGTCGGCACCGTCCATGACGTCGCAACGGTGGCCCACGCCTGTCGCCAGCGCGACGTGCTCTGCCACGTGGACGCAGCCGCCGCCGCCGGCCAGGTGGCCGTGTCATTCCGGGACCTGGGTTGCGACCTGATGAGCGTCAGCGCCCACAAGTTCGGTGGACCGCCCGGCATAGGTGCACTCCTCGTGCGCCGGGGGCTACGCCTTGACCCGTTGCTGCTGGGCGGGGAACAGGAACGGGCGAGGCGTGCGGGGCTGGAGAACGTGCCGGCGGTGGTGGGCTTCGGTGCGGCAGCGGCGGCACTGGACCCGGAGAGGTTGGCTGCCGAATCACTCGAGGCGACACGTCGTACCGACCTCCTGCGGTCCGGCCTGGCGTCCATGGACGGAATCCAGGCCCACGGCCACCCGGTGGAGCGACTCCCCCACCTGGTCTGCGTCAGCATCGCCGACATCGAACCCCAGGCCGTACTACTGGGCCTGGACAGGATCGGGGTGGCAGCCCACTCGGGTAGCGCATGTGCCTCCGAGGTCCTGGAGCCGTCGCCGGTGCTGGAGGCGATGGGGGTCGACGCACACCGTTCGCTGCGACTCTCCGTGGGTTGGAACACCACCGACGCCAACCTGGACGCCGCCCTGGACGCCCTCCCCGGGATCCTCGCCGACCTCCGGTCCCTGCGATGACGATCCTCCTGGTGCGCCACGGCTCCGCCGGCGACCCCTACCGCTGGTCGGGCGACGACGTGGACCGGCCGTTGGACGCCGCCGGAGCGACCCAGGCGATCCGACTGGATGGGGCCGTCGCCGAGATGGGCCTACAGGTCGTCAGGGTCCTGAGCAGCCGCGCCACCCGGTGCCTGCAGACGGTAGGGCCGCTGGGCGAACGTCACGGAGTCCCTGCCGAGGTGGAGGACGACCTGTTCGAGGGGGCCGCGGACCACACCACCCGCCTTGTCCGGGACCTGGCCGGCACCGCCGAGGACGGGACGCTCACCATCCTGTGCAGTCATTCCGACGTGATCCCCGAGGTCATCCGGGACCTGGCCACCGACGGCGTCGGCCTGAGTGGCGGTCGGGGCTGCGCATACGCATCCATCTGGGAACTCACGACCTCCAACGGCCGGGTCATGCACGCCCACTACCGGTCGACTCCCTGAACCCGGTGCCGGACGGCGCCCCGCCCGGCACCCGCTGCGGGTAGGTCAGGAACCGTCTTCCGGCTGGGGTTCAAGCAGTCCCACCACGACCAGCAGGTCGACCAGGTCGGCGGGTTGTCCGGTCAGGCCTGCGAACCTCGCCAGGTCGACCGCCGCATCGCCGGGCCGGTCGGCCACGGTGGCCAGCACCACCGCCCGGTAGGCGAGGCCGTAAGGGTCCAGGGGGTCCAGCGCCAGGGCCTCGTCCAGGTTCACCAAGCCCCTCCCGACCAGTTCAGGTGATCGGGTGGCCACCAGCAGCCACCCCCGTTCGGCGAGCAGGTCGGCGGCATCCGGCCTGGCACCCAGACCCGAATCCAACAACTCCAGGGCGACCAGCAGATCACCTGAGGCGGCCAGGCCGGTGGCGATCCGCTGACGCAGGCGGCTGGCCTCCAGCAGGTCACCGACTATCGGCGGAGCCATGAGACCATCCAGCGCCACCAGGTCCTCGGCGGCTCCGGCGTGGTCCCCGTCGGCATGGCGCTGCGAGGCCCTGAAGACGCGGACGTCGGGATACGTCGGATCCACGGCCACGGCCTCATCCAGGTCTGAGCGCCCATGGGCCTCGTCACCTGCCCTCCAGCGCGACCAGCCCCGGTAGGCCAGGGCCTCGACGTTGGACGGCTGGATCTCGAGCACCCTGGAGTAGAGGGAGATGGCCTCGTCGGGTGATGCCACGCCGGCATCGGCGAGGAGGGTGCGCGTCGACGAGCGGATGTCGCCACTCAGCGTGTCGCCCGCCAGACGCTCACCGGCCGAGCGGGCCACGAGGACCCCGGCCAGGACCACGACGACCGCCACGATGCCCAGCACAACGGGTCGTCCCGGCGCCGAACCGCCGGTGGAGCGACCCTGCCACCGCCTGATGGACAACACCACCCCGGCCATGGCCGTGCCGCCCACCAGGACGGGCAGGACCCACACCAACCCGACCAGGCCGTCGCCACGTGGCGTGTAGTCGATGTTCTCGCCGAACCGCGCCACCAGCATCGACCTGATCTCGGCATCGGTGCGGCCCCGGTCCACCATGGTCCTGATGGTCGTACGGATGGTGCGTGCGATCGGCACGTCCGACTCGCCCAGGGACTGCCCCTGGCACACGGGGCAGGCGAAGTCACCGGCAAGGTCGTGGACGCGGTCGGCGTTGGTGAGCGGCGGCCGCTCCGCCAACTCGGAGCCAACCAGGCTCCCGACCACCACGACGACGACCAGCAGCCAAGTCAGTCGCAGGCTCCGATCTCCGATCCTCACGAGACGGCCGCCACGGCACGGGCCAGGAGGTCGTCCAGTTCCTCCATCTCCACCCCGCCGATCACCTTGGCCGCAACGTGGCCCGAGGGCGTGACCAGGTACGACTCCGGGACCCCGACCACCCCCCAGTCCACGGCGATACGCCCCGTATCGACGGTCAGCACGGGCCACTCGCCCCCGTGCTCGGCGAAGAAGGCGACCACGGCCGATGGAGAGTCGTCGAATGCGACGGTGACGAGCCTCACGTCGTCGGCCTGGGCGTGTGCGGCAGCGAAGGCCACCAGCTCGGGATGCTCCCTGATGCACGGCACGCACGTAGTGGAGAAGAAGTTGACGATCACCCAGCGGCCCCGTTGGTCATCCAGGTCCCATGGGGAGCCATCCAGCGTTACGCCGACCACCGCAGGCGCCACCGCTCCGACCAGGTGGGTCGTCATCCGGTCCCGACTGGTCTCACGGGTGGCGAACACGAGGATGAGGAGCGCCAGCACCAGGCCCACGGCCAGCGCCGTCCTCCTGACGGGGTTCACACCTGCGGGATTCACACCGTGACTCCCTCCGGAGAGCCTTCGGCCGCCTCGCCGGAGGCGCGCCGTCTACGGCCACCGCCGGCGGGAACCGCCGCCATGGCCGTCCCGAGCGCCATCACCGCACCTCCCACCCACAGCCAGACCACGAGGGGCTGGACCGTGACGCGTACGACCGTGGTGGTCGACCCTTCGCCGGGCACGGCCAGGACGGCCAGCTGCAGGTCGTCGCGGATGGTGGACCGGGTGGCCGGGGTTCCGATGGTCTGCCCACCGAAGGGGAACGTGCTGATGGCGGGCAGGTATATGCGCCCATCGACGCGGACCGACACGCGGATCTCGGTCTTCTCGGAGAGCTCCACGGTGGTGAGGCCCTCGAACACCAACTCGTGTCCGGCGAAGACAGCCCGTTCCCCCGGTCGGTCGAACCTGAACTCGGCCTGTCGGATGAAGGCAGAGGAGCAGGCGAACGCCACGGCCACGACGGCCACGCCGATGTGGACGACCATGCCACCGCTGGAGCGTCCGACCAGGCCCCGTAGGCCCCGGGTCAGAACCGCCATGCGGAGCTGTCGCACCGCCCCGCCGATCGAGAACCCGGCCAGGCCAACGGCCAGAGTCGGTGCCCAGCCCCGGCTCCCCAACCCCACCGCAAGCACCATGGATGCCGCACCGGCGACAGCCGGCCAGCGCATGCGTTCGGCCATGGTCGCACCGGTGGTGCCTCCCCACGGCAGGGCCGGCGCCACGGCCATGAGGAACAGCAGGGCGAAGCCGATCGGCATCGTCATCCGCTCGAAGTACGGGTTGCCCACCGAGATCCGGTCCCCGTTTGCGGCCTCCACGAGCAGCGGGAACACCGTGCCGAGCAGCACGACGAAGGCGAATGCTCCGAACAGGAGGTTGTTGACCAGGAACGCCGAGGTCCGCGAGACCGGCGATTCGATGGAACCGACGGTCCTCATGGAGTCGCCCCGCCAGGCAATGAGGCCGACCGTGGTCACCACCACCAGGCCGAAGAACCCCAGCAGCATCGGTCCTATGCCCGACTCGGTGAAGGAATGCACCGACTCCAGCACCCCTGACCGGGTTATGAACGTTCCGAGGATGGTCAGCGAGAACGTGGCGCAGAGCAGCGAGAGGTTCCAGACCCGCAACATCCCCTGGCGCTCCTGGACCATGACCGAGTGGAGGTATGCGGTGCCGGTCAGCCAGGGCAGGAAGGAGGCGTTCTCCACCGGGTCCCAGGCCCAGTAGCCACCCCACCCCAGGACCTCGTACGACCACCAGGCTCCCAGCAGGATCCCCACCGTCAGACAGCCCCAGGCCATGAGCGTCCAGCGGCGGGCCTCCAGGAGCCAGCCCTCCCCCAACCGGCCGGTGGCGAGGGAGGCCACCGCCAGGGCGAACGGCACGGTGAAGCCCACGAATCCCAGGTAGAGGACCGGCGGGTGGAACGCCATCAGCACGTGGTTCTGGAGTAGCGGGTTGGGCCCCGGACCGTCATAGCCCGCCCAGGGCTCGAAGCGTGCGAACGGATGTGCAGGCCCGGCCAGCAGCAGGAAGAAGAAGGTGCAGACCACGAAGAGCACCAGCAGCGTCCAGCCCACGACCGGATCATCCAGGCGGTGGCGGAACCTCCTCACCACCAGCACCACGTAGCCGACCAGGATCAGGACCCAGAGCAGGATCGACCCCTCCAGCGCCGACCAGAGGGTGGCCACGTTGAACAGGGCCGGGGTGCGGTGGCTGCCGTGTTCCGCCACGAAGGCGACCGTGAAGTCGCGGGTGATGAGCGCCCGCTCCATGACCGCCACCTGCCCGACCGCAGCCACGGCCATCAGCGCAACCCAGCCTCGGGCCCGGACCACGAAGACGGGGCTCCGGGTTGCGAGGCCCCAGGCGACGCTGAGGAGGCCGGCCACCGAGGCGGACAGCCCTAGGGCTACGAATGCGGTACCCAGGGTGGCGTTCAACCGGCGGCCCCACAAGGCTCCAGCTCGGCGCCATCCGACCGGTAGTCGTTGTCGTGCTTCACCACCATGTGGTCGGTCCGCAGGTACCAGCCGTCTTCAGCCGCATTGGAGAGGCCGTCCAGGGCGGGCGGCCTGCCAGCGGTCCAGACCCCCTGGAGCACCACCGGGACGCCCGGTTGGAACAGCTCGGCAGGGTCGCCCTGGTGGACCACGTCGGCCAGCACGTCGCCGGCGCAGAGGGTGAACACGACGGCGGATCCGCCATCCGACTCCGTGACCACGAGGCCGGGCTGCGGGGTCCCTACCACGCGGAACCGGCTATCGCCCAGGTCGGAACGCAACTCGACGGCCTCGGCCACGTCGTAGAAGAACAAGGAGGCGTCGCCCAGCGTTCGCAGCAGCACGAAGACCACGCCACCCACGAGGAGCAGCAGCAGGGCGAGGGCGCCGCGCCGCTGGCCGGCCGCCGGCCTGGCCGGTCGGGGCGTGAGGTCCAGGGACGGTGGTTCCGGCCCGGCGTCGTCAGTCACTGTCGGTCCCGGAGGATTCCAGCCACCTTCGACGATCCTCGGGCACCAGGGCGCTGAGGGAGCGGCCGCGCCGGACCAGGCGGAACGCGTACCCACCAAGCACGACCAGCGAGATGCCCCAGCCCGCCATCAGGTATCCGAGGTGGGTCACGGCGACGCCTCCCCGGCCTGTTCGTCTGTGACCCCGATGGCGGCGTCAAGCTCGTCAGCCGACGTCTCGGAGCGACGTTCGGCAATGGCCGACCCGACCGCGTGGTCGATAGCCGCCCGCTCCAGCCACCCCACCCGGAACCTCTGCAGCGTCAACCACCAGACCACCAGGCCGAAGGTGAGGAAGCCGAACATGAGGGTGAACAACGTGAGGTCCTGGATCTTGAGTTCCTCCAGTGTGGACCTCTGGTGGAGCGTGCGGTTCTCCCACCATGCCACCGAGCGGTTGACGAGCGGAATGTCCAGCACGGCCACGAGCGCCACCACTGCCGCCTTGCGCTCCTGGCGCCGGGGGTCTGTGGTGGTACGACGCAGGGCCAGGTATCCGGCGAACAACAGGAACAGCACCAGCGTGGTCATGAGGCGCACGTCGCCCCACTCCCACCAGGTGTTCCAGACCGGGCGACCCCAGATGGACCCGGTCACCAGCACCAGGCCACACAGCACGGTGCCGACCTCAGCCGTGGAGTGGGCCATCACGTCCCACCATGGGGTCCGCTTCACCAGCACCCCGACGCTGGCCGCCGCACAGAGCATGAACGAGGCGTACATGAGGACGGCCATCGGCACGTGCAGGTAAAGCATGCGGACGGCATCGAACTGGCCGAACTCCTCACCGGTGGTGGGATGCAGGCGGACGTCCGGCCCAGTCAGGAAGAAGGCCAGCACACCGAGGACCACGAGGCTGGCCAGGGCGACGCAGCCCAGGAGGCGCGAGCCGCGCGATCCCGTGTTGCCTGGTCTCTCGTCTCGTCCGGCCATCAGGGCTCCCGGTCAGTCCTCGATCAACACGCCATGGGCCAGTGCGCCGACCACGGTGGCGATCAGGGCGGCCACGGCCAGTAGCCCGGTCCAGGCCCA
>Ga0310122_10002014_pt1 | contig 12945 bp, 12 predicted proteins | sample CB6_Bottom_1051__FD_203503 | JGI IMG/M metagenome (GOLD analysis project Ga0310122, IMG submission 203503) | Marine microbial communities from Western Arctic Ocean, Canada - CB6_Bottom_1051 | ecosystem: Environmental > Aquatic > Marine > Oceanic | place: Canada: Western Arctic Ocean | collected...
CGCCTGCGGCGATCTGGTCGATGAGCTGAGGCGGGAGCATCCGGATGGTCACGCCCGCTATTGTACAAATCTTTGCTGGCTAGATTGGGATCGTCAGGACCTGGCCGATGCGGATCACATCGTTAGTAATCTGATTTAATCGCTTCAGGGTCACCAGCCGCACGTCATAGCGCTCCGCGATCCCGGACAACGTCTCGCCGCGCGTGATCACGTGTCGCCGCGGGCTCTGACGTACCGGTGGCGGATGCAGGGCCAGATAACTGCCCGGTCGCGGATTGGCGCGAAAGTAATCGACGATTCCGTCGTGGATAGCGCGAGCGAGATCGGTCTGAAAACGAGCGTCGTTTAGCGCTCGCTCTTCCGATGGATTGGAGATATAGGCCGTTTCGATCAGAATCGAGGGAATGTCGGGAGACTTCAGGACCAGGAACGGCGCTTGTTGAACCTCCGACTTGCGCACCTTCGTGACGCGCCCCAGCCGTTCGATGATGTGCGCGCCCGCAACAGAGCTCGCGCTGATGGCAGCGCTCTGCGATAAGTCCAGCAACACGCCGGCCAGCACGTCGTCCTTGTCGCTTAAGGAAACACCACCGAGCAGGTCCGACGCATTCTCGCGTTCCGCCAGCGTTCGCGAGGCCTCATCCGTCGCGCCTTTCTGCGAGAGTATATAGACGGTGGCGCCGCTGGCGCGACTATCGCGGAATGCGTCCGCATGGATGGAGACGAATAAGTCCGCCTCCGCTCGATGCGCGAGACCCATGCGCTCCCGGTGAGAGATGAAGTAATCGCCGTCGCGAACGAGCAGCGGACGCATGCCGGGCTGATTTTCGACTTCCTCTGACAGTCGACGTGCAACGGTCAACACCACGTTTTTCTCCCGAATACCGTGGGGCCCGCTGGCACCGGGATCATCGCCCCCGTGACCGGCATCGATGGCGATAACGAGATCGCGACCGCCGTCTACCGAGGCTTGCGGCGCGCGCCGAATAACGGCTGCGGCCTTCAATTGCGTCAGGTCGACGACAAGACGATGACCGTAGCTGTCGTTCGGATCCAGCAAGAATGAATCGGGTTTTACGGCTTGGGTGAGATCCAATACGAGTCTGAGGTCACCACCGGGACGAGCACCCGTTCGTACGCCGGCGACAAAACCGCGCGGCGCCGGGATATCGATCGGCAAGGATATCTGCGCGCCGGTCAGGTCGATAACAACACGGTGTGGGGCATCGAGGACAAACACGCGGTAGGCGGTGGCCGCGGAGAGATCGAGCACGAGGCGCGTGGAATCAGGCCCGGACCAGACGCGCAATCCTTCTACGTCCGCGCCGTATAAGGCTGACGACGTGGTGCCAAGCACGAGACTAAGCAGACAGCTCGGTCGCAATCCAGCCTTCAACTCTCGTCCCTCCTTACTCGAGCGACGTTATGTTCACAATTTCTCAGAGAAATTTCAATATTTTCGTTAAAAAATATGATATTAGGATGGCTAACTCGAATGACCTTCATAACCTTAAGCTAACTACTTCAACGCGAGCTCGCCGGCTGAGGACTGAGATTGCAGCTGAACGGTCCGTTTCTCGGCGCTGACCAGCTCGAAGCCGATCGTCAGATCGCAGCGGATCGCAAGCGTTGGCGCTCGCTCCGGCCATTCCACTAGTACCCACGTCTGGCTCTCTGCCAACCAATCGCGCAGCCCCAGGGACTCGAATTCCCGCTCATAACCCGGTTGCCCGGACGCAGTCAGCCGGTAGAGATCCACGTGCACGATCGTGACGGCGTCCAAAACGTACTGCTCCACGAGTGTGTAGGTCGGAGACGGCACTCGGCCTGGGTACCCCAGGCCCTTCAGCATCCCTCTGACCCAGGTGGTTTTACCGCTACCGAGATCGCCTCGGAGCCCCACCAGCAGCGTCTCTAGACCGAGATCGAGCCAACTGCGCGCGACCTCCCCTGCCCGTGCCGTCAACGCGGTTTCCGAATCGAACTCGAAGATGGGTCCCGCCGTCACTAAGTTGGATTCGCCCAGCGCCGAATATGGGGCATCAGATCCCCCGCGAGCAGGCCACGCTGGCCATCGGTCACCGCCGCGTCCCCGGCCAGCGCGTGCAGCAGGACGCCGGCCCCAGCTGCGAGGCACTGGTCTTCCGTTTGCACGAGCAGCGCGCCGATGATACCGGCCAGCACGTCGCCCATACCGGCGACCGCCATGCCCGGATTACCCCGGTCGCATACGGCAACGGCCGCCTCGCCCGGACCCGCCACCAGGGTTCCGGCACCCTTCAGAACGACGACGCCCCGATAGCGATCGACGAGATCCTGGGTCGCCTGCAACCGGTCTGCCTGCACCGCTTCGATGCTGGAGTCGAGAAGGCGGGCCGCCTCACCGGGATGCGGCGTCAGAACCCAGTTATCCCGTTGCCGAGGCCGGGCGGCAAGCAGATTTAAGCCGTCGGCATCGAGCACAATCGGCAACGCGCTATCGATAAGCCGCTCCATCAGGCCTCGCCCCCAGTCCGACTGGCCGAGTCCCGGGCCCAGAACAACGCCATCGGCTACGTCGATGAACGGGTCCAGATCGCGAGGCTCGGTAATTGCCTGGCACATAATCTCTGCCCGACCCGACAGAACCGCGCTCGCGGAGTCGGGGTGCGTTACTACGCGCACCAATCCCGCACCCGCACGCAACGCGGCCTCCGCCGCGAGACGAATCGCGCCCGGCATCCCGGGCGACCCACCGACCAGCAGCAGGCTGCCGTGGGTCCGTTTGTGCGAGGAAGGTCGGCGTGGCGGCAAGGCCTCACGCAGTGTATCGATGCTTAATCGATCCAGCACGGGGCGATACGGCTGGTAGATCTCCCCGGGAATGCCTAGCGCGGAAAATTCCACGATGCCCCGATAATCGGGCGCGAGGCCCAGGAACAGGCCTGACTTTAAGCCGACGAATGTCGTCGTCACATCAGCGTGGACAGCCGCACCCATCGGTGACCCTTTCTCAGCGTGTAGCCCGGTTGGGATGTCCAGCGCCAGTACCGGGTTCGATACCGCATTGAGTGCGGCAACCGCCGCCAGGAACGTGCCGTCGAGATCTCGATCGAGACCGGTACCGAGTACGGCATCGACGAGCACATCGTCCGCCAGCGACAGCGAGGCGGTGAATGACTCAATGCTACCGCCGTCGGCACGAAAGTCTTCCCAAGCGGATGCGGCCGCGGCGGTCAATCGTTCCGGCGGCGCGACCGCGATAATGCGCACGTCGATCCCGCGGGCTGCCGCAAGTCGCCCCAGAACGTAGCCGTCACCTGCATTGTTGCCGGCACCGGCAAAAATTGTCAGGCGCCGAGCATGCGGCCAGTGGCGCTCCACGGAGTCCAGAGCGGCCTCCCCGGCTCGACACATCAGCTCATACGTGGTGATCTCGAGCTGATCGATCGCCGCGCGATCGATTTCGCGCACCTGTTGAGCCGAATAGATCTGCTGAGGAAGTTCGACCATCTGGGCGATTATACTAGCGGTCCAACAAACCGAGTTCGGTCGGCCAGCAGCCCGTCATGAGTATTGCCTCGACGCCAAAATCTCAGCTATCGCCCGCCCGCCTCAGGCGTCTCGCCGACGAGATCAAGTCGCGTGGCGAAGCGTTGGGCTTTCAACAGATCGGTATCACCGGAATAGAACTAGGCGAAGACGAGCGCCGCCTGCAAGACTGGCTTGCCAAGCGACGGCATGGTGAGATGAGTTATATGGCTCGTCATGGACCGAAACGTTCACGTCCAGATCTACTTGTGCCGGGCACCGCTCGCGTGATTTCCGGGCGACTGGATTATTGGCCCGGGAGTAGCCACGATGCGGAGGCCGTACTTCAGGACCCGAACCGCGCATATATCTCACGTTACGCGATGGGCCGCGATTATCACAAAGTGCTACGGCAACGCTTGCGACGACTGGCGCAGTCGGTAGAGAGCGCGATTGGGCCGTTCGGTTATCGCGTCTTCGTCGACAGCGCCCCTGTGTTGGAGAAGTCTCTGGCGCGAAACGCCGGCCTCGGCTGGATCGGCAAACATACGAATCTACTGCACCATAAGGCCGGCTCGTACTTTTTCCTTGGTGAGGTTTTTACCGACCTGCCATTGCCCGTAGACGAACCGGCGACCGATCATTGCGGAACCTGCCGAGCGTGTATCGATATTTGCCCGACGAAAGCCATCGTCGCACCCTACCAACTGGACGCACGGCGTTGCATCTCCTACCTGACGATAGAACTCAAGGGCAGTATTCCTATTGAGTTTCGTCAAGCAATTGGCAACCGGATCTTCGGTTGCGACGACTGCCAGCTGGTCTGCCCGTGGAACAAATTTGCGCAGCCGACTTCGGAACGGGATTTCGCTCCGCGGCACGGCTTGGACGATAAGTCGCTTGTGGCGCTATTTCGCTGGACCGAATCCGAGTGGGCCGCCGCAACCGAAGGGAGTGCGCTGCGCCGCGCGGGCTTCGAGAGCTGGCGCAGAAACCTGGCCGTCGCTCTCGGTAACGCCCCGACCGACGCCGCCGTCGTCGATGCCCTTCGCGAGCGCTCGAGCGATCCGTCCGAGGTCGTCAGGGAACATGTCCAGTGGGCCCTGTCCCGGCACGCGGACTGCTAACTACGTCACACACACGGGCTGCGGCCCGATTTACCATAGCGGGGTGTTGCAACTTCGAGGCCACCAATGACCTCTGGGTCCGCCTATTCCATCGACTCGGGCTTCAAGCGTTCGTTACTGCGAAGTATCGAGCTCTTCAAGGATGTCGAGCCGGAATCGATATCCGAGCTGTTCACGGAGCGCGGCCGAATGGATATCGAAAAGGGCCAACTACTACTGTCCCCGGAACGCCCGAACAATTCTGTCTACATCGTGCTCTCCGGACAGCTACAGGTACATCTGGGCTCGCTGGACTCGCCGAAGATCGCCGACCTGGTACCGGGTACCTGCGCGGGAGAAATGTCACTGGTCGAAGACAAAGACCCCAATGCCTACGTCATCGCGACCGAAGACTCCCATCTCATGATCGTGAGTCACGATCTGCTGTGGAAAAGGGTAGATCGCTCCCACCGCTTGGCGAAGAATTTGCTTGTCGTGATCTCTGAGCGCGTTCGCTCCGACAACGAATTCATCGCTGAGCGCCTCAGCGTACTACGCCGTGCAGAGCGTAATGCGGTTACAGATGCGCTGACCGGGCTAGGCAACCGCCATTGGATGCAGGAAATGTTCGAGCGAGAACTCAAGCGCGCGCGGACCGGCGAATCCGACCTGTGTCTGATGATGGCGGACGTTGACCGGTTCAAAGAAATTAACGACACCTCCGGTCACATCATTGGAGATCGAATTCTCGCGACGATCGCAAGCGCTCTTCGCGAGCGGTTGCGCCCCACGGATCTCATCGTGCGCTTCGGCGGCGACGAGTTCGCTATCCTGTTACCCGGCGTGACGTTGGCTGAAGCGACCGCGACGGCCGAGCGGGTCCGCGAGAATCTCATGGACTGCTCTGATCCGAGTTTGCCGAAGGGCGTCACGGTCTCGATCGGGTTAACCGCAGCGACTTCGTCAGACGATCTCGATCGACAGTTGGAACGCGCAGATGGCGCAATGTATGGCGCGAAGGAGCAGGGCCGCAACCGGGTCACCGTTCGGGACCCCGAGCACCGAGGCGGTCCGCTCCCCGCGAAACCCGATTAAGCCATCGCAACGAGGCCGTCGCTCCTACACGCGAACGTTGTCGATCAGGCGCGCTCTTCCCAACCAGGCGGCAGCCAATACGACACGCTCGTCGCCCGGCTCGAATACCTCAGGCGGCGCGAGATCGTGCGTACGGCGCACGGCAACGTAGTCCGGGTTAAATCCACTCTCCGTTAAATGCCGGCTGGTCGCGGCTTCCAGCTCGGCATAGTTATTCTGCCCTTGTCGTAATGCGACCGCGAGTTCTTCGAGCGCGGCATTGAATCGCGGCGCGATCCGCCGCTCTTCCGTCGTCAAATAACCGTTCCTCGAGCTCATCGCCAGGCCGTCGGGCTCGCGGTAGATTGTCCCGGCGGCCACTTCGATCGGCAAATGCAGGTCCGCGATCATGCGTTCCAACAGCACCCGCTGCTGATGATCCTTGTCGCCGAGCACGAGAATGTTCGGCGAGATGAGATTGAGGAGACGCAGGACAACCGATGCGACACCGTGAAAGTGGCCGGGCCTGCTTGCGCCGCACAGATCTTCACTAAGCGGCGGCAGCCGAACCGACACGGCCGAGTCAGTGCCGTATGGGTAGATGGAGTCGACATCGGGCAGAAAGAGAAGATCCACTTGCCCCTGACCCGCAAGTATCGCTTCATCCTGACTTATCGATCTTGGATAACGCTCAACGTCTTCATTCGGTCCGAACTGGGTGGGATTAACGAAGATACTGCACACAACCCGATCGGCCAGCGTGTCGGCGAAACGCATGAGGCTCAGATGACCGGCGTGAAGATTTCCCATCGTCGGCACGAGGGCGATGCTCTCCTCCGCACCACGCCAGTTACTCACGTGCTCGCGCATGGCGCTCGTCGAACGAGCCGTTAACAATCGAGACAACAGTAGCCCCTGACAGGTTGCCAAAAATTACGCGTCGACATTCTATCAGGAGAAGCAGTGCTCCTTTGCCGGATAGGTTCTTTCTTTCACCTGCCTGACGTAGGCCTCGATTGCGGCCAACGGTGAGTCCAGCCCTTCCATGAAATTCTTCACGAAACGTGGAGTGCGGCCCCGCGTGATATCCAGCATGTCGTACAGCACGAGTATCTGACCGTCGACGTGTGGGCCGGCGCCAATACCGATAACCGGAACATCCAAAACTTGCGTGATAGCCTTGCCGACCTCGTTCGGCACGCATTCCAACAAGACCAGATCCGCCCCTGCGCTTTGCAGGGCGGCAGCGTCCTTCACCATCTGCTCCGCGGCACCGCTATCTCGCCCCTGCACACGAAAGCCACCGATCTTGTGGACGGATTGAGGCTTGAGACCCACATGTGCACACACGGGAATATCGTGCTTAGTGAGACACTCCACGACGGATGTCTGACCGCTGCCGCCCTCGAGTTTCACCATCATCGCACCACCTTCCTGCATGAGCCGAACGCCGTTGTCCAGCGCCTGCTCAGGCGTTGCATAGCTCATGAACGGGAGATCCGCAACGAGAAATGCGCGCCGAAGTCCCCGTGCGACCATGCGCGTGTGGTACACCATGTCATCAACAGTGACTGGTACGGTCGTATCGTGCCCCTGGACCACCATCCCCAACGAGTCGCCGACCAGAACGAGGTCCGTCCCAGCCATATCGACGAGTTGAGCAAAGCTAGCATCGTAGGCCGTCAGACAGGCGATGGGCTCACCATCGCTCTTCATAGTTGCCAGTGTGGACACGTTCACGGGTGGAGAGTCCATGCCGCGTTGCTGTAGTTGCTTGTACATCCTCGGTCCTCAGGACAAATTCAGGCGATCGTCTCGATCGCAGGATTGAAAAAATGCCTGCCGCGCTTGATCCGGCCAATGACGCGCAGCAACTCCTGATAATCGGCATCGCGATGAACCGGGTCGATAGCGGCCGCGTTGACGATCAACAGCGGTGCTGCGTTGTAATCGTAGAAAAATTTTGCATAAGCTTCGCCGAGACGCTCAAGGTAATGCTCATCAATAAACTTTTCATAGGCAACACCGCGATTGGCGACACGGCTTAGTAACACACTCGGCGGCGCCTGCAAGTAGACGACGAGATCGGGTGTCGGCGGATCGAGTTCCAGAGACTCGTAAATCTGATCGTAAAGATTGAGCTCGTTGCTATCCAGGTTCAACTTCGCGAACAACCGATCTTTTTCTAATAAAAAATCCGAGATACGAACGGGCGAGAATAGATCACTCTGACGGATTTTTTCGATCTGTCGAGCGCGTTGAAACAGAAAAAACAGTTGCGTGGGCAACGCGGCATTACGACGGTTACGGTAAAAACGTTCGAGAAAAGGATTCTCGTCCGCGTGCTCCAGTATCAGATCGCTGTTGAAGCTCTCGGCCAGCCGTGTGGCGAGACTGGTCTTGCCCACACCGATTGGGCCCTCTACAACGATGTAGCGTGGCCCATCGAGTCGATTAACGTTCCGTCCTGGTCTCATCGGTCTCTGGCGTCGCGGCCATCCATCGGCTCGGTGCTATGGGCTCAGGGATCTTCTTTACGCTGTCGACGGCGCTAGCGAGCGGCACGGGCACTGGATCTCGCCGAGGATGAGCGCTGATGGCGGTGTCTAATCCCAAAGGCCTTGCGCTGCTCTTCTGCCGACAATGTTTGTACGTCGGCCCACCAATCCGCCAGGTTCTGCTCAACCTCACCGCAGCGGGCGCGCAGCAACAGGAAATCGTACGCCGCCCGAAATCGCTTGTGCTCCAGCAACCGGAGCGCGCGGATACCACGATGATTCTCGAAGCGCCTCTGCATGACCAGCATATCTTTCATCGGCACACTGAATCGCCGTGGATATGAGATATGGGTCTGTTGTTCGGAGACGACCTCGTCACAGGCGTCGAGTAGCGCCTCCATTTCGCTGACATCGAATTCCTTGTATATCCTCGCTGCGCGTTGACGGATGGGGTGCCAAAGCAAGACCGCGTAAAGAAACATCGGCGTCACCGGCAGATCCTGTTCTATACGCCGGTCGGTATTCCGCATGCCGGCTTGCAGAAATTCCAACACATCGCTACCGTTCTCGCTCGCCAGCAACTCGCCCATATGCGGAAAAAGATACTTAAATAAGTCATACGCTAGTAACATCTCAAGGCTGCGCAATGCATGCCCAGATTGGAAAAGCTTAAGTGTCTCATCGAACAGCCGTGCCGGCGGGACATCGCGCAACAATTTACCGAGACGCCTGATCGGCTCTGCCGTTTCGGTCGCAAGATCGAAGTTCAGTTTTGCAGAGAAGCGCGCTGCGCGAAGCATTCGCACCGGGTCCTCTCGATAACGGGTCTCGGGATTGCCAATCAGCCGAAGTGTGCGCTTCGAGACGTCGTCCATGCCGCCGGTATAGTCCCAGACCGTAAAATCGGCGATGTTGTAGTAGAGCGCGTTGATAGTGAAATCTCGTCGCCAGACGTCTTCCTCGATCGTACCGTAGACATTGTCTCGAAGAATTCGGCCGCTCTCGGCGTGTTCTCGATGCTTGTGGTCCTCATTCGCGGCCGCGCGGAAAGTGACAACCTCGATAATCTCTCTACCGAAGCGCACATGCGCGAGCCGGAAGCGGCGGCCGATCAAACGGCAATTCCGGAATAGCGCACGTATCTGCTCGGGCCGCGCGTCGGTGGCCACATCGAAATCTTTCGGATGAATATCCAGCAAAAGATCGCGCACACCGCCACCCACCAGAAATGCCTGGTAACCCGCTTTATTTAGCCGGTAGAGCACCTTGATGGCATTTTCGGAGATGTTCGCCCGACTAATATTATGTTTCGAGCGGGCGACGATGTTGGGGCCAGGATGCGAATGCGAGTCCGTATCGTTCAATCAGGCTCCGTTGGCGAGTTTAACCACTGCGTAAAGCTCGGTATCATAGCAGCCCCGCCCAGCCACGACACCCGCGCTCCCTTCGTCTAGCGGTCCAGGACGCCGCCCTCTCAAGGCGGAAACAGGGGTTCGATTCCCCTAGGGAGCGCCAATTAAAACAAATATATATAGTTTTTATTGTGCTTCGTAAAATTTCCGGACATTTTCCGGACAATTTCTGGCTTGGTTGGCCTCGGGCCCAATCACTGTCCGATAGGTTCGAATCGGGGGCGCGTTAACTGAAAATCTCGATTTATATACTAATGTAGTGAATATTTGAAAAGGACAGGATTTGTTGGGTGCGCTGGCACGGCAGCTGATTGATCAGAGAATCATTTGTATTCGGCGCTTCTAGACCTGTCACTGAAATTGCCCGGCGCCCACCACAAATTAATCGTCCCCGGGTGGAGTCTCTATGCTAGCCTACACGCTTCGCGGGCAACCCATTCAATACGATTAGCACATCAGGGACTTCCTGGTGCTATACCTTTTATGTTCAGATACAGCGCGGATCGGGTTCCTGTTTTTCTTGTGCTCGTGTTTAGCACGATTGACTTCATTGTCTACTTTCTGGTCGATAATATTTGGTGGTTGATGGGCTATACGCTACTCCTGATCATTCCAAGAGGTGTGATCTGTGCCTGGAATCATCACCATCAGCATACGCTGACGTTCCAGGTCAAATCACTCAACCGCATACTTGAGTTTTTCTACGCACTGCACACCGGTGTGACTACAAACCTGTGGGTATTGCATCATGTGCTTGGTCATCACAGAAACTTTCTGGTCCAGGTGCGTGACGAGAGTGGCTGGAAGCGTGCGGATGGTAAGGTAATGAGCGCACTGGAATACACTTTGACCATCGCGGGCACGGCTTACTATCGGGGCTATCTGGTTGGCAAGAAATTTCCGCGCGTACAGCGCAACTTTGTGCTTTATTCAACACTTGTTGTGTTTGGCATTGCATTGCTGTGCTGGTTCCGCTTCATGCCGGCACTGTTCGTGTTTCTGTTGCCGATGACAATAAGCCTTTTGTTTACGGCCTGGGTGACATACGACCATCACGCCGGTCTGGATACTGATGATGCGTTCGAGGCCTCATACAACAACACCAACCGATTCTTCAACCTCTTGACGGGAAATCTTGGCTATCACACTGCACATCATTACCGTCCGGGCGTGCACTGGTCGAAACTGCCCGAGCTACATGAAAAGATCAAGCACCGGATTCCGCCGGCGTTGATGCGGAATGCTAGATTTGTTTTCACCTAAGCCTGAATCGTGGTCGGTCTGGGCTGCCTTTGATTAGCGGCTACGGACGCCCACTTTGGAGCGGAAAGTTACCGTTAAACTACGTTAAAGATCGCTGCTCGGGCATTCGATTGAGTAACGGTTTCGGCTGATACGGTTCGCGGAGTCTCTATAGTGTCTCCGATACGTAAGTACAACGTCGCCGTTGTCCGAGCGATAATAACCCCCGATATCAGTTCGATGGCTAAACATGCCGTCTTGGCCTTTCCCTTCGCGGTAGCCACGACAAATTGAATGTCACCTGCTGCGCGCCGGATGCCCCACAGAGTAGCTGGAGAACGCTCAAAACCGCGAAACGGTACATCACAGCTCTCTAGCGGCCTTCTGCCGCAACCGGGTTACGCAACGTGCCAATAGACTCGATCGACGCGGTCATCACATCGCCTGGTTTTAGATAGACACCCCGAGCCATCCCAACCCCGGTCGGCGTCCCGGTTGCAAGCACATCCCCCGGCTTCAGAGTCAGTATCGACGAGAGATACGCGATCTGTTCTGGTATATCGAAGATCATGGCGCCGGTACTGGAGTCCTGCATGACTTCACCGTTGACGGCGAGCTCCATTCGCAGATCGTGCGGGTCCTCAATACAACTCGACGGCACGAACCACGGGCCGAGCGGTGCGAACGTATCGAAGCACTTGCCCTGAAACCAATCCATCTTAAAGGGAAAATCGTCACGGACATTGAGGTCGCGTGCGGACACATCATTGACGACCGAATAGCCCGCAACGTAATCCAGAGCCTCCGCTACGGGAACGTGGCGCGCCTCACGCCCGATGACCGCGGCCAACTCGATCTCCCAATCCACCTGCGCAGAGGCCGCGGGCATGATGACCGTGTCGTTGTGACCGATCAGCGCGGTGTCTGGCTTGATAAACATGTACGGATTGCTATCGGACTTGGCCGCGAGAACCGTACCCATCTCATTGGCGTGCTCGATGTAATTCGCCGCAGCGCAAAAGAACCGTCCCGGCCTCAGTGGCGGAGCTACGTCGTTGGGACCAACCGTCAACTCCTCAAGCCTGGCTACCGCGTTTACTGCATCTTCGGCGAATCTGTCGATCTGTGGGCTGACATCCGTCCAGCGTGCGAGTAGCTCGTCGACACTCGACCGTGCCCAGTCAATCGAGGCCAAAAGCGACTCGGCTGTCCGCTCGAGGTCAAATAGCTTCTCATCGAGGACCAGGGCGGTACGAACCGCGTCCCCCGTCTTCAAACTCGCCAGTGCGTACCAGGTCATAGGTCGTATCCCTTGCCGAATGGTCTGTTCTTATAGCTAAGACATCGATTATATAGCTAGGGCGACGCCTAACATCAAGCAGACTCTCTCGGTCGGCCGTTTGCACATAATAGTGACCTCCATCACATAACTCAGCCGATAAATATCAGAACCTTCACCGCACTGGAACTGCATGAGGTGGAGTCATGAACCATACAGCCAAGATCGATCCAGCACCGAGTTCTGCGATAGACGATGACGTAATGGATGAGATGGAAAATAATGAAGCGACGGAGATATTCGAATATAAACCGGAGTCCGAACAGCTGACTGACGCTGAAATTCTCGATGACGGATTTCTAGATGGATACGAAGATGTCGACACGACCGATGTGCTAGACACCCAGTTTTCCTTCGTGCCCGGCGAAGATTAACCCCCTCGTCCGATCATCGCTCTCTCCGATCGCCGAATCGAAATAGCGCGATCTACTCACCGGACTAATCAGTCGCGGTTTCTCAACGCACTGCTCAGTATGCGTCTTCTTCACTTCACTTAATTTCAGATCGATACCAGATGTGACTCACGTCACCGCTGCTGTTCACCGTCTTCGCAACACTGCGCTCGATGAGGAATGCTGAACTAGAAATTATAAACACCAATATCTCGCAGCTCGCGACTAGTGTTGACGCGAAACGCTTGGAAAGCCTACCCGGATACCCCTTAGCGCAGCTCTGCGCGTGGGATCCAGAGCCACGCACGCAGCCGGAACTGGACTTAACCGACAACTGCGGTGACGACAGCTCGGATTGAGTCGGTCACGCTA
>Ga0310122_10002015_pt1 | contig 12945 bp, 5 predicted proteins | sample CB6_Bottom_1051__FD_203503 | JGI IMG/M metagenome (GOLD analysis project Ga0310122, IMG submission 203503) | Marine microbial communities from Western Arctic Ocean, Canada - CB6_Bottom_1051 | ecosystem: Environmental > Aquatic > Marine > Oceanic | place: Canada: Western Arctic Ocean | collected...
GTCGACCGTCGCTCCGGCCACCGTGTCGCTCACGATCACGTGCTGACCCGCCAGCAACAGCGCTACCAGCAGCACACCGGCAACCAGCCACATCACATCCACCGGGCCGTGTGGTCCACCGCGTCGCCCACTGCGTGCGCTCCACCGTCGGCGATTGGCCGTGTCGGCGAGCAGGACCACGAGCACGGCGACCAGGACCGCCGTCAGCAGCAGGTCGGCGGGTGTCCTGGTCAGCCACGGCCAGCGAACCGAGCGAAACGTGTCCGGCGACAACAGGGACAGGTTGAACAACCCCGGTGTGCTGGCCAGCCAGAGCCAGGCCCGCCCAGCGCAGGCCGCGACCGCGAGCTGGCCGAATGTTCGGATGTGCCGGGTGAGGGGCCGGCGGGCCAGCACGAGACCACCGGCGGACAGGGTCGTGGCCGCCAACACAACGAGGAGTAACGCGACCAGGCGTGCCCGCCACCGGGCACGCGTCCGGGCAATCTCGTCGAGGCGAATCGCGCCGTCAATCAGCGGGCCCTCGGCCGAATCGGTCAGCGCCACGCCGGTCTCCACGACGCGTAGCGTGGCGGGACCAACGCCGGTGTCGAGGACAAAGCCGCCATCCTGCCCCGTGTCCGAGGGGGTGGGGGAGAGCACTCGCTCGGTGACGACCGACCCAAGTCGCCGCGAGGTCCCGCCAGGCACCGCGGCGGCAGGCTCGACGACCGGCTCCACATGCACAAGGCGAAGCTCGCTCTGACCGGCCACCGCGAAACGTCCGTTGCCCCCTTGGAGACGGTCTTGGCCGAGTTCCCCGGGGCGACCACTCCAGGCGAGCGGCGTACCCCGGGCGTCGTAGACGGTGATCGACAGTTCTGGCGCCGCCCGAGCCTCAGCCTGGACGACCTCGAAGAGGCGGCGAATCGCCGGGAGCTCGCCTGTGAGACCGGCGCCCACCTCGGGCCGCCCGGCGAGTACCCTTGCCACGCTGGTCAACGAAGTGCCAACGCTGTCCACATGCGTCTGGATCGTCCGCTCGGCGCGTTCGCGCGCGACCGTATCCGTCCGCCCGATCAACGCCAGTTCTGCCACACCGCCGAGCACGAGGACCAGTGCCGTGGCCACGCCGCCAGCGGCCAGCAGACGACGCCAGATGGGAGTAACGGTCATCTGACGATGGCTCCGTCAACCACGGAGGTCTCACCTCCGGTGCCAAGCCGGTTCTTCATGGTGGCCATGGTGGCCAGGATACAGCCGTCTCCGCCGGGGGAACAGGGGGCACCGTCCCGTGGGCCGTCCGAGTGGGCCGGTCTCAGGCTGGAACGTTTTAGCAGCCCGTGGTGAAAGTCCAGCTGCAGTGCGGGGAGATGATCACGGCAGAACCACCACAAACCAATCGAGCGCCTCTTCCTCCTCGACCTGACGACCGACCGCCTCCGCCGCCGACCGATTGGGAAAGTCCCCAATCCGGACCCGGTGCAGCGCCGGGACGTCACCCTGCCGTGGCCCGATCACATACGCAGCGTAGCTCTGCGCCATCAGCCGATCGGCCAACCTGGACGCGCTAGCGACGTCGGCGAAGGCGGACACCTGAATCGCGTACTCCCCGCCGATCGATGGCCGGCGCGCAGGCGCCACGCCGGCCTCGGGGTCCGAAGCCGGGGTGGTCGCTGAGGTGGCGTCGGTGACGACGCTGGCGTCGGTCACGGCACTGGCTTTCTTGCTCAAGATCGCGGCGGCCGCGAGTTCGAGGAGCACCGGTCCAGACGCGTGGCGCAGCGCCCGGAGCAGCCCGTCGCCCGTGATCGTGACCAACAGCGGTCCGGCCGCCGAGGCGGACACGTGCAGCGGCGGCGAGAACAGCTCGGAGGGTGCCGCGACGCCACCGAAGGGAACCCCCTCCGCCGGGTCGAAGAAGCGGATGTCCTGGCTCCGTCCCCCCAGCATCAACAGGTCACCTGTGTGACTCGGTCCTGCCGTGGGCCGCGCCGCGAGCGGTTCGCGCCATTGCTCTACACCGCTACTGCGGCTCAGCGCATACAACATATTGTCCAGGGAGCAGAAGTAGACACGCCGCTCGTCCACCGCCGGCAACCCGACGATGTCGCCTCCCGTTCCCTTGCGCCACTTGATCGCGCCATCGACCCGTGACAGACGATAGAAAAAGTTGTCGGTCGCGCCGACGAACAGATCGTCGAGTGGCAGGATCTGATCCGGCGTGCCACCCAGATGCCGCTCCCACATCGTGGCGCCGGTCATGAGCGACAGCGCCACCACGTCGCCGGTGTCCAGTGAGACATACATCCGGTCAAGGGCCATGGCCGGACTGACGTGTATCCCACCGCCCATGGTCTGACTCCAGAGCGTCTCCCCGGTCTCCGCGCGCAGTCCGAGCAAGGTCTGTGTGTCCAGTGCGGCGATCAGCCAGCCGTTATTCCAGACCAACGGGGCCGACAGCGGCGCGTCCAGCCGCTTCGACCAGCGGACCCGACCGGTCGATTTCTCGAGCCCCTGGAGTTCGTCTCGATTTGCGACATAGAGCAACTTGCCACCGAGACCCTCAACCGATGGATCCAGTTCCCCGACCGTCAACTGGCGGACCCGAGCACGCATGGTCTCCCACACCACGGTGCCGTCGTCCAGGTTCACGGCGGTCAGACGGCCGTCGAGCAGCGCAACAAAGACTTGCCCCGCATCATAGACCGGCGCTGTGACCGGTGAGGCCTCCAGCTCCGTCGCCCACAGTTCCTCCAACGGGAGCAGGGTCGATGGGGCCTGCCTGTCCTGGGCCCCCGCGCCGGCGGACCACAGCAAGACGGCCGCACCGGCCAGCACGGCGACGACGTTGTGTCTTTCTGAACGAATCATCTGCAAGACATTGTGGTGCGCTGCGCACCCCGCACCGTCTATACTATCGGCAGTCGAGAGGGTTGTCCGCATCGTTGTGGTCCACTTCATCGGTACGGCGAAGCATCCCCGGCCGAACGTCGGCGTACTTATGCAGCGGGTTACGTAGCTCCCACCATCTTCCCTGCTTATCGGTCGCGCGTGGCTCATCAAACGCTCTTGGTGCTCGATTTCGGCTCCCAATACACACAGCTCATAGCCAGGCGTCTGCGCGAGCTCAAGATCTATACCGAAGTCGTGCCGTTCCAGACCCCGGTCTCCGAGCTGGTCGCCCGCCATCCGGTTGGGTTGATCTTGTCCGGCGGACCATCGAGCGTCCGGGACGAGGGTGCCCCGAGATGCGAGGATGGCGTCTTGGACCTCGATATTCCGGTGCTCGGCATCTGCTATGGCATGCAACTCATGGCGGATATGCTCGGGGGGAGTGTCGAACCGGCCCCGGAACGGGAGTTCGGACACGCCACAGTCACCGTGCAACACGCCAGCCCGCTCTTCGAGTCGCTACCGCGCGATATTCGAGTGTGGGCGAGTCACGGCGATCTGGTCGCGCGCATGCCGCCCGGATTCCGTGCGATCGGCACGAGCGCCAATGCACCGGTCGCTGCCATGGAGAACGCGACGCGGCGCTTCTACGGGCTGCTTTTTCACCCGGAAGTCGCGCACACCGAGCGAGGCAGCGACCTTCTCCGTCACTTTGGGGTGACCGTCTGCGGGTGCACGGGCGACTGGACCATGACGTCGTTTCTCACCGAATCGACGACACGGATCGGCGAGCAGGTCGGGGATGGGCGCGTCGTCTGCGGACTGAGCGGCGGAGTTGACTCCACGGTGGCCGCCCTCCTGATCCGGCGCGCGATCGGCGATCGACTGACCTGTATCTTCGTCGACAACGGACTGCTGCGGAAGAACGAGGCGACGCAGATCAGGAGTCGCTATACCGAGCAGCTCGATCTGAACGTCGTGTTTGAAGATGCGGGCGATCAATTCCTCACGGCCCTCGCCGGCATAGTCGATCCGGAGCGGAAACGGAAGATCATCGGGAGCACCTTCATTGACGTGTTCGAGGCGGTGGCCAGCCGGTTGGGCAACTTTGAGTTCCTGGCACAGGGCACCTTGTATCCGGATGTCATCGAGAGCGTGTCGGTGGTCGGGCCGGCGGCCCCGATCAAGAGCCATCACAATGTCGGGGGGTTGCCTGAACGCCTGAGTTTCGCCCTGGTGGAACCGCTGCGAGCGCTCTTCAAGGATGAGGTCCGACAGCTCGGTGAAGAACTCGGGCTCGACGAAGTGTTCGTCTGGCGCCAGCCCTTCCCGGGGCCGGGTCTGGCGGTGCGGGTCATTGGCGAGATCACCGAGTCGCGACTCGCGATCCTGCGCGAGGCTGACGCCGTCATTGCCGAAGAGGTCCGCCGGTTCGGGTGGTATCGACGGCTCTGGCAGTCGTTCGGCGTGCTGCTCCCGATTCAAACGGTGGGAGTGATGGGGGACGAACGCACCTACGAGTGTGTGATTGCGGTTCGTGCGGTCGAGAGCCGAGACGGCATGACCGCCGACTGGGCGCGGCTGCCCGATGACCTGCTCGCGGTGATCTCGTCCCGTATCGTCAACGAAGTCCGAGGCGTCAATCGGGTGGTGTACGACATCAGCAGCAAACCACCCTCCACCATCGAGTGGGAATGAGAATACGGAGGAGACCGGAGACAGGAGACAGGAGATCATCGGTGGGCTTTCGCCCGTCACCAACGGCACCCGATGGCACGGCTAAGACTCCAGCGTCAGAGAGCACTTCTGACCGGGGCGCAGCCGTCCGGTTTCCTCCTGTCTCCTGACTTCTGTCTTCTAGGAGCACACGCCCCCCATGTCCACCGAGTTCGTACATCTCCATCTGCACACGGAGTACTCCCTGCTGGACGGTGCCTGCCGGATCGGCGAGTTGCTCGACCACGCACAGAAGACCGGCGCGCCCGCGCTGGCGGTCACCGAACACGGCAATCTCTTTTCGAGCGTCATCTTTCACGATCAAGCCCGAAAGCGCGGGATCAAACCGATCCTCGGGTGCGAGGTGTATGTCGCGAACGGGAGCCGGCACGCTCGGAGCGGAACGCCCGGAGATACTAACAATCACCTCGTCCTGCTCGCCGAGAACCTGGTCGGTTATCACAATCTCATCAAGCTGGTCTCGGCCGGCTACACCGAAGGGTTCTACTACAAGCCGCGGATCGACAAGGAGCTCCTGTCCCAACACGCCGAGGGCCTGATCGGTCTGAGCAGCTGTCTCAAGGGCGAGGTCGCCACCGGTCTGCGCACCGAGCAGCCCCGGAAAGCGACCGAGGCAGCGGCCTCGTTCCGGGACATTCTGGGCCCTGGCAACTTCTTTCTCGAGATGCAGTATCAGGGCATCGAAGAACAGCGGACCGTCAACACCGGACTGCAACCGATCGCCCGCGACCTCGGTTTGCCGCTGGTGTGCACAAACGACGTCCACTACCTCAAACAGGACGACTATCGCCCCCACGACGTCCTCCTGTGTATCGGGACAGGCAAGAACGTCAGCGACGAGCGGCGCCTGCGATACCACGGGGACCAGTTCTACCTGAAGTCCGGAGACGAGATGCGCGCGGTGTTCGGCGACTGGCCGCAAGCCATGGCCAACACGGTCGCGATCGCGGAACGGTGCGAGGTCGAACTCCCCACCGACGAGAGCCACCTTCCGAACTTCGATGTCCCGGAGCCGTTCACCCTCGATGGGTACTTCGAGCACGTGACACGGCAGGGATTCGAGCATCGGATGGCGAGTCTTCGGGGCGCGGCCGAGCGCGGCCAACTGAAGCACCCGATCGGGGACTACGAGGCCAGGCTGGCGCGCGAGATCGAAATCATCGTGAAGATGCGCTATCCCGGGTATTTCCTGATCGTGTGGGACTTCATCCGATATGCGCGCGAGCGTGGTATCCCCGTCGGTCCGGGACGCGGGTCGGCGGCCGGTAGTCTGGTCGCCTACTGTCTTCAGATCACCGATGTCGATCCGATCCAGTTCGATCTGTTCTTCGAACGCTTCCTGAACCCAGAGCGCGTATCACTGCCCGACATCGACATCGACTTCTGCGAGCGGCGCCGCGGCGAGGTGATCGAGTATGTGACGCGGAAGTACGGCCGAGACAATGTTGCGCAGATCATCACCTTCGGCACGATGAAGGCCCGGGCTGTCATCCGTGACGTCGGTCGAACAATGGGACTGTCGTACGCCGATGTCGATCGCGTCGCCAAGGCGGTTCCGCCGGCGCTGGATATGACCCTCGAGAAGGCGCTCGTGGAGAACCCAGCGCTGAAGACACTGCAGGAGCAGGACCCACGGGTCGCTGAGTTGATCACGATCGCACAACGACTCGAAGGGATCGCACGGCACGCGTCAGTGCACGCAGCCGGGGTGGTCATCGCCCCGAAACCGGTCACCGACTACGCCCCGGTCTACAAGAGCCAGAAAGACGAGATCACCACGCAGTGGGCAATGAGGGAGATTGAGCGGATCGGTCTGCTCAAGATGGACTTCCTGGGGCTGAGCACCCTGACGCTGCTCCACGACGCGGTCGCACATATCCAGACCACGACCGGCGAGACCGTCGAGCTGGCCACCCTGCCCCTGGACGACGCGAAGACCTATCAGCTCTTCTGCGACGGACAGACGCTGGGGATCTTCCAGTTCGAGAGCTCGGGCATGCGGGACACCCTGCGTAAAGCCAAGCCCGAGCGGTTCGAGGATCTGATCGCATTGAACGCGCTCTACCGCCCCGGCCCGTTGCGCGGTGGCGTGATCGATGACTTTATCGCGCGGAAGCATGGGCAGGTCGAGATCAAATACGAGCTCCCAGCGCTCGAACCGATCTTGAAGGAGACCTACGGGGTCATCGCGTTCCAGGAACAGGTCATGCGCATCGCGAGCGACCTGGCCGGCTTCAGCTTGGGCGACGCCGACATCTTGCGCAAGGCGATGGGAAAAAAGAGCGCTGAGGTGATGCAGACTCAGCGCACACGCTTCGTTCAGGGCGCGATCGCTCGCAAGGTCCCCAAGGCGACGGCGACCAAGATTTTCGACCTTATGGAGTATTTCGCCGGGTACGGCTTCAACAAATCCCACTCGACGGCCTACGCACTCCTGGCCTATCAAACGGCGTATCTCAAAGCGAACTACCCCTGGCATTTCATGGCATCGTTGCTCACGATCGAGGCCCACAACACCGACAAGCTGGCGATGTATATGGGTGAGTGCCGCGACATGGGTGTCCCTATCCTGCCACCCGATGTCAACGCGAGTGACACGGCGTTCAAGGTCAGCCCGGAGCAGGGGGTTCGCTTTGGATTGATCGCCGTCAAGAACGTCGGCGCAAGCGCGATCGCGTCGATTCTCAGTGTCCGACAGGAGACAGGGCGCATCACGTCGCTCTTCGCGCTGTGCGAGGACATCGATCTGCGACTGGTGAACAAGCGCGTGCTCGAGAGCCTTATCAAAGCCGGTGCCTTCGACTCTAGTGTCCCTGCGCAACGGTTGGCGGACAGCCAGGAAGATGTCCGCGAACCGCTGACGTGGAGCAGGCAGCCGACCACCGGGTCGCGCAGAGCCGCCAGGCGCCGTGCGCAGCTGGTCGCGCTAGTGGACCGAGCGCTGGAGCACGGCGGGCACCTCCAGCGCGACCGGGACCGGGGACAGACCCAGCTATTCGGGTCACTCGAACACGGCGACGGTGCGGGCGACGACGTCGTCCTCCCAGATGTGCCCGCGTGGTCGGAGTCGGAACAGCTGGCCAACGAGAAAGAGGCACTCGGATTGTATCTGAGCGGTCACCCGATCGACGGGTATCGAGACCAGCTCGAGGCTGCCGGGGCACGAGCGATCACGTCGCTAGCCGCCAGCGAGCCCCAGGTCCTGGTGGGTGGGATCATCAGTGGCTATCGCCCACTCAAGACGAAACGCGGCGCCTTGATGGCGGTGCTCACGCTCGAGGATCGAGACGGCAGCCTCGAGGTGGTGGTGTTTCCGAAGGCCTACGAGAGGTGCGCCCCCGTGCTGGTAGCCGACCGGCTCGTGCTCGTGACCGGCAAGCTCGATAAGGACGAAGAGACCGCGCGCCTGATGGCCGACGAGGTGCGCCCGATCGAGACCCTCGCGGCCGTAGGGCGGACCTTGTCAATCCACCTCACCTCGGCGAGGCACGACCGCGAGACGTTGCAGGCCCTGGCGGATCTGTTTCAGGTGCACCGCGGGCCGAGCCGTATTCGCCTGCAGCTCGACTTGGCGGAGCGCACGCCGCCGCTCCGTGTCCGAGCCCGGCCGACCGACATCCGTATCCGACCATCTGAACATCTTGCCAAGGCCGTAGAACAGATTTGCGGTGCAGGCACGGTGTCGTGGACGTGAACAGGAAGCAGGAGGCGGACGGCTTCGCTGCTCTCAAACGGTTCAGCCGTCTGACGTGAGCCAAGGTCTGACGATGAGCACGGCAGCGCTGGAGTTCGAGGAACCGGTCAACGTCCTCCTCACGGAGATCGAGGCGTTGAGTCTGATGCCCCGAACTTCGGCCCGACATCAGGAGATCGACGCGCTCCGTGTTCGAGTGACCCAGCTCCGCAAGGAGATCTTCGGTAACCTCACGCCGTGGCAACGGGTGCTGGTTGCCCGACATCCGAAACGCCCATACACCCTCGACTACATCGCCTGGCTGTTCGCCGACTTCACCGAGATACACGGCGATCGGCGGTTCGGAGACGATCACGCCATCGTCACGGGCTTCGCCAGCTTCCAGGGCGAGCCGATTCTGGTCGTCGGGCACCAGAAGGGACGGGACACGCAACAGAAGGTCTATCGCAACTTCGGCTACGCTCGCCCGGAGGGTTATCGCAAGGCGCTACGGGCGATGAAGCTGGCGGAGAAGTTCGACCGCCCGATCATCGTCTTCATCGATACGCCGGCAGCCTACCCCGGGGTCGAGTCGGAAGAACGCGGCGTGGCCGAAGCAATCGCCTACAACCTGCGTGAAATGGCAATGCTGTCGGTGCCGGTCATCGTCGCCATCACCGGCGAGGGGGGAAGCGGTGGGGCGCTCGGACTCGCGGTCGGTGACCGGATCCTCATGTTGGAATATGCCGTCTATAGCGTAATCCCGCCTGAGGGCTGCGCCGCGATTCTCTGGCGAGACACGGCGCGTAAAGTCGAGGCTGCGGATGCGCTCAAGGGCACGGCCTCAGACCTGGTGAGACTCGGTATCATCGACGAAGTGGTGCCGGAGCCAATAGGCGCGGCCCATGCCGACCCCACCGAAGCCGGCCGCCTGCTCGCGCCAGCGTTGTCCCGGGCCCTCGAAGCCCTCGCCGTGGTGCCACCCGACCTACGGCTCCAGCAGCGACACGACAAGTTCCGACAACTCGGGCTGGTCGGCATCGACGGAGCCTGAGGGCGACATGCGCGAAGCGGCAGGAGGCAGGAGGCCGGAGGCAGGAGGCAGGAGCCCTTCGATACGCCCTCTCGTCTGGGAACATCGCACCGGCGACGACGTGCACGCCCGCGCCCTGGTGTCCGCACTGGGGCTCGACCCGGTGATCGCCCATCTACTGGTGCTACGAGGGATCTCCACACCCGAGGAGGCTGAGCGGTTTCTCCACCCGTCGCTCGACCACCTACACGACCCCTTCCAGCTCACGGATCTCCCGCTCGCGGTCGACCGCCTCCTCCGCGCGATCGACCGGGGCGAGCGCGTCGCCGTGCACGGCGACTACGATGTCGACGGCGTGACATCGACGGTGATGCTTCGCCGATTGCTCGAGCTCATCGGCGCCGACGTCGTACATTTCATACCGGACCGGATCGCGGACGGCTACGGACTCGAACCGGCCGCGATCGAGCGGCTCGCCGCGCAGCAGGTCAAGGTCGTGGTCTCGGTTGACTGTGGCATCCGGAGCACCGCAGCCGCCACCCGAGCGCGCGAGCTCGGGCTCGACCTCGTCGTCACCGACCATCACGAGCCGGACTCCACCTTGCCGCCCGCACTCGCGGTCATCAATCCCAAGCGTCCTGATTGTCCGTATCCAGACAAGGACCTCGCGGGCGTTGGCGTGGCCCTCAAGCTGGTTCAGGCCTTGTGCGAGCGGACCGACCATACACGCTGGCTCCCTGCGTTTATCAAGATGGCGGCGCTCGGGACAGTCGCCGACGTGGTGCCCCTACGAGGCGAGAACCGGGTCATCGCGAAACTTGGGCTCGACCAGCTGTCCCGTGGCCCACACACCACCGGCCTGCGAGCGCTGTTGGAGTCCACCGGTCTGCTGGGAGAGACGTTGACCAGCTTTCATGTGGCGTTCCGGCTGGCACCGCGCATCAACGCCGCAGGCCGGATGAGCACCCCCGACCTGGCCACCCGTCTGCTGCTGCTCGCGGACGAGGGGCGGGCCGCCGAGGCAAAGAGTCTGGCCGAGCAGCTTGAGACGGAGAATCTGCGACGGCAGCAGGAGGAGGCAGACATCCTGGCCGCGGCGCGGCGCCGGGTGGACACGGACCCCGACGTCGGGGCGCACGCGATACTGGTCGTCTGGGGCGACGGCTGGCACCGTGGCGTCATCGGAATCGTCGCCTCGAAACTCGTCGACGCGTTTCACCGGCCGGCCATCGTGCTGGCAATCGACGGGGACGTGGCCTACGGGTCCGGGCGGAGCATTCCGGGGTTCGATCTGCTCGGTGCGCTCGAGCACTGCCGGGATCTGTTCACCCGGTTTGGTGGACATCGCTACGCCGCCGGGCTGACCATGGACGCCGGGCGACTCAAAGAGCTCCGTACCCGGATCACCAGCTTCGCCGACGACCGGCTCAGCCCAGACGACCTCACACCACGCCTGCATATCGACTGCACCCTGCCCCTGGGGGCCATTACACCAGCGGTGGTCGAGGGGCTGCGAGCGATGGAGCCGTTCGGCGCCGGGAACCCGCGGCCGATGTTCCACAGCGGTCCGGTTGAACTAGCACACGGCCCACGAGTCATGAAGTCCAGACATCTCTCGATGTCGATCCGCCAGGGCACACGGGTCTTCCGTGCAGTGGCGTGGCGCATGGCGGAACGCGCGGAGTTCGTGACGCAACACGGCGACGCGCTGGACGTCGCGTTTAACTTGACTGAAAACCACTACAGAGGAGAACACACCATCGAGTTATCCGTTGCCGACATACGGGAAGCCCGATAGAGTGAAATGGTGGACGTGGACGACGACAACGTCGGTGGGCGACGACGCACGAGCACGGCGCAGACGCATGTGGTCCCCGGGCGACAGCGGCCGAAGCGGACGTCGACCCGACCCCGGAGACGCCGCACCTGGCGGCCACAGTGGCAGGGGGTCGCCCGGCTTGGATTGTTGATCGGCCTGGTCGCATTCGGCACGGTGGTGTTTTCGGGCGTCCGCGAGCGGACGGAGCCAGCTGCCCGCCGCGGCATCGACCGGCTCGACCCCGAGGCCATCATGGTGACCATCGAATGCCACCATGGGCAAGACGTCGGCGCAGAGGAGAACTTCGCGCTCAGCGGGGGGCTCTGTTCGACGTATGAAGACGGGTCGATGCGGATCGTCGACGGCGTCACACTGGTTGTCGCGGAGCAGCCCGACCGTGACGGCCTCACCGTGACCGGCACCGAAGGTTGGGTGAACGGGGACCGGACCGAAGTCACGTTCACCGGCGACGTGCAACTGACAGTGACCGACGGGTTAGTCGTCCACACCGACACACTCGTTTATTCAAAAGAACGGGGTCTCGCAACGATGCATGACGACGCGGGGCCCACAACCCTCACGCGCACCGGCCTGGAGGCGGAAGGCCGAGAGGTCACCTATGAGAACGACCGGGCGGTCATCAATCTGGAGGGCGCGGCCAAGGTCCGTCTGACGGGTGATGACGACCGCGAGGCAATCGTTATCCGCTCGGCACGCGCGACCCTCGCGAATGCAGACCGCTACATGCGTTTTGAAGCCGGCACCGAAATACTCACCGGTTCGATGGTACTCAGGTCGGAGACCACGACAGCACATTTTGGGGAGGAGGAAACCGCGCTCGAACGGCTCGAATTACATGGAGGCGCTCGTATCTATGCGACCGAGCCGGTGACTGGTGGGCTGCGTGAGATGCGCGCCACCGAGATGACACTGAGGTTCGAGGACACAGCCCGCGTCCTCGAGGGAGCAACACTGGCCGGAGGGTCGACCATCGAGCTGGTTGGGTCCGGCGGTGAGCAAGGCGCCCGGATCAGCGCCGCGACGATGGAGGTCATCCTGGCGGATGGCGGTGACGTGACGGCACTCGAGGCGTGGGACGACGTCCGTCTTCAGCTACCGACCACGTCAGACGGCGCTCGACCGGAAATCCGGGCGGGGAGGATGGTCCCGACTGGCGCGCCAGGTGCCGCGATGACCTCGGTGCGCTTTGAACAGGACGTGACGTATCACGAACGGAGGGCCGCCACGCCAACCGCCGCCGCCCTGAACCGCGAGATTCGCGCCGAGCGACTGGAGGCTGGTGTCAAGGAGGGACTCAGTGCCCTCATTGACACGAGCTTCCAGGGAAACGTCCGGTTTACCGACGACACCCGCCAGGCGTCAGCTGACGCGGCCGTATACGATCTGGTAGGGAGCGTCGTGACGCTCACTGCAGACGGCGAGGCGGGTCGCGTGGCGACACTGATCGACACCACCAACGCCATGGAGGTGAGAGCCGACGTGATGGCGATCAGGTTGGGACAGACGGAGCGGCCGGTGCAAACAGCCGATGTGGTGCCGCAAACGCCGCCACCACCCGAGATCGCGGTCCCGCCTCCCGAGGCGACAGTGTCGGCAGACGTGGAGGTACCGGTGGCGGTGGACGTGCCGGTGGCGGTGGCCGCGCCGGTGGAAGAGGACAGCCTGGGACGGGCCTACTCGTTCGTTCTGGTTGGTCACGAGGTAAGTCTCGACGGCTCGCGGATTGAGGCGTCTGGCGGCGTCACGAGTGTGCTGAAGCCCGGGGGCGGTGTCACTGCTGATTCGACC